>Ga0075428_100004076_pt1 | contig 16066 bp, 15 predicted proteins | sample RhiMetdeltSRZDD2_FD_75291 | JGI IMG/M metagenome (GOLD analysis project Ga0075428, IMG submission 75291) | Populus rhizosphere microbial communities from Tennessee, USA - Rhizosphere MetaG P. deltoides SRZDD2 | ecosystem: Host-associated > Plants > Roots > Rhizosphere > Soil | place: USA... | reverse complement strand
GTGGCGATGCCTGGGCATCCAGTGACCACGCTGCTCTTCGTCCTCGCCGCCGCCGGCATCGTGGTGAACACCTTCTTCACCTACACGACACAGTCGCTTGTTGGTTCTGCGATTCTGCTCGCCGGCGCTCTGTCCTACATCTTCATCGCCGTGCGCCGCCGGCGCGCCACAGCCTCCTCACGGGGACATTGATTTATTATCGGTCTCGATCGGAGTCGCCTCGGCTGAGAGCGCGAACGCTGGCTCACGGGTGCAGGACCAGCAGCTTCTGCGTGAGCGTCGTTCCTCCAGCGCGAAGCCGGACGAAGTAGACACCCCGCGGTGAGTGCTGGCCGCCATGGTCTGTCCGATCCCAGAATCGTTCATATGACCCGGCCATCCGGATCCCCTCATCGATGATCCGGACGAGACGGCCTCGCACGTCCAGGATCCCGAGGGACACTCGTGTCGATGGCTCTCCAATCGTGTATGTGACCCCCACGAGTCCAGACGCCCGCTCGCTCGGCATCGATAACGAAATGGCCCAAGGAATCGTGGCGCTGAGCTTGCCAGCTACGAGATCCGATCCACGAGTCATGAGCAGCACGATACGGTACCAATAAGTGAGACCTGGCTCGACAACTCCGTCTCGAAACGACATCGATTCTTCTGGCCCCGTTGCAAGCCTCTCTGGTTCTCGCGAAAGGCCGAATGCCCGAAAAGGTGCATGGAACAGGGGGTCGGCATGCACCGAGTGGCACCCTGCTACGAGAAGTACGACGAATGTCCAATGGTGTCTCGATGAGAGCATGAGCGATCTACCTTGATGGGCAGGCAGATGCGGAACCGACCCGACGGTTCGAGAACATTCTACCTCTGCTCATTCCATTCGGGTCAGTTTTTCTCGGCTGTCAAAGAGAGCGTGCCGGAAACCTCCCGACGAGGTTTCCGGCACCCAAGCCACAACCTCAGCGCGACGTCACGGTGGATTCTCCGAGAATCCTGAACTGGGTGCGGCGGTTCTTGGCGCGATTGGCACGACTGTCGTTGTCGGCGATCGGCTGGGATGCGCCGTAGGCCTCGACGCTCAGGCGCCCTGCGGCGACGCCGCGCGACACGAGATAGTCGCGCGTGACTAGCGCGCGACGCTCCGACAGCCGCTGGTTGTACTGGGCGTCCCCCATGCCGTCGGCATGACCTTCGACGACCATGCTGACATGCTTATTGCGCTTCAGGTACACCGCGATGTCGTCCAGGGCTTGCCGGTATTCGCCTTCGATCACGGTGCTGTCGAATGCGAACCGCACCGGCAGACGCCAAAGATCGTTCGTGACCTCGAGGCCCTTGGGCGGACAGCCATTGGCATCGACCGGTGTCCCGGCCGCGGTGTCGAGACAACGATCCTTGTTGTCGGCTACTCCGTCACGGTCGCCATCACCCGCCAGCAAACCAGCGATCACGACGTGGGACATGGCATGCTTCTGCTTCAGGTCCCAGACCGGAACGACTTCGCCGCAACCGGCGGCATCGACGATGCGCTGCAGCATCTCCGTGCCATCCCGCGACACGCCAACTTGGATGGCGTAGATGCACGCGTTGGCGCGCTGATGCAAGCGCCGTGCGGCTGCGACCTCATCGTTGCCCATCTCGAGGCCGTCGCTGATGACGAACACCGCAGTTTCACCCGTGGCACCGGAGAGATCGTGCGCGGCAGCGTCGAGAGCGGTCGAGAGCGGCGTGTCCCCATACGAACACTCGACCCTATCGATCGCATCGCGGGCGCGACTGGCAGAGTAGCGATCCATACCATAGAGCAGCGTCGTCTCCCCATTCGGGTACAGTCGCTCCTGGCCGAAGGCACGCACTCCACCCCGGTAGTCGAGGGGTGGAATGGCGCGCGCCAGGCTCTGCGCCGCCGCTCGCGCCACATCGATCTTGTCGAAACCGTGCGTCTTGGCCCGCATGGACGACGAGCCATCGACGAGGATCACGAAGGTCTGCACTCGCGGGACGTAACCCTTCGAGGAGAGATCCGTCACCTGGAAGGTGAGATCGTCTCGAGCTGCCGCTGCCGTCGGCAAGAAACTGATCAGCAGGATGAGGTGCGCGAGGTTCCGAATCATGAGCTCCACCCTCTTTCATCTCGTGAGCCTCGGGTTTCCCGATCGTCGGAATGCCCCGAGGCTCGAGAGCGAGTGTAGGGAGAGTGTGCGTCTGCGCCAAGAGGTCTTCCAATGTCTGGAGCTCATACCGAGTCTGGAGAGTGTGCGAGCGCCTCGAGCTGGTGCCACCACTGCCAGATCCGCTTGCGGATGGCAGGCAAGCTTTTTGCTTCCAGACTCGCGGGGGTGTGACTGCGGAAGGTCGGGTCCGCCAGATGCGCCCCGAACACGTCGCACCGCATTCGAATCCGAGATAGGCAACGTTTCATTCCAGGAGCTGCATGGCGGAGGGACTGACGCCCTGTTGGTCCGCGACCCCGAGCTCGCGCAGCAACGCTTCGGGACGCATGCGTCCGGCGAGCAGCGCCGCATAAGCGGCCAGCACCGTCGCTGCTTCGTCCCGACTCTCGCGCACGAACTCGACACGATAGCGCCGCACGCCGGCACGCAGCAACCGCGGCACCGACTTGGCTGTGCTCTGGAGCTTGGAATTGAAGACTGTATTGCGGCAGCCGGCGTCGACGATGACCGGGTGCACCTGCTGCAAATGATCACGCAGCCCTACCTCGTGCTGCTCGCATGGCCGCCCGCACGTGCGATGATCCCGTCCATTGCTCAGCAGATGCGAGTACACACAGTGTTCGGTGTGGAAGGTCGCGATGCGATGGTGGACGACGACGGTGAATCGTTCCGCCGGCACGTGCGCGAGCAGTGCGAACAGCTGGCTCTCGTCGAGATCGTGTGACACCGTCTGCGTATCCAGCCCCCACCCGAACAGATGCGCCGCGGTGACCGAGTTGGTGACGTTGAGCGAAAAATCACCGTGGATGCGCAAGCGCGCCAACTGCTCGGGGCGTTCGGCGCGCAAGCGCGCGAAGGCCACCATCCCGCCCCAATGACGCACGAGCACGCCGTCCGGTTCGAGGCGAGCCAGGCGGTTGTCGAAGGCTGCCTCGCCCGGTTTTTGCACGCGCAATGTCGCGAGCGTGACTTTGAGACCTGCCGTCCGCGCTTTTTCCACGGCTTGCGCCAAGCCGACGAACTCCATCCAGTCGAGCTCGACCTCGGGGAGGCCGGCGTCGATCACGGCCTCCAGCTGCTGCATGCCACGACAGAGCGGCAAGACGAATGGCTCGCGATCGGGGGGCGCGAGCGCGGGCAGCGCGAAGTGGGGGCGAGTGGCGGTGATGCGAGCGGGCAGCTTGCGCCTTGCGGCCGCCACGTGCGGCTCATGACCTGCATCCAGCTGCGCCACGAGTGCGCGGCGTGCTGACTTGAGCTCCGAGACCGGGACCTGCAATCCCGGCGCCAGTCGTGAGAGATCCAACTCTGCCAGCTCGAACTGCGAGTCGCCGAATGCGGCGAGCTTGGCGTGCAGCACCTCGGCGTTCAGGCCGTGACCTGTCGCAGCTCGTGCCGGCGACTTGGTCTCGATCGTGGCGGCGTGCGTCGAAGTCCATGCGCGGACGCGGAGTGGAACGCCCAGCACGCCCTCGACACTCAAGGACACGGGCGTGCGCGCACGCGGTGGCTGCCGCGCCAGCAATCTCTCGGTGCCGCGCACGATCACTGGATCGCTCGTCACCCACACGCGCTGGCCCGGTTGCACCCGATGCAAGTCGGGTCCTGGAGACCCGAACCCGAGCACGAGATGCTGAGCTTCTTCACGCACTTGGAACACGGGTCCGCCCGGCTCGTGCGCGTCTTCGGGGTCCCCCGAATCGAACACGATCCCCATTCCCGGCCGCACGCTCGCGTCCGGTACTGCGGCACCGCTCGCAGCTCCGACGTCGCCACCGAGTGCCGGCAGCGGCGCGCTCACTTCGCCGCGTGGCCCTGCAGCGGGCTCTCCGAGCACGAGCGCCCCCGTCCATGGCCGTCCAGCCGGATCGCGCGCCACACGCACTTCGTTCGACCCGACGTTCGTGACCCGCCCGAGGTACGCGCCGCGATGTTTCGGAAACCGCCCCTCGACCAGCGTCTGATGATCGGAACCGGCGAGGAATCCGTCACCGAAACCGCGCGAGAAGGCGAGGCTCATGGCGAGCAAATCGTCCTGCAGTTGTTCTTGCGCACGCGGTGTGTTCGCGTCTCCTGCGACCACGGCGTCCACCCAGCGCCGGTACGCGCTCACCGATGTCGCGACGTACTGCGGTCCCTTTTGCCGCCCCTCGATCTTGAGACCGTGAACGCCCAGCGCCACGAGATCGGGCACGGCGCGCACGCCCGCCAGATCCTTGGGCGACAAGAGATAGCGCACGTCGCCGAGATCGTGCGGCTCCCCATCCAGGAGCAAGTCGTACGGCATGCGGCACGACTGCGCGCACTGCCCGCGATTGGCGGATCGTCCACCCCACGCGGCGCTGGTCAGACACTGGCCGCTCCAGGACACGCACAGCGCACCATGCACGAACACTTCGGTTTCGAGCTCCGTGCCGGCGATGAACGCCGCGATCTCGCGCACCGAGAGCTCGCGCGGCAGGACCACGCGCGTCGCTCCCAGATCCGCAGCGAAAAGCGCGGCCTCTGCGCTCGAAATCGTCATCTGCGTGCTGGCATGAACTTCGATTTGGGGAGCGATTCGTTGGACCAAGAGCGCCACGGCTGGATCCTGGACGAGCAACGCATCGACACCGCTCGCCGCTGCCCCACGAATGACGGCCTCGACGTGAATCAGCTCGGGCTCGAACACGAGCGTGTTCAAGGTGAGATACGCGCGCGCCCCGGCCGCATGCACCATCGCCACGGTGTCGGCGAGCGTGTCGAGGGCGAAATTGCCCGCGCGCGCTCTTGCGTTGAAGCCCTCTTGGAGCCCAAAGTAGACGGCGTCGGCGCCACACTGCAGCGCCACGCGCAGCGACTCGGCATCCCCTGCGGGTGCGAGTACCTCGGGACGATGCGACGAACCCGTGCGCGGCGCAGAGCGAGTTGCCGGATTCCAAGACGGCCGCTCGGGGATCGCTCGGCGCGACGGCGGTCGCGAGATGTGCGCGGCCTGGCGAGCGCTCGGAAGCGGGCGCCGGCCTGGCCTCTGGGTGGTTTTCTTCGGCACGCGAGGATCATATCGAATGCCGGCGCCACGTCACAATCGGGCCTTCGGACCGCTGTCGGAGACCCAGCGCCGCAGCCTCCGACGCCAGCGCGCGCAGATGGATCGACTCAACGCACGCCTCCTCGCCGTCCTGCAGCGCCGTGCCCAGCTCGCAGTCACGATCGCGCGCTGGAAGCATGCGCGCGGGCTCGCGGTGCCCGACTCACGGCGCGAGGCGGAGATGATGCGCGCGTGGATGACACGGCCCGGTTCCGGGTTCGCACCCGCGGCGTTGCGCCGGATTCTGCGCACGATTCTCGATGAATCACGCCGCTTGGCGGTCCGTTCGGCCGCTGCGAACGCCCCCTCGCGGAAGCGCGCGCCTCGCCGTCCACCGCACAATTGACTGACCGAAGCACCCACCCGCTCCGCGTGGGCGGACAGAAGGAGTCGACGTGCCACCAGATTTGCCAATGGCCTTGCGCGATGGAATGGAACCTTGGCTCGGAGTCGTGATGGGAATCGGACTCGCGGCGGCGGCTGGGTTCAGGGTCTTCGTCCCATTCCTCGTCGTCGCGCTCGCAGCGCGTGCACAGCTCGTGCCGCTGTCACCGGGCTTCGATTGGGTCGCCAGTACGCCAGCTCTCGCCGCGTTCGCGACCGCGACGTTCGTCGAGGTCCTCGCCTATTCGATCCCGTGGGTCGACCATGCGCTGGACATCGTGGCGACGCCGGCGGCGCTCGTGGCCGGTGTCCTCGCCAGTGCCGCGGTCATGACCGATCTGCCACCGGTGCTGAAATGGAGCATCGCGCTCATCGCCGGCGGCGGTGCGGCCGGCGTCGTGCAAGGAGCGACGGTTCTCGCGCGCCTGAAATCGGCCGTGACGACAGCCGGCGCCGCCAACCCGCTCGTCGCCGGAGCCGAGTTCCTGGGTTCGATCGCCACCGCGCTCTTCGCCATCTTCCTTCCCGTCCTCGGGCTCGCGATCGTCATCATCTTGTGCGCGATCCTCTTCCGCAAATCCCGCCGCTTCGTCTTCGGTCGCCGCGGCTGATTGGCTCGCTCCGATCGACCGTGAAGGAAGTTACCGGGGACAAGCGCCTCCAGCACATCGCCCAGAGGCGAGAGTTCGACGAGAAGCAGCACCGATTTCTTCACCTGGACGATGCGGATGTGAATGAGGCTCGTGGTACATGTGTGCATTTTACGTCGTAAAATGCACACGAGGCCATCGTTGCGCCGCTCATGTGGATTCAGGATGCCGGCGGCTGGACCGGGGGGAGCTGGCCGGCGTAGCCGAGGCGCCAATCGGAGAGCGGTCGTGCCAGGATCACAGTGAGCGCGGTCGACAGCTGGCGCAGGTGCAACAGGTCGTGCACGCGCCAAGCGGCCACGAAGTCGCCGCAGCGCATGCGCCCGAGCTGTGGGTGCTCGAGCGACGCCTCGAGCAGCTCGGGATCGAGCGCGCGGAGCCAGTTGCACGACTCCGCCCGCTCGTGTTCGAACTCCCGGCACAGTTGCTCTGGATCCTTGGCGTTGTAGGCGCGCTGCGTGACCCAGCCGACGGGGTCGATCTTCGTGTCGATGCGGCGGCTCATGGAGGCGGCCTGTGCGCGCGGGCGGAAGTCCTCGCGCTCCTCGTCCAGCAGGTGCGCGAGAATCTCGAGCGGCGACCAGCGCCCCTCCGCTTCGCGCGCCCGCATCGACTCGAGATCCACGGCACGGACGAGACTCGCGATCACGCTCGGGTAGAGCCCATGTTGCTCGACCAGCCGGTCGAAGCTTTGTCGGTCGATCGGCAAGGCAGCCTTCCTCGAATCGGCCTCGAATCAGAAGCTCCATGTCATGCTGCCGCGAACGGACCGCGGGTCGACCGGGCGCAGAGGCACGTCTTCGACACCCTCGGTCTCGCCGTGCCGCCGCGACTCATGATAGTACTGGATGTCGCCGTCGAACAGATCGAGCAATCTCAGTTCGAATCGGGTGCAGCCAGCTGGCGCGCCGCCCCGGCTTGGCCCGCCTTCTCGTAAGCGCGCACCAGCTGCTCGCGCGCAGTCCGATTCGGCCGCATGGCGAAGTTCGCCTGCGCGAGCCGCACGGCGGCCTCGGTGTCGCCGAAGTCGATGTAGTGTTCGAGGGCATGGCCCGAGGCTGCTTCCGGGAATCTCGCCAGACGCTGATCGTGGATGCGGCGCGCTGCATGAATCCACTGCTCGGCGCCCTTCTCGTCACCGCGTGCGCGATGGATCCGAGCCAGCGCGTCCATGAACTCCGGGTTGTGCGTGCGTTGGACGAGATCCCCGTACAGGTCCATCGCCGCTCGCGTCCGCCCCTGCAAAGTCAGCACCTCGGCGATGTGTTCCTCGATCAGCCACCAGCCTGGAAATGTCGCATCCGCATCCCGATAGTGACGCATCGCGCCGTCCAATCGGCCGGCCTCGAGATCGATCAAGCCCAATTGCAAATGCGCCCATGCACGTTGTGATCCACGCGCAGCGGGACTCATGGCTGCAGCCTTGCGGTACGTGGCTGCGGCACCCTCCAGATCCCCTGTTTCCCATTGCCAGCTCGCCAGGCGTGCCCAGCCGGTGCCGTTCGAATGTAGATTCAACGCTGCGACGAAGCCGCGCCGTGCCTCTTCGAGGCGCCCGCGTTGCAAGCTGACCTCGGCGCGCAAACCCAGGATGGCAGCCCGGGTCGGGACGTCGACCAGGATCGCGCGCTCCGCTGCGGCGAGCGCGGCCTCGACGCGCGGCAGTCGGTGCAGAGTGAAGTCGAGGCTCGCGCGTTCGAGGAACGGTCCGGCTCCCTCCGGGGCAATCTCGAAGGCCCGCATGAGGAGCGCGTCGGCGGCGGCATAGTCCTCATACTCTCCCGTGAGACGCGCGCGTTCGGCGTGCGCCATCGCGGCATCGGCCTGCGCCATCCACGAGGTCGCGCGCTGCTCTTCGGCGCGCGCGTCGAGCCCGCGAATCTTCGCCGTCAGATCCGCGAGCTCTGCGGTGTAATGGGGGGCGGTGCGCGCCGCCTGTGCGACCCGCACGCCGTCTCGATTCCCCCCTGCGATCGCGGCGGCGGCGGCGACGACGATGACGACGGCCCCGCCCCCGAACCGCTGCTGCAATTTTCTTGCATTCATTTTTCCACTCCAAATCGCGCGTCGACGGATGAAAATCAACTTGGATTCTCCACCAAGCCCGTGTCGATTCCGACAGCATCCGGGGCCCGCGCCGATGAACGACCCCCTGTGCACCGGCAGCGGCACCCCGGAGCCCTGCACTAGAGCGCCTGGTGCGGCGCCGCGAGATACGGAAAACGGGAGCTGAACGGCAAGTCGCCCGCCGTCGGGTTGACGCCAATCAACGCCGTCACACCGTGTGTGTTCAGATCCAACAGGATGAGCGCCAAGGTGATGTCGATCACGGTGTCCGTGAGTCGCCGGCCGTTCGGGAAACCCGCGGCCTGCGCGGCGGCGACGCGGATGACATCCGGCACCACGAACGGCGCCGCCTGGTTGACGCAGTCCCCCGTGGCGCACGGCACAAGACCGAGCCCGGTCAGATCGTCGTCCAGCGCCGCATGCAAGGCACCGACGTTGGCCACGATCTCGCTGGTGAAATCTCCCGCCGCATCGTCGGTCGGGTCCGCCTGGTTGTAGGCGTTCTTGCTCGTGATGACCGCCGTCGCTACCGCCGGCATGCCCATGCGGTCGACGCGCGCGTCGGCCTGCAGCAACTCTTCCAAGGAGCCGAGCCCCAACATCCGGGCGAACTCCGTGGCATCGATGCTGGCGGCGTCGAACTCGCTGGTGTCCGGTGTCGCCGGTCCGAGGACATCGTCCTTGGCACAGCCGATGGCGAACGCGGCGACCGCGGTCGCGAGCAGAATCCGCTGACCTTTGAATCGTTTCATCGCACGATCTCCTTCACTCTGCCGCGCCAGCGCGCGCCGTTGTCGCCCACAGGTTGACGCTCGTGCCGCCTTGGAGAGCGGCGTCCAGATCCATTTCGAAAACGAGCGCGGTCGCGTTCTTGCCCGCGAAGGTGTCGCGCGTGCCGACGAAGGACAGCGTGCCCGTCATCAACGTCTGCCGGAAACCCTCGAGGTCGAAGAAGAATGGGTCATCGCGCAGCCCCGCGAACACGCGCGCGTTGCCGCGCCGGACCACGCGCTCCACAGGTCCGATCACCGGCGCGGTCGATCCCGGAATGCCCTGCACGACGACGAATGTCTGCCCCGCGGGCAAGACGACGAATCGTGTCTGGATCCGAAGATCGGCGACGTTGTCGCCGTCGTTGTCGAGGTTCAAGGTGTAGAGCACACCCGGATCGAACGTTCCCGCTTGCCCGGGAACAGGTGTCTTGATTCCGTCGAACGTGATCGCTGCGACCAGCGTGCGTTGGACGTCATCGTGCCAGGCGTAGACATCGGCGATGTCCGCCGGCGGATCCCCGGTCGTGAGCGCCGACTCGCGGTGATCCGCGGCCTGCGCTCCGAGCGCGAGCAGCGTCACCACGCCGAGCGCAGCGACGGCCCGGGCGACTGCGACCCCCACGCGGGGAGCTTCGCCGTCGATTCGGGCGGCACGCACACGCGATGTGCTGGGTTTCTTCAAGTCTGCCTCCAGGATTGCAGCCCGCTTCGCTAGTGCCAAGCAAAGGCCTGTTCTCTCTTCCGATGCTCTCACTACGCCCCAGGTCGCCTTTTGGATGGCAGAATGGATGGTTGAGCCGCGGTGCGTTCGGCGCTACGGTGTCCGCGCGGGTGACGCGGTGTCCTCCCTCGGCACGGCCCCGGGCCATCCATTCGGGCTTCCGTCGCGTAAATGGAAGGAACGTGCATCCGGGGAGCGCGGGCGCTTGCACATGGATCAGTCGAGCGATCTCTTGTCGATGGGTCGCCTGCAGGCAGGTGACCGGAGCGCGCTCGCCGATCTCTATGATCGCCACAGCCCGGTGATGTACGGCGTTGCGCTCCGCATCCTGCAGAACCGCACCGAGGCCGAGGACGTGCTGCAAGAATCCTGGATGCAGGCGTGGAAACAGCGTGGGTCCTTCGACCCAGCGCGCGGCAATGTGCCCGCCTGGCTCGTGACGATCGCACGCACGCGGGCGCTCGATCGCCGGCGCCGCCAGGCCTCCCGCAATCGCGCCGAGACACAAACACAGGTCGACCCCGTGAGCCCTGCACCCACACCCGATGAAACGACGGCGCACGGCAAGCTGAAGGACCGACTCGTGCAGGCTCTCGCCGCACTCGAGCCCAAGCAGCGCCAGGTCCTCGAGATCGCCTACTTCGAAGGTCTTTCCCAGAGCGAGATTGCCGCCCGGTTGGGTGCACCGCTCGGGAGTGTGAAGTTCTGGGCGCGACAAGGTTTGTTGCAGCTCAGAGAACTCGTGCCACGGGATGAATGGTGATGAGCGAACGTCCGGATGAATTCCGCCACCTCTGTGCGCTGTATGCGCTCGGCAGCCTCGACGAGGCCGAGGCGGCTCGATTCGAAGCGCACTTGCGCACCGGATGCAGCGCCTGCGAGGCCGAGATCGCCCAGTGTTTCGAAGGCACCTACGTTCTGGCGAAGGCCGTGGCGTCGCCTCCAGATCCGGCGTTGCGCGCGCGTGTGTTGCAGGACATCGCCAACGCCGCGGATTCTCCCGCCCGTTCGACCTCGGATGCGCCCGTTCGCCCGAGACACGTCGCGTTACCGCCGGACCCCGGACGCCGGGACCGCCGCATCGTGCGCTTCCCGGCCATCGTCGCGACGTTGGGCTGGGCGGCAGCGATCGCCGCCGCGATCCTCGGCGCGGTGGAACAACGTGTCGTGCGCCAGCTCGAGAGCGAAATGACCGCCTTGCGTGTCCAACAGACGCAGCTCGAATCGCAGCTTCTCGAAGAGCGCCGTTGGGCGACGACGATGGCTTCTCCAGCCGCTCGCACCGCGGTCTTCGCCCCCACGGGTGCTGGCGGCTCCAACCTTTCCGGCTGGGCGCTCTATGACCCGTCGACGCAACGCGCCATCGTCGTGCTCGAGAACCTGCAGCTCGAGCCGGGACACGATTTCGAGCTCTGGGCCATCGGCCCGCGCGGACCGCGCAGCCTGGGTGTGATCCAAGTCGAGTTCGGCGGACGCGCCGTCGTGCGCTTGACGCGTGTCGTCGTCCCCGCCGACCTCGCAGCTTTCGCGGTTTCCTACGAGGCGGCGGGCGGCTCACCCAACCCCACCGCGCCTGCAGGCCCAGTCGTGATGGTGGGGAACCTGTGAGGTTGGATCCCAACGCCGAGCCGAACGCCCGCAGCGTGGCGCGATCCCCGCACCCCACGGGTGAACAGCACTGTCCCAACTGCAGAGTCGACGACGTGCGTCCGGTGTTCGCACTCGGGAGCGCGCGCGTCGTCGCATGCAATGGTTGCGGCTTGCAGTTCGCCGCTTCGTATCCCGAGATCGAGACGGTCGGCGCCGAAATGTATGGCGCGGCCTACTTCACGCGCGCGATTCGAGAACAGGAAGCGCGGCGCCGCATCTTCGGCCAGCTTCTCGACGAGATCGACGCCGTCCTCGGCGACACGCGGCCGGGGCGCCGCCTCCTGGACGTCGGCGCCGGAGAAGGCACGCTGCTCCAGGTCGCAGCGCAGCACGGTTGGAGTCCGGTGGGCATCGACGTGGCCCGTGACATGGTCCAGCACGTGCAGCAAACCCTCGACCTGCCCATGCACCATGGGACATTGGAGGAGGTCGCTCTCGAACCGCGCTCCTTCGACGCCGTGATCTTGAACCACGTCCTCGAGCACGTCCGCGATCCAGTGCACACCTTGCGCCGCATCGCGACGTTGCTCGACCCGGGCGGCGTGGTGCGCGTCGAGGTTCCGAACTTGGCGAGTCTCTCGTCTCGACTCAAGAGCGCGCAGAGCCGATTGGGTCTCAAATCGCACCCCTGGAAGCACTACTCGGTCGAGCACCATTTCTGGTTCTTCACGCCGGGAACGCTGGCCGCCACCCTCCGCAGCGCCGGGCTGGAGGTCATCCGCCTTTCCACGCCGGCGCGACAGTGGGGTGGCGGGGCAGCTCGAATGTCCAATCGCCTCCATGACCGTCTGGGCTGGGGGAAGCACATCGTTGCCTACGGACGCCCGGCACCTTCGGCCTCCTAGCGGTCCTCCGGCGCCACCCGATCTCGAGGGACCTTCTCGCAGGCAACCTTCTGTTCCGATTAGACGTAACTAGGCACGGATCCAATGACTCGCCGCTCGGATCCGAAGCCGCTCGGAACCAATGCGCTCGTGGGGTCGGCCAACCAGGAGGGGACGTTCATGTCGAGATCCAGCCGGTTCGTGTCATCGTTCGCCGTCCTCTTCCTGTGTTCGGCCGCAAGTATCGCCCTGGCGCAAACCGACGCCCTCGTCCGCATCGACGCACTCGAACCAGGGGACCTCGCAGTCAAGGGTTTCGAGCTGCGGCGGGAAGGCAAGATCGACATCGAAGCCGTGGGCATCCGGCCGCGCTGGGATCACGATCTCCTGGCCTATGCCTGGATCCTGGACTCGGCGACCCGGCGGCCCGTGTGGGTCATGGAAGCCAGCGATTGCGATCGTGTTCCCGGCGAGCGCCTGCTGCGGCGCGCCGAAATGTCCCTCGATCTCGACGCCGGTCGCTACGAACTCTATTTCTGGGCACCCTCTCTCACCGGATCCTATTCCCACTCCTACCGCTTCTTCGGCTTCCAGTTCGACAGTGACAGCGATTGGGGCCGCGATTCGCGCCAGATCGAGCGCCTCATGGAAGATTGCCACGTGACCTTGCGGTCCAAGACCCTGACTGCCGCGGACTTGATCGACTTCACCGCCACGGGCGAGCTGCCAGGTGCCCTGATGCGTTTCGCCGGTCTCGGCCACGAGGCCAACGTCCGCGCCGGCTTCCGGCTCGACGCCGCTGCCGAGCTCGAGATCTACGCCTTCACCGAGATGCCGGAAGAGTGGGATATCGGCGCCGACACGGGATGGATCCAGAATGCTGCGACGCACGAGCGCGTGTGGAAGATGGAGCAGCGCAACACGCGCCACGCCGGCGGTGCCGAGAAGAACCGTCTGTTTCGCGACAAAGTGCGCCTCGAGGCCGGCAGTTATGTTCTCGTCTATGGCACCGATGATTCCCATTCGTTTCCGGATTTCAACGCCAGCCCGCCGCGCGATCCGCTCAATTGGGGCATCACCGTCCTGCCGGGGCCGAACTTTCCGGCCGCGGCCTTTCACAAGATCGACGCACCTCCGCCGCCGGCCGCTCTCATCGACCTGACGCGTGCCCGCGACGACGACGACCTCGAGCAAGCGTTTCGTCTCACGCGGGCGAGCACGGTGTGGGTCCATGCGCTCGGCGAGTTTTCCGGCGGCGACGACGAGTTCGCCGACTACGGCTGGATCCAAAAGGCGGGCAGCAGCGAGATCGTCTGGGAAATGACCTACGACAATACCGAGCACGCAGGTGGTGCCGAGAAGAACCGCGTCTTCGACGGCTCGGTGCATCTCGAAGCGGGCGACTACGTCGCCTATTTCGTCACTGACGACTCCCATGCCTACCGGCGCTGGAACTCGGGCCCGCCCTTCGAACGCGACGCCTGGGGCCTGGCGATCTACCCCGGTGCCGATTTTCGCACCGCTGATTTTCAGAAGCTGGACAGCGAAGCCATGGCGAAGAATGTCAACGTCCTGGTCAGCATCGCGCGCGTCGGCGACGACGAAAGGCTGCGCGAACGCTTCACCCTCGACAAACCGACACGGATCCGCATCTACGCCCTCGGTGAAGGCAGCGGCGGCGACATGTACGACTACGGGTTCATCGAAGACCGCGATACTCACGACGTCGTCTGGGAGATGACGTGGCGCAACACCCGTCATGCCGGCGGCGCGAGCAAGAACCGTGTCTTCGACGGCGAGATCACCCTCGAGCCCGGCACCTACGAAGTCTTCTACGAGACCGACGACTCGCACGCCTTCGGCAGCTGGAATGCTCCCCGCCCGCGCGACCCCCACGGCTGGGGCATCACCGTCTCGCTCACCGGCCACTGATCGGACCGCTCACAGCGGAACGACGGGTTCAGTCTGTAGCAGCCTCAGGCCGGTTGCCTCTGCGCTGGCGCGACGACGCCCTTGACGATCAGCCACAGCGCCAGCGGCACCTCGAACAGCAGCATCGGTAACCAAATGAACATGGTGACCGGGCCGCTGAGAAGTCCGGCAAGCTGTAGAGGAAGGCACACGACGAGCAGGATCGACGCCAGCAAGCCGAGCCAGGCGAGTGCGACGGGGATCATCCGACCGCGGAGCAGGAGCCACGAAAACCGCGTGCTGCCGAAGGCAAAGAAGGTCCCGCTTGGGCCCAGTGTCTCCCTCATCTTCAGGAAGAATGCTCCGAGCACGGACGACGCGCCCGAATCGAGCGCAGTCGCTTCGGTCGTCGTGGCGAGCCAGAGAAGGCCCAGCGTCCCCGACACGTCCATGCCGGCGATGCCTTCGGCGACACGACAGATCATGCCCAGCATTGCCAGATCACGATCCTGCTCTCGCGTGATCGCGTAGAGTGTCACGGCCAGCACCAACGCCGAGAGGTTCATGATGAGGCCGAGCAGGATGGTGATCCGCATGTAGATCGTATGCTGAGCGATGGTTGCGAGCTGCGCGGCAACCCCCTCGCCGCTCGTCGCCCGCCCGGACAGGGCCATGCTCGTGACGCCGGCCGCAATATAAATGAGGAACGTGAATCCAGCGATTCTTGCGTTCGTCACACGAGTCATGTGTGGTCCTCTGGGGCGCGGACGGCTTCCACGCTCGGCATTGCTTCATTGGGCACGAGTCCGCGATTGCTACGCACCAGTGCATAAGCTACCTCGGAGCTCGCTCGAGCCATGGATTACCGCCGCCAGGTCAGCTCCATTTCTTCCCGAGAGCCTCCAAGCCGGCTTCCTTGAGATCTTCGGGGCGCATCGCCGTCCGGAACTCGCAATCGGCGTTGAAGCTGAGAAACCATGGCTCGGCGAAGGACGGGATTTGCGAAGCGTTGTCGATCTTGATGACCATGACCGCTCCACGTGTGCCGTTCTGCTCCGTGAAGTAGACGGACTCGGGTTTGGTCTCCTCGAGGATCTTGTTGAGAATCTGGCCCGCTGTGCCTTTTCGCACCAACGTATTGAACGGTTCGTGTGGGATCCGGACAGTCAAAAGTATCCGCATGATGGGTTCCCTTCGCTGGAGAGTGGTTCATCGCAGCCTACGCCCCGGACCAAGTTCGGTCAATGCACTGCGCCGGGCTCCCGTGAACCCGTGGCTCGCGGCCGCGAGGCTCCCGATCGGGCCGCGGCGGGTCGCAGATTGGGCCCGATCGACCTCCCTGCCCGTTCCCCGTTGAACCTCTCCGACCGATGCAACGCAGACATCCGAAATTTTAGGTGCTACAGTGGTGGCCTCGATGTCGCGGAAACCACTCACGAGCGTGCGAGGAAGATCCATGAACGCACAAGCTGCCATCCGTTCATTCTCGGTACCGGAACGCCCAAAAGGAAATGGGATCCGATTCTCGCGAACCCTCTGGCGCGCACGAAACGTCGCGACCGCGTTCGTGCTCACGGCCAGCTTCGCCCCTCTGCTCGCTGCCGATCCGGCGCCGACCGATCCCTACCTCTGGCTCGAGGATGTGACCGGCGACAGTGCGCTGACGTGGGTTGGCCAGCGCAATGCCGAGAGCACGAAAGAGCTCGCCGAATCGGAAGAGTTCAAGGCGATGAACGCACGCATGCTCGACATCCTGAACTCGACGGCGAAGATTCCCTACGTCACCAAGATCGGGCCCTATTTCTACAACCACTGGAAAGACAAAGACCACGAACGCGGCCTGTGGCGGCGCAC
>Ga0075428_100004072_pt1 | contig 16071 bp, 17 predicted proteins | sample RhiMetdeltSRZDD2_FD_75291 | JGI IMG/M metagenome (GOLD analysis project Ga0075428, IMG submission 75291) | Populus rhizosphere microbial communities from Tennessee, USA - Rhizosphere MetaG P. deltoides SRZDD2 | ecosystem: Host-associated > Plants > Roots > Rhizosphere > Soil | place: USA... | reverse complement strand
GTCGACGAAGTGCCAGTACCAGGCGGCCGCCTCGAAGCCGAAGTGCTGCTTGGGCGTGAATGCTCCGTTGAGAGCCCGCACCAGGCACACGGCCAGGAAGATGGTGCCGATGATCACATGCGCGCCGTGGAAGCCGGTGGCCATGAAGAAGGTGGCACCGTAGATGTTGCCTGCGAAATCGAAGCCTGCGTGCATGTACTCGTAGGCTTGGCAGGCGGTGAACAGAACGCCGAGGATCACCGTCAGCACCAAACCCCAGACGAGACCCTTGCGGTCGTTCTCCAGCAGGGCATGGTGTGCCCAGGTGACCGTAGTGCCGGACGTCAGGAGGATCAGCGTGTTGACGAGCGGCAGTCCCCATGGATCGAACGTACCGTGAAAGTACTGGCTCGGCTTGGGCGGCCAATGACCGCCGGTCAGCGCATTGCGCTCGACCATGCCCAGGATCTCGTTGGTCTGCTCGACGGCACCGCCCGGCTTGACGACATCGATGGGGTGGATGCCGGCCGGAAACAGCGCCGCATCGAAGTAGGCCCAGAACCAGGCGACGAAGAACATCACTTCCGAGGCAATGAAGAGGATCATGCCGTAGCGCAGGTGCAGCTGCACCACCGGCGTGTGATCGCCGCCGTTGGCTTCCTTGATGACATCGCGCCACCAGAAAATCATCGTCATCAGGATGGCCAAGAAGCCGATCGCGAACACGCCGGGCCCGCGCAGGCCGAACAGGCCGGCGCCGCTACCCGTCGAGCGCATCCAGATGATCAGGCCTACCGCCGTGCAGAAGGCAGCAATCGAGCCGACCACGGGCCACGGGCTCGGATTTACCAGGTGGTAGTCGTGGTGCTTGGCGTGTGACTCGGCCATCTGGCGCTCCCTGACCCTTCTCCCGCGGCGCGGGCAGATTGCTGTTTACCCGGCTCGCCCGTCGTCCGGTACTGCCCGCGGGGTCGCAGGAGTGCCGTTCACGGGCTTCTCGGCAAGCCCAGGCTTGGGCTTGGATGGAACGGGATAGAACGTATAGGACAGCGTGATGTGGGTGGTCCCACCCGCATCCTTGTCGTGCACGATGCGCGGATCGACGAAGAAGCTGACGGGCAGGTCGACCGACTGACCGGGCTCCAGGGTCTGCTCCTTGAAGCAGAAGCATTCGAGCTTGTTGAAAAATACCGCCGCCTGCTCGGGGAACACGTTGAACGTCGAAGTGCCCGTCACGGCGCGGTCGGACGTGTTGGTAGCGCGATAGAATGCGAGCTTGTTCTCGCCGATCTTCACATCCACCGTGCGCTGCTCGGGCTCGAACCGCCACGGGAAGCCGGGTGCGATGTTGGCGTCGAAGCGCACATTCACGGTTCGCTCAAGCACCACGTCAGAAGGTGCGGATGCGCGCTGCGGCGTGCCGTCGAAGCCGGTGAGCTGACACAGCATGCGGTAGAGCGGCACTGCTGCATAGGAGGCGCCAACCATCGCCACCACGACTGCAGCGCACCATACACCAACCTTGCGGTGCCGGCGGGCAAGCTCAGGATCTGGTCTCGTCTCGTGCATCTCGTCCATCTGGGCCATTGTTGTCGGCCCATCAATCTGCTGTCTCTACAGCGGCCTATTCATCACGTTGCCGCCCAGCCGCACCAGGGTCGCCACATAGAACAGCACCACCAGCGCTGCCAGCGCCAACGCGATCGCGATCGATCGCATTCTACGCCGGCGCTCCCATTCCTTCTGCCCGTCATCTGCCACGCACCGGCCTCCTTGAAGTCAGCCTGCCCAGCGGGCGAGGCTCCGTTCGAGAAGCAACATGGCAAACAGCAGGAACAGGTAGAGGATGGAAAAACCGAACAACTGCTTGGCCGCGCGGTCGCCCTCGCGACCCTCGCGAGTGTGATACAGGTTGATGGCGAACGCCATGAACACGCCGCCGAGACCGATCGAGGTCAGTGCGTACAGCGGTCCGCCGAGGTCGATGAAGGCCGGACAGATGGCGAGCGGCACGAGTAGCGCCGAGTAGATGACGATCTGCTTGCGCGTCTCGGTGGGCCCGGCGACCACCGGCAGCATGGGCACGCCGACCCGTTCGTAATCGCGCACACGGTAGAGCGACAGCGCCCAGAAGTGCGGCGGCGTCCACATGAAGATGATCAGGAACAGCAGGATGCTCTCGACGCTGACCGAGCCCATCACCGCCGCCCAGCCGATCATCGGCGGGAAAGCGCCAGCCGCACCGCCGATGACGATATTCTGCCGCGTGCGCCGCTTCAGCCACATCGTGTAGACGAACACGTAGAAAGCGATGGTGAGCGCCAGCAGGAAGCCCGCCACGACATTGACGAGCAGGCCCAGCGTCAGCACCGAGCCGATCGCCAGCACCACGCCGAAGGTAAGCGCTTCGTCGGGCGTAACGCGGCCGCGCGGTATGGGCCGGCTGGCCGTGCGCTGCATGCGGGCGTCGATGTCGGCGTCATACCACATGTTGAGCGCGCCAGACGCACCAGCACCGACGGCGATGCACAGCAGCGCGATGGCCGCCAGCACCGGATGCAGCGAACCCGGCGCCACCACCATGCCGACAAGCGCCGTGAACACCACCAGCGACATGACGCGCGGCTTCATCAGCGCAAGAAAGTCACCGACGCTGCCGCCCTCCACCTGTGCGGGGCGCAGGGCGCTAGCCTGGTAAGCGACGTCAGCCATGACGGCGGCTCAAGTCCCGAAGGCACCGGTCAGTGGTGCGCGGCCTCTTTGAACACCGGCAGCTTCTCGTAGGAGTGGAAGTCCGGCGGCGACGGCAGGGTCCACTCGAGCGTGGTGGCGCCGGCGCCCCACGGATTGCTCGGGGCCTTCACGCGCTGGATGAAGTAGGCGTAGATCAGGCCGATGATGAACACGATGGTGCCGGTCGCGGTGATGTATGAGCCGACCGAGGACCACCAGTTCCAGTAGGCAAAGGCGTCGGGGTAATCGACGTAGCGACGCGGCATGCCGGCAAGGCCCAAGAAGTGCTGCGGGAAGAACAGCACGTTGGCGCCGATGAAGGTGAGCCAGAAGTGCAGTTTGCCGAGCGGCTCGTTGTACATGTAGCCCGACATCTTCGGGAACCAGTAGTACCAGCCGGCGAATATAGCGAACACGGCTCCAAGCGACAGCACGTAGTGGAAGTGGGCCACCACGTAGTAGGTGTCGTGCAGCGCGCGGTCGACGCCGGCGTTGGACAGCATCACGCCAGTGACGCCGCCGAGCGTGAACAGGAAGATAAAGCCGAGCGCCCATAGCATGGGCACGCGGAACTGGATCGAGCCGCCCCACATGGTGGCGATCCACGAGAAGATCTTCACGCCGGTCGGCACCGCGATCACCATGGTGGCAAACACAAAGTAGGCCTGCGCATCCACACCCATGCCGGACGTGTACATGTGGTGGGCCCAGACGATGAAGCCGATGAAGCCGATCGCCACCATCGCGTAGGCCATACCGAGATAGCCGAACACCGGCTTCTTGGAAAAAGTCGAAACGACGTGGCTGATCATGCCGAAGCCCGGCAGAATCAGAATGTAGACCTCGGGGTGGCCGAAGAACCAGAACAGGTGCTGGTAGAGCAGCGGGTCGCCGCCGCCGGAGGCCGCAAAGAAGGTGGTGCCGAAGTTGCGGTCGGTGAGCAGCATGGTGATGGCGCCGGCCAGCACGGGCAGCGACAAGAGCAGCAGGAAGGCGGTGACAAGCACGCTCCACACGAACAGCGGCATCTTGTGCAGCGTCATGCCGGGGGCGCGCATGTTGAAGATGGTGGTGATGAAGTTGATCGCGCCCAGGATCGACGACGCACCGGCAAGGTGCAGCGACAGGATGGCAAAGTCCATGGCCGGGCCTGGATGCCCCTGGGTCGAGAGCGGCGCATAGACCGTCCAACCGGCGCCGACGCCGTCCATACCGGGCGGTCCTTCCACGAACATCGACATGAGCAGCAGCGCGAATGAAGCCGGCAGCAGCCAGAACGAGATATTGTTCATGCGCGGGAAGGCCATGTCGGGCGCGCCGATCTGCAGCGGCACGAACCAGTTGCCGAAGCCGCCGATCATGGCCGGCATCACCATGAAGAACACCATGATGAGCCCGTGGCCGGTGACGAACACGTTGAACACGTGGCCGTTGGCGAAGTACTGCATGCCGGGCTCTTGCAGCTCCATGCGCATCGCCACCGACAGGAAACCGCCAATCAGGCCCGCCGTAATCGCGAACAGCAGGTACATCGTGCCGATGTCCTTGTGGTTCGTCGAGTACAGCCACCGCCCCATCCCATAGGGCGTGTGCTCATGCGCATGATCGTGCGCGTGTCCCGCGTCAGCCTTGGTCGTGATCGCCATGTCGCCTACCTTCGCAATTCCGTTCCGCGCCGCTCGCGATTTCGCATGCCCGGCCGCCTGCGATTAAGGCGCCGCGCTTGCATTCCTAGTTGGCCGCGCTTGCGACCTTTTTCTGCCGTGCTGCAAGTTCAAGCGCCGCATTGCGGATGATCTCGCGCGCCTTGCGGCGATCCCGGGCCTTCAGGGCCGCCGCCCAATCGTTGAAGGTCTGCTCCTTCACCACGCGCACGGCGATCGGCATGAAGGCATGGTCCTTGCCGCACAGCTCCGAGCACTGACCGAAGTAGATGCCTTCCTTGTTGGCCTGGAACCAAGTCGCCGTGATGCGCCCGGGCACCGCGTCGACCTTTGAGCCGAACGAGGGGATGGTCCAGTTGTGGATCACGTCGGTCGAGGTCACAAGCACATGCACGACCTTGCCGACCGGCACCAGGATCTCGTTGTCGACTGCGAGGTTGCGCGGCACCTGATCGGCCGGGAAGCCGCCCTTGATCAGCTCTTCGCGCTCGTTCTCCTGCAGCATCACCGAATCGACGCTGATGCCCTGATCGGGGAACTCGTGCGTCCAGTTCCAGGTGTGTCCGCTGGCTTTGATGGTCACGCCCGGCGGCGGAAACGTGTACTGCTTGTAGAGCAGCCGGAAGGATGGAATAGCGATCGCCACCAGGATCAGCACCGGCAGCACCGTCCACAGCACCTCGATCGTGGTGTTGTGCGTGGTGCGCGATGGCGTCGGATTGCGCTTCTCGCTGAAGCGCCACATCACATACACCATCAGCAGTAGAACGAACGCGGTGATGGCGAAGATGATTGCGTTCACATAGTCGTGGACCCAGTGGATGTCCTCGGCGATCGGCGTTACTGCCTCCTGGAAGCCGAGCTGGCCCGGAGACGGCTGCCCTGAGCCGGCCAGCGCCGGCAGGGCAATGACCATGCACAGGGCGGCGAGGAGCCAGATTCGCATCCCGTCGCTCAGGCGCCTCTGGATCATCAACATCGCTCCCACGTCTGTTGCCGTGCACGTCTATCGTCATGCACGTTTCGTTGCCATGCACGTCCGTTGTCGTGCACGCCGTGCGAGCCGCGCCGGCCTACATGCCCGGCAAGGCGCCCGCTGCGCCATGCACTTATTATCTCACGAACGCCCCGTCGTCCCGTGCCGCCTCGGGCCTCTCAACAGTACCGGCCCACCTGCGTGGTTGCGCAGCGAGCCAGCACCTCCGGCCGATTTGCTCGGAACTGCCTATTGCGTCACCAAACAACACAATGGCCGAACCCGACTCAAGGCCGCCTTTGTGCGGCATATCCACGCGCAAGCGGCTGCCACAGGCGGCCGCAAAAAACTGGCTCCGCGGCCAGGCAATAAACACCCACCGGGTCCCAATTTGGCCGAAATCATCATTGAGATCAAAACGGCCCTGGACGCGCACCGGCGGGAGCGTGAGTCTGGGTCCTTGGCGCCGGGCTCGAAGCGAAGGGGTGTGGGGTGTGCTCGGGGCCGCTTCCAAAGCTATGCTGAACAGCTATCCGTCTCACCGCCACAGCCTTAATAACAGATCAGAAATTCATGCCAGTGCGGATCCGCATTGTGATGCATGCAGGTGGTCAAAAGCGGCACCATCCTGCTCCCACAGACCGGCCGCGCTAAACGCAGGGTTTGCCATTGCTCCCCATAATTCGCCGCCTGCGCTGCCCGAGGCTGGAGGTACCGCGCGGGCTCATTGTGGCCATGCTCGCGGCCATCTGTGTGCTGAGCAGGCTCAGCACCCCCGTCGCGGCTCAGTTGCCCGAGAGCGGTACGGTCAAAGCCCAGCATGGCGACTGGCAGGTGGTGTGCAAGCCGCCGCCGCCGGGGGCCAAGAACGAGGTGTGCGCGCTGGTGCAGAGCGTCACCGCCGAGGACCGCAACAACGTCGGCCTGACCGTCTATTTTCAGCGCTTCTCGGACGGCAAGAGGGTGCTGCGAGTTTTTGCCCCCCTTGGCGTCCTGCTGCCACCCGGGCTCGGCCTAAAAATCGACGACAAGGACGTGGGTCACGCGCCCTTTCTGCGCTGTCATACATTCGCCTGCTACGCGCAGGTCGTGGTGGAGGACCAACTGATTGAGCAGCTGAAGAAAGGCAAGACTGCCGTCTTCATCATCTTCCAGGCCGAGGAAGCCGGTATCGGCATTCCGATATCTCTCAACGGATTCGGCCAGGCGCTGGCTGCGCTCAATTGATTGAACGGTGCAAAACGCTTTGCTAAGGCACCCTCACGCTCGCGCTTGTGCCACCCCGCCATTTTGCCACTTTGTCACGCTAGTCATGGATGATGGCTGGCGGGTAGTGCACACGAGTAGCGACAACAAGAATGAGTGCCGTAAAGGCCAAATGCGGGACCACGCCTAACACTGAACCCGCCGAGCTGCGCCGTGAGTTGCGGCTCGATGCTTTCCATCCCGACTATCGCCGCGTCATCGGCGAGTTCACAAGCTCTTCTGCCGCGCTAGAGGATCTGGCCGACACCTTTCCCGGCCTGCTGTTTGCGCTGGCCAGCAACTATGCGACGGCCGATCAGCGTCGTCACACCCTCGAGATGATCCACGCCGGCGTTGCCCTACGCGAGATCGCGAGCGCGCTCGACCTACCGTGGTGGCTGCGCAAGCTGCCGCCACGAGCGTTCGCGGCACCGCTGCCAAAGTTTCCCCTCGACCGCGACTTCACATTCCGCATCAGCAATCTGATCCCGCACGACGAGCAGATGCTGCCAACTTGGCTCACCCACGTCGGTCACGCCTGCGAAGCGTGTGGTCCGGCTTACGCGCTGTGGATTGCGCGCCAGCCGGATCTGACCGATCCGCTCAGCGATATGTCGCGAGTGATGGCTGCCTGGGCCTGGTTCAGTCAGCGCGCGGAGCTGCCGGGCCATCGCCTGCTGCGTCGGGCGTGGAGCTTCGAGATGAGCTTTAGGCGGGCATGCGAGGAGCTGGCGGCGTGGCGTCAGCGGCTTCGCCTGGTGGAATGCCTGGGCTCGGGCATCGAGAGCCCGTGGCTGGCCGACGGCACCGCTCTCGACTTCGACTTCGTGGCCCTGCGCACCGTCGACGACTTCATTGCTGAGAGCGAGGCCCTGGACAACTGCCTCGACCAATATGCCGACCATCTGCACTCCGGCCGCAGTGCCGTGTTCTCGATCCGTAAGGGCGAGCGGCGTGTCGCCTGCGTGGAAATCGGTCTGCACGATGAAGAGGTCACCATGCCCAACATCGTTCAGCTGCGCGCCGCCCGCAACCGCCGGGCATCGCCTGAGATCTGGCAGGCGACCTACGCTTGGCTCGGTGGGCAGGCGCTCGAGCCGCTGTCGCCCGACCGCCATGTGCCCAAACCGATCCGCCGTGCCGAAGCGCGTCGCAAAATGTGGGCCCCCTATCTCGCCTTCCTGGCGGGCACACCGCACGAGCCGCCGTTCCGACGGCTGATGCTGGAGCAGGCTGGCGGCCGTCGCGAGGTGCGCCGCCGTCCCGGCGCTATGCAGCGCCCGGCTCTTGCCAGGCGGCAGGAGGCCGCGCGCGGGGCATAACCAAAAGCGGCGAGGGCCTTGGCGGCGCTTACGGCTCCAGCTCGGTATCCCAGTACAGGTAGTCGAGCCAGCTATCGTGCAGGTAGTTGGGCGGGAACAGGCGGCCGTTGCGGTGCAGTTCGAACACCGTCGGGCGATAGGGCTCCTGCATCGGCCGCATGCCGGCCTGCTCGGGCAGGAAGCCGCCCTTGCTCAGGTTGCAGGGCGCGCACGCTGTCACGACATTGTCCCAGCGCGTCTGGCCACCCAGCGAGCGCGGGATCAGATGGTCGAAGGTCAGATCGTCCTTACAGCCGCAATACTGACAGCTGAAGCGGTCGCGCAAGAACACATTGAACCGCGTGAACGCTGGATAGAGCGCCGGCTTCACATAGGTCTTGAGCGACACGACCGATGGCAGCCGCATCTCGAAGGACGGGCTGCGCACGAAGCGCTCGTATTCGGAGACGATGTTGACCCGATCCAGGAAGACCGCCTTGACGGTCTCCTGCCAGCTCCACAGCGACAGCGGATAATAGCTCAAGGGCCGAAAATCGGCATTCAGCACAAGCGCCGGGAAGCGATCTGGCGTGGCGGCGTAGGCGTTCACGAGTCCTGTATCCGTTTGACCCTATGGTTGCGAATCACGGCCCAGCCTCATCGAGCGGCGCAATACTAGCGCCGCGTATCAGGGATGTGAAGCCGAGGCCAAGGCACGGGCAAATAAGCAGGAAATGTGGCCTTACCGATGTTTTGCGGCGCGCAGGGCACAGGCGATAAAGTGACAGGCGATGTTCTCGCCCAGGCGGTCGATGCCGTGTCCGAGACGCTCGCGGACATGCCACTCGACCCGATGCCCGGCAGCGGCCAGCTGGTCGCGGGCAGTGTGGATCGCCTCGACGGGGATCAGGTCGTCCACCTCGCCGTGGATGAGCAGGATGGGTGGACGGCAGGTCGCCTCGGCCAGGTGCTCGGCACCGGCGAGCAGGCCGGAGAAGCCTACGATCGCAGCGGGCGCCACGCGACGCCGCAGTCCGACGTGCAGGGCCAGCATGGTACCCTGGCTAAAGCCGACCAGCACCAGGCGCTCGGGGGCGAGCTGGTAACGGGCCAGCTCGGCATCGAGGCAGCGGTCGACGACAGGTCTGGCCGCCACCACGCCGCGCCAGTATTCGCTCGGATCCCGCAAAGTCAGCGCAAACCACTGCAAGCTGCCAGGCATGCCCGGAATGCTCTCGGGCGCATCGGGCGCCACGAACACTGCGCCCGGCAGGTGCTCGCGCCAGCCGTTGGCGAGCCCGATCAGATCATCCCCATTGGCTCCGTAGCCGTGCAGCAGCACCACCAGCGCGTCCGGCGCCTGGCCGCGCGGCACCAGTCGCGGTCCGTCGAGCTGCGTTGCCATGCCCCGATGTTAGAGCATGCGCGGGGCTATTGCTTCTCCGCTTTGGCGGTGGCGGCGAGAATCGGTGACCAGCGGGCGATCTCGGCACGCACGAACGCGTCGAAGGCGGCCGGGCTCCGCTCAGCCTTGGTGGGCAGCGAGCCGCCGAGCTGGGCCAGCCGGTCGCGCACCGCAGGCTCGTCAAGGGATTTGTCCAGGGCCGCAGCCAGCTTAGCAATCACCTCGGGGGGCGTGCCCTTGGGCGCAAACAAGCCGGCCCACACGCTCATCTCGTAATCGAGCCCGCCTTCCTTGGCGGTTGGCACGTCCGGCAGCTGCGCTAGGCGCTGCCCGGCGCCGATCCCGTACGCCTTGACGCTGCCGGCCAGGACCGACTCCGCCACGCTCACCGACTGCTCGCACAGAAAATCGATGTGTCCGCCGACCACGTCGTTGAGCGCCGGCGCCGAGCCGCGATAGGCCACCAGCGTCGGCTTGGTGCCGGCAGCCGCGTTGAACAGCACGCACGCCATATGCGAGGACGCGCCAATCCCGCCGTGGCCCTGCTTCAGTGCATCGCCCTTGTCCTTCAGGGCGGCGACAAACTCCTTCAGGTCCTTGGCCGGGAAATCCTTGCGGGCGATGATAACGGCCGGCGAATGCGCTGTGATGCCGATCGGCACGAAATCGGTCGCGGGGTCATACTTGAGGTTGGGCGTGAGCACGGGAGCAGCCACGTGCGAGCCCATCGCCGCCGCCAGCAGCGTGTAGCCGTCAGGGGCCGAGCCCGCAGCACGGGCGCTGCCGACCGTCCCGCCCGCCCCGCCGACGTTTTCGACGACCATGGATTGTCCGAGCATCTTGGCCATCTCGTTGGTGACGATGCGCGCCACCACATCGCTGGCGCCACCAGCAGGAAACGGCACGATCACGGTGATGGATCGCGAAGGATAATCCTGGGCCTGCCCAGGCAGGCTGCCGCAGACGAATGCCAGCGCAACGACGCAGGCCGACCAGATGCGCATTCCGCATTGCATGGGTGGTTCCTCCTCATGCTGCCCCGCGCAGCGGCTACAGTTGCGAGTTCACTCCTTCAGCAGTTCGGCGACCTCAATCCGCCGTCCTTCGCGCGCCGACAAGACACCGGCGCGCACCACGGCGAGCGAGCGCGTGCCGTACTCGCCGCCGACCTCGAGCCGGCCCTGACCGCGCACGGCGGCCGCGAACTCCTCCAGCTCCTCGACAATCGAGTCGTTCTTTGCGCACGCCACGGCGACGGGCGATTGCTCGCCGCGCCTCAGAACACGCAGGCCGCCGTGCAGGTCGTAGTAGGCCGTGGCGTCCTTGCCGTAGATGTTCATCAGGTAATACTCCGACGCCGAGGCGTAGCTGGCATTGAGCGTGGAAAGCGCCCCGTTCTCGTGCTCCAACAGCAGGCTGGCCACGTCCGGATTGTCGCCCGGCAGAACAAGCTGGGCGAGCTGCCCGCGCACAGCCACGATCGGTCCCAGCAGGTATTCCAGCACATCGGTATAGTGGATACCGATCTGCAGCATGACGCCGCCCGGCATGCCGGTCGCCTGATAGCGCCAGGAGGAAAGGTCGATCTTGCCGAGGCGATCGCGGCTGATATTGGCCTCGGCGTTGACGAGCTTGCCAAACCTGCCGGCGTCGATCTCCTGCTTGATCCAGCGGCAGTGACTCTCGCGTCGACGCTGATAGCCGAGCGCCAGCAGCACGCCGGCCTGGCGGCAAACCTGCGTGATAGCGCGCCCATCGGCGATCGTGTTGGCGATGGGCTTGTCGAGGAAGACGTGCTTTCCATGCGCCGCGGCGGCGCTGGTGGTGGCGAGATGCACATCGTTCGGCGTGGTATTGATGATCGCCTCGATCGCGCGATCGGCCAGCAGCGCCTCGTAGCTATCGACCGGCCGGCATTTGTATTTGCTGGCGAACGCCTTGCGCTTGTCGTCGGAGCGGCTGTAGCAGGCGATAATCTGCAGTTTGCCCGAGCGTTGGGCGGCATCGGCCAGCACGTCGGACCACCATCCCATGCCGACACAGCCGACGCGTAGCGGACCTGAGTTCACTGCGCCTTCCTCCAACGACGATTGCAAAAATGCCAGTCAGGCTCGGCTGCAGGCTACTTCCAGGCCGCGCCGATCGACTCCACGGCGACCTTGGCGATGCGCGCATCCGTCTCCCAGTCGCCGCCGCTCACGCCGACGCCACCGATGCACTGGCCGTCGACCAGCACCGGCATACCGCCTTCCATTGCGGTCCAACGCTCGGGCCCGGCCGCCAGTGCCAAGCCAATGGCGTGGCTGACATCGAGGTCCTGGCCGACCGCGCCTTTGGCGGTGGTCGGGCGCCGGTTCGAGGCAGCGCACACGGCCTTGGTGGTGGAGGAGTGCACGGTATGGAATCGGCCGCCGTCCATGCGCTCGAGCAGGAGCATGTGCCCGCCGGCATCGACGATCGCACAGGCGATGGCGATTTTGGCCTGGCCGGCCAGGTCGATAGCCGTGGCCATCATCTTCTTGGCACCTTCGTGGGTCAGGCGCTTGCTTTCGACCACGTACATTCGGTTGGCCCCGTTTGAGAGGAGTGCGGAGGAATGCGCAGGAATGGTGCGCCGACTTGCCGTGACCATCAAGGAGGAATGATGGCGCCAGGTGCATTGCGGTATCGGGACTCTTACCCAATTCCGGCGCGGCCGGCAGATGCTATAGTCGCGGCGTGAACCTCCCGCCCTATGTGCCTTGCCTGCGGGGCCGACGGGATTTCTTCTGAGGAGAAGAAACATGAGGATCATGCTTGGCGCCAGCGTGCTGCTTGCCACGTTGCTGGTCGCAACCCCCGCCGCGGATTTCGTCGTATCGAGTGCCCGTCCGGCCGTGCAGAGTGCGCAATCCGCCTCCTGCATGCGCGAGTGCACGGTGTCGGGACGAGGCGAGGGGCAGTGCAGCACCTATTGCAGGTCGAGAGACGGCGGCTGACGCTCACGGCCTGCCAAAGGTGACGGCCTCGATCTTGTTGCCGTCCGGGTCCTTGATGAAGGCGCCGTAGTACGTTGTCATCGCGCCCTGCCGAGGACCGGGCTTCCCGTCGCTGCTGCCGCCATGCTCGAGCGCAAGGGCATGGAAGGAGCGCACGGCGTCTTCGCTCGGCGCACGCAGGCAAACATGCATGCCAGGGTCGTCAGGCAGAGCCGGCATGCCCGCGCGCAGGTTCAGCCAGAATTCGGGATAGGTCTTGCCGAAGCCGACCGTGGCCGGCCGCTCAACCAGCCGCGTGTAGCCGAGCGGGGCGAGCACCCGCTCGTAGAAGGCGGCACCTACGGCCAGATCGCGAACCGGCACGGAGACGTGATCGATCATGCGCCCACTCTAGCGCGCTGCGACAGGTTTGGCACGGTGCAGGCGTGCACCGCCGCCTGCGATCAGCGGTAGACGAAGGCCGAGGCGTTGACGATGTCATACTCGCACGTGACCGCCGTCGATCGCTGCCCCGCACTGATGAACAGGTAGGGGTTGCGGTAGCGCGCGCTCCAGTTCTTGTGGTCGACCTGCCAGAGGTGCACATCGAGATTGCGCTTACCGATCGCGAGCGTGATCGAGTTGGGCGTGCTCCAGGATTGCGGGCTGACGCCAAGCATCGTGCCCAGCGCGTCCCTCTGGCAGGCCAGTACGGCGCGCTCCCGGTAGGCCTGGATGATGACGTCGCGCGTCGAGGTGCGGAACAGGTATTCGTGGTGCAGCACCTTGGCGGTTGCCAGCACGGCCAGGACAATGAGCATAGGCTTCATCATGGGGCCGACGTCCAAATGCGAGCGGGCGCGCGTTGAAATCCTCGGGAGCGCACGGCTCTCCGCCGAGGCCGCCGGAGTGTTGCGCGGACATGGTGAAAAAAGCGTTATTGCCGATCCGCGCCAGGTTGAAGACAGCGCTGCCTTGGTGCTTTCCCGGCTATTGGCAGAACGTAGTCGAGGAGCCATGGCGCTCGCTATCAGGCAAATTGCTTTCTCGGCTGGCCGTGCGGCGTTGGCCGCCATGGACGCGGCTGCGGGACCGGCATGATGAGCCAACGCACGGCATAGCCGCACAGCCTGATCGCAACCGGCCAGGCTGGTTGCAAAAAGCGCTGCCGGCACAATTGCCGTGGCCATCACGAAAGGTGTTTGCCGCAGTTGCGCGCACACATGCAAATGAGGTGTCTGAACAAGTTCGCCCGTTCTCATACTGGCGGCAATTTGCTCTTTGCGCTGCGCGCGTATGCACCTCGACAGATCTGTGCAACACACTCTATGAGTCAGCGGAACAGCACACACCCGGGGAGGACATCGCATGGCCAAGATCGGCTTTATCGGGCTCGGCAACATGGGCGCGCCGATGGCCGGCAACCTTGCCAAGAAGGGCCATCAGGTGCGCGGGTTCGACCTCATCCAGGACAACCTTGACGCGGCCGGCAAGCGCGGCGTCGAGGCGGCGGACTCGGCTGCCGACGCGGTGCGGGATGCCGAGCTGGTGGTGACCATGCTCCCGGCCGGCAAGGACACGGTGGCCGTCTACGAGAAAGCGGGCGTGCTGCAGGCGGCAGGCAAGGGTACCGTCTTCATCGATTGCTCGACCATCGATGTAGCCTCGGCGCGCCGCGCGCATGATCTGGCCAAGGCTGCCGGCATGCTGTCCCTCGACGCACCGGTGTCGGGCGGTGTCGGCGGCGCGGAAGCCGCGACGCTGACCTTCATGGCCGGCGGCAGCAAGGATGCCTTCGCGAAGGCCAAGCCGGTGCTGGAGGCGATGGGCAAGCGCGTCGTCGCCTGCGGCGAGCCCGGCGCCGGACAGGCCGCCAAGATCTGCAACAACATGATCCTCGGCATCAGCATGATCGGGGTAGCCGAGGCGTTCGTGCTAGCCGAGAAGCTCGGCCTGTCGCACCAGGCGCTGTTTGATGTCGCCTCCACCTCCTCGGGACAGTGCTGGTCGCTCACCACCTATTGCCCCGTGCCTGGCCCGGTGCCTGGCTCGCCCGCCAATAACAGCTACAAGCCGGGCTTCGCATCGGCGCTGATGCTGAAGGACCTGAAGCTGGCCCAGGAAGCGGCCACGGCCGCCGGCGCAGCCACACCGATGGGAGCAATGGCGGCACAGGTCTATGGCCTGCACAACGCCTGGGGCGAGGGCGGCACCGACTTCTCCGGCATCATCCACCTGATTCGCGGTAAGAGCGGCAATTAGTGTCCCGAACAGAGCCGCCCGGTGCATCGCAAATGCGGGATCGCAGGCGGCAGACCACGGCGCCCTCCGCCTGGAGCGGTCTCTTGTACGACCCTGCGGCCCACGCCGTGGTCGCGCTCGGCATCAGCCAAATCATCGCCTGGGGAACTACCCTCTACGCGCTGGGCGTGCTCGGCAAGCCCATCGCCGCCGACACCGGCTGGAGCCAGGGGCTGGTGTTTGGCGGGCTGACCGTCGGCCTGCTCACGTCGGGCGCGGTATCGCCCGTGGTCGGCCGTCTAATCGATCGCCGCGGCGGCCGGGCCATCATGTCGCTTGGCTCCATCGCCACGGCGTTCGGGCTGGTGCTGCTGTCCCTCGTTGCCCAACCCTACGCCTATCTGGCGGTGTGGGTGCTGCTCGGCGTGGCCATGCGATTGTGCCTCTACGATGCGGCGTTTGCCGCCCTCGTGCAGGTAACGCCATCGCGCGGCCGGCGCGCCATCTCCTACCTGACGCTGTTCGGCGGGTTTGCCTCCAGCATCTTCTGGCCGATCGGCCACGCGCTGAATGGCGCGGTGGGCTGGCGCCAGACGCTGCTGATCTTCGCCGCCATGAACCTGCTGGTCTGCCTGCCTGTGCACTGGGTGGGGCTTGCACGACGCGAGGCGGTCGCCGCACCCGAACCGACCGCATCGGCCGCCGCCGGCGGACCGGTCGCCATGACCACCACCCTGACGGGGACATCGCGCTCCATCGCCATGGCGCTGTTCAGCCTGATCGTGGCGGCCAGCGCCGTCGTATTCGGAGCGCTTGCGGTGCATCTGGTGCCGATCCTCGAAGCGACCGGCCTGGCGGCGGCGTCCGCCGTGCTGCTGGCATCGCTGAAGGGCGTTGCGCAGGTGCTGGGTCGCGTCTGGGACCTGACGCTGGCGCGCGCCTGGCACCCCATCGACGTCGGGCGTGTGTCGATCGCCTGCATCCCGCTGTCTTTTCTCGTGCTGATGCTGGGCGGAGCCAATTTCTGGTCGGCACTCAGCTTCACCGTGCTGTTCGGGATCGCCAACGGCCTCGTCACCATCATGCGCGGCTCCGTACCCCTCGCCCTGTTCGGGCCAGCCGGCTACGGCGAGGTGCTTGGCCTGCTGGCTACCCCCTATTTGCTGCTGGCCGCCATCGCGCCCTGGGCCTTCGCACTGGTTGTGGAGCACTACGGCTATGGCGTCGGCGAGGCCGTCCTGCTTGGCGCCGGCTTGCTTTCACTGGTGGCGATGGAAGTGATGGCCTTCTGGTACCGGCGACTGAGCAGGTAGCGGCCTTAGACCATCACCTGCGTGCCCACCTCGACCACGCGATCGCTCGGGATGCGGAAATACTCGGTCGCATCCTCGGCGCGTCCGGCCAGCCAGATGAACAGCCGCTCCTGCCAGCGTGGCATCTCGGATTTGATGGTGGTTTTGAGCGACCGCCGCGACAGGAAGAACGAGGTCGCCGAGATGTCGATGTTGAGGTCCTTGCGCCGACAGTGCTCCAGGATCTTCGGCACGCTCGGCGTCTCCATGAAGCCGTA
>Ga0075428_100004070_pt1 | contig 16072 bp, 14 predicted proteins | sample RhiMetdeltSRZDD2_FD_75291 | JGI IMG/M metagenome (GOLD analysis project Ga0075428, IMG submission 75291) | Populus rhizosphere microbial communities from Tennessee, USA - Rhizosphere MetaG P. deltoides SRZDD2 | ecosystem: Host-associated > Plants > Roots > Rhizosphere > Soil | place: USA... | reverse complement strand
CGCGACGAGTCGCCGCTCGTGATCGGCCACCGCGGCGCGGCCGGCTACCTCCCCGACCACACGCTGGAGGGGTACGAGCTGGCGATCAAGCTCGGCGCCGACTACATCGAGCCGGACCTGGTGGCCACGAAAGACGGGCGCCTGATCGCCCGGCACGAGCCGAACATCACCACCACGACCGACGTTGCGAGCCATCCCGAGTTCGCCGGCCGGCGGACGACGAAGGTCGTCGACGGAGTCGCGGAGACCGGCTGGTTCGCGTCCGACTTCACGCTCAAGGAGATCAAGACGCTGCGGGCGATCCAGCCCCTGTCCGAGCGGCCGCAGCAGTTCAACGGTCAATTCAAGATCCCCACACTCGAAGAGGTCATCGACCTCGCGAAGCGCTGGTCGAGGAAGCTCGACCGGCAGATCGGCGTCTACCCGGAGACCAAGCATCCGACGTACCACGCCGGCCTCGGGCTGCCGCTCGAGGAGCGGCTCGTGAAGGTGTTGCGCCGCGAGGGGTGGAGCAACCGCCGGGCGCCGGTGTTCATCCAGTCCTTCGAGCAGTCGAACCTGAAGCTCCTGAACAGGCTGACGGACGTGCGCCTCGTCCAGCTCGTGGACGCCAACGACGTCGCGCCCGACGGGACGATCACCTACGCGCCGCCGTTCGACCGCCCCTACGACTGGACGGTCTCGGGCAACCCCGTGCTGCAGAGCCGCACCTTCGGGTTCTTCACGACCGACGCCGGCCTCGAGGAGATCAGCAGGTACGCCGACGGCATCGGGCCCTGGAAGCCCTACATCGTCAGCTCGCGGGCGATCGCCCTCAACCCCGACGGCAGCGTGGCCGACGCGAACGGCGACGGCGTCGTGGACGAGCGAGACCGCACGCTCCTGCCGCCCGGCGACCTCGTCGAGCGGGCGCACGACCACGGCCTGCTGATCCACACGTGGACGTTCCGGAACGAGCAGCGCCGGCTCACGAGCGACTTCGGGGGCAACCCCGTCAACGAGTACCTGCTCTTCTACCGGCTCGGCGTCGACGGGCTCTTCTCGGACTTCCCGGACACCGCGTTCACGTCGCGCGAGCTGTTCCGGCTGGAGGACTAGCCACCGCTCCCGGGGCGCCGCGGGGGACGGCGCCCCGGGAGCTATGATTCAGGTGTCTGGGGGCGATCCGGTTTCGACGGGGTCGGTTCTCCGGAAGAGCTGCAAGCCGAGGTCCCCGGTTGGCCTCGTAAAACAACCGGGAACAACGTAAGTGCGGATCGCAACGAACTCGCACTGGCTGCCTAACTAGGCAACCCGTCGGCTCCGGTCTCGGCCCGTGGATCGGAAACCCGGCGTCAGAAAACGGGCTCGCTGCCAAAGGAGCGCTGATCGCCCGAGGCGGGACTCTTCAGGATCGGCTAGCCAAGCGGTAGGTTCGCCGGCCCACCGGCCGCGAGGCGAAATCCAAGGGACGGCTGTGCTTGGAGAGGCTCTTCACGGTGCGACTTCGGACGCGGGTTCGATTCCCGCCGCCTCCATCGTCTTGGTTAGCCAGTATGAAATCGTGACGACAGATACATCGCCGGCACGCCGCGTCGAGAGCCATCAGCTCCGAAGATCGACGAAGGCGGGTGGGCTTAGGAGGTCGACTTCGCCCGCCGGAGCGGCGCTCGGTCCTGCGTTCTCGGCCTCGGCGGCCGCTCCCTCGATGTCCCGCATGCCGGGAAGGAGGAGTGCGCCGAGCGTGAAGACGCCGCCGATGACCGCGGCTCCTATCAGTGTGGCCCGCACACCCACCAGCGCGGCGACCGGAGCAGTCAGCGCGAAGGACAGCGGCAGGAGGCCGATCGAGATCAGCCAGTCCAGGCTCGAGACTCGTCCGAGCATGGAAGCCGGGACGTGGCGCTGCTTGATCGTCGCCCAGACGATCGTCCCAGCGGTCTCGAGTGCGTTGAACAGGAGACAGGCCACCATCAGCTGCCAGGACGCCGTCGCGAGCCCGTACCCCGCCACCGCGAGCGTCGCGAGTGTCCACGTCGCGTACATGAACGTGACGTCGCGGCGCGGGTGACCGCGCTGCCCCATGATGAGCGCGGCACCGATAGCCCCGATGCCCCCGGCGGCGAAGACGAGACCGAGGTCTCCGGCCGAGGCGTGCAGCTCGTTCTTGACGACGTACGGGAGGAGGACTTCGGCGGGGCCCATGAAGGCGAGATAGGCGATCGTCGCCGAGAGCAGCGTTCCCCAGAGCCAGACCCGGCCGCGGACGAATCGGAGACCTTCCTTCACGGCGCTGAGGGACGATTCGACGTGTTCCGAACGCGGATGGGCCGGGGGGCGCATGAGGAACACCGCCACCGAGGAGGCGCCGAACGACGCGGCGTCGACGGCGAACGCGGTTCCCGTGCCGAGGGTGGCCACCATCGCGCCGCCGAGCGCGGGGCCCGCGAGGCGAAGGGCGATCGGTCTGACGAACTGGTCGAGCGAGTTCGCCGCCGGGAGGTCAGCTGCAGGGACGATGTCCGGGACGATCGCCTCGAACGCAGGCGTGAAGAAGGCGGTGCCGACGCCGTAGAGCGCGACGACGATCAGCAGCTCCCAGAAGTTGAGAAGGCCGGTCAGGGAGAGGACCGCCAGCGCGGCGATGACGACCGCACGGCCGATGTCCGCCCAGAGCATGAGCATGCGCCGGTCGAGCCGATCGCTTAGGACGCCGGCGGGCAGCAGGAAGGCGATCGTCGGGATGGTCATCCCGATCCCGAGCAGCGAGAGAGCGGCCGGAGCGTTCCAGAGCTCGTAGGCTTGCCAGGCCATGGCGATGAGGAAGATGCCGTCCCCGAGCAGGGATACGGTCATCCCGGCCCAGAGGAGGCGAAAGTCCCGGTGACGGAGCGGGGCTAGGAGGTTGACCCGGGAGAAGCCGCCCGGGCGGTCGAGCCCTTCGTGACTATGCTGCATGCGAGCGCGGCTCGCCGGTCGCTGCGTCGGCGTCGAGGTACTCGATCAGCGCGTTGTGGTTCATCGGCTTGGCGAACAGGAAACCCTGGCCGAGCTCGCACCCGAGCTCTCGAAGCGAAGCGATCTGCTCGGGCAGCTCGATCCCCTCGGCGACGACGTCGAGGCTCAGGCTGTTGCCGAGCGCGATGATCGCTGCGGCCAGGCCCGATTCGTCGTGCTCGGACGAGAGAAAGGAGCGGTCCATCTTGAGGATGTCGACCGGGAACCGGCTCAGGTATGAGAGCGACGAGTATCCGGTACCGAAGTCGTCCATGGCCAGAAGGACGCCGAGCGCCTTCAGCTCGTGTAGCCGCAGCACCGCCAGGTCCGTGTCGGCCATCATCACGGTCTCGGTGATCTCGAGGACGAGTGCCGACGGGGGGAGCCCGCTGGTCTCGAGCGCGTCGCGTACATCGTCGACGATCGACTCCGACTGGAGCTGCTTGACCGACAGGTTGACGCTAATCGTCAACGGCGGCGTTCGTGGGAACTGCTCGTGCAAGATGACGCCCTGGCGGCAGGCTTCCTGGAGAACCCAGCGGCCGATGGGAACGATCTGGCCGGTCTCTTCTGCGAGCGGGATGAAGTTGAGCGGCGGGATCGTCCCGCGGGTCGGGTGCATCCAGCGGAGCAGCGCTTCCACCCCGTAGTCGTTGCGTTGGTCGAGGCGAACGACCGGCTGGTAGTGGATCTCGAGCTGGTTCAGCTCGAGGGCACGCTGCAGCTCGGTCTGGAGCTCGAGCCGTTCGACCACGCGCTCGTGCATCGCCGGCTCGAAGACGCGATAGCTGCCCTTGCTGTCGCGCTTGGCCATATACATTGCGACGTCAGCGTTGCGCAGGAGCTCCTCGGCGTCAGACGAGCCGAGTTCCTGCCCCGCCAGGCAGATGCCGACGCTCGCGCGGGGATAGACGCGTTTGCCGTCGACGTCGTACTGGAGCTCGAGAGCGCGCAGGACCCGTCCGGCGACGTCGGCGGCCTCCCCCGAGTCCTTGATGCCGTCCAGCAGGACGGCAAACTCGTCGCCGCCGAAGCGCGCGACCGTGTCGGCGGGACGCACGGCGCCCAACAGGCGTCGCGCCACTTCCTGCAGAACCGTGTCTCCGGCCGCGTGCCCGAGGCTGTCGTTCACGGTCTTGAAGTCGTCTAGGTCGATGAACATGACGCCGATCACCGGCCCGCCGCGGAGCGAGCGCATGATCGAGTGCTGGACGCGGTCTGCGAACAGCGCACGGTTGGCAAGGCTCGTGACCGGGTCGTGGAAGGCCTGGTGGGCGAGCTGGTCCTCGAACGCCTTGCGCTCGCTGACATCCCGGCTGTTCAGCACGACACCGCGGACGTGCTCGTCCTGCAGCAGGTCGGTGTGCTGAACCTCGAACCTGAGCCAGGTACCGTCGCGATGCCGGAGCGAGCACTCGATCACGTGGGTCTCGGAGCCCCCGCCCGCATAGGCTTCGCCCACGCCCGCGACGATCTGCGCCAGCCGCGGCCGGTCGGACTCGGCCAGCAGCCGCGCGAAGTCCCGTCCTTCGATGTCGCCGACCCGGTAACCGAGCACGCGCTCGACCGACGGGCTCTGGTACGTGACGGTGCCGTGGGCGTCGAGGACGGTGATGAGGTCGCTCGAATGGGCCACGAGCGAGCGGAACCTCGCCTCGCTCTGTCGCCGGTGCAGATCCTCGGCCAGCACGGCCGCCTCGACGGCCAGCGATACCTGCGAGGTGAGCGACTCGAGCGAGTCCACACGCTCGCGCGGCATCCACTGCGGGGAGGCGAGCACGATCACTCCGCGCGCGACCTCGCGGATCACCAGTGGGAGAAGCAGAACAGCCGAGCGGTCGGGAAGGCGAAGCTGGGCTCGCACTTCCTCGGGCAGGCTCGTGCAAACGACCTGTTGCGGATCGTCGCCGAGGTCGCGAAGCCATGCGTTGGCGCTCTTCGATACGGGCCATTCCCCTTCGTCGCCCGAGGAGGCGGCGACTGCCGCGCCGTCGCCGGTGAGCAGGACGAGGCGGACTGTCGCGGGAGTCCCGGCCAGGGCTAGCACCGCGGAGATGGCGGCGGAGTTGAGCTGCTCGCGTCCCGCCGCGGCGACGAGCTCGACGCCGGCACGTCGCAGCGCGAGCTCGCGCGCGGCGGCGCGCTCCTCCTGGCGGACGAGTCCGGCCATGCGCGCGACGACGAGAAGGAAGAGCAGCGCCGAGGCCACGATCAGGACGAGGACGTCGGGGTCGTCGAGCGCCTGGTAGAAGCGGACCCCCGGTGCGATCAGGCACGCGCCCGCGAGCAGCCCGAGGCGGAGGGGCGTCAGCCGGGTACGAGAGTCGAGTGCAGGCTCCTCGAGCGTGCGCATCGACGGGTGAAGGGCGGCCGCCCCCCAAAGGAGGTAGAAGGCGATCCAGCCCACGTCGTAGCTGAGCTGGTGATCGTATGTGCCCGTGAGCAGCGCGTAGTTGTACGCCGAGTCGACCGCGAGCAGCGAGACGATGCTGCCGACGAGGAGGTAGAAAGCAGGGGCGCGCTTGCCGGTGTCGACCGCAAGCCGGACCGTCGCGGCGAGGAGGAGGATGTCGCCGAGCGGATAGGCGGCGGACACCGCCTTCTCCAGCACCGTCAGGCCCGAGAGGTGGATATTGGGCGCGACGAGGAAGACCCAGGAGAGTAGCGCGATGCCGACCGAGATGATCAGCGAGTCGATGACGCCGGCACGGTCGCCCTGCGGGTTACGACGGCGGACGAGGACGAGCAGGCCAGCGACGAGCGGCGGATAGACGGCCAGGTAGATGGCGTCCCCGATGGACGGGAACTCCACCTCTGCGCCGGTCAGCTTCGGATAGCTGTAGGTATAGAGGTCGCCCGCGAAGAAGAGGAAGAGGCCGACGATGAAGAGCATCCAGGCCAGCCGGGCCTTGGGGCGATGGAGGTAGATGCCGAGGGCAACCGCGACCGAGCCTGACAGTCCGAGCAGGTTGATCAGCGGGCCGTTCCCCTTCAGCGGCGGGAACCAGAGGTACGCCGCGGTCAGAAGCACGCCGACGGCGAGGTAGATCGCCCAGATCCGGCCGCGCCAGTCGATGCCTCCGAGCCGGCTCACGCGGCGAATTCCTGCGGCCTGGCCGGCCGGAGGTCGAACGCGTTGGCGAGCTTCCCGAGGACATCGATGAGCTGTTCGATCTCGGCCTGGGAGTTGGAGGCCGTGACCTGGATCCGAAATCCCACGTCGCTCTTCGGCACGAGCGGGTAGGCCGCGAGCGTCACGTAGATGCCGTGGTCGAAGAGGAAGCGTCCGGCGGCGTCGATGTCCTCGTGGCGCGCCAGCGGGACCTCGACGATCGGGAAGCCCGAACGATTCGGCGTGTGGACTCCGAGTCGATCGAGGCAGCAGAGCACCTGATCGGTCTTGCGCCAGAGGTCGGTGCGGATTGCGTCGCCGCGGGCTTCGTTGACGTCGAAGCCGGCGAGCACGGTGGCCAAGGAGGCTGTCGGCGAAGGCCCCGAGTAGAGATACGGCGGCGCGGCCGTCTTGAGCAGCTCCTTGAGATCGGTCGGACAGGCGACGAAGGCCGCCAGCGACGAGTACGACTTGGAGAAGCCGGCGACGAGCACGATGCCGTCGTACGACTCGTCGCAGTAACGGACGATGCTGTTCCCGCGGACGCCATAGGAGGTAGGCTCGTCGGGCGCACGTTCCCCGATGACACCGAAGCCGTGGGCGTCGTCGACATAAAGGATTGCGTCGTAGCGACGGGCGATCCGCGCGAAGTCGTTCAGATTGGGAGCGTTACCGGTCATGCTGTTGACCCCGTCCATGCACACCAGCCGCGTGCTGGAGCGGTCCTGGCGCAGGAGCTGCTCGAGGTCGTCCGGATCCTCGAAACGGAATCGCTTCACTGTCGCCCCGCGGGCGGAGGCGAACTGGCAGCCGTCGTAAATCGTCTTGTGCGCCCGGCTGTCCACGTAAATCGTCCCGTCCCCGGCGAGCACCGGGATCACGGACAGGTGGATCAGGGTGATCGTCGGGATGACAAGTGCGTCCTCGCAGCCCAGCAGCTCGATCAGGCGCTCCTCGATCTGTGGGTAGAGAACCGGGCTGCCGAGCATCCGCGACCAGCTGGGATGCGTCCCCCACTTCTCCAGGTACTCGGGAACGGCCGCGATGATCTCCGGGTCGAGGTCGAATCCCAGGTAGTTGCAGGAGGCGAAGTCGGCCAACCACCGGTCGCCGATGCGGATCATTCGGCCGTCGATCTCGTCGATGACGGCGTCCGTCATCGGGTTGGATCGCTCGAGCTCGGCCAGCTCACTGCAGGCCGCGAGCCATCGATCGATCCACCGCGGGGAGGCGGACGGGGACCGGGGGCCGTCCGGACGATACGCGCTCATCCGCACAAAATCGACAGATGTTCTAAAACCTTGAGAGGCAACACCACTCAAATGGGTCGCGCGCCCACGCACCGCCTGGTCAGACGGTGGTCCTGAGCCGTTCGCTGGAGTGACTGGCGTCGGCCCTAAGCCATCCGGCTAGTCAACTCGTCGCAAGCTCTGCGCGAGGCACCTGCTGCCTGTCCGAACCGAGTCTCGGGCGGGGGGAGGTGCCTCGTTTGCCTACACACTTCAGGCGACTTCGGACGTGGGTTCGATTCCCGCCTCCACCTCTGGCTCAACTGAGCCACCCTCGGAGCCGGTCGATTGGAACACTTCAGTCGGCCGGCTCTTCCTCTTCCTCTTCCTCTTCCTCTTCCTCGCGCTGAGCCTTGGCCAGCGCTTCGATCGCCCGCTCGAGGAGCGACCCCGACGGGTTCCAGAACCAGGAGGGACTGGTGAAAGGTGACGAGGAACATCCGGCCCCAGACCCCGTGAGCGTCTGGCCCCGCAGGGCTACCCCTTCCAGAGGGAGGAGGAACCTACGGCAGAATCGGGACCCGGAGCACGGCCGCCGGGTTCGGCACGGCATGAGGATCGCCCTCGTCCGGTTGCCAAGACAAGGGAAGAGCGAGCCCGCGTCGCGCGTCTTTCCAGAGGGACAACGACCCAAGGAGGTATGTCCCATGCTGAGAAGACTCCTTTTCTTGTTTGTCGTGGCTTTCGCGGTCGCGATCGCCGTGTCGTCTGCCGCACAGGCCGCTCGCGTCAACGTCCAGCAGGCGGCCGGCACGAGCGCTGCCGCCATCCAATCGGCGGTCGACGCATATCGCGCTGACCTGGGCGCGCTCAATTCCGACGTCCCTGTCTCCTTCGGATCCGGCCGGCGTGAGATCAGCTGGGATGGCGTGCCGGACGCGTTTGCCGCCCCGAACCTTCTCCCGGCCGACTTCTTCAACGTGAACGAGCCACGGGGTGCGGTCTTCAAGACGAGCGGGTCGGGCTTCCAGGTCAGCACCAACGACGCGCTGTCGCCGATCGAGTTCGGCAACATCAACCGGTTCTATTCGAGCCTGTTCACCATTTTCAGCCCGCAGCGGCTGTTCACGGCGCTTGACAGCAACCGGCTCACCGTCCTGTTCTTCGAGCCCGGCTCGACGACGCCCGCAACCTCGAGCGGCTTCGGTGCTGTGTTCACGGACGTGGATCGGCCCGGCACGAAGATTGACTATTTCAACGCCATGGGCCGCAAGCTGGGCACGTTCGCCGTTCCGATCAGCCCGGGCAGCGAGACCCTGTCGTTCCTCGGGGTCCGCTTCCTCGAGGACCGAGTAGCCAAGGTGATTATCACGAGCGGAAACAGCAGGCTCGGTCCGAACGAGAGGAGAGGCCGCGACTTGGTGGTCATGGACGACTTCATCTACGGCGAGCCGACCCCGTAGGTCGGCGAAGTGATTCCCGCCGACGACGAGGGAATCGCGACCGAGACGTGGCGCATCGGGCCGACATGCGCGCATAGCCCTCGGGGAAGAAGTGAGAGTCCGAAGACGTCTCGTGGTCGGAGGCCATTCCCATGAGCGCCCGCACAGTCACCTGTCTCGCCGCGACGTTCGTCTTGCTCCTTTCGGCCTCGGCGCCCGCTCAGGCCGCCTTTCCGGGGATCAACGGCAGGATCGTGTTCCACCATGTCGACGGCGCGGACGACATTTATGACAGTGACTTGAGCGACATCTTTTCGATCTCTTCAACCGGTGCCGGCCTCGTGCAGCTCACCAACCACCCGGCCGGGGATCAGGGGCCGGCCGTGTCGCCGGACGGGAAGAAGATCGCGTTCGAGAGTGAGCGCTCGGGCGGCTACGACATCTACGTCATGAATGCGGACGGCTCCGGTCTCGTCCGGTTGACGAACGACCCTGCGTTCGACGGCTCGGCCAGCTGGTCTCCGGATGGGACGAAGATCGCGTTCTCGAGCTACCGGGACGGGAACCACGAGCTCTACGTGATGAACGCCGATGGATCTGCCGAGGAGCGGGTGACCTACCATCCGGCCGCGGACGCGGCCCCCGCTTGGTCTCCCACCGGCTCAACGCTCGCGTTCACGAGCAGCCGCTCGGGCAACTGGGACATCTACTCGATGAAGCTCTGCCGCTGCTGGTCGCCAATCGTCCAGCTGACGGACGATCCAGGTGATGATATGGCTCCGACCTGGTCGCCTGACGGATCGAAGATCGCCTTCGAGACCGAGCGGAATGAAGTCGGGAACAACCACCACCGCGAGATCTACATGGTCAACGACGGCGGGGGCAACGAAGCCCGGGTGACGTTCAACGCGGCTGATGATTTCTCGCCGGCATGGTCGCCGGACGGCACGAAGATCGTATTCTCGAGGAGCGGCGATCTCTATACGACCGCCGCGAACAGCTCGCCGGTCAAGGTCGAGACGCAGGTGACCTCGAACACCGAGAACAACATGAGCGACGTGACGCCGGACTGGGCTCGACTCACCTGGGTTTCCCTGCCGCCGCTGGGGCCCTAGCCAAGACCAGTCACGGAGGAATTGCTTCGGCGGCCCTTCGCTCTAGTCCTCCGGGCGGTGGCAGACGGCCTCGACGTTGTTGCCGTCCGGGTCGAGGACGTAGCCGCCGAAGTAGTCGGCGTGGTACCGCGGACGAAGACCGGGCGAGCCGTTGTCGCGGCCACCTGCTGCGAGGGCCGCGGCGTGGAACGCCTCGACGGTCGCGCGGTCCGGCGCGCCAAACGCGATGTGCATCGGCGCCGCGGGCTCGCCTTCCGCGACGAAGAAATCGACGTCCCCGAGGTGGAAGCCCACGGCCCGTTCCTCCTCGGTTACCTCGACCCCGAACGGTGCAAGCGCGGCCTCGTAGAACTGCCTGCTCGCCGCCAGGTCACGGACCGGGATCGCGAGGTGGTCGATGAACGCCATCGTGCTAGTCGGTCCACCAATCGCGCTGTCCGTCGACGTCAGCACGCCGATCATCGCCGAGGTTGGGAGCTCCGATCACGATGATCTCGAGGCCGTCGGCCCCGGCTTCGTAGCCTCGCCACGTCCCGGGTGGGACTCGCACCGCGTCCCACTCTCGGAGCTCGACGATTTCGTCGTCGAGCTTCATCCGCCCGCTCCCGCGCACGACGACGTACACCTCTTCCTGCTCCGTGTGCGTGTGGCCGTACGGGAACCGGTAGCCGGGCGGGATGCGCTGGTAAGACAGGCCGGACTGCTCGAGTTGCAGCGCATCGGTAGCGAGCCGGAACTCCAGATCCGGCGCACCGTCGAAATTGGACCCCACGTCTTCCAGGTCGTGTTTGAGGTTTCTGAGCGAGAACGGCACGGCGACGACCCTATCGCCGTTCCGCAACCGCCGACGAACGCCCCTCTGCGCTCGACGCTGCCGACTCTCAGAAGCTTCACAGGGCCACGGCAGGCTTGTAGTGTCCCGCGGGGTCGCTGTGGGGATACGGGCTCCTCAGGGTTGTGGTCGTGTGCGTCTTCGCGGCGCTCGGTGCTGCCGCGCCTGCTTTCTCGGCCTCGAACCTCACCGGCGTCTTCGCCACATCGACCAGGTCCCTCGTTCTTCAACACCGGGTTCTTCGTGAAGCACGTTCAGGGATTCGCCAAGTTCCCCTGATGCCGGATGGGCCTGCGCCCGGCAGGGCGGTGCCGAACATCAAGGCGGAGCGCCCTGCCGAAACGCGCGACTTCTTCGTGGAGCTGCTCGGCTTCGAGGTGGCGATGGACCTCGGCTGGATCGTGACCGTCGCCTCACCGACCGACCCCTCCGTCCAGGTTTCCATCATCGGCAACGACGACCCGGCCGCCCCAGGCATCTCGGTAGGCGTGGCCGATGTCGATGCCGTGCACGCCAGGGCCGTGAAGCAGGGCCTCGAGATCGTCTACCCCCTCCGCGACGAGGAGTGGGGAGTCAGGCGGTTCATGCTCCGCGAGCCGAGCGGCACGGTCGTCAACGTCGTCTCCCACCGCTCCGACTGAGCGCCGGGCGTCACCGCGCCCTGGTTGCGCGCTCGAGAGCCCGTGCAACCCGTGGCATGTGCGGCGAGCTCCACACGTGTCGCTCGTCGAAGGGCCAGGCGTAGGTCGGCTCATCGCCGAGTAGGTGGTGCGCGACTAGGGACCGGCGTCTCTTCCTCGTCTGCGTCTGCGCCTCCAGACGATCAGGCCGATCACGCCGGCCGCGATTGCGCCCAGGGCCAGAGCGATCCAGCCCCACGGAGTGCTGCTCTCCGACGACGTCGGCTCCGGAGCGACCGTCGCCGTCGGACGCGTCTCCGTTGCCACGGCGGTGGCCGTCGGCGCGTCGGTCGCGGTCGTGGGTTCCGTCTCCGTCGTCTCTCCGCGGGCAACGGCAAGCCCGAGCGCGACCCATCCCCAGATCCCATCGTCGTCGGAGGCTTCGGTTGTGGTGTCGACCGCGCCCGTGCTCGTCGTGCCCGGCTCGGTCGACGTCGTCCCCTCCGTCTCCGTCTCCGTGTCCGTCGTGGTCGCAGACGTCGTGGTGATCGGGGGCGCTTCTTCGGTCGTCGTCGGCTCGGTACGCGTCGTCGGAGCCTCGTCGGTCGTCTCCGGTTCGGTCTCGGGGCGCGTGGGAAGGGTCGGCAGCGAGACCGAGGGAAGCTCGGTCGCGCCTGACAACCCGGGGAGGCCCGAACCGTCTCCCGCGCAGCCTCCTACGAGGTAGCCCGCAATCGCGGCGACGGCGAGAACCGGGCCGATGCGCAGCGCGTTGCTCCGAACGATCGCCGTACGGCGGCGATCAGCCCGCCGGGCTGGGGACATCGGGCGAGCCTAGCCGACGGGGCCCCTCGAGTCCGCAGGCTCCGCCTCCGGGAGGTAGTCCGGCCGGTAGCGCTTCCACGTCGCCCCGGCGAGCAAGCCGATCACCAGCGTAGGCACCATCGTCATCACGCGGTACACGAGCACGGCCGCGACCACCTCCACCTGGCTGCCTCCGAAGCCCACGAGCGCCGTCGTGAGGCCGAGCTCGACGACACCGAGGCCGCCCGGCGTGATCGGGATCGAGCCGAGCAGGCGCACGAGCGCCCAGGCCGCGAAGGCCTCGACGACACTCACCTCTCCGCCCGACACGCCCAGGACCCGGAGCGAGACGAGGAGCACGAGGAAGACGGTGAGCTGGCCGGCGAGCGTCGCGAGCGTCAGGACGTGCCACCGATCCCTCAGGAGGCGGTTCGTCCGGGTGCGGAAGTGGACGAACGACCCTCCGTCCCAGCCCGCCGGGCCCTTGCGGATCAGGCCGAGGCCCCACGTGACGGCCCGGGCGGCGACGTCGCCGATCCGTCGCGCGAGCCTCGGCGTGCTCAGGCCGGCGGCGAACGCCGCCACGACGGTGACGAAGATCGCCAGGCCGATGAAGGCGATCGTGTCGAGGGCGCGGTGCGCGCCGCCGCTGAGCGCGACGAGCGCCAGGCCGATCGCCGGGAACGCGAGCATCGCGAGCTGGTTCCAGACGCCGGTGACCGCGACGGCCAGGCCGACCGCCGAGCCAGCGAAGCCCCAGGCTCGAAGCATCGCGAACGAGAGCGCCATGCCAACCGCAACGCCGGCGGGAGCGACGTAGGTCGAGGCCGTCGAGGCCTGGGTCACGACGAAGGCCTGGCGGAAGCGAAGACCGGGCAGCGCCGCCATCCACGGCGGCGCGAAGGTGGCGAGGTTCAGAAGCGTCGCCCCGGCCAGGAACGCGCCGTCCTCCCACGAGAGCTCTTTGATGACGCCCCAGACGTCCCTGTAGTCCGCGATGCGGGGGAGGACGAAGACGAACGTCGCGACCACGACCCCGATCGCGACGCCGCCTCCGAGCAGGTGCCGTTTCGTGACCCTCTTGCGGCGTTCCTCCGCCATCCGAGGGATTGTGAGCGACCGGGCCCGCCCTATGCGGTCTCGCCGCAGGGCTTCGGCTCCACGGCCGGCTCCGCGTGCTCGCTCGGCATCGACCGCGGCCGCAGGAGCACCGCACCGACGACCGCCGCCGTGACGGCGAACAGCGCGCCGACGACGAACGCCAGGTGGTAGCCGCCGGTCAACGCCTCGAGCTGATCCTCACCGGAGGCCAGGAGCGCGTCCGTGCGCGATGCGGCGAGGCTCGCGAGCACCGCCAGGCCCAGAGCGCCGCCCATCATGAACGACGTGTTCACGACGCCGGACGCCAGGCCGGCGTCCTGGGGCTCGACGTCGTTCATGGCGGCGAGGAGCACCGGGTTGAAGGCCATCCCCGCGCCGAGGCCGAGCAGGACCATCGCCGGCAGGACGTCGACGACGAACGTTCCGTCGACGGGAGCGCGGGCGAAGAGCGCCAGGCCGAGGCCGGCGAGCAGGAGCCCGACGGCGAGCGGCGGCCTGATCCCGAAGCGCATCACGAGCCTCGCCGAGAGGCCGATCGAGAGCGCGCCCATGATCAGGTTCCCGGGCAGGAAGGCGAGGCCGACCTGGAGCGGGCTGTAGCCGAGCACGAGCTGCAGGTAGAGCGCCGAGAGGAAGAACCAGGCGAACATCGCGGCGCTCCAGAGCACGCCGACGACGTTCGCGGTCGAAAGGTTCCGAAGCCGGAAGAGCGAGAGCGGCATCAGGGGCGAGCTGGTGCGCGCCTCGATGACGAGGAAGATCGCGAACAGGACGCCTGCCACGGCGAGCAGCCCGAGCGTTCGTCCGGTCAGCCAGCCCACGCCGTTGCCGTTCACGATCGCGTAGACGGCGATCATGAGCGAGACCGTGACCGTGACGGCGCCGGCGACGTCGAGTCGCTGCGCGGCGCTCGGCACGCGGGCTGCGGGAACCAGCACCAGCGTGAGCGCGACGACCGCGATCCCGACCGGCACGTTGACGAGGAAGATCCAGTGCCAGCTGAGGACGTCGGTGATGATCCCGCCGAGGAGGACGCCGAGCGACCCGCCGCCGGAGGCGACGAAGCCGAAGACGCCCATCGCCTTCGCCCGCTCGGCCGGCTCCGTGAAGAGCGTCATCATCAACGAGAGCGCGACGGCGGAGACGACGGCAGCGCCGAAGCCCTGCACGGCGCGGGCGACGACGAGCATCTCCTGCGACGTCGCCAGCCCGCAAAGCGCCGAGGCGAGCGTGAAGATGGTGATCCCGATCAAGAAGAGCCGCCGATGGCCGAAGAGGTCGCCGAGGCGGCCGCCCAGCAGGAGGAAGCCGCCGAAGGTGATGAGATAGGCGTTCACGACCCAGGCGAGGGACGCCTCGGAGAAGCCGAGATCCCCCCGGATCGAGGGCAGAGCGACGCCCACGATGGTGACGTCGAGGACGATCATCAGATCGCCGAGGCAGAGGACGAAGAGCGCCAGCCAGCGGGCTCGGGAGTCCATCAGGTTCATGACCGCCTCCTTCGTGGAACGTCGCTTGACCAGTTGGACCGGCGGGAGGCGGAAAGCTCATCGGTCTCGTAGGATCTCGCCGCCGACGCCCTTGCCGGGTGCGGGGCGCGCACGACCCATGGGGGTTGACGTGAGAGGGCGCAGGCAGGTCCTTTCAGCCGCCGCGCTCGCTCTGGGATTCGTGATGGGTCCTCCACGGGATGCCGTCTTCACGCCGCATCGATTGCGATGCGGGGACGTGCCGCGAGTTGTCCTCACCCTCAAGGACGGGACATCGCACTCGGCCGATCTCGAGTTCGTCAGGTAGCGCGGCTGAGGGAGCGCCCGGGGCCATCCGCTCGCTCCCCCCGAATAGCCGTAGCCAGCTCGACCAGGACGAACCGCTCGGTCTCCTCGACGATCTCACCGTCGGACTCGTGCCCGTGGCAAACGACGACGACATCGGGATAGGAGCGGGCGTACTCGTACTCGTGGGGGGTGAGGTCGATCGTCTCATGACATCCGTCCTGCAGGCACTCGCACAGGTACTCCGTCCGGTCGGTCCAGGGGACCTGAACCTGGGTGAGCGAGAGGTCCCGTAGGCGTTGATCGACCTCTCGGAAGAGAAGTTGATTACGGCTCAGACGCTCGCGGGACGTCACGGTGCTCACCTCCGCAGTCGGTTCGCAGTGCTAGTCTAGACTGACAGTAAAGTCATGACACTTCATACCCGAAATAGAATATACGAAAACTAAGTCGTCTATGTCAACACCCGAGAAGTCCTGGAAGTTCGTCACCAATCACACCCAGGTGCTCCTTTCTATTGCTCGGGACCGAGACGTCCGGATGCGCGACATCGCCGAGACGGTCGGCATCACCGAGCGGGCAGCCCAGCGGATCGTGGCGGAGTTGATCGAGGCGGGCTACGTGTCTCGGGAGCGGGTCGGGCGGCGCAACCACTATGCGGTCAACCCGGAGCTCAAGATGCGCCATCCATCACAGCGAGACCACGAGGTGGGCGGGCTGCTCGAGCTCCTGCAGCTGCCCGAGCGGCCCGGGCCACCCGGTCAGTAGCGCGTAGGAGGCGCCCGCGGCCCCAGATCCTGGGTGTTTCGGGCCCGATAGCGCGGGAAGAAAGGGGCTTCCGCGTTGTCGAGAGGATGGCCGTGCCTCTTGCCACGAAGCACTCCAAGGAGGAGAGACAATGAGCACCATCGACATCTGGACCTATCGCGAGCCCGGCGCTCTCGGCGCCGACCCGACGGCCGGCATCGATCTGAGCGGCTACGGGGTCGAGGCCATCGACGGAAGCATCGGCAAGGTCGACGAGGCGACCTACGAGGTCGGCTCGAGCTACATCGTCGTGGACACG
>Ga0075428_100004069_pt1 | contig 16076 bp, 7 predicted proteins | sample RhiMetdeltSRZDD2_FD_75291 | JGI IMG/M metagenome (GOLD analysis project Ga0075428, IMG submission 75291) | Populus rhizosphere microbial communities from Tennessee, USA - Rhizosphere MetaG P. deltoides SRZDD2 | ecosystem: Host-associated > Plants > Roots > Rhizosphere > Soil | place: USA... | reverse complement strand
GCTGCTGCGGCATTTTTCTGCGTGCCCGTATGCGCTGTCGCGGTGGCGCCCGACTCGATCGCCGCGGAAGTGGTGCCACAGCGCGACGTGTTCGATCTGGTCAAAGAGTGGTTCTTCGACAAGCGAGTCGAGCCCCAGTTGGAGGGCACGCTCCCGAGCGGGCTCGCATGGTCGATCCTGCCGACGCTGAATTACAATCCCGTGTACGGCTTCGCGTTCGGCGCCTCGGTGTCGGGAGCAGGAACACTCGGCAGCGGCCCCAATTCGCGCCCATCGGCGTTGTCGATCTCGGGCAATTATTCGACGCAGGGGCAGGTGCAGGCGCAATTCAAGGGCGACATCTTCACGCCCTCCGGCGATTATCTCATCAAGGCCGACGTTCGCTACCTCGACACCGAGCGCTCGACATGGGGGCTCGGGCCGATCCACGACAATCAGCAGGAATACCCGATGGAATTCAAGCTCAGCCGGTGGTATGCGACCGTGTTTCGTCGCACGAGCGGGCCGGTGTATGTCGGGATCGGTTATCATTACGACGACTACGCCGAGATCGTCGACGAGCGCGCGGTGCTCGGTGAGAGCACGCCGTTCACGGAGTACACGGGCAGTGCCGTGACGCGCACACGCGCCTCCGGGGTCTCGATCAACCTGCTGGGAGACACGCGCGACAACATCGTGAATCCATCCTCCGGCTACTATTTGAGCGGCGTCTTTCGCGACTATTTGAAGAGCCTCGGGTCCGACTTGAATTGGCAGGAATTCTGGAACGAGGTGCGTCTCTACGCCAAGCTGCCGCAGCAAAGCCCCAACGTGCTCGCCTTCTGGATCTACAGCTGGTTGACATTCGGACCCGCGCCGTACCTCGACCTGCCCGCCGTCGGGTGGGATACCTATGGTCGCGGCGGGCGCGGCTACCTGCAGGGTCGAAGCCGCGGCGTGAACCAGATCTATTTCGAGACCGAATATCGGCTGCAGCTGACGCGCGATGGCCTCCTGGGAGCCGTCGGCTTCCTCAACCTCATGGCGACCACCGATCCGGAGTCGCAGGTGTTCGGACGCGTCGATCCCGGTGGGGGTGTGGGACTGCGCTTCAAGTTCAACAAGCGTTCCAACACCAACCTCTCCGTCGATCACGGTTGGGGCCAGGCCGGCTCGCGCGGCTGGTTCATGGGAATGATGGAGGTGTTCTGACGCGCGGCATTCAGGTCCGGCGTCACACCAACCGCGGGCGCAGTGCCGAGCGCAGCGCATAGATGGCGAGTCCGAGCACGACGGCGAGCGTCCACAGCGTGGTGTAGCCATCCCAGCGCGCGACGTCGAAGTCGAGAGGCATGTTCGAGAGGATTTCGGAGAAGGTGGAGGTCGCCACCAGACCGAGGAACCCGAAGCGCAGCAGCACGACCCAGATCACCAGCACGACCAACACGTAGAGCACGATGTCGACCCACACGGAACCGGTGTCGGGATTGATCATCACGATCGAGAGGATCGAGAAGGCGATGACCGTGAGCAACGTCCGGCGCAGCAGCAGCTTGAGCATGAGAAGGAACATGACGCCGACGAAGATGCCCAGGACGCTGGTGACGTGCAGTCCGACGATCGCCACGAGCGCGTGATGCGGGCCACGCAGTGCCTCGAGTGACCAGACCGAGAATTGCGGCGTGGCTGTGACCCAATTCGCACCGAGGGTCAGACCAGCTCTGATGATCAAGGCCAAGAGGACGCCCCCCACGATTCCCATGAGGAGATCTCGCCCCACCAGTGGATCGCGAAAACGACCCGAGAGCAGGCGGACCCAGGAGATCATCATCCGCGGCCACGCCCGGCGGGCGAAGGGTTCGAGCGCGAGATAGAATACCCACACGAGGCACACGCGGTAGCACGACCAGGCCAGGTGCGCGGTGAAGGTATCGAGCTCGGTGCGCGAGGGCGTGTGGTGCGCACCCAGGTACCAGAACATGCGCATGGCCCCTAGATAGATCGCGAGCCGCAAGGCGCCGCGACGATCGCCGCGCCCCGAGCGCACGTTGCGGAAGGCCGCGATGCTGGCCGCAATCAGCACGATGACGAACCATGAATTGCGAATGATTTGACCGACGCGATCCCACGTACTTTCCGGCGGCGTCCGTTGAAATGGGCGCGTCCAGGGTTCGATCACCCGGAAGGCGACGGGCTTCCCGTGCAACGAGGCGGTCTCGATGCGCAACGGGATCTCCGGTGCGCGCGGATCGGTGCCTTGCCACGCCGCGCGCTGATCGGCGAACACTGGCGGGTTCCATTCCGGCTCGACGGGGCTCCAGGCGGATGGATCCAGATCCGCGGCAGCGAATAGCGGTGTCCAGTCCGTGGCGCCCCTCGTGCGGACACTGTCCTTGTCAGCGGGAATCTCGAGGTAGGCGAACAGCCGGCCCGCAGGGTCGAGTCCGATGGATGACATACCCGGCGTGGTGAGCGGTGGATCGACGCGCCAATCACCAATGGAGCCTCGGTGGACCCGGTCGAGCTCCTGCGGCGCTGAGCGGTACCAGAACAGCATCCCGCTTGGCCGTTCCGCGGAATACGACTGCCGTGCTGCCGGGATCTTGTCGTGCTCGAAATGGCGGATGTAATCGACGTTCGGTTCGAAGAAGTAGATCTCGTCCTGGATGGCGCCCTCGTGGCCGAGCGTGCGCAGGATTTCCCGTGCACGCTCGGCCAAGACCGCCGTGGATTTGGGACGATGCACGGCTCCGACCAATGTGGCCTTCCCCGCCAACCCGACGAGAGCAGCGATCCCGATCAGGATCGCGCCGAAACCGGCCCACGCGACCGCGGGCCGTAGGCCGCCTTGACCGCCCGCGCGCGCCAGAAGGTCGGGAGACGGAAGCTCGCCAGCTGCAAGAGCGGCGGCAAGCGGGTCGCCGCCGGGCAGTGCCGCGGCCACGGCACGTGCCGACTGCGGTCGCTCCTCGGGGTCCTTCTCGAGACAACGCAAGATGACGCGCTCGAGCGCCGGATCGAGACCTTCGACGAGTGTCGTCGGACTCGGAGGCGCCGATTCGCGGTGCAGGCGTTCGGTCTCGGCCCAATCGTGGCCGGAGAATGCCGATTTGCCAGTGAACAACTCATACAGGACCAAGCCGAGCGCATAGAGATCACTGCGCACGGAGGGCGGACTGCCAGTCCACAACTCCGGCGCCATGTATCCGGGCGTGCCACCGCGCACTTGCGGGCCCGTTGCATCGCCCTCGAGTGCTGCCAGGCCGAAGTCGGTGATGCGCACCCGACCGCGGCCGTCGAGCAGGACGTTGGCAGGTTTGAGATCGCGATGCAGGATGCTCTGATCGTGAGCGGCGGTCAGGCCAGCACAGAGTTGTCGTGCGACTTCGACGGCCTTGTCTTCGGGAAAATGCCCGACGCGCCGTAGCAGCGAAGCGAGATCGTCACCGTCGACGTATTCCATCGTGATGAAGTGTTGTCCGTGCACTTCGCTGATGTCGTAGACGCGACAGACGTTCGGATGCGTCACGCGCAACGCCATGCGCGCTTCGTCGAGGAAGCGCTGCAGCCGGCGCGCATCGCTGCCGAGATCGGCCGGAAGGAACTTGAGCGCCACGGCCTGACCGAGCTTGAGATCGTCGGCGCGATAGACTTCGCCCATGCCGCCGCGGCCGATCAACGCCACGATGCGATAGCGCCCCGCGAGCAACGTGCCGGGAACGAAACGCGCATCGTAGGTGACGCTGGTCGACCGATGACCGTCGGAGGGCGGCGAGGAGAACCCGATGTCGCTGGCAAGTGTGACGTCATCGACAACGCCGCCGACTGCCTTGCCGCAAGTGCTGCAATAAGCTTGACCTGCGGTGATCACGCTCGCGCAGGAGGTGCAAGCTGCCATGAGCGGATCATGCCACAGAAGGCGGCGAGGAAGAAGGGCACGCGGAGCGCTCCGGTGCACACTACGCGGCCGCCACCAACGAGGGCGCGTGGGTATCAATGGCGGACGAAGATGCGACGAATGGGGTTGGTTGGGAGGGAGCGAGCGTAGTAGACGCCGGATGGGACGAGTTTGCCTTTCGAATCGCGTGCGTCCCAGCGCCAGGTCCCTTCCGATGTGGCTTCGAGCTGGCGCACCAGACGACCACGCACGTCGTAGAGGGACACGCTTGTCGCTGACATTGTGATCTCAGCCTGCGGTGCTGTGTCGGATGTCGTGCGCACTGCGCTTCGTCGCATCGGGGAGCCGGGTGGCTGATGGCGCGCTGGGTTTGCGTCGGGAGCGAGCGGTTGCATGAGGCCGATGCCGCGTGTCGTCCCGACCCAGAGCGAGCCGTTCGCATCGACATCGAGGGCGCGGATTTGTGCGCCTGGGAGGCCGTCCAGGACGCCGAACAAGCGCCACACGCCGTGTGGGTCGAGGACCCAGAGGCCGCGGTGTGTGCCTGCGGCGATGGTCGTGCCCCACATCTGGATGTCGGTCACGGAGTCGCTGGGGGATCCCGGCAGCCGAATCACGTTCAGACCGTCCCACCAGGCGATCCCGCGGTCGGTTGCAATGACGATGCGACCATCGGCTCCGCGGCTCAAGCGGCCGAAATGAGCGCCGGCGAATTCGCTCGCACACGGTGGAACGATCCATGTCCGGCCGTCGTGGTAGGCGACGCCAGCGTGAGAACCGCTCACCCAAAGGGTGTCGCCAACGCTCAAGACGTCGACGACTTCCGAAGCGCCGGGCCAAAGCGGGAACCCCTCCCATGTCAGGCCGCGGCGCACACTCAGGCCCGAGCTCCCTCCAACCCAATGCGAGCCGCGAGCATTCGCCTGAGTCGAGATCTGCAAGGGTGCGCCAGCCACAGGATTGAAGGACAGTCGACCCGAGCTGGCCTTGTGACTCGAGTCGAGACGAGGGAAGGAGGGCCCGGTGTTCGGGCCGGCGAGAACGAAAAGACCCGAGGAAGCGGACCCGGCGTAGAGCTTCCCTTCCCTGTGCAGGAAGCTCGTGATGTCGTCGGCAGGCAGACCCTCATTGGCGCCCCAGGGAACCCACGCGCCTTCGGTGAAGGTACTCGCCAGTCCGAATGGATGTCCGACCCAGAGCGTGTCACGGTGCGCCAAGAGGGCAAGACCATAGTTTGTCGCAGGGCCGTTCGGCAGCGGGAGCTGGTGTCCCGTCAACGAGGCGATCGTGTTGCCATCACTGAACCAGAGTGCATCGAAGGTGATTGCGAGCGCGACAATCGGCCCGGAGACGCCGGGAATGCGCGCGGCCGTTTCATCGGGCCGATTCGGGTCGAATCGGGCGAGACCGTCGTCGAGTCCGAGGTAGAGCAAACCATCCGCGCCCTCGGTGAGCGCGTGAATCCTCCGCCCGAGCACCGGATGGCCGGCGAACGAATGCACCCTGAGATCCGCGCCGATCCAGGCGAGGCCGGCGTCGGTGGCCACCCACAAGCGGCCGCTGGAGTCGGTGCGCACATGGCGCACGCGATGCGATGGCAGGCCATCTTCTTGGACGAAGCGCAACCACCGGACCCAGGATCCCGAGGACCGCAGCAACCAGAGTCCATCGTTGTCGAGCCCAGCCACTAGGCCCACGGGGAAAGGTGGTTCGCCGCTGTGTTGGAGGGAGTCGACGGCATCGCCCGAGGCCAAGACACGCGGAGCGAGGTCGGCAGGAGGGATCGCAGGTTTGTTCCACAAGGATGAGTTGCGAGTGGCGGCGGCATCGACCCAAGCATTCCAGAATGCGAGTGAGACGACGCGTCCAGATCGCGTCGGGACGCGCAGCGAGTCCAGGCGCTCTTGGTTCCATGCGAGCAGAAGTCCGTAGGATCCTCCGGCAACCACGCGCCCTCCGGGGCGTGCCATGCAGGAGTAGAGCGCCAGACCTTTGTCGTCATTGCGCGCACCGAAAGTACGCCAACCCCCGTCGAACCAGCCGCGTGCGAATCCATTCGTGGTGGCGACCTCGAGCTCGTCGCGGTCGGGTGGGATGTCGAGCGCGAGGGCGATTTGAGTGGGGAGACCCTGAGCGGTCGTCACATGTCGGGCGCGTTCCGAGGACAGATCCCAAAGAACGATTCCTCCGGCAGTCGCAGCCGACAGAATGTCGCCCGCACCGACGAGGGCGTGGATCGGTGACGGCTGCGACCACACGGCGCATGCGTGTGCACGCGAACCCAGGCCCAAGAACAGGAGTGCCGAAGAGAACCAGAGCGTCGCCGCATGCGGCGCGCCGTGTGATGAGTGTCGTGAATCCAAGGTGCGCGAGCCCCTCTGGGAGGTCGGGATGTGCGGAAGCCAGGCAACCTTCGTGCTCGCGCTTCGGATCACGGGGGACGTCACGAAGTGCACGCGGCAGCACGAGTTACGCCTCGCCCGCCACGAAGTCACCGCGGTGGGGTGCGTGTCCGTTCGTCTACTGCGTGGACGGAGGATGTCGACAGCGTGAACACTTCCTGATGCTTCCGGGTGGTGGCGCATCGGGGCTCGCGGCATCGGTCCGATGTGCGCGCTCGTTCCTCGTTGCATCCACGATCCGGCCGGAGAAGAGCGTTCCCTTGGAAGCACGATCCTTGCTTCTCCAGTGGGGGGCCTTCTTCCCGAGGGGCGTAGGGCCCCAGGTCGCCGGGAGGCGAACGGAATGCTGCACACGTTGCTCGGCGGAGTCATCTTGGCGAGTGAGCTGACCGCGATCGCTCTCCCGATCGATTCGGTCGAGGTCTACTATTTGACCCATGACTTCGCCTCGGTGATTCGCTTGGTCGAGGCGAAGGAGCATCCGCCCATGCACGATCAGCTCTTGCTCGGCTGGTCGTACTATCGACTCGGCGACATGAGCCGCTCGAAGGCCTCCTTTCGCAGCGGGCTCGAAGTCGCCCCCGCGAGCTTGGAACTCCTCAATGGTCTCGCCTACGCCCACTACCGCTTGGGCGAAGCGGCGGAGGCCGAGGCGGCATTTCGCCAGGTTCTCGCGCGCAGCCCGGAACGCGTCGAGAGCCAGCGCGGACTTGCTTTCGTGTTGTTCACCAGCCAACGCTTCGACGAGTGCCTGCCGATGTTCGACAGCTTCTGGCGTGACGACTCGTCCGACGGCGAGGCGGAGTACCACTTGGTGAAATCGGTGGATGGAATGCTGACGCGCTGGCAACAGCAACAGAAGACGCCGGCCCAGATGGTCGAGCAAGCCTGGCAGTTCGATGCTCAGGGTCTCCGCCGGTCCGCGTTCGAGATGTTCCAATGGATCGTGCAGCTGGAGCCATTCCATCCCGGCGCTCGCCTGGGTCTCGGCACGCTGGGGCCAGCCTTCGGCCACGAAGCCGAGGCGCGCGCGGCGCTGGAAAGCCTGCTGCGGGAGAATTCCAAGGACGCCGATGCTCGCGCCACGCTTTCCCGTTTGCACTTGCAGGCAGGTCGCGTCAAAGAAGCCGAGAAGGAACTGCAGCGGCTGCTCGCGGCGCACCCGAAGGATCCGCGCGGGGAGACGTTGCGACGTGAGATCGCAGCCCGACGTGCGGGGGAGGCGGTGCCGTGAGCCGCTGGCAGTGGTTTCTCCGCGACGTCGACTCTTACGTCCGACCGATTCTCTGCTGCGTGCTCGCCGGCATGGCGTTGCGGGTGGAAACGGCGTTGGCACAGGCGGCGTCCAAGCCCAGTGCGGCGTCGCAATCGGCAGCGGACGGCAGTTCCGCGCGCGATCACTGGATCGCCCAGGGCGATCGGCTGGTCGACGAAGGCAAGTACGATGAAGCGCGCGCGGCCTATTTGCACGCCGATGAAGTGCGGCCGAACGACCCGGCGGTCTTGGCGAAGCGTGCCGCGCTCGAGCTTCGGCGCGGGAATCCGGCTGAAGCCATCGATCTGTACGGCCGCACGTTGGCGCTGCAGCCGGGATACTATGACTTTCGCATTGGCCTGGCGCGCGCGCTCGCAGCCGACGGCCGCTTCGACCCCTCGATTCGCGAGTGGGAGAACATCCTGCAGTCGCATCCGGTCGATTATGTCGCGCTGCTCGGGGCAGCGCAGACGTCGGGCTGGGCGGGGCAGTTCGATCGCGCCATCGTGTTCTACGAGCGCTTGCTGACGCATCATACGCACAGCATCGAGGGCCTTTTGGGTCTGGCGAGCGTGCTGGCTTGGAACGACGAATTCGAGCGCTCCATGGACATCTACAAGCGCGTGCTCGGCATGGATGCGCGCAACCGCGAGGCCAAGATCGGCATCGCGCGCGTCTACGGCTGGCAAGGGAAGCTGCAAGAGGCGCGCGCGCAGTACGAGATGCTTCTCGGGGAGACGCCGAACGACCGCATTCTGCTGGTCGATTACGCCAAGGTTCTGGCGTGGAGCGAAGACTACGACGCGGCCATCCGCATCTACGAACAGGTCCTGGCTGGCGACCCGGACAATACCGAAGCACGGCTCGGGCTCGCGCGCGTCGTGGCTTGGAACGGCGACCTCGATCGCGCCGAGCAAATCTACGATGCGGTGCTCGAAGAACAACCGCGCAATCGCGATGCGGTGATGGGCAAGATCCAGATCCTCCACTGGGGCGGTCGGCCGCTCGGTGCCAATCGCAAGGGCGCGAGCGAAGACGCGGCGCCGCCCAAACCCGCGGCGAAGGCCGACGACAAACCCACCAATCGTTCTCCTGGCTCGTGAGCACCTCGCAAATGGAATGATGCGAGCTCCGAGCCGAGCGCCACGCCCCCGATCGCGCCGTGCGGCGGGATGCGGATCGTGGCAATGGAGACGGTCACCCGCACGGAGCCGGCGGTTTCTCGCCGGCGTGCAATGCGCGATGCGGGCGGCGAAGTTGGGTCGTTCGCAGCTCGAAGCATCCGATTCGATCTCGACGTCACGGGCCGCGCCGCGGACGTACGCGGCGGCTCACGCCATCCGTGGATCCTCTGCCCCCGGCCGCGCTGCGACGAGGCCGGAAGTGGTGCGTGGTACGTCCATTGCAGGACTCGGATGGAATCCACGCACGATTCCGCGACGACAGTCCCGGAGTCGGAGCCGCCGGAAGGATCGAGCGAACATGGCGCGCACCAAGACAATTCTTCTCGTCGATCAGGACAACGCGATCGTGAAGTTCGTGACCCTCATTCTCGAGAACGAGGGTTACCGTGTGTTCACGGCGCGTGACGGCGAGGAAGCGCTGCAGAAGATCGGTCAAGCGCGCCCGGACCTGGTGTTGCTCGAGATCGTTCTGCCGCGCAAGAACGGGTACCAGGTGTGTCGAGCACTGCGTGCGGACAAGATGCTGCGCACGCTTCCTGTGGTGTTCATCTCGGCGAAGAGCCAACCCAGTGACCGCTTCTGGGCCAAGCGTGTCGGCGCGGACGGTTTCGTTGCCAAGCCCTTCGATCCTGCAGATCTGGTGCGCGAGATTCGGGCTCGCCTGCGCAAGCATCAGCTCGTGAACGCCTGATCCGCCGCGCACGGATGCAAAGGCGGCAAGCTTGCTCGATTCTATCGCGAAAATTCTGCTGCAGATCTGCCTCGCGGCAGCCGGCGTTTCCATCTCCGGCTACGCCTGTCGCGAGTGGGTGCTGCGTCTGCGCGAACGGCGCCTGAACGCACGCGTACAGCACCTGAAGACTCTCTTTGCCGAGCTCGACGGCGAGAATGCCACCGCGTACCGCGCCGTGCGCCGGCGCAGCGCCACGTTGCACGATCTCGACGCGGTCGAGCGCTTGCTCGAAGAGCGCCGCCTGCAGCTCGGTCCGCAAAGCAGCGCCGAAGAGATCCAGTCCGTCTATACCTCGTACGACGAGCTTGGCATCCTCGATCGCACCATCCACGTCCTGCAGCATGGCCGGCGCTGGGCCGAGCGCGCGTTCGCGGCGCGCCTCCTGGGCGAGATCGGCAGCGTCCGCGCCGTCGAGCCGCTGGTGCAAGTCATGCGCAACACGCGCGAAGAGGACCGCGACGTGCGCATGGCCGCGAGCCGTGCGCTCGGGCGCATTCGCGACCCGCGTGCGCTCGCGCCGCTGGTGGAAGCTTTGTCCTTGCCGGAGAGCTGGCTGCCGCCACGCGTCGCCGAGATCATCCTGGAGTTCGGCGAGCCCGCGTGCGAGCCGCTGCTGCAGAAGCTGAGCGGTCGCGGCGAGGTCGGTGCGCGCGCCTGGGCAGCGGAAATCCTCGGCGAGCTCAAGCACCCGCGCGCCGTGCCCGCGTTGCTCGCGTGCCTCAGCGACCTGCACGACCAAGTGCGTTCGCGCGCCGCCAGCGCTCTCGGCAAGGTCGGCGACCGCCACGCCGTGCCGGAGCTGATCCACCTGATGCTGGCGGATCCGGTGCCATACGTCCGCATCCAGTCGGTGCGCGCGCTGGGCGCCATCGGCGACCCGCGCGCGCTGCACCATCTGATCGAATCGCTCAAGGATGGCGAATGGTGGGTGCGCGTCCGCGTCATCGAGGCCTTGGAACACTTGGGCGAACGCGCCATCGACCCCCTGGTCATGGCTCTCGAGGATGCGGACATGGAAGTGCGCCAGCGCGCCGGGATGACGCTCGAACGCCTCGGCGTGTTGGAAATGCTCATCGACCGCGCCGGCGACGGCGACATCGCGGCGCGTGAAAAACTGGTCGCGGCCGGGCAAGCCGGCGTGATCGAAATCCTGATCGCGGCGCTGTCGCACTCCAACCCGCGCGTGCGCTACGCGGTGGCCGAGATCCTCGGCGAGGTGCGGCACGGATCCGTATCGATCGCGCTCGTCGATCGCTTGCAGAAGGAAGAAGCACCGCCGATCGTGGCCGAGCTGTTGCGCTCGCTGGCGCGGTTGCGCGAGGAGAGCGCCGCCGAGCCGATCTGCCGCATGCTCGGACATGCAAATGACTCGATTCGCGTCGAAGCGGTGCGGGCGCTGGAGCGCATCCCGTTTCCGAATCCCAACGAGCTGCTGGCGACGGCGGTGCGGGACCCGCAAGCGCGCGTGCGCGCGGGCGCCGCGGTGGTGCTCGGGCGCGTCGGCGATCCGAGCTCGGTGCCGGCGTTGCTCGAGCTGCTGGCCGATTGCGACGCCATGGTGCGCGCGGAGGCGGCGCGTGCGTTGGGTCTCTTGCGCGCCCTCGAAGCCGCGCCGCGCCTGGTGGACGCGTTCCACGATTTCGTCCCGGAAGTGCAAGTGGCCGCCGCGCGCGCGCTCGGGCAGATCGGGGATTCGAATTGCCTGGAGACTCTGGTGCGCGGCCTCGAAAACGCCAGCGCCGAACTTGGCGATGCAATCGCGTGGGCGCTGGGACAGGTGCAGTGGACCGATCCGGATCGGGTCATCGATGTGCTGTTCCAAGGTGCCGACCGCATGAGCCGCCTCGGCGTCATCGACGTTCTCGGACAGCTCGGCCACGCCGCGGGCCGCGAGCTCATCCGCGCCATGCTCGGCGATGCCGACGAAGCGGTGGTGTGCAAAGCGGTGCGGGTCCTCGGCGATCTCGAGGATCACGATGCCGTTGCCGATTTGCTCGAGCTGCTGCGGAGCCCCGTGGAGGAAGTGCGCGTCACGACATTGGATGCACTGGCGCGCATTCACGACGCCGCATCGTTCACGGCACTGCGGGCCGCGGTCTTCGACCCGTCGGAGCGCGTGCGCGGGCGCGCGGTCCTGGTGTTGAGCGCGCTACGGGATCGGCCATCGGCCGATCTGCTGCGCGGCGTGCTGGCTTCACCGCGATCGAGCGACGAGATGCGCGGATATGCGCTGCTCGGCCTCATGGCGCTGGACCGCGACCAGGATTTGGCCGTCATTCTCGAGACCCTGGAGTCGTTCCCGCTGTTCGATTTCCTGCAGGACCGCAAGCGCAGCCACGACCCTCTCCTGCACGCCACGGTGGAATCGGTGCGGACCGATCGCACCATCGAGTTCGTCGTCGCTTCGCTGCACTCCCGCACCGAGCTGGAGGAAACGCTGCTGCAGAAACTCGAGACGTCGCAGGATGAGCGCATCCGCGTCAAGATCATCCGCACACTCGGCTACCTGCGCAGTGCCTCGAGCTATCCGGCGGTGCTGCGCACGTTCCACAAGGACCCGAGCGAGGAGGTGCGCATCGCGGCTCTGGCGTTCCTCGGTGAACGTGCTCCCCGCGACGAATTCATGCGCTTGCTGCTGGACGGCATGCAGGATCTGCAGCCGCGCGTGCGGTCCGAAGCGCTGCGGCGATTGCACGACACCGATCTCGCCCATGCGCTCGACGTCCTCGTCTGGCAGTTGGACACGGAAGACCAGAACCTGCTGCTGGCGCTCGGCGAGTTCCTGGGAGAACTGCCGCCGGCGCGTGTCGAGGATTTCCTCGACGGTGTGATGGGCCATGATCTCTCGGCACGGGCGCGTCAATCGTTGGTGCGCGTGCTCGGGCGCACGCGACTGCGTGGCGCAGCGGCGCTGCTGGAAGCATTCCTCGAAGATGGCTCCCCGGAGCTGCGGCGCACGGTCACCGGCTCACTGGCGCAGTTGCCGGCGCGGCAAGCGCGTAAGCTGTTGCAGGCGTGCATGCAGGACCCGGATCTCGAGGTGCGCCGGCAGGCACTCGACGCCGCGGCAGGCCTCGGAGCGACGACGGCGCTCGCGACGTTGCGCGATGCGCTCGAGGACCCGGCCTGGGAGATGCGGCGGCAGGCGATCCTGCATCTGGCACGAGCGCGACCCGAGGATGCGCTCGCCGACTTCCGCAGCTTGGCGCGGGACGCGGAACCGCAGGTGCGTGCGGCGGCATTGGCGGCGCTGGCGATCGAAGGCAGTCAGGCGGTGGAGGAGGTCCTGGGTCCCAAGGACGTGCCGCTCGTGGCCGCGGCGGTGCGCGAGATCCATGCGGTGGAGATCCTGGAGAACCGCTTGGCGGCGTCGCGACAAGTGGGCGAACGACTCGGGGCTCTGCGTGCCTTGTTCCTCCGCGATCCGCACAGCCGCGCGCGCGCGCTGGCCGCGGCGCGGATCGATCCCTCGCGCAAGGTGCAAACCGTGGGTGCGCGGCTCGAGGAAATCTTGCAAGTGTGGCTTCTGTCGCCCGAAGCGGCGCAGCACTTGGGCGCCGCACCGCTCGCGACGGTCACGGCACTGTCGGAGAGGGCGGGAGCGTAGGTCATGCTGCACGACATCGCGCTGGCTCTGTCGTGGCTGTTCCTGGCGTATTTCATCGCCTACCACAGCTTCAACTTCCTGTTGATCCTGCTGGCGTTCGCCGACGTGCGGCGTGGGTTGTGGTTGCGCGCGCTCGATGCCCCCGACCTGCTGCTCAAGTCGCCGTACACGCCGCCGCTGTCGATTCTGGTCCCGGCCTACAACGAAGCTGTCACCATTGGGGCCTCGCTGCGCTCGCTCATGGCGCTGCGTTTGCCGCGTTTCGAGATCATCGTGGTCAACGACGGCTCCAAGGACAAGACGATCGATGTGCTGCAGGAATCGCTGAAGCTGCGGCGGCGGGACTTTCCCTACCGTCCCGGCATCGCCACGGCGCGCGTGCGCGGCCTTTACGAGGCCACGATCGAGCTGCCGCCGGCGGTCGAGCGGCTGATCGTCGTCGACAAGGAGAACGGTGGCAAGGCCGACGCGCTCAACGCCGGCATCAACGCGTCGGCGTGCCCCTACGTCATTTCCATGGATGCGGATTCGCTGATCGACGACGTGGCGCTGCTGCAGATCTTCCGCGTCCTGCTCGAGCGGCGCGACGTGGCCGCCGTCGGCGGGCAGGTGGCGGTGGCGAACGGCTGCAAGATCCAGCATGGCAAGATCCTGAAGGTGGGCTTGCCGAAGAGCAAGCTGGCACGCTTCCAGATCATCGAGTACGTGAGAAGTTTCACCGCGGCGCGCACGGCGCTGTCGCGCATGAACGCGCTGCTCATCGTGAGCGGTGTGTTCTGCATCTTCGAGAAGGAGCTGTTGATCCGCATCGGCGGCTACCTCACCGAGCACCTGAAGTCGCGCCTGGTGCACGAATACGCCGGGCGCGGCTCGAGCACCGTCTGCGAGGACATGGAGATCGTGGTGCGGCTGCATCGCTACATCCAGGAGAAGGGGCTCGGCAAGGTGATCCTGTCGCTGCCGTATCCGATTTGCTGGACCGAGGTGCCCGAGAGCGCGAGCGATCTGTCGAAGCAACGCGGGCGCTGGTTCCGCGGCTTCGTCGAGATCCTGGTCTACCATCGGCACATGCTGTTCAACCCGCGCTATGGCAAGGTGGGGCTCCTCGGCTGGCCGTCGCTCGTGCTGTTCGATTTCCTCGGCCTCTTCATCGAGGCCTTCGGTTACTTGTCGTTGCCGGTGTTCGCGGCGCTCAAGATCCTGTCGTACAAGTATCTATTGTTGTTCCTCGCCATCGCCTTCGGCTACGGCGCTCTGGTTTCGGTGATGGCGATTCTCCTCGCCTTCTGGTCGGAGCCGGCGGCACCAGGCCAGATTCAGGGCAAGCCGTTGCTGGCGTCGCTCACGGGGCGCGAGCTCGCCACCTTGCTCGTCTACTGCCTGTTCGAGAACATCGGCTACCGGCAGATGACCATCCGCTGGCGCTTCAAGGGCCTGATCGATTACCTGCGCGGCAAGAAGAGCTGGGAGAAGTTCGATCGCATCGGATTCAGCGAGCAGCCGGCGACTCCCGGGCCGGTCCCTGCCGCCCCGGCGACCTCATAGCCGCTCGGGTTCACGATCCACCCAATGTGTCATGCCCCGCGACGAGAAACGATCGTACGCGCGCGTCAATCGTGGTTCCGTTTCCTTCGATGTCCCTCGATGGCTCGGCGACCGAGGCCATGCATGCGGCGCACGCAGAATGCCCGTGCCAACTCGGCGCACCATCCGACACCACCCGAGCGCTGCCGCAGCGAGACGGAATCGGGCGGTGCGGGAAATCGGCGTCGGGCCCGTGCGCCGAACCACCCAGTGGGTGGAATGGGTCGGGTCTTGCTTGGTCGGGCCCGGATACCGGTTCCGTGGGGGAGCTGGTGGATCGGCCTAAATCAGCGGAGGCGCGGCTATGCGGCGGCGCACACCTTGGCTCTTGGTGTCGGCAATGCTCGCGGGTTGCGTTCAGAACGGGATGGCTCCTGGGCCCGACGATGTCGGCGAGAACCCTCCCGAGCTGCAACTGGATCGTCTGCAGGTCAATAACGATCCGGCGCAGCTGGACGCGCGCGTGCAGTATCGTTCGAAGCCGCTTTTCATCCGAATGAAGGAAACGCCGGGTCGTGGGGTCGCGCCTCCGTTCAAGTCCGAGGGCATGCGGTTGACCTTGGTGGCCGAAGTGTCGCCGCCCGAGGTCGAGGGCCACATCGTCCAAGCCAACGATGTCGACATCGACGGCAAGACCGCCATCGTCGGCTACAACTTCGCCGGCGAGATCTTCGCTGGCGCCGTGCAGGTGATCGACTTCACCCAGCCGGAGCGGCCGCGATTGCTGTCGGAGGTGCTGTTCCGTGATGCAGACGTGACCGCGGTGCTCAAGCACGGGAACAACGTCTATGTCGGCATGGGCAGCCTCGACCCGGCGCTCGCGACGCCGGCGCTGCTGGAAGAATTCGCACTCCTGGACACCGGCCTCGAGCCCACCGAGCGCTGGCTCGATCTCCCGAGCTGGGTGGTCACCGACCTCGCCGTGCACGCCGACAACGTCATCGCCTCGGTCGGCGCTGCGCAGGGTGGCGTCGCCTACGTCGATCGCACCAGTGCACAACTCCGCATGAGCGCCTTCCGCGGCGAGGACGATGTGCGTGGCATTGTCGTGCCGAGCAACACCTCGATGGCGGCGGTGTGCGGCACGCGCCCGCGCATGGCGCTGCTCGGTGTTCCCGGTTTCGGCGTCCTCGGTGGCCAGGACGTGGACGGCTACAACTACCCGGACGCCAAGGGCACGATCGAAGTGCACGACAGCGTCTGCTATCTCGGTGCCGGCGACGGCGGCTTCCAGGTGCGCCGGCCCGATGGCCTGTTGCTCGCTTCCCTGCGGCACGAGGCCTTCTCCGACGTGCGGCCCGAAGAGATGGTGACGAACGCGGTGTCGATGCACGGCAGTCTCGCCTTCGTCGCCGCCGGCGCGCTCGGCGTGCAGGTCGTCGACGTCGCCGGTGCGCGCAGCTGGGCCACAGGCGGCGGGCCCGACCCCGCTGG
>Ga0075428_100004064_pt1 | contig 16085 bp, 16 predicted proteins | sample RhiMetdeltSRZDD2_FD_75291 | JGI IMG/M metagenome (GOLD analysis project Ga0075428, IMG submission 75291) | Populus rhizosphere microbial communities from Tennessee, USA - Rhizosphere MetaG P. deltoides SRZDD2 | ecosystem: Host-associated > Plants > Roots > Rhizosphere > Soil | place: USA... | reverse complement strand
CACGACACGTGGATCCGCCGCCAGCAGCGCGCGGACCTGCCGGCGCCGGACGCCGATGCCCTTGCCGTGCACGATGCGCACCCAGCGCGTCCCATTCGCGACCGCTTGCTCGACGAAGGCGTCGACGCACTCGGCGACCTCGCGTGGCGGAACGCCGTGCAGGTCGAGCGAGTCGCCCTCCGCGGTCACGGCGCCCAAGTCGTCCTCGGCCGGGGCCTCTGCCATCGGCGCCGGCGCCGTGCGCAGCCAGCGTTCGCCGAGCCAGAGCACGGCGACGACGAGAGCCAGGATGCCGAGGATCCAAGTCATGGCCGGAGTTTAATGCGGCGCATGCAAAAGTGCGCGCACGATCGTGTGGGCAACGCGGCGCGTGCGTGCGGCAGCGTGCTATGCTCGAAGCGGTGAAGGAGGCACATGCCGAATTACGAACGCCATGTCTTCGTGTGCGAGAACGAGCGCGCCGAGGGCCATCCGCGCGGCTGTTGCCTCGCCAAGGGTTCCGCCGCCGTGCGCGCCCGCCTGAAGCGTCTCATCCACGAACATGGGTTGCAGGATCGAGTGCGCGCCAACAAGTCCGGTTGTCTCGATCAATGCGAGAACGGCATCACGATCGTCGTCTATCCCGAAGCCGTTTGGTACGGCCACGTGACGCTCGCGGACGTGGACGAAATCTTCACGCGCCATCTCCTGGGCGGCGAGGTCGTGAGCCGGCTGCTCCTCGACCGTGCGGGCGGCAACGATCACGTGGCGAGCTCCTGAGCCCATGCCGACCTTCCGTTGCCTGATCCTCGATCTGGATGGCACCGTCATCGACTCGCATCCCTACACCTTCGCTGCCATCCGCCATGCCTGCGCCCCCTTCGATGTCGCGCCGGACGATGCGACGATCTACGCGCGCTTCGGTCCGGACGAGCGTGTCATTCTCGCCGGGCTGGTCGGAGCACGCAACGCCGACGCGGCCTATGCCCGCTTGCAGCGCTACTACGCCGACCACGTGCACATGGTGATGGTGCCTGCGGAGATCCGCAGCTTGCTCGGCGATTGCCGGCGCGCTGCCGTTGCGACGGCACTGTTCACTGGCCGCGGCAGCGATTCGACCCGGCTGCTGCTCGCGGCATTGGACCTCGGGTGCTGCTTCGACGCCGTCGTGACCGGTGACATGGCGCCGCCCAAGCCCGAGCCCGATGGCATTCTGCAGCTCTTGGCGCAATTGCACTGCGCGCCGCGCGAGACGCTGGTGGTCGGGGACTCGAGGCTCGATCTCGAAGCGGCGAGCCGCGCCGGGACTCGGGCAGTGCTCGCCACCTGGTTCCGCGGCGCCACGCCGCCGACCCCGGAGGTTTGCGTCGCGACCCCGTTCGAACTGCGCGCGCTGCTCGATCTCGGCGCGAGATCGAGCGCGCCGCCGGGTGCAGGGGAATGCGGCGATCCGGATGGCGCAGGCGGTCGGAGAACCTAGTCAGAGGGCGGGACGAGAAAGTTCTCGGTGACGAAGACGCGCTGGCGCCCTTGCGCATCGGTTTCGAACGCGATGCCCACCCCCAAGTGAGTGAACTCGGGATCGAGGAGATTCATCCGGTGGCCGGGGCTGCGCATCAGCGCCTCTTGTGCTTCGCGCACGTTCTGGCCGACGGCGATGTTCTCGCCGATGCGCACGTAGGCGATCCCTGCGCTCTCGGCACGCTCGACCAATCGCCCCGTCCGCGGCGATACATGCGCGAAGAAGCCGCGGTCGCGCATGTCCTCGGAATGCGATCGCGCCACGGCGGAAAGCGGCGCATACTCGACCAGCACTGGGACGCCGGCCCGCCGGCGGTCACGGTTGACGAGCTCGAACAGGAGCGCGGTCGCATCGGCGACGCTCGCGGGAGGCGGAGCGGCGCGCGGCGCGCTCGCGACGAGCGTCCCGCTGCGGGCGGCGCTCAAGAGCACGTCGTAGTGTGACGGCTCACCGGGTTGGCGCAGATTCAGACTCGCCAAGCCGAGAACACGCGGTCCCATGTCGTAGCGCCCCATGATCTCGAGCTGGTAGTTGCCTGGCTGTGTCCCGAAGCACACGTAGGTGCGGAAGCGTCGTGGTTCGACCGCGAAGTTGTCCAAGACATCGGTGTTGCCATCCGGACGCGTGAGGAGCACTTGGGGCTCGCGAAACGGTGCGTGCACTTCTCCCTCGAAGAGGAAGCGCTCCCCGGGTCGCGGGTCGCGTGGCAGAGGCGAATAGCTCACGGCGCGCTGGGTCAGCAGCACGGTGACGTACCACTCGACCTGGCGGGTGAGAAAACGTCGGCGCGTGCGCGCGTGAATGCCGATCCCGACGTGTGTGTACAAGCGGATCTCCGCCTCCGGCAGGCGCGCCAGCTGCGCGAGCAGCCGTTCTTCGACCTCGCCAAATCGCTCCGGCGGTGCCGAGCCGTAGAACACGTAAGGAAACGGGTCGAGGACGCCGCGCGCCGACAACGACTGGCGCAAGACCCCGTGCGCGTCGAGCGCCGCGCCGCTGGCGACGATTTCGCTGTACTCTCGTGCCGCCGCGCTGAGTTCGGGGTCGCCTTGCAGAGCGCAACCGCAACGGGAAATGGCATGGCTGCGGACGCTCGCAACGAGGCCGGACTCGGCCGTGCGCGTCGCATCGGACCTCGCCGCAGAGGGAGCGGCGAGGACAGCGAGAGCGACGAAGACACCCAGGAAGAAAGCCATGGTCACCTCCGCCGTCCGGCGGTTCACGACCCGTGCCATCTCGTCTGCCCCGTGATGTTGCGCAACCGACCTCCGTGTGGCATCTTACGGAGCCGCGCTGCCAGTCCAGGCGCGAGAAGTGCGAAAGGGACCTGCCCGGGGCTTGGCGTGCGGCAGGAATGGAAAGGATCCGGACCGATGCCGCGAAGCGCGAACCTACGATGGCTCGTTCCCTGTTTGATGCTCGCCACTCCGACCGTCGTCCGCGCCCAGCTGGTCCCGGGTCGACACACGATCATTCCATCCTTCGGGGTCGCGTTCTCCAACGCCAATCTGCTGGTGAGCAAGACACCGATTGGATTCGGCGTTCAGCCATTGCCCCCCGAAGAGGAGGCCTCCGCCAACCCCGTGAGTACCGAGATCAGCCTCGATCCAGGCTTCTCCTTCGGCCTGCGCTACTCGTACAACATGACCCGGAGGCTGGCCATCGAGCTGGACGGCAGCTTCGGCGTCAATGTCTTCGTCGTTCAGATGTTGGAGGAGCTGGAGGAGCCCACGGTCGAGCCGCAATTCGAGACCACCGCGATGGACGCACGGATGTATCGCTACGGCGTCAACCTCGCCTACCACATGGGCGACTGGCGGGCGTTCCACCCCTTCGTGCTCGGGGGCGTGGGCGGTCAGGTCATGGACCTGAGGCAAAAAGGCGAGATCAAGACCGACTCCATCCGGGATGTCACCTACGTGCTCGGGTTCGGCGGCTATTTTCGCGCCAACGAGCGTCTGGCGATCCGTGCGGAAGTCCGCGATTACATTTATAACTTCCATTTCGACAATCAGTTCGCCGGAGATGACTCGTGGCGGATCATCGCCTTCCGGGACATCGGGCGTGCCGTGTCCGTTTCCCAGCCCGAGCGCCAGCACGACGTCCTCCTGACCCTCGGATTCCAGATCAAGGTGCACTAGGCAAAACTTGGCAATGGAGTTGCTTGCCAGCCCCAAAGGGGGCGCCTTAGGATGGGGGCAGCTCCAAGCTTCGGCAGGGAGGACCTAGCGCCTTTCGCTATCGACCCGGTGCGGCGGGGATCGCCTGCGGCAGCCCGCCATTCGAGATTTCCGGGATCGGAGCCTGCACCCCCCAACGCCGAACCGCCGGTTCGACGCCGGGTGTGGGAACGCGGCCGTGGAGATGGGGTCCTCCGAAAGATGCGCGTCCTCTTCATCAGTCAGTACTTTCCTCCCGAAATGGGGGCGCCAGCGGCGCGCACCTATGAGCTGGCCCGTCGCTGGGTACAGCTCGGGGCGCAAGTCACCGTCGTCACGGCCGTGCCGAATCATCCGACCGGCATCGTGCCAGCGCGCTATCGCGGCAAGCTCGTCTACGAGGAAAACACCGACGGCATCCGCGTGCTGCGCACGTGGATCTACGCCGCGGCCAACCGTGGTTTCTGGCGGCGCAGCCTCAATTATTTCTCGTTCATGCTGAGCTCGTTGTGGCTCGGCGTGCGTCGCGCCGGACCGGTCGACGTCATCGTCGCGACCTCGCCCCAGTTTCTCGTCGGCCTGTCGGGATGGGTCGCGAGCTGTCTGTATCGCGTGCCGCTCGTGTTCGAAGTGCGTGATCTCTGGCCCGATTCGATCGCGGCGCTCGGCGTGCTGCGCGAAGGCCTGGTGCTGCGCAGCTTGCGACGGCTGGAGATGATGCTGTACCGGCACGCGACGCGGATCGTCGGCGTGGCGCAATCGACGCAGGACGAGTTGGTGCGGCGCGGCGTCGATCCGGAGAAGATCGTCATCATCCCCAACGGTGCCGACAGCGAAGTGTTTCGCGATCTGGAAAAGTACAATGGCATTCGCGAGAATCTCTCTCTCGGTCGCAAGTTCGTCGTCTCTTACATCGGCACGCACGGGCTGGCGCACGGATTGGAGACCGTCCTCGACAGTGCCGAGCGCCTGCGCGATCAGGAAGATATCGCCTTCCTGTTCGTCGGCGACGGCGCCGAGCGCGAGGGCCTGATGCGACGGGCCGAGGAGCTGGCGCTGCCGAACGTGCATTTCCTCGGTGTCCAGCCGCGCGAGCGCATTCCCTACTACCTGGCGACGTCCGACGTGTCGCTGGTGCCGCTGCGTCGCAAACCGCTGTTCGAAAAGGTGCTGCCTTCCAAGCTCTTCGAGATCATGGGGTGCTCGCGGCCGGTCATCCTCGGGGTCGAAGGCGAGGCCCGGGAGGCAGTCGAGCGCGCAGGGGCGGGACTTTGCGTGCGCCCGGAGGACCCGCAACAGCTCACCGAGGCGATCCTCACTTTGTATCGGGATCCGGATCTGGCCGGAGCGCTGGGCCGGAACGGGCGCACCTTCGTGCGCCGCCATTATTGTCGAGACCGGCTCGCGACCACCTATTTCGACGTGCTGGACGCAGTCGTCGCTGAGAGCCGGTGAGCATGCTCGATCTGCTGCGAATTCTGTTGCGGTGGCGGCGGCCTTTGCTGGTCTGGACCCTTCTCGCCGCGGGCATTGCCGCAGGCGTCACCTACACACTCACGCCGCGCTATTATGCTCAGGCGTCGATCCTGCCGCCGACGGACAATCCGGCATTCGGGTCGTTGTCGACACTCTTGCAGCAATATCAACTGCCGATTCCGGGCGGCAAGGCGACTCCCTTCCTGCCGACGCTCTACGCCTCGATCATCCGCAGCCGGCGCATGGGTGTGAAGATCCTCGACGAGTTCGCGCTGCGCGAGGTGTTGCCGGGACAGGACGACGAAGAGGACATCGAGCAGTGGCGCTCGCGCACGTTTCTCAAATACACGGACGAAGGCATCCTGCTCGTGGGTTACGAGGACAGCGATGCCGGGCGCGCCGCCGAGATCACCAACAGCCACGTGCGCAATCTGGATCTATTCATCCAGGAGTTGAACAGTGCCCGCGCCGCGGACACGCATGAGTTCGTCGCCGGTCAAATGGAGCGTTGCAACGCAGATCTGGCGCGGGCGGAAGAGGCCCTGCGCGATTTCCAGCTGCGCCATGGCACGATCGAGATCGACGCGCAGACCCAGGGTGCGCTCGAGCTCGGCGCCGCCATTCAGGGCCAGATCTTCGCCAAGGAGGTGGAGCTCGGCATGGTGCGGCAGCACGCGTTACCCGGGTCGCACGAGGTGCGCAGCAAGGAAGCCGAGCTGCAAGTGTTGCGCAAGAGCTTCTCCGATCTGCTCGGCGCCGAGCCGTCGGGTCTGGATGCGCCGAAGCCTGGTCCCGAGACCGAGTCGATCCTCCCGCGTTTTGGTGATGTTCCGGATCTGGCGCTGCAGTACATGCGCTTGCTGCGCGACGTCAAGGTGCAAACGACGATGTATACGATCCTGCTGCAGCAATTGGAACAGGCGCGGGTCGAATCAGAAAATCGCACGCACGTGATCTCCGTGCTCGATTGGGCTGTGCCGTCCCGCGAGCGCGTGTTCCCGCGTCGCACGCGCATCGTCATCGTCGCGGCACTCGCCGCCTTCGCCTGGGTCGCGATCTTCGCTTTGCTGGTGGAAAAGCTGCGTGAACGCCGTGCCGACGCGGCCGAAGCGGCGCGCTTGGCGGCGCTGCGCGCCGAGTGGGCGCGCATGCCGGCTTGGATCCGCAGTCTCGAGCGGCTGGTGGTGAAGTGAGGCCCGGCCCGGCGCGCGCGCGCTGGTTGCGCCTGCTGTGCTTCGAGCGCGGCGTCGTGCTGTGGCTGCCGGGAATGTGGGCGGCGGCGGCGCTGGTTTTCTTCGCCATCCTGCAAGCGAAGAAGGAACCGAGTCTGTTCAACCACACGCGGGACTTGCGCGTCGCGGTGGGTCCGTTGGATGTGGCGGCGGCGCCGGCCGACGCGGCGCGCGCGTTCGAGACCGCCCTGCGCGGCGGCCTGGCGGCGCAGCGCGAGCTGACGTTGGTGGCAGACGAGCGGGTGCGCACACGCGCCGAAGCCGTGCTCGGCAAGCCGCTCCCATCCGACCCGCGGCGCTGGATGCGCGCGACTCGGAATCTCAACTTGAGCAACTTCGTCACGGCGAGCCTGGCGCCGAGCGCCGGGGATTTCCATGGCAAGGTCGAGGTGTGGGAAGTCGCCGAGGAACGCCGACTCCACGCCTTCGAAGCGCGCACCGCGGCGGCCGCAGACCTTGGACGCGCTCTCGCCGACTCGGTGAGCGCGGTTTTGTTCAGCCCGCGCATCGAGCCCATCGCCGGACGTTGAGGCGCGCGCGAGACGTTCGTCCCGTTCCACATCGACGACGCAACCCACGCACCGAGAGCAACATACGCGGCCGCTCGCGTTGACACCCCATGCCTCCGATGCTAGACTCGCCGACCGATTCGCCGGGAAGTGCGACGCAGATCCCACGTCACGAACGCTCGTGCGTCTCGATGCCGAGGAGGCGCGTTCTTGAAGAAAGTTTCCATCGACAAGGTCCGTAACTTCGCGCTCCTGGGTCACCAGGACACGGGCAAGACCAGCTTCCTCGAGGCGGTGTTGTTCGCCTCGGGGCAAACCAGCCGACTGGCGCGCGTCAGCGAAGGCAATTCGAATCTGGACTTCACTCCCGAGGAGATCGAACGCCGCATCACCGTCAAAGCCAAGCTGGTGGCGGTGGATTGGAAGGGCCATCGACTGCATTGCGTCGACACGCCCGGATACGACGATTTCGTCGCCGAGCGCATCGGTGCCATCGGCGCCGTCGAAACCGCGCTCGTGTTCGTCAAGGCGGACGCGGATGTCGAACCGGGAACGCAGAGCGCCTGGCGCTTGCTCGACGCCCAGTCCAAGCCACGATTCGTCATCGTCAACAAGATGGACAAAGAGCACGCCAACTTCGACAAGGTGGTGGAGCGACTGCAGGCGAGGCTGTCCCCCAAGATCGTGCCGCTGTTCTTGCCGATCGGAGCCGGCGCCGGGTTTCGCGGCGTGGTGAGCGCCGCCGATGGCAAGGCCTACTGGTTCGAGCCCGACGGCGTGCGCGAAGGCGACACCCCCGCCGACATGCAGGGCGCGGTGACGGCGGCACGCGAGGCTCTGATGAATGCCGCGGCGGAAACCTCCGACGCGCTGGTGGAGAAGTTCCTCGACACCGGCGAGCTGACCGAAACCGAGTTCCACGATGGCTTGGTGCGCGGCCTGGAAAACGGCACGGTGTTCCCGGTGCTGCCGGCTCAGGGCAACGATCTGCGCGGGCTCGGGACGCTCCTGGACGTGCTGGTGCGATTCTCGCCGAGCCCGACCGAGGTGGATCCGATCGCCGGCACCGCCCCCGACGGCAGCACGGTCACCCGGCGCGCCGAAGCGACGCAGCCGCTCGCGGCGCAAGCCTTCGGCGCTCTGTCCGAAGCCAACGTCGGCGATTACATCTTCTTGCGTGTCTGGAGCGGCCGGCTGGCCGCGGGAATGGACGTGCTCAATTCCAGCACCGGCGAGCACGAACGCATCGGTCCTTTGTTCCTGCTCAACGGCAAGCAGAGACTCGACAGCGAGGATCTGAGCGCAGGCGAGATCGGTGCGGCGGTGAAGCTGCGCAATACGCATGTCGGGCAGACGCTGTGCGACCGCTCACACCGACTGTTGCTTCCGACTCCGCAGATTCCCGCTCCGCTCACTTTCACCTCGATCAAGTCGCGCACCAAGGGCGACGAGGACAAGCTCGCGGGGGGGTTGCAGCGTTTGCACGAAGAGGATCTCGGCTTCCGAGTGGTCGTGCACCCGGAGACGCACCAGACGTTGCTCATGACCCAAGGCGATACGCACGCGGCGATCATCTTGGCCAAGCTCAAGCGCAAGTTCAACGTCGAGATCGATACCGAACCGCCGAAGACGCCCTATCGCGAGACCATCAAGGGCAAGGCCGACGAGCGTTACCGCCACAAGAAGCAGACTGGCGGCCGCGGCCAGTTCGGTGAGGTGCACCTGGTGCTCGAGCCCAGACCGCGCGGCACCGAGTTCGAGTTCGTCGACGGCGTGGTCGGCGGCGTCATCCCCGGGCGTTTCATTCCGGCGGTGGAGAAGGGCGTGCGCGAGGCCATGAGCGAAGGCGTCGTCGCCGGCTACCCGGTCGTCGACTTGCGCGTCACCGTCGACGATGGCAAGCATCACGATGTCGATTCGTCGGAGGCGGCGTTCAAGATCGCCGGCGCGCAGGCATTCAAGCTCGCGTTCCCGAAGGCCAAGCCTGTGCTGCTCGAGCCGATCTACAGGGTCGCCGTGCGCGTGCCGGAGGAGTACATGGGTCACGTGATGGGGGACATGTCCTCGCGGCGGGGCCGCATCCTCGGCATGGACCAGGACGGACACGAACAGTTGTTGCGCGCCGAGGTGCCACTGGCGCAACTGTACGATTATGCCATGGTGCTGCGGGCACTGACGCAGGCACGGGCCTCGCACACGCGCGAGTTCTCGCATTACGAGGAGGTGCCACGCGAGATCGCGGAGACGATCATCGCCGGGCACCGAGCGGCGGCGCAGACGGAAGCCTGAAGAAGGTGGGTCCATGTCGGGGCATTCGAAATGGAGCACGATCAAGCGCAAGAAGGGCGCCAAGGATGCGCAGCGCTCGAAGCTGTTCTCCAAGCTGATCAAGGAGGTCACGGTCGCGGCGCGGCTGGGCGGCGGCGACCCGGAGGGCAACCCGCGTTTGCGCCTCGCGGTCGGCAAGGCGCGGGAAGCCAACATGCCGGCGGAGAACATCAAGCGCGCCATCCAGAAAGGCACCGGGGAGCTGGAGGGGGTGCACTACGAAGAGGTCGTCTACGAAGCCTATGGTCCCGGCGGCGTCGCGATGCTGATCGAGGCGCTCACCGACAACCGCAACCGCACGGTAGGTGAGGTGCGGTTCGTGCTCGATCGCAAGGGCGGCAAGCTCGCCGCCACCGGCGCGGTTTCGCACCTGTTCACCACCACCGGCTACATCGCCATCGAACGCGCCCAGCTCGACGAGGACACCCTGATGTCGGCGGCGCTGGAAGCCGGCGCCCAGGACGTGCGCAGCGATGCCGATCTCTTCGAGGTCCTCACCGACCCGGCGGATCTGGTGCACGTGGCGGAGAAGCTCAAGTCCGCCGGCGTGTCGGTGGACTCGGCCGAGATCTCGCGCCTGCCGTCGATCACCGTGCAGCTCGAAGGCAAGCCGGCGCAGTCGATGCTGCACCTCGTCGATGCGCTCGAAGATCTCGACGACGTGCAGAAGATCTACGCCAATTTCGACATCTCGGCCGAGGAGATGGCGAAGGTGGAATGAGGGCGTGCTGCCCTGGATGCGGGGGGGCGATGCGGGTGCTGGGGCTGGATCCGGGGACCGTGCACACGGGCTTCGGTGTCGTCGAGGAAGACGGCGACCGCATGGTGCGGGTGGCGAGCGGCGTCATCGATGTCGGCAGCGGGATCTTGGCGTCACGTCTGGTGCAACTGCACGGCGAGCTCGAACGCTTGATCGCGCGCTGGTCGCCCGAAGCCTGCGCGGTCGAGGATCTGTTCTACCATCGGAGCGCGCGCGCCGCGCTGGCGCTCGGACATGCGCGCGGCGTCTGCCTGCTCGCGTGCGCCGCGCGCGGACTCGAAGTGATCGAGTACCAGCCGCGGGCGGTGAAGAAAGCGGTGACCGGCAACGGCGCCGCCGACAAGCAACAAGTCGCATCCATGGTGGCGCGTCTCCTCGGCGACGACGTGGAAAGTTCCGACCACGCCTCGGACGCGCTCGCGGCCGCCATCTGCCTGCTGCAAGCGCGCCAGCCTTTGCGCGTGTTCGAATGAGCGCCCCGAGCCCGCGGCGACCGAGCGCAAGAGGACAAGAGCGATGATCATGCACCTGCAAGGGCGATTGCGCAGCAAAGAGCCATTGGTCGTCGTCGATGTCGGGCCGGTGGGATTGGGCTTGCATGTCTCGGCGCGCACGGCGGCGTTGTTGCCGCGTGTCGGCGAAGAGCTGTCGCTGGTCACCTACTTGCACGTCCGCGAAGATCAGTTGACCTTGTACGGGTTCCATCACGAGCGCGAGCGCGCGATGTTCCTGCTGCTCCTCGGCGTCAACGGCGTCGGACCGCGGATGGCGCTCACGTTGCTCTCCAGCGCGCCGCTCGAAGAGCTCGAGCGTGCCGTGCGCGACGGCGACGAGGGTTATCTCGTGCGGTTGCCCAGCGTCGGACGCAAGACCGCCGCGCGTCTGATCCTCGAATTGCAGGGCAAGCTGGCGTCGGCGCCGGCGGCGGCCACGGTCTGGGTCGACGGCGGATCTCTCTACGAGGAAGCGACGCTGGCTCTGGCCTCGCTCGGTCTCACCCCGCGCGCGGCGCGCGAGGCCATCGACAAGATCGATCGCGCCCGTCTGGGAGAATCCCCACGGGTGGAAGACATCGTCAAAGCCGCGCTCCAACGAGCGCAGCGCTAGCCGCGGAGGATCGTATGTCGCGCCCGGTGCGTCTGTTGAGTCCGGAGCAGGTGGAAGGTGAGCTGCAGAGCGAGGCGCGCCTGCGCCCCGAAACGCTGGACGACTACATCGGCCAAGAGCGCGTCAAAGACAACCTGCGCGTGTTCATTCAAGCGGCGAAACGGCGCGGCGAACCGCTGGATCACGTGCTGCTCTCCGGTCCGCCCGGTCTGGGCAAGACGACCTTGGCGCACATCCTGGCGCGCGAGCTCGACACCAGCATCAAGGTCACTTCGGGTCCGGTGTTCACCACCGCGGCGGATCTGCTGGCGGTGTTGTCCCACCTCAAGCAAGGACAGGTGCTGTTCATCGACGAGGTGCACCGCTTGAGTCACGTGGTCGAGGAGCATTTGTATCCGGCGATGGAAGAAGGGCGCTGCGAGCTCATCGTCGACAAGGGGCCGAATGCCCGTCACTACAGCCTGGCGCTCGAGCCGTTCACCCTGGTCGGGGCGACGACGCGGCCCGGCATGCTCACGGGTCCGATGCGTAGCCGTTTCGGTCTGGTCATCCGCTTGGACTATTACAATCAGGAGGAGCTGCAGCGCATCGTGGCGCGCTCGGCGCGCCTGCTGGAGATCGAGACCACGAGCGAGGGCGCCGAAGAGATCGCGCGCCGCGCGCGCGGGACACCGCGCATCGCCAACCGGCTGTTGCGCCGCGCGCGCGATTTCGCCGAGGTCGAGCATCAGGGAGTCGTCGACCTGGAGGTGGCGCGCTACAGCCTGCAACGTCTCGACATCGACGAGCGCGGCCTGGACGAGATGGACCGGCGCTTCCTGCGCACGATCATCGAGAAGTTCGGCGGTGGCCCGGTCGGTGTCGCGACCCTGGCTTCGGCATTGAGCGAGGACGAGCAGACGCTCGAGGACGTGTACGAGCCCTACATGATCCAGGAGGGACTGCTGGCGCGCACTGCGCGCGGCCGCGAGGCGACGAGCCTGGCCTACGCACACTTGGGAATCCGCCGTCCGAGCGCCGGCGGTTTGTTCGATTGAAGGTCCCGTCCTCTCTTCCGGCGCTCCGGCTCGAAGACCTCGATTTCGATCTTCCGGCCGCGCTCGTGGCGCAGCGGCCGCCGGCACAACGCGACGCTTGCAACCTGCTGCGCTTACGGCGCACACCGCGGTCGATCGACGTGCATCGATTCGCCGATTTGCCGGCGTTGCTGCGGCCCGGGGATCTCCTGGTGCGCAACACCAGTCGCGTGATCCCAGCGCGACTCGCGGCCCGGCGCGCCGACACGCGCGGTCGCTGCGAGATCTTGCTCGTCGAACCGGATGCAGGCGGGGGCTGGTGGGTGATGGCGCGCCCGGCTAGGGCACTGCGTCCACCGATGCGCTTGCACCTCGCCGACCAGAGCGAAGTGCAGATCGTGGCGGCGGGCGAGGGCGGCCGTCGGCTGGTGGAATTCGCCCCCGGGACGGATGTCTTGAGGCTCGCAGAGCGCCTGGGCGCGGTGCCGCTGCCACCGTACATTCGACGCGCCGCGGAGGTCGTCGACCGCGAGTCGTATCAGACGGTGTATGCACGCCAGGATGGCAGCGTCGCCGCACCGACGGCGGGATTGCACTTCACCCCGGCACTGTTCGATGCGCTCGCCGACCGCGGCATCGATTGCGTCGATCTGGTCTTGCACATCGGGCCCGGCACGTTCGCGCCGCTCCGCTGCGCGGATCCGCGATTCCACCCGATGCATTGGGAACGCTTCGAGGTCGAGCACCGAGTGCTTGAACGCTGCGCGCGTGCGCGCGAGACCGGCGGGCGTGTGATCGCGGTCGGCACCACCGCGGCGCGTGTGCTGGAATCCGTCGCGCTCTGGCAGGCGGGTGAAGCCGCCGACAGCTTGGAGATCGAAGACACTGGCACGGCGCTCTGCGGCCGCACGCGGCTGCTGATCTTTCCGCCCTATGCCTTCCGCTCCGTCCAAGTCCTGCTCACCAACTTTCATTTGCCGCGCACGACGTTGTTGTTGCTGGTCGATGCCTTCGCTGGGCGTGCGGCCATCCGAGCGGCCTATGCCGAGGCCGTCGCACGCCAGTTTCACTTCTTCAGTTATGGCGACGCCATGATGATCGAGTAGGATGCCGTGTCGGCGCGGGGAGCCCATTGATGCAGCAGATCGAGTTCGACCTCACGGCCCGCGACGGGCAAGCGCGCCGAGGCGTGCTGCGCACCGGGCACGGCAAGGTCGAGACTCCGGCGTTCATGCCGGTGGGGACGCGCGGCACGGTGAAGACACTCGGCAGCGAGGATCTGGACAAGCTCGGGGCCACGATCGCGCTCGCCAACACCTACCACCTCTACTTGCGGCCGGGCTCGGAGCTGGTGGCGGAGAGCGGGGGTCTGCATCGGTTCATGGCCTGGAGCGGCGCACTGTTGACCGACAGCGGTGGGTATCAAGTGCACAGTCTGGCGGATCTGAACGTCGTCGACGAGGACGGAGTCACGTTTCGGAGCCATCTCGACGGGTCCGAGCACCGCTTCACCCCCGAGAGCACCACCCGCTGCCAGGCGCAGCTGGGAGCGGATCTGATCATGTGCCTCGATCAGTGCTTGCCGGCGGGCAGCAGCCGCACCGAGCACGCAGGCGCAGTGCGGCGCACGACCGCCTGGGCTCAGGCCTGCCATCGTGTGTATGGCACGCACTTTCGCACCTACGACTATCCCCAGGCGTTGTTCGGCATCGTGCAGGGGGGAACGGATCGTGAGCTGCGCCACGAGTCCGCCGACGCGATCGTGAGCCTCGACCTGGCGGGAAACGCCATCGGCGGGCTCGCGGTCGGCGAGCCCAAGCCCGCCATGCTGGAGACCGTGGCGTGGATGGACGAATGGCTGCCGGCAACCAAGCCGCGCTACCTCATGGGCGTCGGCTATCCGGAGGATCTGGTGGCGTGCGTGGCGCGAGGCGTGGATCTGTTCGATTGCGTGCTGCCGACACGCAATGCGCGCAACGGCATGGCATTCACCCGCGCCGGGCGGTTGGTGATTCGCAACGCGGCGCACGCGCGCGCGCTGCAGCCTTTGGATCCGCAATGCGATTGCTGGGTGTGCGCGCGCTACAGTCGCGCCTACATTCGCTACCTGCACCAGGCGGGGGAAATCCTGGGACTGCGTCTCGTCACCTATCACAATCTGCACTTCTACTTGCGGCTGATGCAGGAGATGCGAGCGGCGATCCAGGCCGGGAGCTTCGGCGCCTGGCAAGCGCAGTTCTTCGCCGGCTACGCCACTGCTTGAGTCGCGCGTCGCGTGGAAGGCACGGGAGGTCGCATGCGTTCGGCGGTTCTCTTGGCCCAGAGCGGCCAAGCGGTGTCATTGTTTCCGCTGCTGTCGTTGTTCCTCGTCTTCTTGATCCTGTACCTGCTGGTGATCCGCCCTCAGGCGAAGCGGCAGCGCGAACGCGATGCGGTGATCAAGAACGTCAAGAAGGGCGATCGCATCGTGACCACGGGCGGGATCTACGGCACCGTCGTCAGCACGCGCGGCGACGACATTCTGGTGGTGAAGATCGCCGACAACGTGCGCGTCGACATGGCGCGTCCTGCGGTCGCGTCGGTGCTGCCGGCCGAGCCCGACATGACCAGTCCGGCTCCGTCGTGACCGCGCGGCGGGGGATCTGATACCATCGGCAACGGCGGCGCCGCGGCGCGGCGACCGCCGATCGAGAGGGGGACGCTCATCGCCACCCGACCCATTCTGATCTACGGCGCGCGTTTGCTGCGGCAGCGGGCCGAAGCCGTGAGCGGCGATCTGGCCGCGTTGCGTCCGCTGGTCGACGACATGTTCGAAACCATGTACGCCGAACCCGGCATTGGGCTCGCGGCGCCGCAAATCGGTGTGTCCAAACGGCTGGTCGTCATCGACGCGGTGCCCGAGGAGGACGGGTCCGAGACCCTCGCTCCCAAGCTGGTGCTGGTGAATCCGGAGATCACGTGGTTTTCCTCCGATCGAGTGCCGTATGAAGAAGGTTGCCTGTCGGTTCCGGACATCCTGGAGACCGTCGAGCGACCTCGCGCCATTCGTTTCCGTTACACCGACCTCGAGGGCCGCAGCCTCGAGCGCGACACCGCGGGATTGCTGGCGCGCGTCGTGCAACACGAGGTGGATCACTTGAACGGCATCCTGTTCATCGATCGCGTGTCCCTGGTGAAGAAACAGTTCCTGCGCAAGAAGCTGCGCCAACTCGCCGACACGAGTCGCGCCTGAGGCCCATGCGAATTCGCGCCGCGTTCCTCGGCAGCCCCGCATTCGCGGTTCCGAGTCTGCGGGCGCTCGTCGCGGCGCACGACGTCGCCCTCGTTCTCACCCAACCGGATCGCCGCCTCGGCCGCGGCCTGCAAGTCGTCCCCACCGCCGTGCGCATCGCCGCCACGGAGCTCGGTATCCCGGTGCGGAATTACGATCCCACGGAGCGCAGCGCCATCGAGTCGGAGCTGGCGTCGTTGCGCCTGGATGTTCTCGTCGTCGTGGCCTTCGGTCACATCCTGCGCCAGACGACGTGGGAAACGGCACGTCTCGGTGCCATCAACGTGCATGCGTCGCTGTTACCGCGCTGGCGCGGAGCATCTCCGATCGAACACGCGTTGCTCGCGGGTGATGCGGTGAGCGGCGTCTCGTTGATGGTCATCGAGCGCGGCCTGGACAGCGGCCCGGTCCTGGCGCAGCAATCGATTCCGATCCTTCCCACCGACACGCGATTGACATTGACGGCGAGCCTCGCCGAAGCCGGCGCGACGCTCTTGCGTCGCGAGATCGAACCTTTCGTCCAAGGTCGCTTACGTCCCGTGCCGCAGGACGCTCGCGGCGTGACGCTGGCGCCGGAGTTGCTCAAGGATGCCGGGTGGATCGATTGGAGCCGCGACGCCGCTTCCCTCGAGCGCCAAGTCCGGGCCTTGCTCGGTTGGCCGGGGGCGGTGACGTCGTTGCACGGCAGGCGTCTCAAGTTGCACGCTGCCCGAATCGTCGATGCGG
>Ga0075428_100004063_pt1 | contig 16085 bp, 17 predicted proteins | sample RhiMetdeltSRZDD2_FD_75291 | JGI IMG/M metagenome (GOLD analysis project Ga0075428, IMG submission 75291) | Populus rhizosphere microbial communities from Tennessee, USA - Rhizosphere MetaG P. deltoides SRZDD2 | ecosystem: Host-associated > Plants > Roots > Rhizosphere > Soil | place: USA... | reverse complement strand
CATTTTTATTTTATTAAAGATGCTTTCGACACCAAAATAAAAATACCAATTGTGGGTATCATATATAAAAAAAGCGAATTAACTTTTTCAGAAAGACATTTGGGATTAATTCCTAGGGAAGAATTAGGAAATAAAAAACGAAAAGAGGTGTTAAATTCAGCCAGGATCATATCAGAATCTTTAGATGCTGAAAAAATTGTTAGTTTAATTAGACATTTAAAAAATGAAAAGGTTACAAAGAAAAAAAATATTAATGATGGAGAACAAAATGACCATACTATTAAAATTGCAGTTGCCTTAGACGCATCCTTTAACTTTTATTACAAAGAAAATTTGGATATGTTACAAAAAAAAGGAGCACAACTTGTTTTTTTTAGTCCTTTAAATGATTTTAGGTTACCAGAAGAAGTGGATGGAATTATGATAGGCGGTGGATTTCCAGAAATATTAGCGAGAAAGTTGAGTAAGAATCAATCTATGATTAAGGCTATTAAAAAATTAGCTGAAGATGAGGTACCGATCTATGCTGAATGCGGAGGTTTAATGTACCTCTCGAGATCGATAAGAGAAGGACCGTGTTTATATAATAAAAAGAAAAGTCAAGAATCAAGAAAAAATTATAATAAGACTTATAAAATGATTGGCTTAATAGACGCTCTTACCGAAATGAGAGATCAATTAACTCTCAACTATACACAAGGAAGAGTAATCAATGAATCAATTTTTGGAGATTTTGATAGGTTTAGAGGTCATGAATTTCATTTTTCTGTGATGGTCAATATTTCTAACGACTCTAAATTTTCATATTATTTAAATAAAGGAAAAGGGATTACAAACCAAAAAGATGGTATTGTAGTTTATAATACCCTAGCGTCGTATACCCATCTTCATTTTTCCAATACAAAATTGCCAGAACAATTTATTCTAAAGTGTAAAAATATTTCAAGAAAATAAAAATCACCTTCGGGCTTAAATTTTTTTAGTGATAAATTTAAATTTATTCAATCTTAACAATAGAGCGAATTAGTTATTGAAAGCCTTAAAATTATTTGCCGATAAAACAATATCATTAGTTGAGATTGATGAACCAAATTTACAAGACAAGGAAATATTAATAAACTTAGGGTCGTGTGGAATTTGTGGATCGGATATCCGAAATGTTTTTGCTGATTCTTGCAAACCAACTTCAAAATTAGGTCATGAGATAACTGGAACAATTGTTAAAGTTGGTAAAAGTTATGATGGAAAACACTACGAAGGAAAGCGAATTTTTGTAAATCATCACGCTCCATGTAATAGTTGTTATTATTGTACTCGTGGCAATGAAACAATGTGTGATAAATTTACTGATAGTATCTTTCCATGTGGTATATCAGAGAAAATTATTCTTTCAGAATGGATTGTGAATAATCAGAGTATATTTGAACTTCCTGATTCGATGAGCTTTGAAGAAGGGTCAATGATTGAACCTCTTGCTTGTTGCATTCGAGGATGGAACAAAATATCTTTTGTGAAAGGCGATTCAGTATTAATATTTGGGATCGGGCCAATCGGTATTCTCCATGCCATGTTAGCTAAACTGTATGGTGCTTCAGCCATATATTGTATTGATATCAATCAAAATAAAGTGGACTTTTGTAAAAAGATAAACCTGGGAATTTGTATAAATGGATTGACATCAGAGATTGATAATTTAGTTAAGTTGAACGACCAACTTCGTCCTGATTTAATCATTATCGCTACTTCAGATATGAGTGTCTTAGGTAAATCACTTGATATTATAAGAAAAGGAGGGACTATCTTACTTTTTGGAGAACCACAAAAAGAGGTCGATGTTAATGTAGATCTTGGTAAACTTTACTCAAAAGAAGTGAAAATTATAACAACATATGCTGCTACTAATAAGGAAATAAACCAAGCATTACAAATGATAACTAAATTGGAAATTGATGTAAATAAATTAATAACACATAGGTACAGTATCGCAGACTCTAAAGATGCCTTTGAAAAAGTACATGGTAAAAATGATGTTATTAAAGCAGTTATAATAAATAGATGATACCTAGTAAGTTTAAATTGAAATTAGATATAAAATAATCTGTTATTATTCAACTTTTATTCCTTTCCAAAAAGCCACATAGTTTTTTATATTTCGAGCTTTGTCCAACGGTTCTGGATAATACCAGGCTGAATCTTGATTAATATCATCATTTACTTTGATTGTATAATAACTCGCAATCCCTTTCCATCCGCACCTTGTATGGGTTTGACTCTCAGAAAAAAATTTTCTATTAATTGATTCAGGCGGAAAATAATGATTACCTTCAATACTTACGGTCAAATCACTTTCAGCCAAAATTACATCTTTCCAAATTGCTTTCATATTTATATTGAAATATATTCTCCATTAAAAGATTACTTGATTGAATCTTAACAATATCGCAATTATCTGTAAATTAATTATAGTTAAAAAGTTAGATATTTTATTTAATAAATTATTAATTTAATCAGTTTATTTAATTTAATCAGTTTATTTAAGTATTCTAAAATTTTTTTTATTATTGCTCGATGGTTTTTTTCAATGCTTCATTCATTTTCTTAAAACTTGCGACGATATCATCTTCCATTTTTCTAGGAGTAAACCTGACACCAATCCCTGAGAATATTTCTTTATTCACAAAATTGACTCTATTGTCAGAAATTTTTTCGATTATGAATACTCTCTCACCTGAAAAAATCTGAGAGAAAAGGAATTTTCCTTTCCATCGTAATTCTTGGTTTGGAATGATTTTAATGATTTTCGGATGATATACTCTATTCTTTCCTCCTACAGTCAGAAGATGAACTTCTAATTGGTTTCCAATTAAAGGCTCTCCTTTTATTTTTTGAAGTATAGGATTCCATTGATAATAATTTTTAAAATCGGTAAGTACACTCCACAATATCTCAGGTCTTGAATTTATTTGTATTTCGGTGGTAAGCTCTTTCAATATATAAATCAGTAATCATCTTAGTTTTAAGATTTGCTTACCTTTGAATTCGAATGGAAGGTGTATATTATTTAAATTTATTTAAGTATAACAACATTAATGCATTTATTATCGAAGAAGCTACAGAACTTCCTCCTTTTCTACCAATGTTAGTGATATGTGGAATTCTAGTTTTGGAGAGTTCTATTTTTGACTCAACTGCAGATACAAATCCTACAGGGACTCCAATTACTAACGAAGGTATTGTTAACTTCTCAGTAACCATTCGAATAACTTCATGTAGTGCTGTTGGAGCATTCCCAACTACGATTATTCCTCCTTGCATTTCTTCTCCTAAATTTCGCATGGCGATTTCAGCCCGGGTTTTATTTAGTTCCTTAGCTTCAAAAATAATATTATCATCAGATATGTTGCAGATACATTTTAAGTTAAGTTTTTTAAGTGAATTTTTTGAAATGCCAGCACGTACCATTTCTACATCTGTAATTATATTACATTTATTTTCAATAGCCTGGATACCACATAGAATTGGATCATGGTTAAACAATAGTTTTTGTTTGCCAGCAAAATCAAAATCTGCAGTGGCATGAATGACACGTCTAACAATTTCCCATTCAAATTCCTTAGTATAGGTGTGCTTTCCAATTTCCTCTTCGATTATGTCAAAGCTATTTTTTTCAATATCAAAGGATTTACTAGACATCGATCTAGTATCAGGATTCTCAATCATTTCTTTCACAAACAATTCTTTTTTCAACTTCATTAGCTCGCAGCAAAATAAGGTTAACCATATTATCATCAACTCCAATATGATCCGCTATAAGAATATTAGTAAAGGAATGACTTTTCAATGCTATTTTAACTTCATTTATTACGTCATGTTTAATATGTATACCTTTATGTAAGAAATATGGCATTATTAAAACAATTTTGGGGTTTTTTTTGATAACAGAATTAATACCTTCTTGTATGGTCGGTCCCTCTAGTTCGAGAAAACAATGTTCAACATTTCTATAAGAATTTTTTATACTATTAATTGTAAAAATAAAAGCTTCAGTTGCTCTTCTGTCTGAACTCCCATGACCAATAACAAGAACATCACACTCTTTATCTTTAAGTCGAATGTCATTAAGAAATTTTAATTTAGTTAATCTATCGATTATTACAAACTTGAGAACGTCAGAATAACAAAGAGGTTTTGTGATTACTAGTTTAACTTGTTTATCTTTAGAAATGGCGGCAGTTTTTTTTACCGCATCTTTTAATTTCATTCCAGGATAGAGAAAATAAGGCATTACAGTTATCAAATCAACATTTTCTTTTATACAATTTCTAATTCCTTCATCAATATATGGTGGTATGACTTCCAAGAAACAGAAATTTGAATAGATATAGCCTCCTTTTTCTTTAGCTTGATTTGATATCTTAAATAATTCATCCTGCACCTCAAGTTCTTTGCTTCCTCTATCTATTATCAAAAGTGCCTTTCTCATTGGTAGTTCATCCTACATACAGATATTGTTAAATTGGGAGGAAATTTTTGTTTTGGGATAAGTAAGGTTCCATGGGAAAGTAATATTGATGAAGCTTCAGAAACACTGGCTACACCCTCGAACTTTCTAACTGTATCAGAAGGATTTGGTACTGAAATCCGTTCTAGTTCTTCTTTTTCGAAAAGATACAAAGGAATATTGAATTCTTTTGCGAATTCATTTAATCCCTTTACTGGAATTTTCTTTTTAATTGACGAAAGACTTTTAATTGAAGCAAAGCTCAAATTATTTTTAGAGAAAATCGATTTTATACCATTTACAATATCATCTTTTGTTGTGTCCCAATGGATTCCTATGCCAATTACTAGAGTTTTTGGTCTATATATAACGGATTTTGCAAGGATCGCATTATCCGTAATGATTTTATCTGTAATAATCAAGCCTCCTTTATATGAATCCTCTTTGATATTTTCCATATTTTTAATCATAACAACATTGGAAGGTAAGTTATTAAGATCCCACCAAGTACGCTCACCTACATCTTGGAAGAGTGCTATTTTTTCCTCGTTAACCATATATGCACTTATTTTTGTAACATTTTCAAAGTTATCTATAACCCAACCTAATTCGTTACCAATTAAATCCACGCTAATTGTATTATTTACGTCAGCAGCGGTAGTTATTACGGGTAGAGAATTTAGAAAACTAGATACATATCTAGACAAAGCATTGGCCCCTCCTAAATGACCAGATAATGTACTAATAACAAAAGTCGCTTTATCATCAATAACCAACACAGCTGGATCCGTTTTTTTATCCACTAGAAGTTTTGAAATTAATCTTATTACTGCTCCTAATGAAAAAATACAAATCAAAGCATCATATGAATGGAATAGATCTTCTAATTTTTTTTGAGTAGATTCTTTAAACCAAATAATATTAGAATTCTCATTGTATAACTTGTAGGGAACAAATATTTCTGCATTAATAATATTTTTTTTGATAAGTTCAGATATCTTTATACCATTTTTAGTTATGGCTAGAACTGCAATTTTCTCTTTCAACCGTTAAAGTTATCAGATAGTCAAAATTAATTCTTTGCATATATTAATCAATAAAGATCTGGTTAATAAATGAAGAATCCAAATTTTTATAGAACAAAATAAAGTAAAGGGCTAAAAATAACATATTTTCAAGTGTTTGAATTTAATAGATCCATTATGGATATTTTCCTATTATTTTACCTTCAAACGAGAACATAACGACCTCAATTTCCATAGATTTATTTGAATGATTATACATTTCTATATAAACTTGCTTGCATATTAAGTCAAAAAAATTTTGAATATTGTTTCGAATTATAATTTCAGAAACGTGTCTTGCAGTATTGGCTTTTTTTATATCGTTGATAATATTTTCTGAATTAACACACAATGATGCTAAATTAGCCAAATAATCCATACTTACATGAGAACCACGTACGTGAGTTTGTTTTATTCCCATAGCCATTTTAGTTAGCTTTCCTATAAATCCAGCTATAATAATTTTTTTAAAGTTTCTCTTTGAACATTGTTTAATAGTATATCCAGAGAAATCACCCATTTGAACAAAGGCATATTCCGGAAGAGATTTGTAAATATTTTTTATATAATCTTCACTCCTTCCACCAGTAGTGAGAACTACAATAGTAGTACCAAGTGATATGGCAACATCTAAACCTTGTCTAATTGATGCTGCAAATGAAGCAGTAGAATAAGGAAATACTATTCCCGTTGTTCCCAAAATAGATATACCCCCTACTATCCCTAATCTTGGGTTATCAGTTTTTTTTGCTAATTCGATGCCCTTCGGTACTGATATAATAACTTTGATGCCTTTCTCTCCTAGTATAGATTCTGCTATATCAAGTACTACTTGCTCAATCATTTGTTTCGGAACAGAATTGATTGCGGCGTGACCTATTTCTAATCCTAGTCCTGGCCTAGTAACTCTTCCTACACCAAGTCCTCCGTCAATCTCGATTTGACCTTTTTGATTGGTGAAAGTAACAGTCGAGCAAATTTCAGCCCCATGTGTAACGTCAGGGTCATCTCCTCCGTCTTTTATAACTGCACTAGTAACAGATTGATTATTTTGGGAATATTTAATCCATGCAATTTTCAATTTTGCAATTTTACCCTTAGGAAGAGTTACTTCGACTGTATTATGTATTTGAGATAGAATAAGCGCCAATAAAGCGGCTTTAGTCGCTGCAGAAGCAGAGGTCCCAGTAGTATATCCAGTTCTTAACAATCCTTTTTTACGTTTTTCTAATATTTCCAATGAAAGCTCACTTTCTGATTCCATTTCTGCCAATTTCAGATCATCTTCATTTGTATTGTTATCAATCTTTAAGTTAAAATCAACAGTCATATTATTCCCCAGAATTTGATTACTAATATTTTATATATAAGCTATAAATTCCAGGCTTTAGAATGGAAACACCCATACCATTATAATATAGCTCAATAATCACTGAAGAAAAAATATTAAATTTGAAATCTTTAAATAAAGAGAAAGAAATTTTTCATATAATTAGATAATGTGAAAAGAGTTGCCTTCGCTAAAAGATTGTGCTAGTATTGTAAAAAAATTAGAGAGCCTGGAATACAGAGTTCTGAAAATATTTGTTTCTTCTATCAAACATCATGAAATTATAAATAATTATAACATTATTTCTTATTCTAATCTCCACAAAGATCGGGTAGATTATGCATTAGAAATTTTACTGAAATTAAAATTAATTGCTAAAACAGAAAAAGGTTTTAAATTGCTTACATCAGGATTGGACGTTTATGCTTTGAAAATATTGGTGGATTCAGGAATCATACTAGGAATTGGAGATTCGCTTGGAATTGGCAAAGAATCAGATGTCGTTGCAGCTGTATCCGATTTTGGCCAAAAGAGAGCTGTTAAATTCTTTAGAATTGGAAGAATAAGTTTCACAGATACTAAGAGAAAAAGATCTCTTGAAAAAAATAAAAATGTTAACAATTGGTTATTGATAAATATTGAAGCTGCTAAAAGGGAATACGATTTTTTAATAAAATTAAAATCAACTACAATGAATATTCCAAAACCCTATTTCAGATCTATGCATTCTATAGTAATGGATAGAATAGATGGAATACGTTTAATAGAAATGAAAAAATTGGAAAATCCTAGACAGATTTTTTATCAAGTATTTGAACAAATAAGAATTGCATACAAAGAAAATATCATTAATGGTGATTTGAGTGAGTATAATATTCTTTTAGACGGAAATAATGATGTTTGGATTATAGATTGGCCTCAAGCAGTCACTTTAGAACATCCAAATGCAGAATTCCTTATTAGAAGAGATCTTCGTAATATAATTAGGTATTTTACACGGAAATATGACCTTAACCTAGATGAGAATACATGTTATAATGGTCTATTAAAATGACAATCAAATGTAGATCGTTTTCTAGATCAGCATTCTATTAAAAATTAAGAAAATTTTATTTTAATAAATGAGCTTTATCAGTTTTTTCCCAAGAAAATGTTGGATCATTCCGACCAAAATGACCATATGCAGCAGTTTTTTTATATATAGGCCTCTTTAACGATAAAGTTTCTATTATTTTAGAAGGACGCATGTCAAAATTCTTTTTCACTTTATTCTCTATTTGTTCTTGGTCTATACTACCAGTGCCAAAAGTATCAACCATTAATGAAACAGGTTCAGCCATTCCAATAGCATAAGCAATTTGAACTTCACACTTTCTCGCTAATTCTGCAGCTACGATATTTTTCGCGATGTATCTAGCCATATAGCATGCAGATCTGTCTACCTTTGATGGATCTTTGCCAGAAAAAGCACCTCCTCCGTGTCGTCCCATCCCACCATATGTATCTATGATTATTTTTCTTCCAGTAAGGCCGGTATCAGCAGATGGTCCTCCTGAGACAAATCTGCCGGTAGGATTAATGATGAATTTGGTTTGACTATCTAACCAGTCGTCACAGGTTGGCTTGATAACCTTGTTAATTATTTCTTCGCGTAATTGGTCAAGTTCTATGTCTGGAGAATGTTGAGTAGAAAGAACAACAGTATCAATCCGCTTAGGGATAAAATCTTCATAAACTACCGAAACCTGAGATTTTCCATCTGGTCTTACCCATTCTAATTCTTTTCTTTTTCTAACATCGCTTAATTTCATGCATAGTTTGTGAGCCATGATTATCGGTAACGGCATAAATTCTGGTGTTTCCTCGCTAGCATAGCCAAAGACTAATCCTTGATCACCTGCACCTTGATCTTTTATTTCAGTTGGTGTAACGCCAAGAGAAATATCATCACTCTGCTCATGAATAGAAGTAAAAACTGCACAGCTATTACAGTCAAATCCAAAATCTGCTCGAGTATACCCTATTTCCCTGATAGTGTCCCTAACAACTTTTTGAACATCTACAGAACCCTTCGAAGTAACCTCTCCTGCAATAAATACAGTTCCAGTAGTTGTTAATGATTCAATCGCTACTCTAGAGTTAGCATCACGTGACAAAAATTCATCTAGTATTGAATCTGAAATTTGATCACACATTTTGTCTGGGTGACCCTCTGTAACACTTTCAGAGCTAAATAAATATCTAGAAACCATTTCTAAAAGGGCTTTATTTTTGTCTTTATATTAAAAATCTTTTATGAGTCTTATAAAAAGAACGTTATTTCCTCGAATGACAACCTTGCCATAATTAGCCAGTAAGTCTGGACCTAAATATTCTTCAGCATTAACAAGAATAAGATTCATGTAAGAATCTACATTATTCATAACTCCTTTATATTCAATTTCACTTTTTAATCTCACTGCTACACGCTGGTTAAGAGATTTCTGCAATAAGGTTAATGGTCTCTTTGGTTGTTGAGAACTAGAATTAGCCGACAATGTCAATATATCACTTAGCAATTCATTTTCAGATGTAGCAGAATAAAAAGGTTCCTTTACGGTTAAATAGTTATATTAATAATAAAAATAAAGTTTATTGAATTTTATATCTACAGGGTCGGCAAATTTAGACAGATTTCTTCGCGGAGGAATACGTACTGGGATAATCACTAATATCTTTGGAGAAAGTGGTTCAGGCAAATCTCAATTTTGTTTTAGTATTTGCGCAAATTTGTTGAAAAATAACGAAGATTCCAAAATAATTTTTATTGATACCTCAGGTAATTTTAGACCCGAAAGAATTCTTGATATAACAAATAAACATAATTTAAATAAAATACTGCATAATATACACTACATTCGACCTTATTCTATAAAAGAACAATTTGATGCGATCACAAAAATTTTTGAAATACATCCAAAATTAGTAATAATTGATACTATTACTTCCCTTATAGCCATAGAAAGCAAAAATATATCTCGTCATTTAATTTTGATGAAATTTATCCATCAATTAGCACACATTGCCATAAATAATAATTGTGCTATAGTGACCACTAATATGGTAAGAAATATAATAAATGAAAATGGTGTTCATAAACCTATTAATAAAGCTGACGAGCCACAAAAAAAAATAAAATTGTACCGAGAGTTTATGGAAAAATCCGTATCTCTTTCTATCCATATTAAATTACTATTTGAAATAATAAGCATATCTAATAATTTCTATAAAGTATCCTTCATTCAACCCTTAATTAATGATAGTACAATATTCCGAATAACTAAGGACGGTGTCTTATAAAAATTTTATTTTATAGTCGTAAGCCTTTGTACAAATTCCAGAATTTATCACCAACATAATGCATATTATTTATTATATGACCCTTGGATAAATTAATGGCTTCCTCACTATCATAAAGCGATGTTCCTACAGCTATAGATTTTTGATGCTCTTTATCTTTTACAATCACAATTTTATTTTTTAAAAATGATTCAAACTTTACAATGCCAGGGCGAGCGATATTTGCGCCATTACAGATGTATTTTACAGCACCCATATCTATAAGAACATAAGGAAATAATTCAACTAAATTATTGTTTCCTAAATAAGGAAGTATTGTTTCTTCGATTTGAACAGCAGTAAAATTCTCTTCATGAACTAATAATTTCCTATCTTTTTCAATTTCGTATGCCTTTAAATTTTTGATCTTTGGGATAGTTTTATCTGGCCAATTTGAATGAAGTTTTTCTAAGATGAGAGATGTTTCTTTTTTAGATAACATATTTATTTTCAAGCTATATCCCTACTCTTTAAATGATAATTTATCTTTAATTTCCCTATGATTAATAGAAATGAAGACATAAAAATATATGAATTATTATGGTTTCCTTTTTTTCATTGGAGTATATTCGCATCCCATTGGTCCACAATATTTACCAACATATACTGCTTTTGGACGATATAAAGCTGGTTTCGGTGCTGCTTCTGCAAATTTCTCTTCAATTACATGTGCTGCCCATCCTGAAATTCTCGATATCGCAAATATAGGAGTATTAAGGTCGGTAGGGAAACCCATACAATAATAAAGTGATGCACTATATAAATCGACATTAGGATAGATCGGTTGTTTTTTGATCTCTGTCATGTACTTTTTGGTATACTGTTCCACTTGTCGAGTAATTTCATACCATTTATAATTATCATTTTTACAAACAGATGTTGAAAGTCGTTCTAATATGTCTGCACGAGGATCTGTAGTGCGATATACAGCATGTCCCATTCCCATTATTCTTTTTCCCTCCTTAAGTTTATCTTGTATCCATTTTTCGATATTTTGTGAGTCATGTATATCAAAAAGCATTTTCATTACTTCAACATTCGCTCCTCCATGTAATTCTCCTGATAATGCTCCCAGAGCGCCACCAATACATGAATACATATGTGCACGAGTCGAAGCTATTTCTCGAGCTGCAAAAGTTGAAGCATTAAAACTATGTTCAGCATGAAGTATTAAACAAATATCAAAAACTTTTACTTCTTCAAATGTAGGTTTTCTTCCGAATACCATGTAAAGAAAGTTTGCTGAATGATTAAGTTCTTGGTCTGGTTCTATAAGATTTTGTCCATTTCTTATTCTATTCCACGCAGCAACAATTGAAGGAATTTTAGAAATAAGAGATATAGCCCTATTGACGTTATCTTCTTTGGTATCAAAGTAAATACGTTCCTCATAATCTGCAAGTGAAGGAACACATGACTGTAGAACATCCATCGGGCGAGCAGTTTTAGGTCTATTTTCTAAATTTGCAATTAAAGAATCTGGCAGATTTCTAGATTGTTTTAGTTTACCGGAAAATTCATCTAATTGATTTTTGTCAGGAAGTTCTCCAAACAATAAAAGATAAGCTGTTTCTTCAAAGGTAGAATGGTTTACTAAATCAAGAATATCATAACCTCGATAAATTAATTTACCGTTTTCACCATCAATGGATGAAATCTTTGTATCTGCTACTTCAATATTTCGTAAACCAATATTTCTTGCATCCAATTTTAATACATCTTTACCTCTGAGATTAATATATTAAAAAAATGGTCAAGATAACAACGATTAGCCATTAAATATAAATATTTAGACCTTTAGAGATTCCTCATTCTTTCCTCTGTTACTGATAGTAAGAACATCGATCCCATCTCCACTAGATGCATCTCTTTGAATGGCAGCTTTAATCGATTTAATAGCGAGTTTCTTTGCATCATCTTCACTCATCTGGGAATCGTATTGCCCATCCAATATACCTAAAGCCATTTCTGCACCACTTCCTACTGCAGCATATTCATCAGGAAGTAGGGATCCTAGAGGATCAAGGGTATATATCCGAGGTTTATCATCATATCCTCCAACTATTACTTGAGTCAATAAAGGGAAATATCGTCTTTCAAACATAATTACTGACATAAGTTTCGCTACTGAATTAGTAGGAACTTTACGTCTTATTTCCATTTTGCGGATTTTTGATAATGCAGCAACCTGTCGAGCAAGTACATTCATATCGGCAACCATACCTGCACAAGCTGCTCCTACATTCTCAGTTAGCACAAAAGTTTTTTTAGTATTTTTATTCACAAGAAAATTCCCAAATGAAACTCGTTGTTCAGATGCCAATAAAACACCATTATTAAAAGAGATTCCTACGGCTGTTGCGCCAGGAAAGTATTGGAAAGCCATTTGTGGTATATGACATAAAAGCCAGATTTAGTCTTTTCTATTAAGTTAAATCCAAGATTCTTATTTTTTTCGACTATGAAGATTATGAATCTTAATTGCTTCCCCGATTAGACGATTTTGTAATTCTAAAGCATTTTTTCCTTCTGGATGTTTTTCCTCAGCTATAGCTTCAGCTACTAATCTTATAATATGTCTCAAAAGAAATTCATCTCCTCTTTCTGATTCGGCTTTATATGCTGAATTAGCTTTATTTACAAAAACGACATTCTCATTAGTAAACCCGTATCTGGAATCGCTTTCGTCCTCATATGGTATTACTTTATATCCAATCTTTTTTAATGCGAACGTTCGCTTGATGGTTTTTATTTTTTTTATCTGTTTCTTATCTAAATTATTAGAAGCTTGCAAATTAGGCAAAGTCTGCATCGTTTCATTAGAGTTAAAATATCTAGGCTCAATTTCACTATGAATTGTTTGGTGGTCTAGTAAACTAGTGTGAGATTGTTCTCTATTTTTGGTAAGTTGAACAGACGTATTTTCATACCCCTCATTTGTTGGAATATTATTATCGTTAGTCTTAAACTTTGAAATTGATGTGTTTACAGTTAATCTATCTCTATTAGGAACAGTCACTTTATCTTCTACTGTTTCATATTCCTCCTCTTCTAATTCTATAGATTCCAAATTCTCAACGACCGCTTGACCGAGAACTTTGTCTATTTCACGATATATTCGTGACTCTTCTTTGGTTATTAATACGTCTTCATATTCAGTCAATTTGGGTATTACCTCATCAATAATAAATTGTTTGACATATTTGTTAAAGTTATAATAGGAGTCATCCTCTATTAAAGCAGATTTATCTGCAAATCTGGAAGTTAAAGCATCGCATCTGAGTAATCCAGTTATCCGATTCAATTTAGCACCAAATCCAAAGTCACTTCTAACAACAATATGATTACCGATCATGATACCGATTCCTTTCTCCTCTTCCATTAATGGACGTCTTGCAACTACAATCTCACCTATAATATGACCATCATCAAGATTTACTGGAATTCGATAGCCTTGGATCTCTTGGGCCCTTACTATTTCGGACTTGTCCAAATCCCATTCATGAAATTGATCCGATTGCTTAATGTATATTTGAAACATTGGGTGTCTAAGAATAGCTAATTTCCGAATTTCTTTATATAATTTCAAAGTGTCGATATTCATCTTTGAATTACTTAATGTTAATTCAGTTCCATTTCTATCTAGAGATTTTTCATTAATCTCATTTAATAAAGAATTCCCGGAAAATAGTTGATTTAGAGAGTTTTCATCTATAATAAGAGATTTATTATAATCATTTTTTTTGGTTTTGATTTTCATACTCTCAAATGAAGTGAGGAAGGATAGTCTTCCTGTTCCATACCTTCCTGTTCGACTTCTCTTTAGCTTGGGAGAAATGGATTCTATCTTTTTATGAGGTGATCCCAATAACAAGAATTTTTCAATTCCTTCTACATCCATGCCTGCATCATCTTCTATTACTATAGATCCATTAGAGAGAATTGTGATTAATACCTGAGTAGCATCTTCATCAAAAGCATTTTCTATTAATTCTTTAACTATCTCATATGGTGAGACCCATGTCTTTGTAGCAAATTCCTTAAAAAATGAAGGGTGAACTTTTAATTGTATTGACATTCTATAATAATAAAATGATTTTCTTGCCTTTATTTATTGTGTTCGCGTATATGTAATAAGGTATTTAATATTCTTTAAATTAATAAAAAGTAGTAGGAAAAATCTATTGAGAGGAGTAGCCTTTTATTTTTAATGCTTCATTTAGACCATTTGCATGTGCTTGTGCGTTGTACAGTATTATTTCAGCGGTATCTTTAGAAACATATCCAGCTTTAAGAGCTACATTCAGTGATTTTTGATATGCCAAAGATAAAATTGAAGATATCGTCTCAGGTGCAAAATAATTCAATTCTATTGCAAGATTCAATGCAGACGAGTAAGATAATTGTAATTCTTTTAAATATTCTTTAACGTCAAGCGTTAAATCTTTTTCCCTAAATTGAAGGCCTTCAGAAATTGCATAATTGACTAATACACCAGCTTCTATTGGTTTGATATCTAATTTAGACATTAATGATGCAAGTTTTTGAGATATTACATCACCTGATTTGGCAACTATAGTATCCTTAGTTACTGCAATACTGCCTTGGTCGATCTTTGTTTGAACTTTTGCTTCTTTAAATTCGGAGAGGACAGGTCCTGGAGGTATACCAGTATTACCTGCAGGAATAGTAATATCCTTTGGTGCAATATCTCCACCTTTTGCAGGCAAAAAAACTTTATTTTCACTAAAAATTAAATTAAGTTTGAATGGACTTAAATCAGTAAACATCAAGGCACATTGTCCTTCTAATTCTTTGCTTAAATCTTCTATTCCGGAAATATTACTTACTTTTTCAAAAGCTCTTTGAGCAACTTTATTTTTAATTATTTTAATATTAATTTGATCGTGGAATTTTTTCCTCAAAGTCATTAATTGTGTCGCTCTGACTTTATTCATTTTTGATAAAGCAACAACATTATATTTTTTTGGAAGCTCTTGTAATTCTTGATACATAAGTTGCTTTTTTTTGGGATATTTTTTAATAATTGAATCTGAACTCATTTGCTAGCCACTCTTGTTTTTCTGAGATAATGATGTTAAACTTACGCTATTGCTCATTGTAAATTTGACTGAGGTATTACGAATGTTCTTATCGCCTTGTGGCAATTTTTTTTCTAACAGTGCCATTATTGTATTTGCATTTTGATAAAGTTGAGTATCATCCATTTTTTCATCTCCTATTTTAGTAGAAATATTTAGTTGGTTTCTGGTTCTAATTCTCACAGAGCTCCTTAATCTATTCAATATACTTTCAATAGGTGCACCATAGGGTATGGGTGTGGGCATTTTACCTTTAGGCCCAAGAACCTGACCTAGGGAACGACCAACAGTTGCCATTAATGCAGTATCAGATAAAAAGAAATCATAAGCCTTTGCTAACTTTTTAGCTTCTTTTTTATTGGTACCCAGTCTATCGAGTTCGTCAAGCTCTATTATCCTGTCTGCTTCTGCTCTTTTTGCCCTTGAACCCATTTCACCTGATGCAACGACACATACAGTCGCTTGACGGCTTGGTTTGTTTGGTAAATGAACAACTTCATTAAAACTAAATCCTTTTTTAACATCAATATCTTTTAATACTATAGTAAGATCTACTGATTGATCGAAATTACGCTTTTTATAATCTTTTCTAGCATGTTCGATAAGATCCTTAAGTTCAACATCACTTGTCATGGTAAATGTATAAAGATTGAATAATTAGTTACTTAAAATCGTTTAGAATAAAATAGAAAATTACTGTGAAGTGAATA
>Ga0075428_100004062_pt1 | contig 16086 bp, 19 predicted proteins | sample RhiMetdeltSRZDD2_FD_75291 | JGI IMG/M metagenome (GOLD analysis project Ga0075428, IMG submission 75291) | Populus rhizosphere microbial communities from Tennessee, USA - Rhizosphere MetaG P. deltoides SRZDD2 | ecosystem: Host-associated > Plants > Roots > Rhizosphere > Soil | place: USA... | reverse complement strand
TAGGCAGTCTTGAAGAAGTTTTTCAGCATTCCAGGTAAAGTTTATCCCCCGTTTTTAGTTAGTGACGAATATTGGCAAGTAGATCGCCACCACGATGGCGTACGGAAAAATCTTTATAAGAGTTTCCAAAATCTGACCAGGAACAGCAATCACCCTACGAAGATAAGGAGTCGTTCCATTAACGCTCCAATCCTGGATGCTAAAAGGCAATAAATAGTTCTAACTATTCGGCTATACTCCTTCGGCAAGCAACGTATCAAGCCGTTCGTGCGAATCGACAACCCCGCGCTCCATTCCCGACTTTATCATTCCATCTCGATCGGCAACCGACTGAAAAACGGATTGACCGGTTACTTTTGTCCTGTTCCCGGGAAGCGACTCAAACAATGCAGTATCCAATGTTACATGTCCGACGAGTCCTTCGTATTCAAAAGTCTGGATGATGCGTTCCGGCTTGAGAACCTCATGCACCACGCCTCTGAATCCATGCACATTGCCCTTTGAATCAGAATGTGTGTAGCGGTAGGATCCACCTGGCTTGTTCTCCATCTTATCGATCTTCATCTTCATATTCTTAGGTCCAAGCCATTTCTCTATAAGTTTTGGTTCAACAAACGCCTTGAAAACGAGCTCTCTTGGCGCATCAAATTCACGGATGATAAATAATTCCTGTTTACCAGGTTCGGCGATGATGGTGGTCTTATTCATAACTGTATTTTTTGGTTTATTTTTTCAATATTTGGCCATTGGCAACCAATTGGTTGCTAATATATACGCAACTGAACGGTTGCGCAAGATATTTTTGAAAAAAGTTCGGAAAACAGCGATTTGACCTAGGGATTGGCCTTATTGATAAAATAGTCACGTTGTTTCTTTTCCAGCTTCTCCATAGCATAACGAAGCATGGTGCGAGGCATCACGGCAGCATAATTATCCAAAAAATCTATCAATCGCTTTTTGTCCTTCTTACCAGCTTCACGTATCCAACTACCAACCGCTTTGTGAATCAAGTCGTGCTTATCATCGATTAAGATCTCTGCAATCTTAAAAGTATCGTCGACGTCTCCATGTCGTAGGAAATAACTGGTACTCACGATGGCCGTTCTGCGTTCCCAGATGTCCTTAGACTTGGCAAGCTTGTATAAAATCGCGCGCGGCCGATCCAATAGATAACTTCCAACTACATAGCCGGCACTTCGATCGATCAGATCCCAGTTATCGATGCGGTCGTGACGCCGAATGTATAATTCGAATAGTTCCTTCTTTCTTTCTGGCGTTGTCTTTTTATTTCTCGCCTGAAAATCCATAATACACGCGGCACCCATGCGCACTTCATAATATTGATTCTCCAGGAGAGCTTCAACTTCGTCAAGATTAAGAGCAGAAAAGGTTTTAGCCAGCGCGAATAACTTTCCCATCCTAACTCCAAGAATTTTACTATTGTTTTTTCCCTCGTCTCTGAAAAACCTCGAGTTCTTTTCGAAATTCACTTTGGTTTTCAACTTCGACAACTGCTCTATGAATTGCCGCGCGGTCAGCGTTGGTAAATCTTTTTCAGGTTTTGATTTTTTTGTCTTTGCCATCGTTTTGAACGTCAATTAGCCATACCGTACTTCGGCTCGCTTGTTCACAACATCCGATCTTAAACTAGCAAATTAGAACGCACGATCAAAGCTCATCAATCTTCTTTTGTATTGTGTGTTTCTCCAATTGAGTTTTCGCGAGTGAATAAGCTTTCTCAAAATTGGTCCTGGCCTTTGTCTTGTCTAGAGCTCCGTACAGTTCGCCTAATAACAAATAATAAAAATGATTGTCGTGCAGGTCCAGTTTATTTGCCTCCAGGATCGCCTCTTCCCGACCATTCGCTTTCGACAATGCATAGGTTCGGTTAAGTGCGGCAATGGGTGAATACTCAATTTGAAGCAGTTGGTTATACAGTTGCAGGATGTTTTCCCACTTTTCGTGGGTGTCTTCTTTCCTCGTATTCCAATAAGCAATTCCGGCTTCGAGGTGATACTTTGAAATCCTATTACCGCTGGCAGCAGCATTCAGGAAATAACCTCCTTTACTAATGAGGTCAGTATTCCACAGGTTTACATCCTGGTCGTCATACAAGATTAGTTGACCGCGCGTGTCCACTCTTGCATCAAATCTGGACGCATGAAAACACATCAACGACAGTAGCGCATTTACTTGCGGTTTGTTTGTCGCACTGTTTTCAACCAACATGGTACACAATCTCATCGCTTCAAAACACAGTTCCTTGCGAACGGTCTTGTCTTGACTCATCGAATAATATCCTTCATTGAACAGCAGATAGATTGTTGTTAGGACGGTGTCCAACCTGGTTTCAATGTCGGCATCGGGGGGTAGCTCAATTTTGATATTTTCTTCACGAAGTTTCTCTTTCGCCCTGAATAACCTTTTGTTGATGGTTTCCTTGTTCGTGAGAAATGCATCGGCGATCTCCTCAATGCCGAAACCGCAAAGTATCCGCAACGACAACCCGACCTGCGCATCCCGTGGAATTGACGGGTGGCAAATCGCAAACATCATTTTCAGTTGACTGTCATTTATATTTTGAGGCGACAAATCTATTTCCTCGGTTCTTTCATCCACCGAGTCTCGCTTAATAGCTGGTACGACTTTGCCTTCGAAAACATTATGCCTTTGTAGGTAATTTTTCGCCTTGTTGCTGGAGACATTATATAACCATGCGGTAGGATTTTCTGGAATTCCATTGAGTCCCCACGACTGCGAGGCGGTCAAAAAAGTATCGCTTGCAATATCCTCTGCTACTTCGAGATATTCAAACCCAAAACGTTTAGCGATTACAGAAACGATCTTTCTGTATTCCGTTCTAAAAAGGTGCGGAATTAACTGTTGCTGATTCATTAATTTCACCAATATGGCACAAACGGAATGTTCTCGCAACTATCAGGCTATTGCCCCTTTTCGTGGACTGATACTATCTTTCTCAATTCGACTGTGTTTCCATCGCCCTTCAGGATCGGGCACGCCTGCGCAAATTTAGATGCTTCATCAAAATCTTTAGCCCTGACAGTAATGAAACCCGCGATTGACTCTTTGATCTCAGCAAATGGTCCATCAGTGATCACGTTGTTCGACTTGAAGACTCTGCCCTCAGTCGATAAACCTGTGCCTCCAACAAACTTGTTTTGAGCCGCGATCCCTCCAACCCAATCCTGGTACTGCTTCATGTACTGTTGCATTTGCTCTGGTGAAGGTTGCGCGCCCTTAGTCAAAATATCCAGACGCATTAACAAAACGTATTCTTCCATTTTGTGTATAGAGTTTATTTGGGATTATAAGTAAGCAGAACAACACCGCTCTTGAACTTTCGCGTGTCAATCAATTTCAAGTCTGGTTGGTGTTTGATCCCCTGAAAGATAGGTGTTCCCTCTCCCAGAACAACTGGATCAACCATCAACATGTAGGTATCGATCAGATTGTTCTCAGCAAGTTGAGTTACAATGGTACCGCTGCCAAGTACAGTCAGGTCGCTTCCGTTTTCCTTTTTCATTCGCTTTACTTCCTCCACTGGATTAGTTCGAACGATTCTCGAGTTGTCCCAGTTCGTACTTTTTAAGGTCCTGGAAAAAACGACCTTTTCTGATTGGTTCATCCCTTCGGCTACATCAGGGCTATTTTGTTTTGCCATCTGTGTCGGCCAGTAGCTTTCCATCATTTGATACGTTACCCTGCCAAACAACAATACACTGCCCGATTTACTGCCTTCAGCCGCGAATGCACTTTCCTCGTCACCATGCTTGTGCCAGCTTATGTCTTCATTTTTGCCTTTGTAAAAGCCGTTCAGGGTTATAAAGTTAAATACCGTTAGCTTTCTCATATGTAAGTTAATTAAAGGTGAGACGTTGATTTATACTTCAATAACAAGTGAGAAATCGGGATTTGGACAGCATGGCTGCTTTTTTTCAAGATTTTTTATTTCCTGATGTCCCTCAACGTATTTCTATGTTGAAATTTTCCTTCAACTGGATTCGAAGGTCCAAATCACTCAGAATTGATATTTCACTCCTTTCAGCATAACTCTTTCTGATAAGCTTGTCGTTAAATAACGTAACCCTTCCAGACTCAGTGGCCAATGTGCATACCGTATTCTTCACAAAGTAAGATTCGGGATTCGTTTGTTTATCAAAGCACGGCTCGTTAAAATATGCGACTGGAACTTCCTTCAGACTAAAGACATACTTTTTTTTGAAATTCAAACTATCTGACGACATTGAAAGTGTATACTCTTCCCGTTGGTTTGATTCGATAAGGAACAGGTTTCGACCGTCGTCTTGAACCCCTTCTTTGATCTCCAATGGATGCACAAACAAATCGCCAAATCCTACATCGGCAATGTAGTCTTTGTCGGTTCTGACGTAGATGGACATGTGGTCAAACTCGGGTCCGAGGATCTCCTCTGAATCAAAGGTCCGCGAAGAGATGATTTTTGTCGAAAAACCGATAGCCTTGAGTAAGCTACTGAAAAGGTAATTTAGCTCATAACAAAAACCACCTCTGGAGTTGTCAACTACTTTCCTATAAATGTTTGATAGTTCGAGATCGAATAACCTGTGGTAATGAATATCAAGATTTTCGAACGGCACATTCATAACGTGATGCCGATGGAGGTCTTTGAGGGTCTGATCATCAACATGCACACGGTCCTCGAACTTTATTCGGTGCAGATATTTTCTCTTGTCGTACTGATGATCCATGCTAGTACATTATTCTCACCGCCTTGTGATTGAAGGTGAGGTCATCGCACTGGCTAAGCATGAAATCCGCCACATCGGCGCGTGAAGCGGCAACAACAAATGAATTTGAACTCAAATTTTCTCCTTTGCGATACGCACCTCTCATTTTGCCTTTTGTCAATGTTGGCGCGTGAATGATCGTCCAATTCAGCTCGCTGTTACGGATCACTTTCTCCCGCGCTTCATGACCTGCAATTTCATTCTTTAAGAGTCTTGGCGCGATGTATCGGATGACAAATCCACCATTCACACGGCTGTCGCCTACTCCAATAAATGAGAGATAGATAAACCTTAAGACCTTCAGATCCTCCATCGTTCTTACGATCTTCGCGGCGCCTTCAACCAAAATAGGATCGAATTTGAAAGGACTGGAGGCCCCCAATGCAGAAAGCACCACATCGTGACCTTTAATAGCATTTGTAAGGTCCGCCTGATCAGTGATGCTTCCCTGGACGATCTTCAACTTTGGGTTTTTAACCTTTATCTTCGATGGGTCACGTACAAATGCCGTAACGGAATGTCCCTTCAAAAGAGATTGATTTACCAGTTCGTGGCCGGTTGCTCCTGAAGCACCGAATATCAGGACGTTCATTGGAGATGTTTACCAACCTAAATTAGTCAAATCGGTGAATTAAATAAAATGACCTGCAACGGACTGATTACTTCTCTCGCAGAACGTTAACGCGGATGATAACATTCATCCTTAATTTCGAAATTAATCGACAAACGATGTCCACTTACAACGGATTGGAAGCCCCGAATCGAAGGTCACCCTCCGGTTCGAAGGGGTGCTAAAACATGCCACGCTTTGTTAAAAAGTGCCGCGTACTGGTATTCATTTTTTCACGAAAGCTGTAAATTAGATAACAAGTCTCCGAACATTATGTATAGGTTCCTCTCGTTTATCCTGCTCGCCGTCACCTCAAGCCTTGTCTACGGTCAGGAAAAAGAAACAGCAAACACGTTAAAGCTTACGGGCACATCGCGGCCGAAGGCGACAATTAATGACATTGCCTGGCTTGCGGGCCATTGGAAAGGTACGGCGCTTGGCGGTGTAACAGAAGAGATATGGTCACCACCAATGGCAAACTCGATGATGGGTTCGTATCGCCTGATAAAAAATGATACGCTGGTTGTATTTTATGAAATTGTCACGATTACAGAAGACAATGGGTCACTCACCTTAAAGCTGAAACATTTCAACAAGGACCTTACGGGATGGGAAGAAAAAAATGAAGTGCGTGAGTTCAAGCTTGTAAAAAAAGAGAAGAACAAACTATGGTTTGAGGGAATGACATTTGAAGTCATTGATGAAAATAACTTTCAAGTTTTTTTGGCCATTCAAAAGAGAAATGGCGACGTAATCGAAGAAGTCTTTCCATACAAAAAGGCGAGCACAATTAAGTGACAGATAAAAATTCAACCGCTATGCGACCTGCGATCACAACCGCCTGCGCTGTTCTGTTTATCTATTTGTGTTCTTCGTGCACCCAGCTAACCAATAAAGATTTTTTTGTCTCTGTAGACGATTACAAAATCTACGTCGAGGAAACCGGAAAAGGTGACCCCATCATCCTACTCCACGGAGGACTCCTCGATCACCGCATGTGGAAAGAACAAGTTGATGATCTTAGTAAATCCTTCAGAGTTATAACGGTTGATATGCCTGGACATGGACGAACTATCAATGGCGACTCAACCATTATGTTCAATAGAGTTTTGTTGAAAATAATGGACACCTTAAAGATCGACAAAGCGAGCTTACTCGGGCTATCGTTGGGAGGCGTCGCGGTCACGGACTTTGCGATCTCATATCCTGACAAATGTGACAAGGTAATTCTCGCCGCTCCAGGTTTAGTGGGATGGGACTTTAAACAGGATTCCGTTCTTGCAAAACAAGATGAGGATCGGAATAAGACATTATTGGCGAAGGATACACTTGGGTTTGTTGAATCGTTTGTTCAATCCTGGACCGATGGGCCGCAACGTTCCCCGGATAAGGTCAATTCAGAAGTTCGCGACTCGGTCAAGCATTGGGTGTATGAAAATATCAAGAGGCACCAATTGCGGCACTGGCCCGGTTTTACAGAGAACCCTCCGGCTTCGGAAGTGCTTGACTCCATTAAATCGCCGGTTCTTATCATTGTAGGAAACATCGATATGAAAGACATTGTGATGATCACTAGTCTAATGGAAAGCAAGTTCCCGGATGTGCGAAAGATTACATTCGATGGAGTAGCTCATATGGTAAACCTTGAGAATCCTATTCAATTCAACGAAGAGGTGAAAAACTTCTTAATATCTAAAAGAAAAACAGACGTGCAGACTGAATAGTGAGGATCAGTCGAGAATGCTGCGCAGGATGCGGCTTACTTCGTCCGCTTTGCTCACGACCATAAGATGCCCGCCATGCTCAACTTTATGGTCTGCTTCTTTAAAAGGAAAAATCCGATCAGCTGTTCCGTGAATGGTTACCACATTAGGAACTTGCTTTTCATTTTCCCAGGTAACAATCTCATTTGTTGCCCAATCCACAAAATCATTGTCCGCGTCATCCATGATGGTCTTCAGCAATTCCTTCTCCTTCTTTTTCCTAATACCAAAGAGCCAGTAGACAACAAAGTTTGCTTTTCGATAGAGTGGCGCCGGGATTAATTTGTTCATCCACAAATTGCCTGCAAGCCTGTAGCGGAATGGAATATCCGCTTTTGTTTTGACAGAGGAGATAAGTATGAGTTTGTTGATCTCAATTTGTTTGGCTATTTCGATGGCGATGATCCCACCAAAAGAAACGCCGATCATCGTCGGTCGGCTTGTCTTGATTTGGAGTAATAAACGGTGTGCATAGGATTCAATCTTTTCATCCTCGAGCGGTTTGATCCAATCAATGTGAATTAGTTTGAAACCATGCAGATCGAGAAAGTCGAATACCCTTTTGTCTGCACCAAGGCCGCTAAGCAAGTAGAGCTCGTTAGTCAATTCATATTCAATTTAACGCTGATTTTCTTTTTCAAAAATTTGCTGTACATCGATGTATTTGATCGTTGGATCATCACTACGTTACAGCGAAAGCCCGTGGAAAGTTGGGATGCAATTTGATATTCTCAACCTGACGTTCGTGACGGTTTAAATGGAACCGCAGAAACTCTAACCTTTGCACCACGTTAAGAGGTCCCGAAATGGCATGAGGAAAGATGACCTTTTCCGGATCGAACCCATGCATTGCTTTACAAAATTCCTCAAGAAGTGGCTGACAATTTTTTAAGGCCTGGATCCAATAATCAACTGCTCCACCCCACTTTGGTTTGGAAATTTCCGGTACCTGCTCCTTTTCTTTCCATGTCTTATCGATGATCGTTTCAATGTGCAGGCCGTGGTGAATTGCATCGCCCTGCCAAATTGGGGCGTTTTGTTTGATGCCTTCCAACGTTTTCCACAACCCGTTTAATCCGCTCATTTCTGCCCAGACCATATGTTCCACGTTGTCTACAACGGACCAAACATCCGGCGAGGATTTGAACTGCGTCTGTTCGAAGGTAAGCCCTGACACCGACCGCACGAATTGTCCACGTGCAACGGCCACTGACTTTAAGAGTCTGTCGAGAATATCCATGGTGAAATATTAGAAGTTTTGTTATCGCATTTTCTGCAAATCAATTTTACAATTTTGTTGCGACCAATACCAGATATCAGTTGGATTTAAAATGTGCCCTAGCAGTCGTACATTGTAATAATGGAATACCAGATCGAAAGGCTGTCGGCCCAAAATATTCATCACCTGGTATCATTATATCTCAAGGTATTTGGTCAGGTTACTTCAAAGTCGTTCCTATTAAAAAAATATGACACCAAGGCCATTGGTGTGGATTACGTTGGATTCATTGCTATTGCACCTTCGGGTATTGCTGCGGCATATTACGGTGTGATCCCCTGTAATTTTCAGATAAGCGGAGAAAGAGTTGTTGCTGCGCAGTCCGCTGATACAATGACCCATCCCGACTTTCGAAAGAAGGGATTATTCCAGCTGCTCGCAAAGAAGACGTATGAACTTGCCCCTACACTTAACATCCAATTTATCTTCGGATTTCCCAACCAGGATTCTTATCCTGGATTTGTAAAACTAGGATGGGAATTTCTTCCTGATCAGCTCCAAGTGTTTTCTGTGAAAACAGGTTCAATCGCATACGGCCGGCTGTTGAGGCGACATCCTTTCCTTTCTCATCTTTACGATTCCATCATAAGCCGTGTTCTCGGAGGTGAACGGATAACTCCAGCGTTTTTTGATGACGAAGCAACCATCGGCCAAACACATGACGAAACATTTTGCTCTTATAAGACCTACCACAGCACATACATCGTGTCCATTAATGGCGGCTCCGCATGGATAAGGATGGATGGAGCTTTAAAAGTCGGAGCTGTCAAGGGACTCAACAAAAGTAATTCCTTGCATTTTCTCAAGAGACTAAAAGAAATTGCCTCACGATGGGGCTGCAGCGAAGTAACATTCATCACAAGCAAGCATTCAGTGCTCTACAATGTTCTCATCGAAACGTTAACTCCCAGGGATGCTTTTCCAATTGGCTACCTCCCATTGCAAGATGATCATCTTTCTCTTGATCGCGCCTCGTTCGAATATTGCGACATAGATATTTTCTAGAATCCGAATCGCTTGAAAGCATTGCTGATCATCAACATGGTGTAGGAAAATCCGGCTCCATCCAGCACGCCTATTCGCGGGAACACATCGTTGTCAAACGGCGGATCAACATGACCCCCTGCAATTAAATATCTGTAACCGTGTTTCCTGGCGGCAGCGATAGTAGCTCCGTCATAGTCGCCGTAGGGAAATGCAATAGCATTAACAGCCTTATCATATGTTTCTAAAATAGCTTTTGATTCCTTCAACTGAAAATCCGCCTCAGCGTGTGAGAGGGAAGTGAATCGAATGTGATGATGGCTATGGCTCGCGGCTTTTACCAGGTTGCTTCTTACGAACGCCGAAACTTGTTGATCGTTCAAGAGTGCATATACCTCTGCGTATTCCGTGACGTTTTTATCATTCAATTGGCTGGCCAGGTCGTTATTAGCTTTCAACCACTGGCTATAAGGCAAGCGATTAAGGTAACTATACGCATGCTCGTTGTTGGCCCCGACGACGTGATGCGCTTTACGAAAAAATTCCTCACCGTTAAGTTTAATAACACCCGGAGCCGCTGAAACACGGACAAGATCTACCCTATCCGTGGGATGTGCATAGTTAGGGTCCGAAATCGCCGCTGTACAAATAAAAAAAGTTGCAGGCAGGCCATACTTCTCCAGTAGCGGCAAAGCAACGGTCAGGTTATTGACGAAACCATCGTCGAACGTCAATGCAATGGCATGTTTTTCGGGCACTACACCAGCGAACTTCATTTCACACAGTTGGTCGAGGGGCACGACCGAAAATTTTCTTTTAAAGTATTGAAGCTGCTTTTCAAAATGTTTTGCCGTGATATGCCGGCCATTGATACGAAGTTGTCCAGTACGGACACCGTGGTACATAATAATCAACCTTTTCTTGGTTGATCTACTTAGAAGCCAGTTATCAAGTCCACACGTAAGCGCCAGTGCGCAGATGATGTTATGATATAAGTATTTCAGGGCTTTCCGCATGTAGCAATGCGTAGAATTGTGAAGTCAATATATGTTTTTTGGCTATTGTTCCTCTGTTTAAACCTTCAGTTTTTGTTGAAGGAGGTTGGTTAAGTTCGTTTTCACGTTGCTCCACTCTAAGTTGATAATGCTGTAATACGCCGAGTTTCTGTTTGTTCCATTGTCGCGAAGCATGTCGTGCCGAAATATTCCTTCGAACTTGCCCCCAATTTTTTCAATAGCCTTCCTTGACCGTTTATTATCTTCATCCGTCTTGAACTGAACACGCAATGCGCCTGCCCTTTCAAAGCAATAGGTCAGCATCAATAGTTTGCATTCGAGATTTACTTCGGAACCCCAATAGTCCGGATGTAGCCACGTGCTTCCGATCTCAAGTTTCCTGTTTAAAGGCTGAATATCCATAAAGCGTGTGCTTCCAATAAGGCGTTTTTCCCGTCTGAGATAAATTACAAACGGCAGTTGCGTCCCATTGAGCATGTCAGTCAGTGCCGTTTTCAGCACTGCCCGCAACCTGTTGCTGTCAGATCCATCATAGACGTAGTGCTGCCAGATACGTTTGTCCTTAGCCAGAGATTCCAGTTCCGAAAAGTGATCCTTGTTCAATGTGATCAACTGCACCTGTTGACCATCTAATGTTATCGGATGTTCAATCCAATCTGCCATGTAAGATCGACTCTATTAATAAAGTATCGATGCATAAAGGTAGAAAAACTAAGGTGCTGGATCAATGATGTTAAGTCTGTAAAGGCATGGCTAGGTTTATTGGTTCCCCAAGCCAATTTAAGATCCTTATTCCATTTAGGATATCAATCCATAAAATTGAACAAATACCTTTCGTCGAACGATACGTCGAATTTTTCGAGCATGGTATGATACTCCTCCCTGAATGTCTTCTTCATGTGGTGTTTTTCCTGGTTGGTGATGTAAGAAACAACATTACCGATCTGCGAACGGGAATAAGAGAATACTCCGTAGCCAGTTTGCCAACTGAATTTTTGGTGTAACCAGTTTTTGCTGTTGATGAATTCGTTGCTTTCCACCTTGATTTCTTTAATAAAGTCTGCGATAAGGACGGATGGGTCGAAGCCTACAAACATGTGGATATGATCGGGCATGCAGTGAACGGCGAGCATTTTCGCTTTTCGATTTTGAACCAGTGCTGTAATGTATTTATGTAGTTCCTCTTTGTTTTTTCGTTCAATGAGACATTCCCGGCGTTTGACCGCAAAGACAAAATGAAGGTAGATTTGAGAGTATGTGTTAGCCATAACGATTAATACAATACAACGGGGTGGACGGTCTAAGTTAAATTTTTTGATTGATAGGGTGCAATCAAATTGAATCAGGTTTTCATGATGATTTCATTTGAAATTTATTCACATGTGATAAATGCGTCTCTATATTTTCAGGGTTGCATATTCTGATTCCACAATCATCCACAACCACATCTGCGTCGAGAAAAATTTTGCGTGTTTCAATAGCGCGTACCCAGACAGGTGGCTCCTATGGAGCCGGGCGATCGCGAATGGATTTGCGGGGGGCTACAGACAGGGTGCTCTGCTGGAGCATTTACTGTAGGATCTCTTGTTGGCCAAATGTGTTAAGATAGATCGATCGTGTTATCTGACGGCGTGTACCCCGATAGGTGGCTCCTACGGAGCCGGGCGTCACGAATGGATTGTGCGGGGGCTACAGACAGGATGCTCCGCTGGAGCATTTACCGTAGACATATACAAACGAAAAAAAATTCCATCACGTGGCTCCATAGGAGCCACCTGTATATAGAACAATCGGCGTAAATTTCCGTCGGCTCCGTAGGAGCCACCTCGCGCACACATTTTCTATGGAACGAACATGTTCGAACCGGAATGTCTGACTACAATGCGCCTTCAGCGCACCGTCGCTTCAAGCTAACCCTATAGATTTAAGGACGCAGAGATTCAGTCCCCACGACCCTATCGGAGCCACCGAGACGCACGCACTTTCATTAGAAATGTAATAGTTCGCCTCCGATGCAGCGTAACGGAAATGTTGATCATATCCCCGTGTGCTATTTCCCCTTTTTGGTAACGGGTTTCGTCTTCCTCGCTGGTTTGTTTTTTGCTTTTACGAAATCTTGTTGCACCCGGAAGCTTGTAATCTTTTTTATGAGCTTCAATGGCAACGGTTTGTCGAGTGGAAATTGAATGGTTCCCTTGCCGGATGTGACGTAGGGTGCATAATCTTTTTCAAAACCTTTGCTAGCCGACGGAACCGGGTAAACACCTATGTGTTTTTTATATCCAGCGAAATAGAGAACATACTTTTCGTTCAGTGTGATACACGGAATTCCGTAACTTATCTTCTCACCGGCACCTGGTACATGATTGTCGCTCGTAGCTCCTCCAACATCGCTTGTGTTCCTTCGGGGAAGTCAGCGATGTATTCGTCGATTGTAGTGGGTTTTTGTTTGGGCATAAATTATAAGGTATAGGGTATAGAGGTATACGGGTTCGACTCTGCGGTTCTCCATTTCTTCTCTCTGTCAAGTTGCCGCATTTCTTTGTTGACCCAATTTAGGAAAACGATTTTACTCTTTCAGCTTGATTGCTAAGCCTGTTCCCCACATTTAATATCTTGACATGTCGATCCAATAAGGCAAGCCCGTGGTCCTATCCTCCACATCGACTTTCAGAAATTCGGAAAATTCTCTTAAAGCATGCAACAACTTCTTTTTGTCAACATGGGTGACAAGATCAAGCGTATCATTATCGAGGATAAGCGTTCCTGTATAGTCCGTCCAATTAAATTGTCTGGTCTGTATTCTCGAATTGAGTGTCTGAGCGTAATTGCCTTTGGAAATTATTATCCGGTCAATGGTCCTGAAGCGTTTCCGTTCCCTGTTAAGAGGAATCCATAGCAATAGTAGATAGTCATCGAATGATTTCTCCTTAAGATTGATTTCTGTTACATAATTAGTGGTAAGGATGATGGTCCCAAGGAGAACTAACACAGATGCCCAGATAGGATGTTCAATTAAAAACAAGTAGCCCGCCGCCCCGAATAGCAGTGGGGTTGCATATTTCATCACTTTTGGAAAATAAGGAATGAGAATCCTTTTTGTCATTGGAGAAGCAAATTAGAGATTAATTCGCCTCCAGGAGTGTTTGTAACCGAACTATTCCGCCGAGTAATGAGGTCCTTCTATCCGTCAGTTAAGTTATGAGTCATGAGGTAAGTGCGTGTGGGGGTGTCGGTGTGTTAACCGCTGAGACGCAAGGACGCCAAGGTTTCGCAGAGATCGTTTGCGGTTGCTCTCACACACCCCCACCCATGCCCCAACTCATAACTCCTAACTCCTAACTCATAACTTCCTCAAGTATTCAATGCTCGCACGCAGGCTCTCCACAGCATTCGGTGGCATATCGTGCTCCACAAAAGGGTGCTGCAATCCGGCGAGTTTTGCGTTGTCGAATATTCGTTTGAAATCAATCACACCGCTTCCTACGGGCATGAGAGTTTTATAATCCTTGTCAAAATCTTTTACGTGCCACAGAGGAAAACGTCCCGGGTGTTTCTTGAATAGGTCAACGGGGTCGACACCCGCCTTTGAAACCCAAGCGAGGTCCAACTCCATTTTAATATCCTGGTTAAGGTCCGTCAAGAATACGTCATAGGGGACCAGACCATCTACTGTTTTGAACTCTGCATCGTGATTGTGATAACAAAGCGTTAATCCTGCATTCTTGCAAGCCTCGCCGGCACGGTTTAGAATTTCGACGGAGCTTTTTACAGCATCTCCTGTTTTGATGTCAATGCTTGCACATACGAGATACCTGATCCCACCTTCAGCTACTTCATCCACAAGCTCCTGATGATTGTCTTTTAACGTGCGCATTTTTGTCACGCCCTCCGGAATTTTCATATCTGGTGGCGGAATAAACGGAGTACCCAAGACATGATGCGCTCTCCACGCCAGTCCCAGGTCTTTTGCCGTCTTATCGAACTCTTTTGGTTTCAAACCATAGTAACCGCCCTTCATACTAAAGGCAGATTCAAGTTCCTTGTATCCCAGATCAGCAATCTTTTTTAAGGTACCGGTCAGGTCATTATCAATTTCGCGGAAGAACGTAAAGAGTTGCACGCCAAAAGGCCACATCTCTTTCGTGTTAGCCCTCGACAGTTGAGGTACCACCAGGCTTCCGGCGGCAAGCGCACCTGAGGTTTTCAGGAATTCCCTTCTATTCAGCATGATTCAATGATTTAGGTTGGCAAAATGATGATTGAACATTGTGTACAAAATACACAACTAATATCTGTTTGCAAAAACACATCTTGTAGATTGAAATGATATCCATTCCGTAGCGATGCAAATGAAAAAAATGTATAGACCCGATGCTCTGATTAAGGCAGGTTTCATGTAACCGCATGATGAACGCTAACTAATTGGCCATTATTTAGCTACTTTTGTTTGACCGACAACACGTGCAATTTCAATGAGAGGAAGATAAAACTTGTCGATCTCTTATACTATGGATTGTGTGGTTAATTGTTCAGCGTATGCCCAGGGCAGAAAGGCTGATTCAGTAGTGGAGTTAGATGATATCGGCGAAGTATTAAGTCAAAAGGATACTTTCGTGTGGATAGGCCTGCAGGAGCCCCATGATCATATGATGAAACGAATCCAACAGGTATTCGGACTTCATGATCTCGCCATTGAAGATGCTCACCGTGCTCACCAACGACCCAAGATCGAGGCCTATGGTGAAGTCCTTTTTATAGTGATGCGAACAGCGCAGATGAATGGGAACACGATCGACTTTGGTGAAACTCATTTCTTCCTGGGAAAGAATTTTATCGTAACGATCCGGCACGGATCGTCCCTAGCCTATGTCGATGTTCGCGCACGTTGTGAAAGCACGCCTCAACTTCTTCGAAAGGGCCCTGCGTTTGCACTCTATTCAGTGATGGATTTTATTGTCGACCAATATTTTCCAGTGATCGAAGCTATCGGGGACGAACTTGCAAAGGTTGAAGAAATGATCTTTGAACAAACCTCAAAGCGAGAAACCACGCAACATATTTACTTACTTAAGCGACAAATGCTGGAAGTAAAACGTTCGGTATCACCCCTGATCGATATTTGTAATAAACTGATGCGGCTGGATCTCAGGCTCATCGATGATGAAACACGACCGTATTTCCGCGACGTTTATGATCACGTTGTCCGGATCAACGAAATGGTCGACAATTCCAGAGAACTACTTTCCACCGCACTCGAAGCCAACTTGTCGTTAATATCTATATCTCAAAACGACGTATCTAAGAGGTTCGCTGGATGGGCGGCCATCATTGGTGTTCCCACCATGATCGCAGGTATATATGGGATGAACTTTGAGGGGATGCCTGAGTTAAAATGGTCGTTCGGTTATCCCTTTGTGCTGGGACTAATTATTGCAACCTGCGGTTTGATGTTTTTTCTTTTCAAGAGGTCAGGGTGGCTTTAAGGACGGAGTTTGCGATCCATTTTTCAACAACTGTGGAAGTTTAATATCCTGCAACGCCCTACGTGCAATCGAAACCGGCAGCCCTAACAAGAATCGGTAGTATACAAGCACTTCATCATCATGTTTCTATTGTCTATAGAATTAGTATATTTACGCCCTCA
>Ga0075428_100004061_pt1 | contig 16090 bp, 15 predicted proteins | sample RhiMetdeltSRZDD2_FD_75291 | JGI IMG/M metagenome (GOLD analysis project Ga0075428, IMG submission 75291) | Populus rhizosphere microbial communities from Tennessee, USA - Rhizosphere MetaG P. deltoides SRZDD2 | ecosystem: Host-associated > Plants > Roots > Rhizosphere > Soil | place: USA... | reverse complement strand
TTTCGACTAGGTTTCCGACTGGGCCGATTCACTTGAGCCGCTCTACCTGAGCCGCTTCACCTGGACCGCTTCACCTGGACCGCTTCACCTGGACCGCTTCACCTGGACCGCTTCATCTGCGCCGCTTTTCCTTACTCCTTCGGAATCCCGGCCATCTTTACCAGCTCCCCGTAGCGCCGGATCGCCTCGACGACGAACGCCTTGAACTCCGCCGGCGGACGGCCATCGGCCTGCACGTTGAGCCCGGTGAAAGCATCGCGGACGCCGCGGTCGGCGATTGCCGTTTTAATCTCCGCGTGCAGCTTGTCGACGATGGCGGGGGGCGTCTTCGCGGGCGCGAACACGCCGTACCAGCTGGGAATCATCTCCATGCCGCTCACGCCGGACTCTTTCATGGTGGGGACATCGGGCAGCAGGGGCGTGCGCGCCGGGCCGTTGTAGGCGAGCGCACGCACGCGGCCCGTCTTGATCTGCCCGATGATGGTGGCCGGGTTGGTCAGCGCGAGCTGGATCTCTCCGCCCATGAGCGCCGTCGCCATCGGGCCGCCGCCCTTGTACGGGACGTGCGTCAGGTTCGTGCCGGTACGCACTGCGAAGAGCGCACCCGCGAGGTGCGTGACGTTGCCCACGCCCGATGTCCCGTACGCGAACTTCGCGCCCGGCTGCTTCGCGAGCTGGATCAGCTCCTGTACCGATCGTGCCGGCAGCGCGGGATTGATGACGAGCAGCAACGCCTCGGACAGGCACAGGTTGGTGACCGGCGCGAAGCTCCTGATCGGATCGAACGGGAGCCTGCGGTAGATGCTGGGATTGACGGCAAAGGCCCCCGGTGTCACCAGCAGCGTGTGCCCGTCCGGATTGGCATTGGCGACGATGTCGGCCGCCAGCACGCCGTTCGCGCCGGCGCGGTTATCGAGCACGAACGACTGCCCGACCTGCGATGTGAGCTGCTTCGCGACCACGCGTGCGATCACGTCGGGCGCGCCGCCGGGCGCGAAGCCCAGCACCAGGCGCACCGGCCGGTCCGGGAAGGCCTGCGCCGTCGATGCAGTGAAAATCAGCGCGGCCGCCAGCAGTGAATTACAAAGCCCTTGCATACGACTTGAATTGTATCGGAGCCGGAACGGAAGGATGAAGGATGAACGTGGAAGGATGACCTGGCCGGTTTCGCGTATCCTGCGTTCTCCTTCCGGAGAAAACCGTAATGAACGAGCGGTGCAAGCCAAAACAGGTCATCCTTCATCGTTCCACGTTCATGCTTCGGGCGGTGATGATGGCGCTGGCTATTGCGGCCGCCGGTGCGTCCGCCCAGCCATATCCATCGAAACCTGTCCGTATCGTGGTTCCGTTCGGGCCGGGCGGGCCGACCGATCTGCTGGCGCGCGTCGTCGGCCAGAAGCTGACGGAAGCGTGGGGACAGCAGGTCATCATCGAGAACCGGGCCGGCGCGAACGGCCTTGTGGGCGCCGAAGTCGTGGCGAAGAGCCCGCCGGACGGCTATACACTGCTCCTGGGGACGAACGGGACGCACGGGATGAATTCGAGTCTGTTCTCGAAGGTTCCGTACGACCCGGTGAAGGATTTCGCGCCCATAACGCGGCTCGCGCTGCAGTATTTCCTGCTCGTCTGCCATCCCTCGCTGCCGGCGCGCTCGGTGAGGGACCTGATCGCTCTCGCGCGGGCACGGCCGGGCCAGATCGTCTGGGCCTACGGCGGCTCTCCCACGCAACTCGGCGCGGAACTCTTCAAGAAGGAAGCGAAGGTCAGCGTGATCGTCGTTCCCTACAAGGGCAACGCGCCCGCCGTGACGAGCGTGGTGAGCGGGGAAGCGTCGATCGTGTTCGGCGGTATCGCGCAGACCAACCCGCAGGTGAAGGCCGGCCGGCTGCGGGCGCTGGGAATGGCCGGCGCGCAGCGTTCCCAGGTCATGCCGGACGTGCCGACGATCGCGGAATCCGGCCTGCCGGGATTCGAAGTGTCGGCGTGGTACGGGCTTCTCGCGCCTGCGGCCACGCCGCGCGCCATCGTGGACCGCCTGAATGGCGAGGCGATGCGTATGCTCAAGCTTCCCGACGTTCAGCAGCGCCTGCGCGGCGAGGCGTTCGAAACGCCTGCCGACACGCCCGAAGCATTCGCGGCGGTGATACGCGCGGAGCTGGCGAAATGGCCGACGGTGGTGAAGGAGGCGGGCATTAAACCCGAGTGACGAGTTTCACGGTGACGAGCTTCGCGGTGACGAGCTTCGCGGTGATGAGCTTCGCGGTGGTGAGCTTCGCGGTGGTGAGCTTCGCGGTGGTGTCGCCACCTTTAATAGCCGCAACTTGACCTGACAGGCAGTGTCTGCTTTGTGGGAAATCGTGGGTCGATGATAGGTGGCTCAGACTGGCCAAAAGCGGTCATCGGCGGTGTGCCCGTGCCGAGGTCAAGGTGACGCCGTAATATGCGTGTTGTGCGACGACCGGATGCGCCATCGACCTTCCGCATCGCGCAGCACGAGCCATGACATCACCCCGACTCGGGGAGGGCGGCCCGCACCATCGAAATTGTGATCGCCCATGATCCTCCATCTGATGTGCAAGAGAGCGATGTCCGTCGCAATGCGCTGCTGGGTGATCGCGAGCGGTGTGAAAACGCTGTCTTTAAGCTGTAGCTCGTGACGCCTGACGTGCTCGAGTACGATCTCGTCGCGCGTGTGCCAGTGGCTGCCGCGCACGTTGACGAAGTCGGCGTCTTCGCAGAAGAGTCGCGCAGTAGAGCGCATATCCCCCGCGTTCCACATCTGTTGCCACTGCCGCACGATTTCCTCTAACCCATCGTCGACAATCATCTCTGCCTCCGGCGATCTTGTTTCATTGCGACGTGAGGCCGACGCGACGCACAAAGGGACGCCATAGTTTCTGCTCGGCCCGAATGAACTGCTGCGCTTGCTCTGGCGTCATCGAGCCGGCAACGGCGCCCAGCTCCTCGAAACGCTTGAGCAAGGCGCTCTCCGACAGCACGCTGCCCAAGTCGTCGGCCACCTTCCGGATCACTCCCCGCGGCGTATCGCGCGGCGCCGACAGGGCGAGCCAGCCGACTGCCGTGAAGCCCGGGGTCGTTTCCGATACCGTGGGCAGGTCAGGATAGGTGGGCAACCGGGCCGCCGAAGCGACCGCGAGAGGCCTGATCCTGTCCGCCTTGATCGCGCCGCTCAAGGCGCCGACGCTTTCGACTATGACCGAGACGCGGCCGCCCAGGATGTCCTGGAGCGCGGCTGCCGCACCGGCGTAAGGAACGAACGTCATCGGCGCGCCAACCCGGTCGCGCCACAGCTCCGCGGCCAGGTGGGGGAGCGAGCCGCGGTTGTTAGCGGCATAGAAGATGGCCCCGGGGTCTTTGCGTGCAAAGGCAGTGAGCTCCGCCAGAGTGCTCACCGGCAGAGCGCGCGAGGCGGCGATCACCATGGGCGTCTGCGCCAGCAGGCCGATCGCCACGAAATCGCGGTCCGGGTCTGCGGGCAGCTTCTCGTGCATCTCGGGGAGGATGACGAAGGTCGTTATCGAGGGTACAAAGAGCGTGTAGCCGTCGTGCTCGGCGGCGGCCGCCATCTGCAGGGCCATCAAGCCGCCCGCGCCCGCCCGGTTCACGACAACGATTGGCCGTTGCCAGCGCTTTGCCAAGTGATCGACAGCGATGCGAGCCAGGACGTCAGGACCGCTGCCCGCGGCGCCCTGCACGACGAGCCGGACCGGTCGGACGGGGTAGGAGCCATCGGCCCGGGCAGCGTGGCAGGACGTCAGGACCAGGGAGACACACAACACGACCAGTAGCGGCTTCAGGCCCATTCGGGCGATTCCTTGCTGGTGACAGTGAGAAAGAGGATAGTGCGCTGACTGATAGCTAGGAAGTTCTATTTTCGTGGTAGGTCATAGTCTTTTATGTATGGGGGAGTATGGACTGGATCGACCGGATTGGGCGGCGCGTAAGACTACGCGACCTGCACATCTTCCTGACAGTGGCAAAATCCGGGACGATGGGACGCGCGGCAGCGGCATTGTCCGTGTCGCAGCCCGTCATCTCGAAGTCGATTTCCGAGCTGGAGGCGGCACTGCGGGTACGTCTCTTCGACCGCACCGCGCGCGGCGTTGCGCTGACAACGTATGGCGCGGCCATGATGGAATGCGGCCGGGCGGTGTTCGACGAGCTGCAAAAGGGCGTGCGGACAGTCGAGTTTCTCGGCGATCCGTCGGGCGGAAGCCTGCACGTCGGCTGCACCGAATTCGGCGCCATGGGGCTGGTTCCACTCATAATCGAGCGGCTCGCCCCGCGCTATCCGCGGCTGCAGGTGCACGTAACGACGGCAGATCCGAGCTCGCTTGCGTCGGTCGCGCTTCCGCAGCGGGCAGTCGAGGTGGCGGTCGGCGCCATCCCAGCGGAGCTTCCCCCCGATATCGAAGCCGAGAAGCTCTTCGAGGACAGCTCGGTCGTAATGGCGGGGACGCACAGTCCCTGGACGAAGCGGAGCAGGCTCCGATTGGCCGATCTCGTGGACTCACCATGGGTGCTGCCGCCGGTTGGCAGTTCCGCGCGAGCTAGCATCGACGCGGCTTTCGTCTCGCAGGGACTGTCCCCACCGATCGCTCAGGTCTCGACGTTCTCGATGCCCCTGTGCCACCAGTTGCTCGCGGGCGGGAAATACCTCGCGATCCTGCCGCGAGAGGCGACGCTCCTCGCGCAGCACCTGCCGATCAAGCCACTGAGAGTCGATTTTGCAAACATCACCCGTCTCGTCGGCATCATGACCTTGAAGGGCCGCACACCGAGCCCGCCGGCGCGGTTGTTTATCGAGGCGGCCCGCGCGGCGGCCGTGGCGGTTTCGGGAAAGCCCACCAGGAAGACCTGACAAACAGGATTGGGGCACACGGTCGCCTCGACAGCCATCGTGACCAGACTTCACAGTGGAGCGGGCGCCACCAGGGTGGCGTGCCGCGACTGCTTTGGCTGGGACTCACCGACTACTTGGGGTCGGGAGGGTGAGTTCGTCAGCGGCAGGTATCGAGTAAATTAGAACCGACCTGCATCTGGCTCCATGCGGCCAAAAGCGGGCATTGCGAGGCTGCTTGCGCCTCGGCTTTATTACGTCAGCGTCTCCCTGAATTTCCACGCTTAGCCCCGTGGCCACGGGAGACCAATCGCTTGACGTAGCCGATGCTACCGTCAGGCAGTTCAAGCATTCCGGTTTCGTAGCGAGGTGCACGCTGGGTGCCCGCAAGTCGCAGGTTACCGGTCAGCGCTCCTATCTCCTGATCATCTGGCCCAATGATGTAGCGGAATGCATTTTGCGCAATCACAGCGTTCGTCTTGGCAACCTGGCTGGCGGTTGCGGTCCCGAGGCCAAAGCGCTGCTGATCGCCCGAGAGGGCGATGACGCAGCGGCTGGTAAGCGGAAAGAGGATATGTGCGTCCGGCGACCCGAAGCCAACATCGCCACCCGACAGCGTTTCAAGAATGACGGGAGAGTCACAGGTGATGTATTGCGAGCCGGCCTCGGCGCGCACGATACGAATGTCTTTTTTCCAAAGGGCTTTTGCAAGAGGCTCCCAGAGCCGAATCGACTCCATGAGGGCTGCTTTCTCGTCGACAATGATGTCGTACTCACCAGCCCGAACAAAACGGGCTAAGTCGTCTGCCTTGCGACGCAATTCTGGCTCCGCCACCGGCTCACCCTTATCACGATACATCCGCTTCAGGGTCGCGAAAGCCTTCTCCGGTGTTCCAGTCGCCGCATGGCCGACGGTTCGCACGAACCCGGCCCTCACGTTCTTTGCGTCTTCAATGGCCCCCGGTGTCCGCAACTCTGCGAAGGCGATGAAGATAACCAGGTATTCAAGGTCCGTGACAATGACTTTTGTGTTTGCGTCTAGTTTGGTGACCGCAGCAGCAAAGCCGGATTCAATCTCCGCGAACAGATGCTCCAGGTCGAAGCGCCGTCGGCCTTCGGCGTCTTCAAAGGTGTAAAGGTGGCTGACCTTGGCAGTTCCGTGGGTCGACTGCCGGCGAATGTCGCCCGTTCTCCGGTCGAAGACCGCTACGCCACCGTTGGATTCGAAGCCCTTGAGGTAACACTCCGGAAGGTAGTGTTGCTGCTTGGGACCCGTAAGCTTCGGCTTGAGGGCAAAAGGTGGACTTGTCATTTGTGCTACTGAATATTAGCGTCGGCAAAGGTCGGAGCGGCGGGTGTCGGTAGTGTAATGGCCGACGCTGGCGATTCCAACCATTGCTGCTCCCAATCGAGACTGACTTCCACAAAAGACTTTATCGTGGCCAGCTCTCCGATTGAGCGTCGGCTCAGGGTCGCACTTTGCCGCCCAGCACCGGCAGCTTTAGGGCGAGTTGATCTTTCCGCAGCGACCTGCGGCTATCCGGAGATCGGGGCCCCGAACTCATCCGGCATGGTTCGGCCACAACCGGTCATACAGCAGCACCCACCAATTAGCTCACACGCGACGCGGGCTTACTTCGGCTTTAGCCCCACCTCCCGAGCCACACTGGTAAAACTCTCGATTTGCTCACGCAGTATCCTGTCGTACTCCTCCGGCGTAGTGGGTGCGAGAATAAAGCCAGAGGGCGCCTACGGCGCGACGGGTTCCAGTACGGATACGCCCGCGGCTCACCCCTGTCCCAGACGCTGCATTGCCACGGTGGAGTCAAACCGCTGCGAGAGCGGGAAAAACGCCCGGACATCGGTGTTGATGACGGTGGTTGCGTAGCCTGCGTTTGGGGCGCCGCCGCTAGCGGAGGTCCCGGTGATTGCGATTTCCAGGTCGCTCCCAATCGCACTTGCCGCGGCGTCTGTCGGCGTCATCACGGTAGCCTCGGTCGAGTCCGCCCGGTGGGCTCCTCGCACGGCGTCGATTGCGGTTATGCAAACGCGCAGATCGGCCGCCAACTCCGCGGCGCTTTGGTAGCGCGCATCGGCCGTTTTTTCCAGCGCCCTGGCCACTATGAGATCCAGCATCGGCGGTAGGGCGGGGTCGGCCGTGCTCGGCGAGCGGTGCGGCACGTTCGCGATCTGGTACATGAGTTGTCCCACGTCCGGCGCCTGGAACGGCGCCGAGCCGGTTACGGCCTCGAACAGCACGATGCCAAGCGAGAAGACATCGGAGCGGTGGTCGACGCGGCGTCCGGCCACCTGCTCAGGCGACATGTACTTCGGCGATCCGAGTATCGCTCCGGTCTGCGTCTTGACCTCCGAGACCTGCATCCGGGCAATCCCGAAGTCCATGATCTTTGCGTGACGACCCCGCACGACCATGATATTGCCCGGCTTGATGTCCCGGTGGATCACGCCTCGCTCGTGGGCGTAGGCGAGGCCTTCCGCCGCCTGCGCGACGATATCGAGTGCGAACGACAGGGGAAGCCTTCCCCGCTTCATGAGGTCGCGCAACTCCACGCCGTCGAGGAGTTCCATTGCCATATAGGCGACGCTGCCCTCGCGCCCGATGTCGTGGATCGTGACGAGATTGGGGTGATTGAGCCCACCGGCGGCTCTGGCTTCCTGGTAGAAGCGAGCGTCGTACTCCGCGTGCTCGGGCGCGTCGGCGGGCGCGATGATCGTCTTAACCGCGACCATGCGGTTCAACTGAACGTCCTCCGCCTGATAGACCACGCCCATGTTGCCGCGACCGAGTTCGGCGACGATCCGGTAGCGTCCGAGCTGTGCCAGTGCGCGCTCACTCATGTGTCAGAATCCCAGGCTATTCCACCAACCGCGAAGCTTCTTCTCGGTACTCCTGCTCTTTTGCGCGGGCTTGGGCCTCGTGAACGAATGACGAATTGTCATTTCCTCGCCTGACCCGAGATCCACGTCCAGGTACAGCGGTGGAAAGCCTGCGTTCCGTACTTCGATCTTGTGCGGGCCGGGGATGAGCTCGAGGTGCGTAAGGGGAGGGCTTTTCCCTTTCACGACACCGTCGACGACGACGTCACCCCGAGGCGCGATCTCAAATACGACAATGGCGGGGCGTACCGGATCTTTTCGGAGGAAAGACCACGTCGCGAGGCCGACCCCGACGATGGCCGCGGTGGACGATGCCCCGACGACGAATCGCCGCCGATTGCGCACATGTATTGCCGACCTGTCGACCGCGAATAACTCATGCGTGCGCACGTCGGGGTCGGTGAATGTGCCAACTGGGCTAAGGCACGCTGCGTGTGCGGGAGCGTGTGCCTCGAGGGCATCGCGAAACGCGCGTGACACCAACAGGCGCCCCGGCGTCGCGGCGCCTGCCACCATCACGCCCGCTGCGATACCGTCACCCATGAGTCCCGGTCCGCGCAGCGCGTCGGATGCCCGCTTGATGGCGCCATGATTTGTGCCGATGCATAACGACGGGTTCGCCGCCTGCGCGCGCTCCGCCATTTCGAGTGCCGCCTGCGGTCCCCCGAGCACCGCGATGGCGGCGCCATCGGGTGTGTCAAGGATAATACGGTCGGCGGAGGACAAGGGTTGAATCGCGAGCGCGACCAGCGCCTCCAGGTCGACCTTCAACCGGGTCTGATCCCGCACTGATCGGCGCGCGAAATCCGGCATTCTGAGAACGATCACGCTTGCGAGCGTGGGCGTCAGCACGGTTTCTCCTCCGGGTCGAAAGCTAGGCTCATCAATGGCCGGTATCGCGGAAATTGAAACTTACCGATAGCCGGCGCGGACTGACCGAGAGCGGCCTGGCTTCGCAGGCTCCACAACGCTTAACGGCATGCAGTCCCGGTTTCTTTAGGCCCGTATTGCCCTTGGCGCGAATGTCTTTTGTGGGTACAAGCGCAGCGAATTGGCGCAATTCCGCGGTGAGACGTTTGGAACACCGGGTCCGTAGCACCGGACCGCAATTCCGGAACGCTCTTCAGAGTCCGATGTCATGTTGAATGGCCGCTATCTGGCGGGGCGTGTGGCCCCTTGGGTCGGGAGTGTGAGTTCGTCAGCGGCAGGTATCGGGGAGGTTGAGGCTCGACCGCATCGGGCGGCAGCCGGGCCAGGAGCGGACGCTGAATCGTGATTCAAGATTGCCTGGTGCGGGTCATGGGCGTAGCGTATTCGCCAAGACGGCGGTTCTCGGTCACGGAGGGTCCATCCGATGAGTGGGTATGGCGCTTCCCATCCTACAGTTGTCGCCACGCGTATCTGTTTTTGTGTTTTATTGTTGGCATCCGCTGCTTGTGCTTTTGCGCAATCTCCGCCGCGCGGGTGCTTTCCAATTGGCGAGCGAGCCGGACGCGACGTTGGCTGCTGGCTCATAGTGGCGGAACCGCTTGGAAGACTTTCCCAAGCCGCTGTCTTTTGGCACCTGGACCGTTATCCCAGCCGTACTGAAGCCGAGCAGGCGAGAGGCCCACGAGGCACCGTCGTCGAGGCCTTGGGTCAAATATGGCTTTTCACCATTGGCGAGGCCGGCTGGCGTCCACGCGGAGGTGTACGTGTTGCCGAGATCGGTCCGATTATGGTGAAAGCAGGTGAAGAGTACACGGCTCAGTATGCCGAAGGCATCTCTAATCCTGGTGATGTGACCCCTAAACACCAGCATCCCGGACCTGAGGTCTGGTATACGACCGCAGGGGAGTTTTGCGCCGAGTCAGCGGATGGCAAGACATATATTGGGCGTGCAGGCCAAGGCCTTATCATTCAGGCCGACGCTACTGGCTGGTCCATGATGACGCTTGTCGCAACAGGGACCGAGGTCCGGCGCTCCGTTTGGCTTGTACTGCACCAGGCGGCTCATCACTGGACGGCTCGCGCTGACGATTGGACACCGAAGGGACTTTGCTCGCGCTAACAGGGTGTCATCTAACTCGCGTTCGGCATCATCGCAACGCTCTCAACAACGCAAGGAGGGAGGATGCGTAACAGCGAAGCTACAGCGCGCTCTCAGCTGACTCGACGCCTGTTTCTCGGCGCCGGCGCCATGATTGCGACTGCCGGGGCCGTGCTCGCCCAGCAACCGGCCACGCCGCCAGCACCGCGCGTCAAGGGACCGCCGGTGTGGCTGGACATGGACCAGGTAGAACTCGACGCCGCCTATGACCAAAACGTCTATGCGCCGAACCTGCAGCAGGTTGTCAAACGCTGGGCCACGGCCAGCGAGACCGTACGGGCACGGTTGGGCGCGCCACAGCGCTACGCCTACGGTCCCACCCCGATTGAGGGGCTCGACGTCTACCTGACCAAGCGTTCCAACGCCCCGATCAACATCTTCATCCATGGGGGCGAGTGGCGCGTGGGCCTCGCCAGGAACTGGGCCTTTGCGGCGGAGCTGTTTGTCCACGGCGGTGCGCATTTCGTGGTGCCGGACTTCGCGTCCGTGCAGGACGTGGGTGGCAACCTGCTCCCACTGGCCGAGCAGGTGCGCCGCGCGGTGGCCTGGGTGTACGGCAACGCCCAGCGCTTTGGCGGCAATCCTAACCGTATCTACGTCTCTGGGCACTCCTCAGGCAGCAATCTGGCCGGTGTACTCCTCACCACCGACTGGCAGCGGGACTTCAACCTGCCGGCTGACACGCTGAAGGGCGGGCTCTGCTCCAGTGGCATTTTCAACCTCACGCCGGTGTGTCTCTCTGCCCGCCGAAAGTACCTCGCATGCACCAACGAGATCGCGCACGCATTGAGCCCCCAGCTCCACCTCGACAAGCTCAATGCCCCGGTAATCGTCACCTACGGTACGCTGGAAACCCCGGAATTCCAGCGCCAGGCACGCGACTTCGCAGCGGCGGTGCAGGCGGCGGGTAAACGGGTGCAGCTCCTTGTCGGCGAAGGCTACAACCACTTTGAGGTTATTGAGACGCTCGGCAATCCCTATGGCTTCTTGGGGCGTGCCGTGCTGGAGCAGATGCAGCTTGCCAAGTAATCATAACCTGTGCTGCCCTGGGCGAGCTTAGCAACAATGCCAGAAGCCATGCCGAACAAGGGCGTGCAGGCGACACCCTCCAGCACAAGCATGCTCTCGATGAGGCACTTCTGAAGGGGATTTGGATACTGATTGACTTGAGGCAGTGGTAGCAAGGACAGCGATATGAATCCCCTTAGTCGATTGATGCGCGTCTCGATCCAGGCCCACTCCGCCCTCATATTCTTCGTCATCGCATACACCGCGGGCTCGCTCGTCGCCCAAGCACAAACGGCAGAGCGGGTCTACAAGCTCGGGTTTCTTGGCCAAACCTCCGCTGCCGATCTTGGCCGCCAGACCAATGCACTGCGGCAGGGTCTACGCGATCTGGGTTACGAGGAAGGGAGGAACCTCGTTATCGAATATCGCTGGGCCGAGCGAAAGCTCGACCGCCTACCAGCTTTGGCAGCCGAGCTTGTTGCTCTGAATATCGACATCATTGTCACCCACGGGTCGCCTGGGTCGCGCGCGGCAAAGCAGGCGACAAACACAACTCCCATCGTAATAGCGGTGGTGGGCGACCCGGTAGGAAGTGGCGTGGTCGCTAGCCTATCCCGACCGGGCGGGAATGTAACCGGGCTCGTACTCCAGGAGTTCGAGACGAGTGTGAAATGGCTGGAACTCCTGAAGCAGGTCGCACCGCGCGCTTCCCAAATTGGCTGGTTCGACGTTCCCGGTGTAGAAACACTGGAAGTCGCTGAAGCTGAAAAAAAGAAAGAAGATGCCGCCGCGCGTTCACTCGGATTGGAGATCCGGCGGGTCAGCGTGCGCGGACCGAATGATCTCACCCAAGCATTCGCGACGCTGGCGCAACAAGGAGCGCATGCCGTCGTCGTGCCAAACAGCTCGCTGCTCAATCCGCTCGGCACTCAAATTGCAAGCCTCGCCATCAAGCACCATTTGCCTACGGTGGGCTCATCGGCACTCGCGCGGGCAGGAGGTTTGCTGGCTTATGGACCCGACGGCGCAGACATGTATCGGCGCGCGGCGGGATATGTAGACACAATACTCAAAGGCGCCAGACCGGGCGATCTCCCAATGGAGGGACCGCCACAATTCGAACTGATTGTGAATTTGAAAACAGCCAAAGCGCTCGGCCTGACAATCCCGCCGTTGGTTCTAGAACAAGCCAACCAAAGGATTGAGTGAATGTGGGCCTTGTCGCACGTACCAAACTCCAGGCGGGACGGACAAGGTAAGTGTCTGCTTCGGGCGGATACCCCGTGCTATCGAAAATGTTCGGTACACGTTCAACCTCAGGATTTGCCCGAGGGCATTCCCGCGCAGTGATCCTGGGCGTTAAATCTTGGGCAAATGCGTGCTTGGAATCGCGAACATGGAACGAAAGATATCTCGACGGGAATTCGGCAAAACGTTCTTGACTGCCGCGTCCGGAGCTAGCCTCTATGCTCTGCTCCCATCATGCGGTTCGCTGCCGGGGCCGTCAGACCTCCGCGAAATGCCGCGCAGTAGATCTTGCGGAATTCGGCGGTAAGCTCGCCTTCGATGATATGTCGCGGCAAGCAGCTGCTGACGACTTCGGGCACATTGTCCATCAGTTACCAGCTGCTGTTCTCAATCCCACATCTATTGAAGACGTGGTGAAGATGGTTCGATTTGCTACTCATCGCGGTGTCAAGATCGCGATGAATGGCAATAGCCACTCATGCTTTGGCCATGCACAGGTCAAAAACGGAGTCGTTATACACTCCAGTGCACTCAAAGTCATTCACCGCATAGCCGCGAACACGGCTCACGTTGATGCATGTGTGACGTGGCACGAGTTGGCGAGGGCTATTCTCGCCCATGGTACGGCAGGGAATAACAGCTGTGCTCCCGGAGACACGCACTATCCCAACGGTGTTCGTGCAAGTGACGGATCCCGTTGCTGGTGGCTTCATCGCCAGTCTCTCGCGTCCGGGGAGTAACGTCACCGGGATCGCGAATTTTGGATCCTCGATCGCAGGCGATAGGCTCCGAGCCTTGAAGGACATCGCACCGCAGCTTGCACGGATCCTGCTCGTGTACGATCGCAATTACCCGATACCGCCTGGACTGTTGCGCGCCACGGAGTTGGCAGCGACGTCACTCGGCGTAGGGCTGACCGGTGGAGGCGCGCGTAATGGGGATGAACTGGAAGCTCGGGTCCGCGATTTCGTACGCGAGTCGAATGGTGGCCTGATCGTGTTATTTCCGAGCCCTTTCGCCAGCACTCACCGACAACGAATCATCTCCCTGGCTGCGGCCCACCGATTGCCAGCAATATATCCGCTCGCCTCGTATGCCGAGGCGGGTGGTCTCATCTCTTACGGTGTAAACACACCGGCCATGTGGCAAGAGGCCGGATCGTACGTGGATCGCGTTCTGCGAGGCGAGAATCCCGGTGAATTGCCTGTGCAGGAACCGAGGCGGGTCGACATCGTGGTCAATCTCAGGACAGCGAAGGCGCTCGGCCTTACCCTCCCCCAGGCGTTTCTCATGCGCGCGGACCGGGTGATCGAATAGGAATTCGAATGTCCGTTCTGTAGAAACGCGACCGGCAGCAACGGGTCGACTCCGGGCACTCCCCACCGGCAGCTTCCGGGTAGTTTGATTTTTGCAGCCGCGAACGGCGGGTATCTGGAAATCTTAGGGGTAAGCTGGGAACTTCTCAATCCGGCCAGGAGCTGCCATTCGAAGCTCCGGCGAGATCGCCGCGTAGCTCTACCAGCGGGTTGTGCCAGGCGGCAGTCTAAGGGCCAGGATTTCCGGCTTCATGGCGCCGTCAACGTGCTGCTGTGTGAGCAAGCTGCCGTGCCACCGCCGTGATCGCTCCCACCATCGCGCCAGCAACAGGGGTCAACGGCGAGTCTGCCCGCGTAAACAGGCAATGTGTGATCTCAGGCAGCCGCTCCTTCAGCCGCAACGGCTGGATGAATTCCTGCGCGATCCGCTGTTCGAATACCCTGCTCCCAAGCGCCGCTAGCGTGTCGGTCCTCGCAATGATAGTCACCAGCGCAAGGTAGGATTCAGAGAGCACTACGGATTTCGGCGATGGCAGGCCGTTTTTCTCAAACACGTCTGGAACGATAGCGCCCGACCAGCCTGCAGGCGTATAGATTACCCAGCTGGCGTCGACAAGCTCCCGCAACGATCGGGCGTTTTGTAGAGGATGCCCTTTGCGGGCACCGACCATTAGTTTGGATAAAAGCAGCGGCGACGCCTTGATGCCGGGATCCAGATGGCCTTGTGGACGCCCTCCGATGGCGAAGTCGAGCGACCCCTGGCGCAGTCGCGGCAACAGCACGTGCGGAGGCCCTTCGGCGATGCGTACCTCCGTGTTCGCATGTGCCCGGCGGAATTGCGCCAGCGCCGGCGGCACGACATGCATCGCCCCGTGCGGACCGATACCGAACGCGACCGAGCCCCGGTCCTCACCCACCAGTTGCGCCAACTCCTCCTTCGCCCGGCCCAACTCGTTGTGGATGACGCGGGAGCGGGCGATGAACGCCCGGCCGGCTGTCGTGGGGGCAACGCCGCGAGCGGTCCGCTCCAGCAGTTTCACCCGCAGCTCGGTTTCGAGCTGGCGCAGGCTGCGCGTCAACGCTGGTTGTGAAACGCTGAGGTTTCGAGCGGCGCCCCGGATGCTTCCCGAGTCGACGACCGCGAGCAGATTCCGCAACTGGGTCAATAGCATGATGATAGCCTTTCGGGCATCTATATGTCGTGCAAGCTATCTTACATTTTTGCAGCAGGAGGTGTTCAATAAGCCGGATGAAAACCGCTCGCGGGCCATGCCGGTGCCGCAGTGACGACAGCGGGCACGTCGAATGATGTCATCCGGCGGTTGGGAGTCAGAAACAACGTCATAGAAGGAGGGGAAAATGAGAGAGATATCTGGCCTTCTCTTTGGTCTCCTGGTGGCGCTGACGGTTGGGAGTTCAGCCGCGCAAACGAATTACCCGGACAAGCCGATCCGCCTCGTTGTCAGTCGTCCGGCCGGCAGTTCGGTGGACACCGTCGCCCGCCTGCTCGGCCAGAAATTCGCCGCGGCGTGGGGAAACCCGATCGTGGTCGACAATGCTGCCGGCGCCGCCGGCAATATCGCGGCCGAACGCGTCGCGAAGGCAGTGCCGGATGGCTACACGCTGGGACTCTTGACTCAGGCGCAGATCGTCATCAATCCCAGCCTGTACAAGCTTGGGTTTGACCCGGTGAAAGATTTCGCGCCGGTTTCACAGGTTACCGTGCAGTCGCTTATGCTGGTCGTGCACAACGCCGTGCCGGCGAAGAGCGTCAAGGAGTTGGTTGTTTTCGCCAAAGCGCAGCCTGGCGGGCTCACGTACGTCTCCGGCGGCATCGGCAGCGTGGATCATGTGGCCGCGGAGTTGTTCAAGTCGATGGCAGGCCTCGACATCCGGCACATCCCCTACAAAGGCGGGACGGAGGCGATCCCAGACCTGCTGGGCGGGCGCGTCACCATGATGTTCAGCGTCTCGAATGTCTTGCCTCTGGCGCGCGAGGGAAAGCTGCGTGCGCTCGCGGTGACCTCGTTGAGGCGCTCGTCGGCGGCCCCGGAGTTGCCGACCATCGCCGAGTCCGGCTATCCGGGCTTCGAAGTTACCGTATGGTTCGGATTGCTCGCGCCGGCAAGGACGCCAGCGACGATCATGAGCAAGCTTCATCTCGAAACCGTCAAGGCGCTCGCGCTATCCGATTTTCGCGGCAAACTCGCCGATCTGGGTCTGGAAGGAATCGGTAACTCGCCCAATGAGTTCGCCGCAGTCATCAAATCCGAGATCCCGAAGTGGGCGAAGGTAATCAAGGAGGCGGGCATCAAGCCGGATTAATACATTTTCTTCGTCGCGTGATCGCGTTACAAGAAGCTTCAGTTGGAACCGTATGGACCAACGCCCAACCAACCGTTGCAGCGGACGCGCCGCAAGCGGTGCGCCGCTGAACGGCACGTTGAGCGTCAGCTTCGGAGACGATCGACCGGCAGCTTAGGGTCGACTGCTGCAGTTCACGACGGGCAGGTATCTGGAAATCTGAGACCCAGCCTCATCGGTCCGGGTTCGGCCGAGACCGTGTAAAAACGCGCAGCAAACGCGGGCGAAAGGGGGATTGGGATAGTCGGGTGGTCTGACGCCGGCCCGCAAGTCGTTCAGAACTCGATATGGAGGCGATTGGGAACG
>Ga0075428_100004060_pt1 | contig 16091 bp, 16 predicted proteins | sample RhiMetdeltSRZDD2_FD_75291 | JGI IMG/M metagenome (GOLD analysis project Ga0075428, IMG submission 75291) | Populus rhizosphere microbial communities from Tennessee, USA - Rhizosphere MetaG P. deltoides SRZDD2 | ecosystem: Host-associated > Plants > Roots > Rhizosphere > Soil | place: USA... | reverse complement strand
TCGTCGCCGTCACCAACAACTACTGGTGGAACCGCCACTGGACGTTCCGGCGTCAGCGCGGCCACCTCGTCTTCCAGGGCTTCCGCTTCCTCGTCGTCTCCACGGTCGCGCTCGCGGCGAACCTCGCGTTCCTGAGCATCCTCGTCGCCCTCGGCGTGCCCGAGGTGCCCGCCCAGGCAATTGCCATCGTGCTCGTGACCCCGTGGAACTTCGTCGCCAACAAGCTCTGGAGCTTCCGACGGCGGCGCGCCTGATGCCTGGCCGGTGAGTGGGGTGCTCGCCGGGGACGTCTGCGACCAAGCCGGGCGCCGCGATTGCCCGCGGCGCGTACTCGAACGTACGCGTAAGGGCAAGCGCGACGATCCGGCGACGCGTCGCAGGCGCCATCCGCGGGTGCTCCATTCGCCGGTCAAGCATCTACTAGTCGCCGCGCTGGTCGCGCTCGCGGTCGCGGCGCCCGCGGCGGGACAGACGGCGCCGACGACTCCGGTCTACGACGCGCGCGGGAACCTGATCGGCACGCCGTTCGTCCCCGAGCCGGCGCAGCCGCTTCTCACGGAGGACCAGGCGATCGAGCGCGCGCTCGCGAACGGGAAGGTCGCCGACTGGGTCGAGCGCTATCCCGACAGGACCCTGACGAAGCAGGCGGAGCTCGACGAGGACACGAAGGTCTGGACCGTGAGGGTCTGGTCCTCCCTGCCGGACGCCGGGCAGGTCGTCCTCGCCAAGATCGACGACACCTCCGGCGCGGTCACTGAGGCGTGGACCGGGCCGCAGGTGGCCTGGAAGATGGCCCGCGGCTACGACGGTGCGTTCGGGCGCAAGATCAACAACCCCTGGATCTGGCTCTCCCTCTGCGCCGTCTTCTTCCTCGGCCTCGCCGACCTGCGCCGGCCGCTCGCGATCCGCAACCTCGATCTGCTCGTCCTGCTCTCGTTCGGGATCTCGCTCTTCTTCTTCAACCGGGGCGAGGTGTTCAGGGCCATGCCGCTGGTCTACCCGCCGCTCCTGTACCTCCTCGGTCGCATGGCCTGGATCGGCTGGAAGGGCCGCGGGAGCCCGTCACGTGCGCTCTGGCCGGTCTGGGTGCTGCTCGCGGCCACGGTCTTCCTCTCCGGCTTCCGCTTCGGGCTCAACGTGCGCGCGTCCAACGTCATCGACGTCGGTCTGGCCGGCGTCATCGGCGCGCAGCGCATCGTCGGGGACGGCGAGTCGCCCTACGGGAACATGCCGACCGACGAGGGAAAGGAGTGCGGCCCGGCCGACTCCGACGGATACGTCCGCGAGCGCATACAGACGAACGGGCGCTGCGAGGTCGCGAACGGTCGCGGTGACACGTACGGCCCGGTCAGCTACCTCGCCTACGTCCCCGGCTACCTCACGATGGGCTACGAGTACAAGTGGGACGACCTGCCCGCGGCCCACTTCACGTCGCTGCTCTGGGACGGGCTCGCGCTCCTGGGCCTGGGCCTGCTCGGCCTGCGGTTCGGAGGGCCGCGACTCGGGGCGACGCTCGCCTTCGCCTGGGCTGCCTATCCGTTCACGCAGTACGTGTCGAGCTCGAACTCGAACGACGCGATCATGCCGGCGTTCCTCATCTGGGGGCTCGTCTTCGTGACCTCGCACCCGGCACGGGGGGTGTTCCTCGGCCTCGCGGCGTGGACGAAGTTCGCGGCGTTCCTCCTCTTCCCGCTCTGGGCGTCCTACCCGAAGGCGACGCGCTGGCCGCGTGCCCAGCTTCTCTTCCTCGGCGGCTTCGTGCTCGCCACGGCGATGGCGTTCTGGATCCTGCTCCTCGAGCCCGACCCGCTGCACGCCGCGCGCGAGTTCTGGGACAGGACCTTCGGCTGGCAGCTCGCCCGCTCGTCGCCGTTCTCGATCTGGGACTGGGACGAGTACCCGGGCTACCCCGACCTGCACATCCTCCAGACCGTCCTCAAGGGGCTCCTCATCGCAGCGGCGGGCGTGCTCGCCTTCGTGCCGCGGACCCGCAACGTCGTGCAGCTCGCGGCGCTCAGCGGGGCGCTCCTGATCGGCTTCGAGCTCGTCCTCACGCACTGGTTCTATCTCTACATCCCGTGGTTCTTCCCCTTCGTCGCCTTCGCCCTGCTCGTGCCCGCGACGGTGCGGAGGGAGGCGGTGGCCGAGGAGCCCGCCCATGAGCGTCCAGTCGAGGACCTCGTCCCGGCCCGCTGACGTCCTGCTCGCCCTCGCGGTCGGGCTCGGGCTTCTGACGGCGTCCTGGGCGGCGCTGCACCTGCCGCCGTTCGACAGCTACCAGATCATCGACACGCCGGTCTACCAGGACTACGGCGAGCGGATGGCGGCCGGCCAGGTGCCCTACCGGGACTTCGAGCTCGAGTACCCGCCCGGCGCGCTGCCCGTCTTCTGGCTGCCGACGCTGGGGCCGGCCGAGCACTACAGGTCGATCTTCGAGATTCTCATGTGGACCTGCGCGGCGGCGCTCCTCGCCCTCGTCGTGCGTGCGGTGGCCGATCGGGGCGCGTCGCCGGGGCGGGTGCTCGCAGCCGCCGTCCTCGTCGGCCTCTTCCCGCTCCTGCTCGGCTCGGTCGTGCTCACGCGCTACGACCTCTGGCCGGCGGCTCTGACCGCGGCCGCGCTCGCCGCGCTCCTCGCCGGCCGCGAGCGGCTCGCGCTCGGCGTGCTCGGGCTCGCGGTGGCGGCGAAGATTTACCCGCTCGTCCTCCTCCCGCCCGCGCTGATCTACGTCTGGCGGCGCTCCGGACGGCGGGAGGCACTGGTCGCCGCCGGGGCGTTCGCCGCGGTGCTCGCGCTGGTCGTCGCGCCCTTCGCGTTCATCGCGCCGGACGGCCTCTCCGACTCGCTCGGCCGCCAGCTCGGCCGGCCGCTCCAGATCGAGAGTCTCGGCGCCTCGTTCCTGCTCGGCGCGCACCAGCTCGGCTTCTACGAGCCGACCGTGGTGTCGACCCACGGCTCGCAGAACCTCGCGGGCAGCCTGCCGGACGCGCTCGCCACGGTGCAGACGGTCGTCCAGGGGCTCGCGCTCGTGGGCGTCTGGGCCCTCTTCCTCCGCGGGCCCGCGACCGCGGCGCGCCTCACCGCCGCGTGCGCCGGATCGGTCGTCGTCTTCGTCGCGTTCGGGAAGGTGCTCTCGCCGCAGTTCCTGATCTGGCTGGTTCCGCTCGTGCCGCTCGTCCTCGGCCGGCCCGCGACGACCGTCTGGCTCCTCGCCGCGGCGGCGTACGTGACCACCCACCTCTGGTTCCCGAGCCGCTACTGGGACATGGTCGCCCTCGAGCCGGTGGGCTGGCTCGTGCTCGTCCGGAACCTCCTGCTCGTCGCGCTCGCGGTCGCCCTGGCGGTCGCGCTCGCTACGCGTCGACCAGAACCCGAAGCGCCTCGCAGCTCGTAGCGCGCCCGTCGGCGCCGCACTCGAGAACGACGCCCTCGATCCTCACGTCCCCGTCCGCCGGGTGGAAGCGGACGGGCATCCCGGTCTGCATCCGCCGGATGGCGAGCTCGGCGCGGACGCCGATGACGGAGTCGTGCGGCCCGGTCATCCCCGCGTCCGTGATCGCCGCCGTGCCGCCGGGGAGCACCCGCGCGTCGTTCGTCTGCACGTGCGTGTGCGTGCCGAGGACGGCGGTGACCCGGCCGTCGAGCATCCGCGCGAGCGCGATCTTCTCGCTCGTCGCCTCGGCGTGGAAGTCGATCAGGACGACGGGCGTCCTCGCGCGCGCCTCGTCGACGAGCCTGTCGACGACGCGGAACGGATGGATGGGCGTGGCGAGGAAGAGCGCGCCCTGGAGGTTGAGGACGGCCACCTCGGTCCCGTCCTTCGCCTCCCCGAAGGCGAGCCCGGTGCCCGGGATGCCGGTGTCGCCGAAGTTCGCGGGCCGCGTGATGCGCGGGCTCGACTCGAGCACCGGGACGAGGTCGCGGTGCCGCCAGACGTGGTTGCCCGTCGTGATCACGTCCGCGCCCGCGGCGAGGAGCTTCTCGGCGAGCTTGGCCGTCAGCCCGACGCCGTCGGCGGCGTTCTCGCCGTTGACGACGCAGAAGTCGATCCCGAGCTCGTGCTTGAGCTCGGGCAGCCGGTCCGTGACGGCCCGCCTGCCTGGCGGCCCGAAGACGTCACCGATGAAGAGGATCTTCAGTTGGACGAACGCCGATCTAGGAGCTCGTGAGCGCGGCCGCGGGGTGCACCTCGAGGTGCACGTGCTGGCCCCTGTCCTGGGTGTAGCGGGCGAGCCCGGCCCGCTCCACCTGCGAGAGGTCGATGACCCGGCCGATCTTCGACTTCCCGGCCGAGACGGTCGAGCCGACCGTCAGCCCCGGGTCGGCGCGGAGGTTCTCGAGCGTGACGACGACGCCCGGCGTGCCCGACGGCTGGATCTCGATGCTGACCCCGTAGGCCTTGCCGTTGACGATGTGATCGGTGATGGCGATGACGCTGCCGTCGACCGGCGCGTAGACGTCGGTCTCGACCGGCGCGCCCACGTCGAGCGCTCCGGTGCCCGTGCCGACGCCACCTTCGAGCATGAAGTAGCGCACCTCCGAGCCGCTCGACCCGAAGAGCGCGCGGAAGACCCGCTCGGCGAGGCCCGCGTTCGCGCGGGTCCCCACCGGCTCGAGCGGTAAGGCGCCGGTCCCCGTCGCGTGGTAGCCGATCGCGGTCACGCGACTCTGGTTGACGGGGAGCTGGATGCGGAGCGAGTCCTGCATGGCCACGATCTGCGGCCGCGGCGGTCCGGCCGGCAGCAGCCGGTCGGCCGGGGCGGGTCCTGTGATCGTCACGGCGCCGTTGTCACCGGCTCCGAAGGCGGTGAGAAGAAGGGCGACGAGGCAACCACAGGCCACCACGACGAGGGCCGCCGTACGGCGTGCTCGACGTGCTCTGGCTCGTGCCTCCTCGCGTTTTCTCTGACGGGCGCGCGCGGCGAAGCCGGGGGCTTCGGTCGTAGCCATCCGCGGCACGCTAGCCGAGGTCAGCAGTCGTTTCAAACGGGACCTCGCCCCGCGCGGGCGCGCGGGGCGAGGCGCTTCCACCAGCGTCGGTTCCCCGCCGGGCTCCGGTTGGAGCGCGAGCGCTCCCTGGACCGGGAACGCCCAATCGTCCTCGGTGGCCCAGAGGTCGACGACATTCCCTCCGTTTGCAGGGATTTCGTGCTCCTGGTCGTAGAGGCGATTCCCGAGCGGCATTGCTAGCCTTGCGGCGTGCTCGCCGTCCGACCTCACCTTGCCAGGGGCTTCGGACAGCGATGCCGGACGTGACGGCGCTCCTGAGCGGACGGGGGATCGCACGGAGCTTCGGCCGGCACGCTGCCCTCGAGCCGACCGATCTCGACGTTCGCGGCGGCGAGGTCCTCGGCCTCGTAGGCCCGAACGGCGCCGGGAAATCGACGCTCGTCTCGATCCTCGCCGGCGCTCTCTCCCCGGACTCCGGCACCGTCGTTCACGCCGACCCGGCGCCTCGGGTCGGCTGGGTGCCGCAGCGTCCCGCCCAGTACGGCCGCCTGACCCCGCGCGAGAACCTGGAGCTCTTCGCGCGGCTCGAGGGCGTCTCCGAGCCGGAGGCCGTGGCGGGTCGACTCGTCGAGCTCGTCGAGCTGCCAGACGACGGCCGTCTGACCGCCGAGCTCTCCCTCGGCAATCAGCAGCGCCTCAACCTCGCGGTCGCGCTCCTGGCCGATCCGGATGTGCTGCTGCTGGACGAGCCGACCTCGTCGCTCGACCCGCGCCAGCGGCGCCGGTTCTGGGAGCTCGCCCGTGCGGTGCGCGAGCGCGGCGGCGCAGTCGTCTTCGTCACCCAGAACCTCGAGGAGCTCGAGCGCTTCGCGGACCGTGTGGTCGTCCTTCTCGACGGCCGGCTCGTGTTCGACGGCTCGGCCGAGGAGTACGCGCGCTCGCCGGAGGCCGACGTCTTCGCGTGACCGCCGTCCGGCTGCTCCTCGCCAAGGACCTGCGCGTGCTGCGCCGCTCGCCCGCGCTGCTCGCGGCGCTCGTTCTCTACCCGCTGCTCGTGGCGCTGCTGGTCGGGCTCGTCGTGCGCTTCGCGTCCGACCAGCCGCGGGTCGCGCTCGTCGACCTCGACGGCCTCCCGCAGGCGCTGACGATCGCCGGCGAGCGGTTCGACGTGGAGAACGTGATCGAGCAGGTCAACGACAAGGCCGAGCTCGTGCCCATGTCGGAGGAGGAGGCCGAGCGGCAGCTCGAGACGGGCGAGGTGACGGCGGCGATCGTCATCCCGCGCGGGTTCGCCGCGAAGCTGCGGGGCATGGTCGAGAGCCCGGAGCTCGTCCTGCGTCTCGGGCGCGGCGGGCTCGCGAGCCGCTTCGAGCTCCAGACCGAGGCGCTCGTCTTCCGGCTGAACCGGCTGCTCCAGGAGGCCTACATCGCGGCGAACCTCGAGTACGTCACCCTGCTCGTGGAGGGCGGTGAGGCCGACTTCCTCGGCGAGGAGTTCGACGTCGTCGGCCTCGACGAGGCCGGGCGCCTCCTCGATGAGCTGCGAGACCGAACCGACGACCCCGAGGCGCTCGACCAGATCGACGAGCTCGACAACTTCGTGGGCGAGGCGCGCCTGGCCCTGGAGCAGACCGACGAGACGCTGCGCGCCACCGCGAACCCGATCCAGCTCCGGACCGATCGGGAGGCCGGCCGCACCTGGCTTCTCGGCGCGCAGCTCCAGGCCATTGCGCTCGCGCTGACACTCTCCTTCGTGTGCGTCCTCCTCACCGCGGGCGCGATCGCCGCGGAGCGGGACGAGAACGTCGTCGGCCGGCTCGTCCGCGGGCTCGTCGGCCTGCGGGAGCTCGTCACCGCGAAGGTGCTGCTCGGCGCGGTGATCGCGCTCGCGCTCGGCCTCGTCCTCGCGCTCGTGTTCGGGGTCGCGACCGAAGTGGGCGGAGTCGACGGGGGCCAGCCCTGGAGCCGCCTGCCGCTCCTCGCCCTCGGGCTTCTGCTCGCCGGTGCAGCCTTCGGTGCGTTCGGCGTGCTCCTCGGGGTCCTTGCGCGCGAGTCCCGCGCCGCCGTCCTGGTCGCGTTCCTCGTCACGCTCCCGCTCGTCCTCATCGGCGTCATTCCCTCCGCGTCGGTCCCGGTCGCCGGCTGGATCTCCGCCGTCTTCCCCTTCGCGCATGCGGTCGACTTCTTCGAGTCGGCGCTCTTCGCGCTCGACCCGTGGCGCGAGGTCGGCATTGCGACCCTTTGGCTCCTGGGCCTCACCGTGGCGTTCGCGACGGCCGCGAGGATGGGCGTGCGAAGATTCCTGGCGTGAGCCGACAGGATCACGACAGGGAACGGGTGCCGGGAAACCGGGAGGTTTCCCGCGGGTCTTCGCGCGCGCAGCGCGCAGCGACATGGAAAGAGGGGGTCCGTGGGGGAACATGGTTCCCCCGCGGGAGCGAGCCGAAGGGGAGCGACCTGGCGTGAGCACGTTCCCCGTCACCCGCCTCCGCCGTTTCCGGCGCACGGCGGCGCTCCGCTCGCTCGTCCGCGAGACGCGGCTCTCGCTCGACGACTTCGTGTACCCGCTCTTCGCCTGCCCGGGCGACGGGGTCGAGCGGCCGCTCGAAGGGCTGCCGGGGATCGCGCAACGCTCGGTGGACAAGCTCTGTGAGGAGGCGGCCGACGCGCACCGCCTCGGCGTCAGCGCGGTGCTCCTCTTCGGGATCCCCGAGGAGAAGGACGAGGCCGCCTCGGGCGCCTACGACGAGGACGGGATCGTTCAGCAGGCCCTCCGCGCCCTGCGCGAGGAGGTGCCCGGGCTCGTGCTCCTCACCGACGTCTGCCTGTGCGAGTACACGTCGCACGGCCACTGCGGGCTCGTCGAGGGCGACGAGGTGCTGAACGACGTCTCGCTCGAGCTCCTGGCCAAGACGGCGGTGAGCCACGCCGAGGCGGGAGCCGACGCGGTCTGCCCGAGCGACATGCTCGACGGCAGGGTCGGCGCCATCCGCGGCGCGCTCGACGGCGACGGCTTCGAGCAGCTCCCGATCGTCGCCTACTCGGCCAAGTACGCCTCTGCTTTCTACGGGCCGTTCCGCGAGGCCGCCGAATCGACGCCCGCGTTCGGCGACCGGCGCAGCTACCAGATGGACCCTCCGAACGTCCGCGAGGCGCTCCGCGAGTGCGAGCTCGATCTCGGCGAGGGCGCCGACGCGATCATGATCAAGCCGGCGCTTCCCTATCTCGACGTGATCCGAGCTGCGCGCGAGCGCTTCGACGCGCCGCTCTTCGCCTACAACGTCAGCGGCGAGTACGCGATGGTCAAGGCCGCGGCCGCAAAGGGCTGGCTCGACGAGCGCCAGGCGGCCGTCGAGGGCCTGACCGCGATCAAGCGTGCGGGCGCCGACGTGATCGTCTCGTACTGGGCGAAGGAGCTGGCCGGGTGGCTTTGACCGCGAGCGGCCTCTTCCGCCGCGCGCGCAAGGTCATCCCCGGCGGTGTCAACTCGCCGGTCCGCGCGTGGGGCGCGGTGGGCGCGGAGGAGCCGTTCTTCGCCGCCCGCGGCGAGGGGCCGTATCTCCGGGACGCCGACGGCAGGCGCTACATCGACTGGGTCATGTCCTGGGGCCCGCTGGTCTTCGGGCACGCCGACCCGGAGGTCGTCGAGGCCGTGCAGGAGGCGGCCGCCGAGGGGACGACGTTCGGCGTCCCGACCGAGCGCGAGGTCGAGCTGGCCGAGGAGATCGTCGACGCGGTGCCGTCGGTCGAGCAGGTGCGGCTCGTCTCCTCCGGCACCGAGGCGGCGATGAGCGCCCTGCGGCTCGCGCGCGGCTTCACGCGGCGCGACCGCGTCCTCAAGTTCACGGGCTGTTACCACGGCCATGCCGACGGGCTGCTGGCCGAAGCCGGCTCCGGGTTGGCCACGCTCGGCCTCCCGGCTACCCCGGGCGTGCCCGCCGGCGCGGCAGCGGACACCGTCGTGACCGCGTACAACGACGTCGACGCGGCGGCTGCCGCGGTCCAGCGTTACGGCGAGGGCCTGGCGGCGATCGTCGTCGAGCCCGTCGCCGGGAACATGGGCGTCGTCCCGCCCGATCCCGGCTTCCTCGAGGTGCTCCGTGCGCTCTGCGACGCGTCGGGCGCGCTGCTCGTCTTCGACGAGGTCATCACCGGGTTCCGCGTCGCCCGCGGCGGCGCGCAGGAGCTCTACGGCGTCACGCCCGACCTGACCGTGCTGGGCAAGATCGCGGGCGGCGGCCTTCCGCTCGCAGCCTTCGGAGGCCGCGCCGACGTGATGGCCGAGCTCGCCCCGGCCGGGCCGGTGTACCAGGCGGGGACGCTCTCCGGGAACCCGCTGGCGACCGCGGCCGCGCTCGTCGTCCTGCGCCGGCTGCGAGATCCCGCCGTCTACGAGCGCCTCGAGGAGCTCGGCGCCCGGCTCGAAGCCGGGCTGAACGAGGCCGCGCAGGGGCAGCCGGTCGCGGTCCAGCGCGTCGGCGCGATGGCGACGCTGTTCTTCCGCGAGGGGCCTGTACGGAACTTCCGGGACGCGTCGGAGAGCGACACGGACCGCTTCGCCGCGTGGTTTCGGCACCTGCTGGCCAACGGGATCTATGTGGCGCCCTCGCAGTACGAGGCGCTCTTCCTCTCCACGGCCCACGGCGACGCGGAGATCGACGCGACCGTGGAGGCGGCGCGTGAGTTCTTCGGCCGCTGAGCTCTCGGTCTGGGACGTGATCGCCCGCGAGGCCGAGCGCGAGAGCGCGCTCTGGGCCGCCGCGCTCAGGCCGATCGGGGAGCGGGAGGAGGAGGCGGTCTTCTCGCAACTCGCGCCGGCAGCCTTCGCGCTCGGGCTCGAGTCGATCTACGAGGGCTACCTCCTCCACTACGGACGTCCGCGTCTCTTCGCGCCGGCCGATTCCGCCGCGGCCATCCTGCTCGGCGACTACCTCTACGCCCACGGGCTCGTCCGCGTCGCGGCCCACGGAGAGGTCGGGGTCGTCGAGGACTTCGCCCAGCTCGTCTCTCTCTGCGCCCAGCTGCGTGCGGAGGGGCGGGAGGGCGACGGCGCCGCCTGGGCCGGGACGGCCGTTCTGCTCGGGACGCGCGACGTAAGGCTCGAGACGGGCCGAGCCGCGCTTCGCCTGCAGGCCGATCCCGCGCCGCTGCACGCCGTCGCCGAGCTGGAAGCAGGCGCCGAGGCGGTCGCGCACGCGCTGGCGCTTCACGCCGCCCGGGTGGACTAAACTCAGCCCCGATGAGCGCATTCGCCAGTGCACTCGTTCTCGCGGCCGAGAAGTCCACGGCCGAGGAAGGCCGCGACATCATCCTCGCGATGCTGGTCGTGGGCCTCATCTTCTGCAGCGTGATCGCGCTCGGACAGCTCAGCCGCTGGGCCGCGCACCGCCGCGGACGCGGTCATTAGGAGGGTTCGGCGGAATAGTGGCAATGCCGTCGGGCCGCGCACCCCGACAGCGAGCACCATCCCGCCAAACCCTCCTAGCGCGGCGCTAGCCCTGCACCGCCCGGATAGACTCGATCCCGGTGCCTGTCGCTGATCTGCGCTCCTGGATCGACCTGCTGCGTCGGGAGGGCGAGCTGGTCGAGATCGAGGCCGAGGTGGATCCCTACCTCGAGATCACGGAGATCACGGATCGCGTGGTCAAGAGCGGCGGCCCGGCACTCCTCTTCACGAACGTGAAGGGCTCGGAGCGGCCGCTCCTCATCAACCAGTTCGGGACGGAACGGCGTACGTGCCTGGCCTTCGGCGAGGAGAGCCTGGACGCGGTCGCGCGCAAGCTCGAGGAGGTGATCGAGATGCAGCCGCCTCAGGGGCTCGTGGACAAGGTGAAGGGGCTCGGGAAGCTCAAGCGGCTGGCCGACTCGCTCCCGAAGAGCGTCTCGCGCGGCGCGTGCCAGGAGCTCGTGCTCGATCCCGACCTCGACGCGCTCCCGATCCAGCACTGCTGGCCGGGCGACCCGGCGCCGTTCATCACGCTTCCGGCCGTCATCACGAAGGATCCGCGCACCGGCGTCCGCAACGTCGGCATGTACCGGATGCAGAAGATCGACGCGACGTCGACGTACATGCACTGGCAGGTGCACAAGGACGGCCGCGCCGACTGGCTCGCGGCCGAGGGGTCGATTCCCGTCGCCGTCGCGCTCGGCCTCGACCCGATCACCGCGTACTCCGCGAGCGCGCCGCTCCCGAAGCACATCGACGAGTTCATGCTGGCGGGCTTCCTCCGCGGAGAGTCGGTCGAGCTCGTCAAGTGCAAGACCGTCGACCTCGAGGTGCCGGCGAACGCCGAGATCGTGCTCGAGGGCCGCATCGAGGCCGGCGATATGGGGGTGGAGGGGCCGTTCGGCGACCACACCGGCTACTACTCGCCGCCCGAGCCGTTCCCGGTCTTCCGCCTCACGGCGATGACCATGCGGCGTGACGCGATCTACCCATCGATCGTCGTCGGCGTCCCGCCGGCCGAGGACGCCTGGCTGGGCAAGGCGACCGAGCGGATCTTCCTGCCGGCGATCCGGATGACCGTCCCGGAGATCGTCGACTACGACCTTCCCGTCGCCGGCGCGTTCCACAACTGTGTCATCGTGTCGGTGCGGAAGGCGTTTCCGGGCCACGCGCGCAAGGTCATGCACGCGATCTGGGGGCTGGGGATGCTCTCCCTCTCGAAGTCCGTGGTCGTGGTCGACGAGCACGTCGACGTGCACGACTACGAGCACGTCTTCTTCCACGTCTGTGCGAACGTCGACCCCAAGCGGGACGTCGTGCTCACCGAGGGGCCGCTCGACCAGCTCGACCATGCGGCGATGCTGCCCTGCTACGGCGGTAAGCTCGGGATCGACGCCACCCACAAGTGGCCTGAAGAGGGGGCGCGCGAGTGGCCGGAGCGGATCGAGATGACCCAGGAGGTTCGTGACTCCGTCGACAGCCGGTGGAGCGAGCTCGGCCTCGATCGGGATGCCGCCGGGAACGGCAGGATTTCCCAGGTCTTGAGGCAGAAGGTACGTCGTTGACAGGATCGAGCGCTCAGGGGAAGAATGCCCGACGCTTGTGACAACCAGGATCTGACGGAGGAAGCTGGGTGGCGGACGAGCTAGAGCGGCCGGAGGAGACCTCCGAGACACACGGGCACGACGATCCCGGGGCTCACCTCCCGCCGCCGACGATCTGGCCCTTCGCGTTCGCCGGCGCCGTCGCGCTCATCCTCGTCGGCCTGATCGTGAGCATGTGGGCCGCCGTAGTCGGCGTCATCCTTGCGGTCGTCTTCGGGTTCCTCTGGATCCGCGACGTGTCGCGCGACGTGCGCGCCGCTCCCGAGCCGGAGCCCGTCGTTGCGCCGGAGCCGTCGCCGCTCACCGTGGAGGAAGGCGAGCCGGCCGAGCCCGAGCGCTTCCCGCGCTCGAAGTTCCTCGAGGGCGCGACCCTCGGTCTCGGAGCCGTGATCGGCGGGATCGTCACGGTGCCCGCGCTGGGCTTCGCCGTCGCGCCCGCGTTCGTCGGCCAGGAGGAGCCGGATGTCGACCTCGGGGCGATGGACAACTACCCCGAGAACGAGTGGCGCATCGCGACCTTCACCTCCGACCCGGAGAAGGGCGACGTCACGAGGCGCACGGCGTTCATCCGCTACAACGGGCTCAAGAACGAGGTCCCGAGCTACACGATCATCTTCAACCGGTGCGTCCACCTCGGCTGCCCGACGCAGCCCCAGGGCCCGCCGGGCGAGCCGGAGGAAGTGAAGACGTCGGCTGCGCCGGTGACGCTGACGCCGACACAGCCTTCCGGCTTCGGCTGCCCCTGCCACGGAGGCGCCTACGACATCGAGGGCAACCGGACGGCCGGGCCGCCGGTCCGCGCCCTCGACCGCTTCGAGTACTCGGTCATCAACGGCAGCCTCTGGCTCGGCGAGCTCTACAGCGTCGCGGAGGTCGAGGGTGAGGGTGCCGACGCCGTCGCTGTCCGCTATCGCCATACCGACCCGGGTGTCCACGTCGACGGGGCCGAGGCCTGGCTCTACCCGATCACTCCCTAGATGGCGCGCACCAAGTCCAAGCGGCGAACGCAGATCGAGCAGCTCCTGCTCGCGCCGCTGAACTGGCTGGAGGAACGCTCAGGGCTCGTCGGCGCGGTCAAGTACTTCCTCTTCCGCAAGGTCCCGCACGACACGAACTGGTTCCACACGCTCGGCTCCGCGACGCTGACCGCGTTCATCGTGCAGCTGGTCACGGGCGTGATCCTCGCGATGTATTACAAGCCTTCGCCGAACGAGGCCTACGCCTCCATCCAGATGATCACGAACGACCTGACGCTCGGCTGGCTGGTGCGCGGGATGCACAGGTGGGGCGCGAGCGTCTTCATCATCCTGCTCTTCCTTCACATGGGGCGCGTGTTCCTCTTCGGCGCCTACAAGTACCCGCGCGAGCTCAACTGGCTCATCGGCGTCCTGCTGCTCGTGCTCGCGATGCTCGAGGGATTCACGGGCTATCTGCTTCCGTGGGACCAGACGGCCTACTGGGCCACCGTGGTCGGGATCAACCTGAACGCGACGGCGCCGTTCCTCGGCCCCTTCCTGGCGGACTTCCTGCGCGGAGGTCAGGACATCGGCACAGAAACGCTCGCACGCTTCTACTCGATGCACATGCTGCTCATACCGGGCGGCCTGATCGCCCTGATCACGCTGCACCTCTACCTCGTCATCCGCCTGGGCGTCACCTCGCCGCCGTGGTCGAAGGACGGGGCCGGCGTGGAGCGCGAGGAGGTCGTCGTCGGGAGGCGCGGGCTCGTCGAGCCGCGGCCGCGCGGTGACGGCGCCGGCGTCGAGGTGAGGGGACGGCCGGAAGCATGAGCAACCAGAAAGAGCGCGCCTACTTCAAGCGCTACAAGGAGGACGTCCAAGAGCGCGGGAAGCCTTTCTACCCGTACGCGATGTTCCACGACACGGTCATGAGCCTCGTCGTGGTCTGCGTGATCGTGGCGCTCGCATGCGTGTGGTACTTCACGTCGGGCGAGGAAGCGGGCGACGCGGGCATCCTCGGGCCGCGCTACACGGAGGAGGCAGACCCGGGCACGACCTCGTTCGTCCCGCGCCCGGACTGGTACTTCTACTTCCTCTTCTACCTGCTGCGGATCTTCAAGTGGCCGGATTCGGTCGTCCTCGGCACGGTCGGGATCCCGACGATCGCGCTCGTCCTGCTGCTTGCTCTCCCGTTCATCGACCGGCGGCGAGAGCGGCGGCTCGTCCGGCGCCCGGTCGCGGTCGTCGGCGCGTTGCTCGTCGTCGCCTCCATGGGAATCCTGACCTACCGCGGCGCCACCGCCGAGGAGTCTCTCGCCGGCGAGGCCGTCGAGGAGGTCGAAGCCTGGCAGCAGGAGCAGGGCCTCTCCGAGGAAGGCGTCCAGGGCGCAACGTTGTTCGCCCAGTCAGGGTGCATGAGCTGCCACACGTACCTCGGCTCCGGCTCGTCGAACCTCGGCGCGCCCGATCTGTCCGAGGTCGGGGCAGACGGCCGCTCCCCCGAGGAGTTCGCCGCCTACGTCGCCAACCCGGCCGAGTTCGGGAACACCGTCATGCCGGCGTACGCGGACCTCGGCGAGGAGAACCTCCTGCTGCTCGGCACGTTCCTCTCCGAGTCGACGGGCGGCGAGGGCGGGGGCGAGGGCGAGTAGCCCCGCCCGGGCCCGGCCCGTGAACATCTTTCTCGGGATCACGGGCGCGTCGGGCGCTCCCTACGCCCGACGTCTGCTCCAGGCGCTCTCCTCATCCGGCGCCGAGGTAGGCGTGTGCATCTCCGAGGCCGGCGTCCAGGTATGCGCGACCGAGCTCTACGGGGACATCTCTCTGCCTCGCGACGAGGTGACGGCGCGCCTGACGGAGGGGCTCGACGGCGTCACCGTCGTCGGCCTGCGCGACTACACGACCCCGTACGCCAGCGGCTCGGCGCGCGTCGACGGCTACGTCGTCTGCCCGTGCTCGATGTCGACGGCGGCGAGCATCGCAGCCGGCGCGATGGCCAACCTCGTCCACCGCGCGGCCTCGGTCGCGCTCAAGGAGGAGCGCAAGCTGGTGCTCGTCCCGCGCGAGACGCCGCTCTCGACCATCCACCTGGAGAACCTCCTGCGCCTACGGCGCGCGGGCGCGACGGTCGTCTTCGCGGCCCCGGGCTTCTACCATGGCCCCCAGACCATCGACGATCTGGTCAACTTCGTGGTAGCGCGATGTCTCGATCAACTGGGAATCGACCAGACGCTCGTGAGCAGGTGGGGCCAATGAGCTCCGGCGTGCTCGCCCCTTCCGCCGTCGAGGCGATGTTCGACCGGATCTCGCCGGTCTACGACCCGATGAACCGGCTCATGACCGCGGGCCTCGATCGTCGCTGGCGCCGCCTGGCGGTCTCCCGAGTCGTCCAGCCGGGCGACCGGGTGCTCGACGCCTGCTGCGGGACCGGCGACCTGGCGGTCGCCGCGGAGGAAGCAGGCGGCGACGTGACCGGGCTGGACTTCTCCGAGCGGATGCTCGAGCGGGCGCGCCGGAAGTCGTCGACGATCGAATGGGTCCGCGGCGACGTGCTCGCCTTGCCGTTCGAGGACGGACGCTTCGACGCCGTAACGGTGGGCTTCGGAATCCGCAACGTCGAGGACCTCGGCGCCGGGCTCGATGAGCTTGCGCGCGTGCTCCGGCCGGGCGGGCGCCTGGCGTGCCTCGAGATCACGCGCCCCCGCGGGGCGCTGCGCCCGTTCTTCCGCCTGTGGTTCGACGGACTGGTGCCATTCGCCGGCCGGGTCCTGCCGGGCGGCGACGCGTATAGCTATCTGCCGGCGAGCGTCCGCCGGTTCCCCGGTCCCGAGGACCTGGGCGAGGCGATGCGAAACGCCGGTTTCGCCGAGATCGGCTGGAAGCTCCTCGGCGGCGGCATCGTGGCGCTCCACACTGCGAGGAAGGCCGCGTGAGCGCGCTCGCCGCCGTCCGCGCCGCGCCGGGGCTCTACGCGTACCTCGAGCTGCTCGAGGAGCGCCTCGAGCGCGCGGTCTCGTCCCATCCGGGCCTCGTGGGCGCTATCGGCGCCGACACGCTCTCCGCCGGCGGCAAGCGCCTGCGACCCGTGCTCGTCTTCCTCTGTACGCCGATCGACGAGCGCGGGAGCGAGCG
>Ga0075428_100004059_pt1 | contig 16095 bp, 13 predicted proteins | sample RhiMetdeltSRZDD2_FD_75291 | JGI IMG/M metagenome (GOLD analysis project Ga0075428, IMG submission 75291) | Populus rhizosphere microbial communities from Tennessee, USA - Rhizosphere MetaG P. deltoides SRZDD2 | ecosystem: Host-associated > Plants > Roots > Rhizosphere > Soil | place: USA... | reverse complement strand
GCGACGCCGATGTCGAACGGGATTCAGTGGACGCTGCTCGACGGCGGCGTCGGCTTCGGCTCCACCGTGCTGATCCAGGGCCCCGGTCAGCAGGGACTCTGCTGCCTGATGGCTGCGAAGTCGGCGGGCGCGAGCTGCGTCATCATTACCGGCACGTCGAAGGACGCGCGCCGGCTCGAGGTCGCATCGATGCTTGGCGCGGATCTCGTGATTGACGTGCAGAAGGAAAGCGCGAACGAGCGCATTCAGCAGATCACGGATGGGCGCGGCGTGGACGTCGCCGTCGACTGCACCTCGGGCGGCGGACCGGCGCCGATGCTGCTGGCGATCGAAGCCGCCAAGCGCCGCGCCGCCACGCTCGTCGTGCAGGGCGAGGGGAACGCGACATTTCCCGATTTCCCGATCGGGCGCCTCACCAGGAAAGGCATCACGCTGAAGAGCGCGCGCGGCCACTCCTATCGCGCCGTGGAGATGGGGCTCCAGCTGCTCGCCTCGCGCAAGTATCCGCTCGACCTGCTGACGACGCACCGGTTCGGGTTGGCGGAAGTGGACCTCGCGATCAAGTCGGTGGGCGGAGAAGGCGCGCCCGGCGCGATCCACGTTTCTGTAATGCCATGGAAATAGAACAGGGGGCAGGGGGCAAGGCGGCAGGGGGTGAGGGGGAAGGGGGCAACGGAGTGCCCGTCGAAGCGGGGGCGGAATTGGCTATCGCAAGCCGGATCCTCGCCGACCTGGGCGTGTTCGATGCCGCCGGGCACGTCTCCATGCGCCATCCGGGCAACCCGCAGCGGTTTCTGATGTCGCGATCGCTTGCGCCGGCGCTCGTCACCGCAGACGACATCATGGAATTCACGCTCGAGAGCACCCCGTGCGACGCGCGCGGGCGGACGCCGTTCATCGAGCGGTATCTTCACGGCGAGATCTACCGCAAGCGGCCCGACGTCATGGGCATCGCGCATGGCCACTCGCCGGCGGTGATCCCGTTCGGGCTGACGTCGACGCCGATGCGGGCGACCTACCACAACGCCGCGTTCCTTGCGGCCGGCGTCCCGGTCTTCGACATCCGCGACCGGTTCGGCGTAACCGACATCGTCATCAGCAGCGCCGAGCGGGGAGCCGGGGCGGCCGATGCGCTCGGCGACAAGGCGGTCGTCCTCCTGCGCGCGCACGGCTTCATCGCAGTCGGGCCGGGCATCCAGGCGGCAGTGTTCCGCGCGGTCTTTACCGAAATCAGCGCACGCGTGCAGCTGCAGGCCGCAACGCTCGGTGGATCAATCGCGGCGCTGGATGCCGAGGAAGGCCGGTTGGCGGACGCGATCAACCTCGCGACCGTCGGGCGATCGTGGGAGCTGTGGAAGCGCCGCGTGACGACCTGAGCGATCGGAGGTTACGGAGGAAACGGGTTCACACGGAGGCGCGGAGCAACGGAGACGCACGGAAGGTGACTGCACGCGTCTTTAGGCAAGAGAAGTGATCACGCCTGCCGCGCGAAGCGCGGTCACCGGCGCTCCGTGCCTCTTTGTAAATCCGGATCTTCGTGATCTTTCTGAATCGCAGTTCTTGTGGAGCTCAAAGCCCGAAGTGCAGGCCGATGCCCACATATGAGATGTCGTCCTGGAAGAACTGCCCGTACGGTGAGGGGCCGTCGTACATTTCCAGCATCAGCATGATCAGGCGGCCGGGATGGCCGCTCGGTCCAGGGCGCCCGAATTCCACGCCCGCGCGTCCGCTGACCGCCGGCGACCAGTCGTGGAACTTCGTCGTTTTAACGTCAACCCCTCCTACCAGTTGAACCTTCCGCGCACGCCCGCTGCGCAACTCCGCGCCGACGTGAAACAGCCTGGACGGGAGCGTGTCCGGCTCGCGCCGGAAGATACGCTCGACGCCGGCGTATGCGCGCACGACGCGTATCTCCTGTGACACGAGGAACTCCACAGCCTCGAACGAGAGGTTCTCGCGTTCGACATCCTCGCTGTTCAAGAGGTACTCGTCGCCGAGATGCGAGCTCTGATGGTAGAGCCGTGCGCGAATACTGAAGCCGCTCCGGCGAAATGTCAGTGGTGCGCCGATGAGATAGTCCGCGTTGATGAGATCGTTTGAAGGAGCTCCGACGTTGAACTGCGCAAAGATGCTTCCGACCACGTCGAGCTGCACGCCTTCGCCCGGGGCCGGCCCTCCCTGGCGCACCAGCCCGAAGCTATCGCCCAGGCCCACGGAGGCGATCGAAGTGCCCTTACCTGATGGGTCGTCGAGTGACGGAAAGGTGCCGCGGAGGAAGGTGACAAAGGATCGGGCTTCTTTCGGATCGGCGATCAGCGGGCAGAAGATCTGATCTTCGGGAAAAACGACCGTCCCGGTCGCCTCGTCTTCGTGCACGCCTGTTCCACAGCGGGGCGCATCGGCCGTCTGCGCCTCGACGCTGTGCGCGAGCGCGAGCACGATTGATACGAGGATGATGGAAACCCGATAGCGACGCGGATTTGTCATATAGACATCGTCGCTGGGGGTCGCAGCATCGTGGCATGAAACAACACCACGATCAAACGGCGCATTAACCACGACGGCCACGACGATCACGACCCATTCTATTCGTGACCGTCGTGCGCGTCGTGGTTGCCAACTTCCGCGGGGCGGGCTACTCCAGCGCCTCCACTTTGATGATCGTTGCGCCCAGGTTGTTGCCCACCCAGAACGTCGGCCGGCTGGTGGCATTGTCGACATTGACGCGCCGGATGTTGGTTGCGCGCGGCAGCAGGTATTCGACAGTCTCGCCGCTCGTGGTATTGACCCGCACGATGCGGTCGTTGTTCATCCCGCCCGCCCACGCGTAGCCGGCGGTGTCCGCGATCGCATCGTAGACGTTGGTCCACGGCGTCGGCACCGCGAACTCGCGGAACTTCTCCGTCCTGGTATCGAACATCCCGATCTTGTTCGCCCTGAACTCCGCGAACCACAGCCGATCCTGCGCGTCCATGTGCCCGCGACGCGGGCCGGCATTGGGTGTCGGCGTTGGAAACGGCGTGACCTGCTTGGTTTTTGCGTCCACCCGGATGATGTAGGTCGCGTTCAGGTTCAGGCCGTAGAAGTTGTTCTTCGAATCCGACGCCACGCCGTACGAGCTCAGCTCGCGGAGAATGGACGAGTCCTTCAGGCCGGTCGCATAGTCGATGGCTTTCCACTGGCCGGTCTTCACGTCCACCTGGTATTCGCTGTCGCCGCCGATCCAGACCTGTCCGTCGACGTCGTGGTTGATCGGCATCACCATCGCGATGCGCGCCTCGTCCCGCTCCTTGAAGGTGGGGGAGCCCCATGTTTGGAATGTCTTCGACTTGACGTCGAACTTCGCCAGGCTGCCCTGGTACATCGTTCCCATCCAGATGTTGCCCTGCTTGTCGAGGACGAGATCGAGCGAGCCGAGCGGCGCCCCGGGCTTGGTGATAGGCATGGGATAGTCGACGACGTGTGCCGTCTTCGGATCCAGCACGCCCAGCACCTGGGAACCGAAGTCCGCGTACCACACCATGCCGCTGGCATCCGCGGCGGCGTCATGAGGCATCGCTTCCGGCCGCGGCAGATCGTACTCGGTCACCACCACGCGGGTGGCTTTGCCCTTGGGACGCGGATAAGTCTTCAGCTCGTACGACCACGTGGGCGACGAACTGAGATTGACCGTCGCGAGGTATTCAGCCGTCTTGGTGATGAGCTCTCCCCGTACCGGCGCCTCGCCTTCGCGCCCTGACATGCTCTGCGCGAGGATCGGATTGCCCGATGCCCGGCCTGGACGCAGCTGCGGCCGGCCCGGCATGCTGCCCTGCGAATAGCGCCCCATCCGATCGAGAACAGCGGGCCACTCCTTCGCCGTGTAGCGCGAACGTGCAATCAGGCTCAGCCCGTGGCACTGCGTGCAGTTCAGCAGCCCGTTCTTCATCTCCACGCTGCCCGGCCAGCTCATGAACCATTCGCCGTTCGAGAGCTGCGCCGCGAGGTCCTGCGTCTTCCGCAGCTTCAGATCGAGGTGCGCGGGCTGTTGGCCGGAGACCTGGACCGACGAGGGGCCGTCGAGATCGTACCCAATCGCGCGAATACGAATCGAGTACGTCCCTGGCTCGAGCCGGTTGCGCGGGAAGGCGTACCGTCCTTGCGCGTCGGTGGCCACGGTGGTGGTAACGGTGGAACCGGCGCGCTTCGCGCTCACGAGCACGCCTTCCATCCGCGCTTCCTGCGCCGAGCTGACCATCCCCGTCAGGGCGGCCGGCGAGGACTGTGCCTCGGTCCGGTCAAGGAACGTGAAGACCAGCGCCGCGCCCACCAGAACCGCCGCGATTGCGAAGATGTGCCTCGAATTCATGTGCATCACCTGTCAAGAATGAACCACGACGGCCACGACGATCACGACATTGCGGTTCATGTCCGTCGTGCACGTCGTGGTCTATTTCTTCTCAGCCTCGAGCCCCGGCGCTGCCAGGCCTTCGATGTGAGCCGTGTCCTGGTTGTTCTCCTCGCACATGTATTCCATCAGCTCCTGACCCGGCATCAGCTGCGCGTTGAACTGCAGCGTGAAGGGACGCGAGTAGGCGCCGGGATCGTCGATGGTGATCTCGATGTCGAGGTTGCCCAGGTCGCGGCGCGTGAACCGTTCGATCACGTGCATCTTGTCGCTGTGCAGATGGCCGTAGTTGTCGAACCAGGTCTGGTCGTTGAAGCCGACGGTATCGACGATCAGCGAGTCGCCTTCCCAGCGCCCGATTGAATGGCCATGCCACGACGGCACCAGTTCGTCGGCGGGCGGGTGGCCGCGCCCGTCCATGAAGACCTGCCGGAAGCCGTGCATCGATTCGTTGAGGATGAAGATGTGTGTGGGCGTTTCGACGAAGCGGAACGGGTACGGGTTGGCGCGCGGCGTCGGCAGCGGCAGACAGTGCAGCTGCGGATCATCCTTCGCCAGCAGCGCCCGCATGCGCTTCAGCGTCTCCGGCAGCAGAGGCATCGTCTCGCCCTTTGGCAGTCCCTGCGTGATGTTGCCGATGCCGCCGCGGCGAAGCCAGAGCCCGGTGAGATCCGGGCGGCCGTTGGCCTGGCGCGGCAGGGCACCTGACACCGGCTTGGCGGTGATGTTGCCGCCGGCGCGTGTGGCTGGCGGCAGCGTCTTCGGGACGGTGATCTGCGCCTGAAGCGGCGCGGTGAAAGCGACCGCAGCCGCGATCGCAAATGCTGCACGAAATCTTCGCACGGCGAATCTCCTGGTTGAGCGCCGATCGCGGCCGTCCGTAGAAAAACAGGCTGCGGCGTACGCTACTTGGGCGGCAGGTCGGCCTGGGCCGAGGCGAAGAGCGGCCGCCCGTTGGCGTCCTTGATGGCGCCGGCGATTGCCATCCGCGGCGCCGTCCGCGCCATGTAGCCGCCGACCGTGATCTGATCGCCGAGCTTCAACGTATTGGGTTTCCAGCCGTTCCGGGACAGCACGTTGGGACTGGCCATTTCCCAGTTCCAGTTCGAGACTTCGCCCTTCTCGTCCTTGACGTCGATGTAGAAGCGCGCGTGCGGGTTCGTCCACTCGACCTTGGTGACGGTCCCGCGCATTTCTATCGGCTTGTTGATGTCGTACTGCGTCGCGAACGAATGGTGCGCCACCACCGGCGTTCCGGCGAGCAGCGCGGCGCACGGCAGTGCAATCACCCACCGATTGCTGATAGTCATGAATCGTTCCCCCAGTGAGCCCGGGCGGCGATGGTAGCACGGGATGGCTTGACAATGCGGGGCCACTCCGTATCTGCTTCGCCCGGAGGATCGTCATGACTTTGCACCGGCAGCACCTCGGGGCCCTGCTCATCGTTGCGTGCGTGTTGCTGCTGCCGGCCGAGGGCTTTGCGCAGCAGTCCGGCATCGCCGGCGCGGTCCGCGATACGTCCGGGGGCGCGCTTCCGGGGGTCACCGTGGAGGCCTCGAGCCCCGCGCTCATCGAAGGCTCCCGCACGGTGGTTACCGACGGCCAGGGGCTTTATACCCTGGTCGACCTGCGGCCCGGCGCCTATGTCGTCACTTTCAGCCTGCCGGGCTTCAGCACGCTGCGGCGCGAAGGGATCGAGCTGACAGCCGGATTCACTGCGACCGTCAATGCCGAACTGAGCCTCGGGACGCTCGAAGAAACGATCACGGTCTCAGGCGAAGCGCCGGTGGTGGACATCCGCAACGTCCGGACGCAGACGACGGTGGACAGGGAGACGCTGACGTCAATCCCGACCACGGGCCGAATGGGTCAGTATGCGGCCCTCATTGCCGGCGCGACGCTGGAAACGACGACGCTGCACGACGTCGGCGGCGTGGCGGGAGAGCGCGGCCAGTTCGGCGTGCACGGCCAGCGGGCGGGAGATATCTCGTACGTGCAGGACGGCGTCAACACGAAGGTGCAGACCGGCGGCGTCTTCAGCCTGAACAACCAGACGTTCCAGGAAGTCAGCATCGAGACCAGCGGCATGTCCGCGGAGGCGCAGACCGGCGGCGTCCAGGTAAAAGTGGTACCGAGAGACGGCGGCAACATTCTTTCGGGCAACCTCGCCGCGGCGTTCTCTCATCCGAACCTGCAGGGCACGAACATCACCGACGACTTGCGCGCACGCGGGCTGACGTCCGCTCCTGGCTTGAAAAAACTCATCGACACCGGCGGAGGTCTGGGCGGACCGATCAAACGGGACAAGCTGTGGTTCTTCTACGCCTACCGGTTCTCGAGCGTCGGCCAGTATCAGCAGGGGAACTACTACAACAAGCTGCAGGGGATCGACATCAGCAAGGATCCGGTGTTCGATGTGTTTGCGTACGAACCCGACTTGAGCCGTCCGGCAGCCACCGACGATTACTACACCGATCACAGTCTGCGATTGACCTGGCAGGCCGCGCGCAAGCACAAGATCGTCGCGTCCGCGACGGTGAACAACAACTGCAGCTGCCTGATGTTCCTGCTGGCGCCGCAGAACGGTGTGCTGGCGGCGCCTGAAGCCACCGGCGAGCATCATTACAACCCGAACACCTTCCCGAGCATCAGCTGGACGTTCCCCGCCACCAACCGGCTGCTGTTCGAATCGTCGGTGTCGATGCAGGCGTTCCACAACACGACGAAACGGGAACCGGGCGTGTTGCCGAACGTAATCCAGGTCACCGAGCTCAACAACAACTACCGGTGGGGCTCGCGCGCCGTTTCGATCAACACCGCCGGCGGCAACTACACGACGCTGAAGCGCGAGTTCTACTTCCAGCGCGCGACCGCCTCCTACATCACCGGCTCGCACAACCTGAAAGCAGGGTTCGAGCGCAGCCAGTTCAACCTGGGACGCCTCCCGAACCGGTATACCGACGCCGATCAGATCAACGGAGCCCGGAATTACACAGTTCGCGCGATGGTGCCGACGCAGATCACGCTGTGGGCGGTCCCGTACGGGGAGTGGGAGACAGCGCGCGACCTGGCGTTCTTTGCGCAGGATCAGTGGACCGTGCGGAAGCTCACGCTCAATCTGGGTGTGCGGGTCAACAACTTCAACGGATCGATCCCCGACCAGACGCTGCCCGCCGGCTATTTTGTTCCCGAGCGCCACACCGATGCGGTCAAGGACTCGCCGAACTGGACCAACCTGAACCCGCGCGTGGGCGGGGCCTACGATGTGTTCGGCACCGGCAAGACCGCGATCAAGGCGTCGCTCGGGCGCTACACGCCGCGCAACACCGGCGCGGTCGGGAACCCGCTGCAGAACATGGCGCAGAGCGCCAACCGGACGTGGAACGACGCCAATCGCGACTTCGTCCCGGATTGCGATCTGCGCGCCACGGCGGCCAACGGCGAGTGTGGTCCGCTGTCGGATCTCACGTTCGGCCTCGTCAGACCGGCCAGCGTCGGACGCGCGGCCGATTCGCTGGGCGGCTTCAACAAGGACAGCTACAACTGGCAGGCGTCGCTGGCGCTGCAGCACGAGCTGCGGTCGAACATGGCGCTCAACCTTGGATACTTCCGTACGTGGTATGGCAACTTCCTGGTCACCGATAACCTCGCCATCTCACCGGACGACTACGATCCGTTCTGCATCACCGCGCCGACCGACAGCCGGCTGCCGGGCGATGTCAGCGGTAAACAGATCTGCGGCCTGTACGACATCAAGCCCGCGAAATTCGGCCAGGTGAATAACCTCGTGACCCAGAGCTCGCATTTCGGCGATCGAAGCGAGGTCTACAACGGCATCGACGTCAGCCTCAACACGCGGTTCGCGCAGGGTGGCGTGTTCCAGGGCGGCCTCAGCGTCGGCCGCACGGTGGAAGACAGCTGCGTCACGGTTGACCAGCCGCAGAACGGCGACACCGGCTACGGCCTCACGGTCGGCGGCACGGCGCCCGGCTATTGCCGCGTGACGCGCCCCTGGGCGGCGGCGACGCAGCTGAAATTCATGGTCGTCTATCCGCTGCCGTGGAACCTGCAGACCAGCGCGGTCTACCAGAACATTCCCGGCATGCCGATCAACACGACCTACCTCGCGGTCAACGCCGAGATCGCTCCCTCGCTCGGCCGCAATCTTGTCGGCCGCAACAATGTCGTCATCGACCTGGTGCCGCCGAACACGATCTTCGAGCCCAGGCTGCAGCAGGTGGACCTGCGAGTGAGCCGTACGTTCGTGGCCGGAAAGGCGAGACTCAGGGCGAATCTCGATCTCTACAACGCGCTCAACGCGAGCAGCGTCCTCAACCAGACGACCCGCTACGGTCCACAGTGGATGAACGTCGTCCAGGTGATGGGCGGGCGCATGCTCAAGTTTGGCGGCGAGTTCCAGTTCTAGTCTCGATGAAGGCTCAGCTCGTCGACGCGATCCGGATGCTCGAGCGCGCCGGCTATATCGATCACAACGGCCACGCCAGCGCGAGGCGCGACGCCAACGCGTTCTACATCAACTCCGGCGCCTCCGTCCGCGGCGCGCTGACCAGCGACGACATCGTCACGGTCGATTTGGACGGCAACCTGGTCGAGGGGAGCGCGAAACCGCCGCTCGAGTTCCACATCCACTCCGAGATTTACCGCGCGCGGCCCGACGTGCATGCGGTCATGCACACGCATCCGCAGTGGTCCACCTTCCTGACGATGACGGGAGTGACATATAAGCCGGTCTACGCGCAGGGCGTCCTGCTGGGCGACATGCCGCTGATGGACACGCCGCTGTCGGTGAACACCAAGCCGATGGGGGAGAGGCTTGCCGCGACACTCGGCCCCCGTCCGGCCGTTCTCCTCAAGGCCCACGGCGTCGTCGTCGTCGGCGCCGACATCGTCGAGTGCTTCGCGCTGGCGGCCTACGTCGAGGAGAACGCCTATCGCCAGTACATGGCGATGCAGATCGGGGAGCCCTACGTCTTCAGCGAGGCGGAGCAGAAGGCCAGCCGCGAGAAGCTCTGGTCAGCGAGCCTGTTCAAGAAAACCTGGGATCACTATCACTCGAAGCTGCAGTCCGGCTAAAGCCGGACACTACGTACGCTTTTAACCACGACGATCACGACGATCACGACCCAGGGAGCGTTCGTGCTCGTCGCGTCGTCGTGGTTTTCAATGTTTGTAGTTTGAGGTACGTAGAGGTCGACCTTCAGGTCGGCCCGCGTACGTAGTGTCCGGCTTCAGCCGGACCAGAGGTCGCTCGGTTGCGGACCTCAGCCGGTGAGGCCGAGAAACGCGCACAAACGATCGCGCTCGTCCGCGAGCGCGTGACGGAATCGACGATCGCGTGGCGGCTTTCCGGCGACGTAGCCCACATCGATGGTCAGGTCGCGTCCGGCGACCGACGCGTTGGCCCAGCCAATGACGGCGTCGCGCCACAGCAGTGGCAGCGCGTAGTATCCCCACCTCCGTTTAGGCACCGGCGTATAGGCCTCGAATCGATACGCCCAGTTCCACAGGAGCTCGAACCGTCGTCTGTCCCAGACCGCTGGATCGAATGGCGCCAGCAGACGAACGGTGTCGTCAGGTTCCACCACACCTGGCTCTTCGCCGGCCGGCCAGTACCAGTCCACGCCGCCGACATGCGCATGCGCGAGCCGCTGCCTCGCACGTTGCAGGGCAGCGGTGAGCTCGTGGGTCCATTGCGGAACCGCGTATCGCAGCCGTCGGACTGCGTACGACAGACTCGCGGCCGGTAGCGGCGCGTAGACATTCACGACCACATCGATCAGCGCGTCGAGACGACGACGGCGCTCGCGTGCATCCAGTCGACCAGGAGCGTGCTCGTTCAGCCCGTAGATTCTGATGCCGGCCTCGCGGCGAACGACGCGCAGCAGGCCGCGGTAATGCATCGCGTCCAGCAGATGCGTGGTCGCACTCGACGAACCACCCCAATAGTTCGTCACCGTGCCGAGCGAGAAATGATCGTCAACCTGGCGCGGGTGGACCGGACCGCGAACGCGGATGAACTCGAGCAGGCCCTTGACGTGCCTGCCCCGCGCGACGCTCCACGGCGTCCGACCCCGGCGAGGATGCATCAAGCGGAACACGCGGTCGGTGACAAAGCCGTAATTGATGAAGAAATCCTCGTGGACGTGCAGGCGAGAGTAATGGCGCTCCAAATCGCCCGCGCGGTAGTTCGTCACACGGTGCCGCAGCGTCAGGTCCTGAGCGCGCGCCGGCGCTCGAATCGGGTCAGCCTGCACGAAACCTAACGCCTCGAGCGCTTTCCGCAGGGATGTCGGCGGAAAGAGGCTCCGCGTGACGGCGTGTCGGCGCAGTTCGTCGATGGTCAATCGAGGTCAATTATCACGTCGAAGAATCGTGCGATACGGCACACAATGGCCATGTCCGGATATGAGGCGACGGCTCCTCCTCGTTGCTGTGACGTTAGCAGGCGCGATGGTGCTGTTCCTGCTCTGGTTCGGCCAGTCCACTACGTGGGTCCGCGACCGCGTTGTCGCGGCTCTGAACCAGCGGTTCGCCAGCCAGGTGGAGCTCGGGTCGCTACAGCTGTCGTTATTGCCCCGTCCGCGGGCCTCCGGCACCAGCTTGATCTTTCGTCAAAATGGTCGAACGGACGTGCCGCCGCTCATTACGATTGGCGCGTTCGACGCCAGCGCGAGCGTCATCGGGCTCGTCGGTCGGCGCGTGCGCCTCAGGGAAGCCAATATCAGCAGTCTCGACATCTACATCCCGCGGCGCGCCCGTCCGGCCGATCCGCAGCCGGAGGAACCGAACATCGAGAACCTGCGGGCCAGGAGGGCACCCCCCGAACTTCCGCCGCATCCGGTACATCCGGCCGTCCCGTCATCGATCGTGATTGACCGGGTGGTATCGCGCGCGGCACGCCTCGAGATCCCATCCGCGCGACCGGGCCGGCTGTCGAGGATTTTCGAGATTCACGACCTCGCGCTGGATGGCGTGGGCCGCCGCGAGGCGTGGCGATTCCAGGCGGGCATCACCAATCCGATCCCGCGCGGCCGGGTCGAAACGACCGGCACCTTTGGGCCCTGGGACGAGGACGAGCCGGATTTCACACCGCTGAGTGGCCAGTACACCTTCAGTCACGCCGACATGGATGCCATCAAGGGCATCGGCGGGATCCTCTCGTCCGTCGGCACGTACAACGGGGTGCTTCAACGCATCGAGGTGGAAGGGCAGACGGAGATACCCGACTTCTCGCTCGACATCGCCGGCCAGCCAGTGCCGCTCGCGACGAGATTTAAAGCTGTGGTGGACGGCACCAACGGCGATACCTGGCTCGAGCGCGTCGAGGCGCGCATCGTGGAGTCCACGATCGTGGCCAGCGGCGCCGTGGTGAGAACCGAGGACGTGCGGGGACGCGGCATCGTCCTCGACCTGCGGATGAACGCCGGCCGAATCGAGGATCTCATGCGGCTGGCGGTGAAGGCCGACCAGCCGCCGCTCGTGGGCCGCGTGGACCTGGAGACGAGCTTTCTCCTGCCGGCGGGGCCCCAGGACCTCATCGATCGTCTGCGGCTCGAGGGGCGTTTTACCCTGGCCGAGGCCCGCTTCACCAACCTTGACGTGCAGAAACGGATCAACGAGTTAAGCGAGCGTGGGCGCGCCGACGACAACGCCGCGAAGGAGGGCGAGAGCGTCGTCTCGAATCTCGGCGGCCGCTTCGTCCTGCGAAACGCCACGTTGCAGCTCGAGGAGTTGCGGTTCAGCGTGCCGGGCGCCACCGTGCGGCTGGCGGGTTCATACAACCTTCACCGCGAGGTCATCGACTTCCGAGGGGACCTGCTGCTCGATGCAAGCCTCGCGCAAATGACGAGCGGTGTGAAATCGCTGCTGGCCAGAGCGGCGCAGCCGTTCTTCCGCGGCCCCAACGGCGGCACTCGCCTGCCGATTCGCATCACAGGCACACGGTCACGGCCGTCGTTCCGTCTCGATGTGGGTCGCGTGTTTCGGCGTTCGTAGAGGCCGACCTTCCGCCTTCGCCTAACGCTTCGGCGGACCACCGGGTCGGTCCGCGAATGCGGACCGACCAATCAGCACTGGCTAGTCGGGTCGCACAGCGACCCGACGCTTGGCGAAGGTGGTCAGGTCGGCCTTGGGGTCAGCGCGTGGGGTTGATGTTGATCTCGACGACCGATTCGCTGTCGACCGGCACGCCATTCTCGGTCGCGGGCCGGTATTCCCAGAAGTGAGTCGCCGCCAGCACACGCGCGTCGTAGCGCGGCTCGATGCTTCGCACCATCGTGGCCGACATGACCCGGCCGCTGGTGTTGATTCTGACCCGTACACTGCCTGACAGAGCCGTGCGCACCGGCGTGCCGGCCGGCCAGGGAGGCATCTCCTGCCTGATGGCCGCCGCCGGCTGCGACGGGCGCCGCACAGCTGCAGTCGCCGGGGGGGGAGCAACCGGCGCTGCAACTGCGGCGGCTACGGCTTCCGGCTTCGGTGCCTCAGACGCCGTCGCGATCTCGATGAAGCTCTCGGCAAGGAGCCGGATATCGTCAACGCCCTCCGCGCTGCGCACTTCGGGCTCCGCCGACAAAGCCAGGACTCGTTTGAACTGCGGCAACGCGCGGTCGAAGGCCTTGGCGCGGTAGTCCTCTCGCGCTTCGGCAAACATCTTGCGAATCACGCCGGGGACAATTTCGCGCCGCTGCTGGGCAAAGAGCGTGATGAACCGGGGCGGCATATCCTCGGCGGACAAGCTGAACTCGGGTGTCGACGCGATCAGCCGCTTGACAGCCGCTTCTGCATCTGTCTGACGCCCCAGGGCGAGCAGGCACAACGCCCGGTACTGCTGCGCCGCAGGATCCTGCGAGTCTCCAATCGCCGTCAGTGCCTGGTCGTATTCGGCGGACGCGTAGAGGTCGCGGACGCGGAGTTCCAACGATTCCTGAGACTGGGCGGACACGAGCGCGCCTGCCACGGCGATCGCGCTGCCGAGCGTGATGAGCCGACGGATGGAAGTTGCAGTTTTCACCGGTCCCTCATATTCACCGCGACGCGGTTAGGTCCGTTCAACGAAACGGAAAGTGTCAGCCGTTTAGTTCCGAGCTGCGGATGACGCAGTTCGATCTGATGATTGCCCAGCGGCAGCATGGCGTTGCCAATCGGCGTCTCGCCGGCGCGTTCGCCGTCGATCCACACCTCCGCCCAGGGTGTGGCGTTGAAGTTGACCGAGGAGCGAGGCACTTCCACAGCGAGCGTGGTCGTCTGTCCCGGGGTGATGCGCACCACGCGGGAAACCCGGAAGCCGGTCTTCTCGTCTGAAAGTGTCAGCTGGTGGTCGCCTGGTGACAGCATCAGGCGCGACGTCTCCGTCAGGCCAATCAGACCGCCGGCCTCGTGGATCTGCAGCGGCAGCGGGGCCTGCACCGTCAGCCACCCCGCGGACGCCGCCGCGACCGAGGTGCCGACGACGACGGTGGACGTTTCACCGGCTCGCAAGGTGACGGCGCGCTGGTAGACCGCACCCTGATTCCTGACCACGAGCCGGTGGTCTCCGGCGGAGAGATGTTCCACGAGGATCGGCGCGGTTCCGCGATCGACCCCGTCGATGTTGATGACGCCTCCCGCCGGTTCGGTGATGACCGATAGGGCGGAGGTGACGGCGATGGCGGAGCCCGCAGCCGCCGCCGGGTTCTCACGGAGCACGTACTGAAGAGAGCTCTTCTCGTCGTCGGCCAGCACAATCTGCTGTCGTTCGGCGGAATCACCTTCGCCGAGCACGACGTCGTAGGTACCTGGCGCCAGCGACAGCGCGAGCGGGGTCCTGCCGCGCACCTCGCCGTTGATGCGGACCTGGATGCCGACCGGCTTACTTTGTATCTGGATCGAGGCGTTCGACGCGCCTCCGCGCAAACCAACCACCGCGGAGGCTGAGAGCACCACGACGCCGAGCGCGCCTAGACCCCATCGGAGGTACGGCTGCCGGCCGAGGACTGCGGCCAAGTCGGATTCCGACTTGAATTCTTCGATCGCGTCTGGAACCGTCGCATGTCGAGCCATAAATCCGTGCGTACTTTCAGCGCTTGGGTGCATGAATCCAACGCTTTCGTTACAGGGGCGAGGTCACCCGTCAGCGAGAGACATGCCTGTTTTCCGTGCGAAAAAGCGCCTGTTTCTGAATGATGCTTGGCATAAGTTCGCTGTCAGGCAGACTTTCGTCTCTAAAAAGGACACCATCGTGCCCGCCGGCGTGTCCTAAATTGGGTCGACGCGGGGAACGAATGTCCGCAGCCGTGCAGCGGCGGCCGAGTCCAGCGGTTTGATGAAGGAGTACTGCGTCTTGATGTTCGTGTACCCCAGGTTCTCGTAGAACCGGTGTGCCGCCTTCCGCGTGGCGCTGGAGGCGAGTCGCAGTATCGAGCATCCCCGATCTCTCGCCCAGATTTCGGCACGGTCCACCAGCGCGCGGCCGATGCCCAGCCGGCGATGGTCTCGATCGACGACGAGACCGGCGATCGCGGCGAACGCTTCGGCATCGACGTATTCGGTAAAGACGACGTGCACCCATCCAACGGCGAGGCCGTCCACATCCGCGACGAAAAGCTGTTGGTCTTGTCGCAGGAGGATCCGCGACAGCCGGTCGGCCGCATCCGCGTGCGTCAGGTCGTAGCCAAGTTGGGTCGTCAGTTGCGCGATCGCGGCGGCGTCTGACGCGCGGGCCACTCGAATCGTGACAGGGGCCATGGCAGGTATACTGCCACGACGCCTTCGGGACACTCGCCAATCGCAGGAGGGAGCGATGCGTGTAGTCATAGCCGTCATCATCGGCTTCGCCGCGGGATCCTCAGCTCTCGGTCAAACCAGCCCACATCAACGCGGTACACCGGTTATTCCGATTAACCGGGCGCCTGCCAGCGAATCGGTCGTCGTCACACGCAATCAGGCGTGGCAAGTACAGGCAACCGACCATTTCGATATTTATCATCAGGCGCCCCAGCCCCAGATAGACGCCGCGGCTCTCGAGGCCGAGCGCGCCTACGCCCGCATCAGCGCCAACATGGACCACGAACTCACGGCAAGGATGCCGGTGATCCTGGTGGCGAATGATGCCGATCTACCGAGGACCGCAGAGCAGGCGTATCAGCTCGTCGCCGCAAGCGGCGCGCCTATCGGGGCTGAACACCTGTTGTTATCCGGGGAGACGCTGGCGCAACGGCCATACTGGATGGCACACGAGCTCACGCATCCGTTCCTGTTTGAATTGCTCCCTGCACCAGTGGATTTCGCCGCGTGGGTGTCGGAGGCACTCGCCGATCATCACAGCGGCGCGTGGCAACCCGTCGCCCTGGCCGCGATGCGCGATTCGCTCACAACTGGCCGTGTTCCAGCAGTCGAAAGCCTGGCTGTTTCAGATCGTCATTGGGGACACGCCGTGTTCGACTACATCGCCTCGCAGTACGGTACCGACGGTGTCCGGCGGTACATCGAGGTTTTGAGTCGCCGGCCGCAATCTGGTGGTGACGCAATTGAGGAGGCCTTTTCGACCTCGCCCGCCGAGTTCAATCGCGCGGTTGAGGCGTACGCGAGAAGCCGCTTGCAGTGACTCGGCCTCACGTAAGAGCGCAAGCCGGGTACGCGATGGCCGCCCTCCTCGCGGTCTTGATCATCGCCGGTCTGCTCGTGGCGAGCGCGTTGCCGTTGTGGGC
>Ga0075428_100004058_pt1 | contig 16096 bp, 13 predicted proteins | sample RhiMetdeltSRZDD2_FD_75291 | JGI IMG/M metagenome (GOLD analysis project Ga0075428, IMG submission 75291) | Populus rhizosphere microbial communities from Tennessee, USA - Rhizosphere MetaG P. deltoides SRZDD2 | ecosystem: Host-associated > Plants > Roots > Rhizosphere > Soil | place: USA... | reverse complement strand
TTCTGGGGCCGGCCGTCGGCGACAACCCCCGCCTACAACGGGGGCGCGTCCAGTGGCTCGAATCTCGGCCCAACCAACCCGGCCCTGCTGGAGGTCGTCAAGCAGCGATTGAGAAGGCAGAGGGCGACGGCGGCTGACCCTGGTGCTCCGGTCCCCGTGGATCTGGTCACTGCTTCCGGCAGCGGCCTCGACCCTCACATTTCCCCGGCCGCAGCCTATTATCAAGTGAATCGTGTTGCCGCGGCGCGCGGCATTCCCGTCGAGCTGGTGCGAAATTTGGTCACCGGCCATATCGAACTACGGACGCTGGGTGTCCTCGGGGAGCCGCGGGTCAATGTCCTGCTCCTGAATTTGGCGCTGGACGAGCTTCGCTAACGAACATGCCCGAAGAAAAGCGCCCCGATCCCGATATGCTGTTGGCCCGCGTGCAAGCGGATGAAGCCAAAAGCCGCCGCGGCAAGCTAAAGATCTTTTTTGGTGCGGCTCCAGGCGTTGGCAAAACCTACGCGATGCTCGAGGCGGCCCGCAAAGTCGCGAAGGAAGGGCTGGATATCGTTGTTGGCTACGTCGAGCCGCATGCCCGCCCTGAAACTCAAGCCTTGGTTCTAGGTCTGGATGTGCTGGCCAGGCGGCCGGTCAACTATCGCGGCCGACAGCTCTTGGAGTTTGACCTTGACGGGGCTCTCGCGCAAAGGCCGCAGATTATTGTCGTCGATGAGCTGGCCCATACCAATGTGGCCGACGAAGGCCAATTGATCCATGCCAAGAGATGGCAAGACATCGAGGCTCTCTTGGCCGCTGGCATCGACGTCTACACAACCGTCAATGTGCAGCACCTGGAAAGTCTTAACGATATCGTGGCGAAAATCACGGGTGTAGTAGTGCGGGAAACGGTTCCAGATGCCGCCTTCGAGCAGGCTGACGAGGTCGAGTTGGTCGACTTGCCCCCCGACGAACTAATCGAGCGGCTGAAGGAAGGGAAAGTCTACGTCCCCGATCAGGCTTCGCGGGCGATGCAGAACTTCTTCAACAAGGGAAACTTGATCGCGCTTCGCGAACTGGCCCTGCGGAAGATGGCCGAGCGTGTTGATCGGCAGATGACCGACTGGCGGGCGGACCAGGCGATCGAGAAGACCTGGCCGGCCGCCGAACGACTACTGGTCTGCGTCGGTCCCGGCCCAGCGTCGGCAAGTCTCGTGCGGGCGACGAGGCGCATGGCAGCCAGCCTTCGTGCCCCGTGGCTGGCCGCTCACGTGGAGACTCCGGCCGATTCGCGGCTTTCCGGCGCCGATCGCCAGCGCCTGGCGGAGACCATTCACCTTGCCCGTCAGCTTGGCGGCGAGGTGGTTACTCTCGGTGGCAGCGACGTGGCCGGAGAGATCATTGCCTATGCGCGGCAGCGAAACGTGACCCGGATAATTGTCGGCAAGACGCTCCTGCCGCGCTGGCGCGAATTGCTGCGCGGCTCATTCGTCTACGAGTTAACGCGGCGCAGCGGCGACATCGATGTTTACGTCATCAGCGGAGAAGGAGAGCCTGCTGCGAATCGCAACAGCCAGGAGCGCCCGCTGCCGCGCCGCTACCGGGGATATGCCGAAGCGGTTGCCGTCGTGCTCCTCTGCACCCTGGTTTGCTGGACCCTCTTTCCGCTGCGGCTATTCAGCGAGCTGACATTGTGCATGATCTACCTGGCCGGCGTCGTGGCCGTCGCCGCCCGCCATGGCCGCGGCCCGAGCATGCTCGCGGCATTCCTTGGCGTGGCGGCGTTTAATTTCTTTTTCATCCGACCGTACTTCACGTTCGCCGTCAGCGATGTGCAGTATCTTTATACATTTGCCATCATGTTAGTCACGGGGTTGCTGATCAGCACGCTGACTAGCCGCGTCGCCTTTCAGACCGAGCTGGCGCGGCTGCGGGAACGCCAGACAAGTGCCCTGTACCAGCTCGCCCGATCGCTCGTACAGCTAGATGACTTTGCCCACTTTGACCGCGTGGCAGCGGAGATTACCAGCCTTCTGGACGCCGAAGTCATCATTCTCTCTGCAACAAGCGATGACAACGAAGTACCCCCCCGGCTGGACTTGACGCTGGCCGCGACTTGCGAGCTTTCAGCGAACGAGCGCGCGGTCGCGGAGTGGGTTGTCAAGAATGGCAGTACAGCCGGCCTGGGAACCGGCACCCTCCCTTCCGTGGATGTCCATTTCGTCCCGCTTCTGACCCCCGGTGGCATTGTCGGCGCGCTGGGGGTGCGTCCACACACAGCGACGCGGCTGCTCATGCCGGACCGGCAACGGTTAATTGAAACGGTCGCCAGCCAGCTTGCCTTAGCTATCGAGCGGCTGCGGTCCGAAGAAGCGGCGCAGCAAAATCAACTCCGGTATGAGCGGGAGCAGCTGCGCAGCGCCTTGCTTAGCGCCGTCTCGCACGATCTGCGCACGCCGCTCGCGGCCATTGCCGGCGCGGCCAGCACCCTCGCCGACTCGGCGGCCGCAGTCCCCGAACAAACTCGCCAGGAATTGGCCAACTCCATTGTCGCTGAAACCGACCGTCTTAACCGCCTCGTCTCGAACCTCCTGGACATGACACGGATCGAATCGGGCAGCATCCAGCTCAACCGTGATTGGCATCCGCTCGATGATGTGGTCGGTGCAGTGGTCCACCGCTTAGCGAGATTGCTGGAGTGTCACCGGCTGACGGTCGATATCCCCCCGTCCATGCCGCTCGTTTATTTGGATGAACTCCTCTTTCATCAGGTGCTTGTCAACTTGCTCGAGAATGCGGCTCGCTATACACCGTGCAATTCTCAGATTCTTCTGTCGGCCGGTGCAAGCGCGAAAGGAGTTTGGCTGGAGGTAGGAGATACCGGGATGGGCTTTCCCTCGGAAGACATCGAACGGATCTTCGAGAAGTTTTATCGTGGAACTCAAGAACATGTGCGTTCGGGCACGGGACTAGGACTGGCCATTTGCCGCGGCATTGTTGAGCTACACGGCGGCACGATCCGAGCCGCCAATCGGCCGGAGGGCGGCGCCGTGTTCCGCATCGAACTGCCGCAGCCTCCGCAGCCCGTGCTCCACCTGCCCCTTGAATCCGATGCCACATGACCGACAGCCCACGAATCTTAGTGATCGAAGATGAGCCAGAAATTCGCCGGTTTCTGCGCGCTTCGCTCTTGGCACAGAGGTTCCTTGTAGAAGAAGCTCCAAGTGGCAGGGAGGGGATACTCAAGGCCAAGTCGCAGCCGCCGGAACTCGTGTTATTGGATCTCGGACTCCCGGACATCAGCGGCTTTGATGTGATCCAGGAACTCCGCGCTTGGTCGAGCATTCCCATCGTCATTCTCTCAGCCCGCGGGCAGGAATCGGACAAAGTCGCAGCGCTCGATGCGGGGGCGGACGATTACCTCACCAAGCCCTTCGCCGCTGGCGAGTTGCTGGCCCGCATTCGCGTGGCGCTGCGTCATCAGGCCAAACTCAGCGAGCGAGGCCAGTCCAACGTTTTCTCGGCTGGCCGGCTGGAAGTTGATTTGGCCAAGCGGCAAGTGCGAGCGAATGGTTCCGAAGTTCACCTGACTCCGACTGAATATCGGCTCTTGACTATCCTTGTCAAAAACGCGGGAAAGGTTGTCACGCATCGGCAGCTCTTGCGGGAGGTGTGGGGGCCCGATTCATCGCAAGAGACGCACTATCTTCGCGTATATGTCAACCAGCTACGGCGAAAGCTGGGCGACACGGCCGTCGAGCATAAACTGATCCTCACGGAGCCCGGGGTCGGCTATCGGCTGTGCGTGAACGATATGGACGGGATCCCGCCAGGTCTAGAATCCTCGAGCGAAGAGGTACCGTAGTCAGGCGAAGCCGAAGAGCTGCTTTGTCGTTTTTTGGCCCGCTCCGCCGGCGTAGGAGATAGCCCGGCCTTTCCGCTAATGAATCGCTTTCAGGCGAGCCATCCAGCGCTCGACAATGGCGGCATGGGATGCGCGTCGAAAACCCGCGAGCGAGAGTACCGACTCTACCACACCTTCGCATCGGCTACTCTGCCGCTAATTGCCCTCGTCGCCAATTCCACGGCTGGCCTGTTGTTGCTTGTGGTTTCGGCTTGGAATGGGCGCCTGTTAGTTCTTGGGGGAATCGTGACTGCCGTGGCGTTTGCATTTTGGTTTCACGTTTCGTCGGTGACTTGGCGAATCATGGCCGACGAAACGACGGGCAATATCGACTTCATCGGCTTGCTGACAAAGCGTTGCGTTCATGCGACGCAGTTTGTCTCCATCATTCCCGATCAGGCGTACGGCCGGAACCTTGTCGTTGCACTTCAATCTGGGCGGCCCGTGCCGCTCTACAAAATCCACTTTGATGGATTCCACGACTTCCTTACTTGGCTGAAACGGGCTAACCCCCGCCCAACAGGAAGTTCTGCGGCTCGCCCTCAGTGGATTGAGTGAGGCGACGATCGCCATCCTGGCAACGATTGATGAGATCCTGCGCGAACTTCGGCCGCGCAAGTGTTGCTGTAGGATCGCCTCTTTCTGCAAGGAAAACTGGTTGATGATGCTCGACACCGCGCAGTGCGGACCGAACTTTCACGTCCTTGCGGACCCCACTGGGCAATCGCCAACTTGTTTCGATCCGCAGCGCTCTGCGTCTTCCGCGGAGTAACAAACTGCGGCAAATTCTGCGGATGGCGGAACCTCATTGAGCAAGAGCCAGTAATAGCCCAAATGCCGCACGGCTTCGGTGAATTGGTTGAAATCAACTGGCTTGCGGATATAGCTGTTGACGCCCAGTCTATAGCTCTCGATCATGTCGTGCTCCTCATTCGATGAAGTCATTACCACGACTGGAGTCACGCACGTTCGCTCGTCGGCTTTGATCCGCCGCAGAACCTCAACTCCATCCACCAACGGGAGCTTCAAGTCCAGCAAGATCACCTTGGGACCGCTCGCGACGTTGCGGCCCGCATAGCGGTCGGTTCCGAAGATGAACTCCAGCGCCTCTGCCCCATCACGCACGACATGCACGTGGTTGGCCAGATTGTGCGTCTTAAAGGCGTGAAGCGCGAGTTTGATGTCATTGGGATTGTCTTCCACGAGCAGGATCTGAACCTGATGTTCACTCATGTTGGCTCCATTCGATTGGGAGAGTGAAAAAGAACGTCGCCCCTTGATCCGGCTGGGCCTCGGCCCAGACGCGACCGCCGTGGCGATGGATGATCCGCTGCACAATAGCCAAGCCAACGCCGGTTCCCTCATACTCTTCGGCACGATGGAGTCGCTGAAACACGCCGAATAGCTTGTGGGCGTAGCGCATGTCAAAGCCAATTCCATTGTCTTTGACGAAATACAGGGAGTGACCTGTCGAATCTTCTTGCTCGCCGCCGACCTCAATCCGCGGTGCTTCGCGACGCGATGTGTATTTCAGGGCATTGGAGAGCAGGTTCATCCAGACCTGCTTGAGAAGTCCAGGGTCAGCCGAGCAAGCGGGCAACTGGCCGACCACGATTTCTACCCGCCGGCCGGGGCAATTCCTCCGTAGCTCGCCCAGGCAGCGGCGGACCGTCTCCTCTGGCTCTGTGCGCTCCGTGTTGAGCGGCTGACGCCCCAGGCGTGATAGGGCGAGCAAATCGTCCACCAGTTGGCCCATGCACTGGGTGTTGGCCCGCACGTCGTGCAGGTACTCTTGCGCTTCGGCCGGCAATGCCGCGGAATACTCTTCCAGCAGGATTTGCGAAAAGCCGTCGATGGCCCGCAGCGGCGCGCGGAGATCGTGTGAGACGGAGTAAGAAAACGCTTCCAGTTCCTTGTTGGCCGCTGTCAGCTCGTGATTCGTCCGTTGCAGTTGCTCATTGAATACGGCCAGCTTTTCCTCGGCGTGCTTGCGCTCGGTTAGGTCGCGGCTGACTTTCGAAAACCCGATGAGCTCTCCGGAGGCACTCCGCAGCGCGGTGATCGTCACGTTCGACCAAAACCGGGAGCCGTCCTTGCGGATTCGCCACCCCTCGTCCTCGAAGCGACCCTCGGCGGCGGCTTGCGCCAACTCGTGCTGGGGCCAGCCCTGGTCGATCGCCTCCTGGGGATAAAATCGCGAATGCTGCTGGCCTACGATCTCTTCGGCTCGATAGCCGCTGAGCGCCTCCGCGCCGGCATTCCAAGTGAGGATCCGCCCCTGCGGATCGAGGCCGAAGATGGCATAGTCCTTGACGTTTTCCACCAGGATGCGAAATCGCTCTTCGCTCGCTCGCAGTGTCTCTTCCGCCCGCCGGCGCTCACCGATCTCCGCCGCGAGTGCGTTGTTGGCCAGGCGCTGTCGCTGATTGACCTCTTGCAGCTCCTGCGCCCGGAGAAAAATCTCACTCTCCATCTTTTCCGCAAGCTTGCGCAGCTCTTTCGTTTCCTCGCGCTGCTCCTCGCCGCGTTGCTTGAGCCGCACAAACTCTGTGACATCCTCTACGCGGTGGATGATGAAGTCCACCTCGCCGTCTGCGCCAAATACAGGAGAATTGACCGGGCTCCAATACCGCTCCGCAAAAGCGCCGCCTTCGTCCGCCGGGCGGCGGATATCGTACTTCTGAACCGCCATCGCATCCGCAGCGCGATCCCGCAAAACCCGCTCCAGCGAGTCGCGCAAATTGCGGGTGCCCGTCGCAGTCGGATCGTCGGGATTGTCGGGAAAGACGTCGAAGATCTTCTGTCCCAAGATTTCTTCTCGCCTCGTCATGGTGGCCCGCAGGTAGAGATCGCTCACCGCGACAATGCGCAAATCGGGAGTAAGAACCAGGAAGAGGCCCGGCGCCGCCTCGAACAGGGCTCGGAAATCGGGCGCCACGAGGTCTGCTGTCAGGCCCGCCGTCGCTCCGACAGGGTCAATGACTTTTTCCCCTCGCGAATCTACGAGCAAGGCTCGTCCGTGTTGGTCGATGACAACCTTGCCGTGCGTGGCCGATTCGACCGCACGGCGAAAGCGCTCCTCGGCCTGCTGGCGCTGGGTAATGTCAACGATCGCACTAAGCACAAAGCAGCCTTCTAACGTCTTGATGGGATTGAGGCCGATTTCCACCGGGAACTCGCTCCCATCTTTGCGCTGGGCAAACAGGTCCCGGCCCATGCCCATTGCGCGTGCTTTCGGATCGACAAAGAAGCCCGCCCGATACTGCGAGTGCTGCTTGCGGAAGCGCTCGGGAACAAGCATTTCCACTGGTCGTCCTAGTAGTTCGTCGCGGGTGTAGCCAAACATTTTCTCCGTTTGGCTATTCACCAGCACGATCCGGCCCGCCTGATCGACCATCACAAATCCGTTGGGCGCCGACTCCACGACGAGTTCGAACCGCTGCTCGGCTTGCTTGCGTTCCGTGATCTCCTGCGCCAGTTGCCGGTTGACTGCGGCCAGTCCCGGCATTCGGAGGGCGCGCGGAAGAATCGAGACCAGCGCGACCACCGTTACCCAAGACATGAGTGCCGCGAAAACCTTGATGACCGCCGCGAATCGATACCAGGGGTGCCAGAAAGCGGTCGCTTCGACAAAGTGAACAAAGCCGCAGGAAAAGATAAAGACCGCAAACAGCCAGAAGACACCTTGAAAGGGAATGTCACGCCGCCGGACGACAAAGTATGCCAGCGCGGCGGGAATCGCGGCATAGGCGCCGAAAATTGCCAGGTCGGAAACGATGTGCGTCCACTCGAGTGTCGCGGTCCACCGCGCAGGAAACTCGGTGACATTGAAGATCTGAAGAAGGAACTCGAACATGGCCATCTCCCGCGTCACCGGCTGTTAATTGGGCGCCGCTTGGCCGAGATGGATGCGTTTCAGCTCCCGATGTACGAGCGGCTGCAGCTCATTCCACAAATCGTCCCAGTCCACCGGCTTGGTTAGGAACCGGGTTGCGCCGAGGTTGTACATCCGGCGGGCGAGGGCCTGGTCTTTCGTGCCCGTGAGTACAATGACGGGAATGCCTTCGGTCGCGGGGCTTTCCTTCAGCCGCCGCAAGATGTACTCGCCGTTGCCGTCCGGCATTTCCTGATCGAGGATGATCGCGTGGGCCTCGTGCGTAAAGGCATAGCGATAACCTTCCATGCCAGCGAAAGCATGGAGTACGTCCACGCCATGTTGCTGCAATCGCAGCTTTAGCGTGTTGGCAAACTCGGGATCGTCGTCAACGCACATCACCCAGGGCCGGGTCACTTCGTGTGGCGGGCGGTCGTCACTGCGGGACGCATCCCGATTGGCCTGGTTCCCGCCCAGGGCGGCGAGAATAGTATCGAAATACTCGTTCCAAATGCGATCCTCCTCGGTCTGGGGTTCATCGTCCTCACAGCTATCATCGCCGTGCGTCGCTCGCGATGATTGGCGAGTCAGACTAGTCTCTCCGCCAACTCGGCTCGGATGACTTTCGTTCACGCGACACGTGTCGGCCGTTTTCGGCTGTTCCCTCTCCGCCGTCTGAGAACGCTCGATTCCCAGCAGATCGACGACGAGCAGCTCGAGCCGCGTCCATATATCCGGGCCTTTCGGCACGTAATACGCATCGAGTCGGTTGCAAGAGGCGATCGTCTCTCCGTCGGTGCGACCCGTCAAGATGATGATGGGGATCGCTTTCAGGTTGGGATCACGAGCAACCATCTCACAAACGCGGAGGCCCGAGCCGCTGGGCATATTCACGTCGAGGATGACCAGTTCCGGCTCCAGGGTATCGATCTTCTCGAGCGCCGACATCCCGTCGTAGGCCCGCTCGACGTGGACGCCTAGCGCCTGGCAGCGGCGCGCTAGCGCGTCCACGAGGCACTCGTCATCGTCGGCGATCAGGATTCGTTTGATATTAGTCATACAGAAGCTCGTCCGCAGAAGGATGAGTGTGCAAAACAGGCGCTGATTTTAGAGAGGCTGCTGCGGCAGCAATTCTTCAATCACTGGTCGCAGTCGTCGCCAGACATCGGGCGATTTGTAGAGATAGCGTGTCCGCAAGCTGGTCGAGCGGAAAATCGTCTCGCGATCAGTTTGGCCGGTAAGGACAATCACCGGCAGTTGCGGCGCGCGCGACTCGCGGACCAGGTACTCGCACAGGTCCAGCCCGTTCCCCGTCGGGAGGTTCACGTCCAGACACAATAAATCGGGGGGATGCGTAACCATGCTGGCGACGGCGGCCAGAGGTGTGGAAGCCGTTTCCACCTCGAATCCGAGGTCGCGGCAACGCATGGCGATGGACTCCGCAAACTCGCGGTCGTCATCCACCACCAAGATTCGTTTGGTCGTCATGGTGTCTCTCCTTATTGTCAATCGGTTTCATCTTCGCACTCGTGAAGCTCGACGAAACGGCCCAGTTCCTGCGTCAGCTCGTCCAGCAAGATCGGCTTGCGCAGGAACCGGTTGGCGCCCAGGTTCAGCAGCTTGTGCCTGAGGCGACGATCTCGCAATCCCGTCAGGATGATGACTGGGATTCCCGCCGTCTCCCGGTTTCTGCGCAGGCACTCGAGGATCGTCGCGCCGTCGCCGCTCGGCATTCCGAGATCCATGACGATCACATCCGGTTTGTGCGCGAGTGCCTCGGCGTAACCGTGCATCCCGTGGAAAGCGCGAATCAGATGAACGTTGTATTTGCTCAGCCGCAGCTCGATGGCACGCGACACTTCCGGATCATCGTCGATGCAGAGGATGGTGGGCGGCGCCGGGCGATAGCGGACGGGTTGGTTTTGAATCGCCGTCTTCATGGAAGTTCTCCTAGCCGTGCGAGGCACAACAGTGATGTATCACCAGGGTACGAGCGGATTTCGGATGTCTGCCGTCGTCCACGAGTGGGTTGATCCAATCCGAGACCCCCATCCGAGTTTGCCGGCGAGTCATAGCTTTCCGCTCCCGTGGGATGGGTGTCCGCCATGGATCCACTGGCAACTTTCGTAGTAAGGGCGGTCCGGACTGCTCGCACCAGCATGTCGCCGCGATACGGCTTTCGGAGAAAATACCTCGCCCCGCTGTCCAGCGCCGCCTGCTGGTCCACGACGCTGGCCGACAGCATGACGACGGGAATGTGTCTTGTCTCCGACCGGCGCTTCAACTCGGACAGGACGAAGAGCCCGTCTCGCCCAGGCAGCCTCACGTCCAGCAATATGATGCTCGGGCGGTTGGCAATGGCCGCGGCGATTCCGGCTTCGGCGTCGCCAGCCGTCAACATTTGGTAGCCGGCGGCCTGCAAGCGCAGACAGGCTGCCTGGACAATCTCGACATCATCATCAACCATCAACACTTTTGCGTTGTCAGGCATAAACCGTCTCCCCGTGGTGCAAGGCGAGGTGCAATGCGGCTATCAGCTCGTGGTGATCGCTTCTCGGCCAAGTCCCAAGCGGATGGAAGCCAATCACCGGAAGCGGATCGCCCAGGCGGTTGCGGTTTGACTCGCCGATTGCTTTGTCGGCCCGCTGAAGAAACGAATTCACCAGGCCCTGGGCAATCGGCAGCACAATCAGCCACCGCGTAGGACCCGTTTTGAGGAGCAGATCGTTGTAGCGGAGCAGGCAGCTCAGGAACTCACCTGCGTCGTCAATCAAAGCCGCGCCCGTGGATTCTGCGACGTCCGCCTCGACCAGCGAAATGTGCCGCGCGAAATGGGACGAATGCATGATCCGGCGCAGGTAGCGACGCATTACATCGAGGGGATCAGCCGGGGGCAGCGTAAAGGAAAAGGTGCTGCCGCGCCCCAACTCGCCCTGCACGCGGATTTCTCCGAGGTTCGCCTCGGCCAGCTCCTTGGCTATGCTCAAACCCAGGCCGAAACCCTTCGTGCTGCTGCGGACCGATTCGCCCAGTTGCTTGAAGCGGCGGAAGAGCGCCCGTTGATTCTCGACGCTGATGCCGGGGCCGTTGTCGGTCACGCGGACGACCACGCCCGCGGAATCCGGGTCCCGCCCGCAGTATATGCGGACATGGCCCGGCTCGCCGCAGAACTTGATCGCGTTGATCGACAGATTGATGAGCACGCGCCCGGCCTTTTCCGGATCGCAATAAATTGCGGGGAGGCTCGGTTCTATGTTCCACTCCAGACCGACACCCTTGACGACCGCCTTCCGCTCCAGCGCCGGCTGCGCGTGTCGGACGATTTGAGCGATGTCGCATTCCTGGCGATAGACTCCGAGCAGACCCGATTCCAGCTTGCTCACGTCGAGCATGTCATCGACCATGGTATTCAGATCGTCTGCGCGATCTTCGACGACGTGCAGCATCTTGCTCTGCTCGCCCGACACGTGGCCGACGATTCCGTCCCGGATGAGCGACACGTATTCCTTGATTACGGTCAGCGGAGTGCGGAATTCATGAGAAACGTTATCGACGAACTGGTGCGCGGTCCGGTAGAGCTTGGCCAGGCGCTGGTTCTTGCTTTCCAACTGGAGGCGGGCTTGCTCCAGTTGTTCATTCTGCGACTGGAGTACCGTGGCGCGGTGACGCTCGATGGCGTAACGCAGCGAGCGGACCAGGAGTTTTGGCTCCACTTCGTGCTTGAGGAGATAGTCTTGCGCTCCCTGTTTGAGAAGCTCCAGGGCCAGATGCGCGTCGTCGAGTCCGGTCAAGACCACGATGGGCACTTCCGGCGCGGCGGAGTGAATCGCCGCAAACGTGTCGGAGCCGCTGGAGTCGGGCAGGGAAAGGTCCACGACCGCGACGTCAATCTCCATGCACGCCAAGCACTCCAGCGCCGCAGATAGCCGCTTGGCGTGCTGCACGCCAAGGTTGCCGGCGCCAGTGCTAGTGAGCCCGTGCTTGATCAGCTTGGCATAGGACATGTTGTCTTCGACCAGCAGCACGGTGCAGGGTCGATCAGCAGAAGCGGCGTTCGTCATGGTTTCGGCGCCCATTTGGAACTGCGTTTGGAATTTGTCAGACTTGACTAGGCCTGAATAGGCCGCTGTGACGCGTTCAATGGGAACCATACACCCATTCCGTGACATGGAATGCGGGAATATTTCCCATCGGCACTGCGCTCTTGTTCGCGCACTGGTGAATTACCGTTGCGAGCAAGGGACTACGACACCTTGTTGCCGCCGCAACAACCGATTTTGCCGGCGATTTAGGCCAATTTGCCGGCTTCGGCGTGGTCCCTCATTATCGGAATCTTCGGAGCCAATTACATTTCCAGACCGGAATCAAACGCCCAAACATCAACCGCGGATAGGCTGCTTCTCATGAGGTATCGGCCTACCGTAGAGTTCGAATGGGAGAAATACCCGTGACAGCAATCGCAACCGACCGGGTCTCTGCCGAGGGAGTGAGTACGTTATTTGTCATCGATGACGACCAGGATATTCGCCGGGCAATGTGCCGCCTGGCTCGAGCGGATGGCCTGACTGTGGAAGACTATGCTTCCGCGCCGAGCTTTCTCGAGCACTACGATCCGCAAAAACCTGGCTGCATTGTCCTGGACATTCGGATGCCGAAGATGAGCGGCCTGGAACTGCAAAAGGTTCTCAGCGATCGACGATCCTGCCCGCCGATCATTTTTGTGTCCGCCTACGGCGAGATTCCCTTGGCCATGCAAGCCATCCGCGACGGGGCGTTCGATTTCCTTCCCAAGCCCTTCAGTGGATCAGCACTATTGAAGCGGATTCACGAAGCCATGGCGTTCGATCGGGACAACCGCCGCAAGCGCGCGCTGGCGGCCGAAGTTCAACTGCGTTGGAACAAGCTGACCAATCGCGAGCGGGAAGTCTCGCAGCTTCTGGCGAAGGGGGAAACCACGAAGCACATTGCCCAACACCTCTCGATCAGCCCCAAGACGGTGGACAATCACCAGACCAGGATTCTTGCCAAGATGAACGTGGAAAATTCGACACAATTGGCTCATCACCTGGCAACGCTGGAGTAATGGCGCTGCGCGCCCGAACGTCCGCGGTGTGACGATTGTCATCACGTCCTTGATCTTGCCCTCCAAGCGCCACTGCCTCCTCCTCGCCTCAATCCACTCCCGGTCCTCGTCCGACAACTGGTCTATGGGGACTTTGACCGTGCTGCCATCAGCCTTGCGCAGCGTGACCACGTCGGCGGTCATGCTGACGGAATTGGAGCCGATGCGGAATTCGCCGGTGGGATCGTGGCCGGTCCGCAAGCCTTGCAGCGTCCGGCCATCCCGATCGCCGACGCCATGCTTTTGAACTTGACCCCACAGATGGGGCAGAAGGCGGAGGCGTAGGGCATGACTGCCAGTCCTTTCGTCGCCTAGACTACCTTTCGAAAACGCGAGCCGCACTTCCGTGAAGCAGAGGACTAACTACTCCACGTTGAGGAGTGACTTGTACTCTTCGCATGCGGCGGTCACGGTTTGCGAAACTTCTGGGCCGACTCCAATTTGTTGATGCAGCATTCCCATGACCATGTGGAAAAGCGAAATCCCGGTCTGAAGAGTAGCCCGCACGTTCGAAGAGGGTTGTGCACGGGGACGTAGACCGAGAGATTGACAGGGCGGCCGACAATTTTCTGCGGGCACCGGCCGAAGTCCTGGACCTCGGCGGCAATAAGTTGTCCGCACTCAAGCGACAGCGGGATCACCTACTCGACGAGTTGCACGTGGTCGAGTGTGCCGGCAAACCCAGAGATATCGGCAGAGACGTCGATGCATTAGTAGGTAACCTGTGGCGTCTCGGCGAAGAAATCGCAAAGGCCGATCCCGCTCGAAAGCGCGAGGTATTTCGCCAGATGGTTGACCGGATCGAGCTACGGTTCGACCACATAAAGCAGGGCAAGAAAACCGCGTGCCCTCTCCGATCCGGCGTCTTTTACCTGCGGACGGGAGAGGGCACGATCTTCGGTTCTGTAAGTCGGGGTGACTGGATTTGAACCAGCAACCTTCTGCACCCCATGCAGACGCGCTAGCCAGATTACGCTACACCCCGTGGTGGGTGAGACACGGGCAATTCCACCCTAGTTCACCATTTCCATTTGAAGTATGGCAAATCGCGCCGGTGGTTGCAATCCGGCCAGGCTAGTTGCATTGGCCGCTGGTCGAGGTATGCTGCTAGTCGCCTCGGGAAACCGGGGCAATTCAGCGGTCCTGACGTTCCTGCCCCACGTCAGGGCCGTTTTTCATGCGCTGGCAGAAGCGTCCGCCGAACAGGCTGGAAAGCAATCGGCCTGTTTGGTCTCGCGGCGACAGAAACAGGAGCCGATCCGTGAGCGATGGCTTTGAGAATAAAGTGGCGCTAGTCACAGGCGGCTCGCGCGGCATCGGGCTGGCCACTGCCCGGCTGCTTGCCCGCGGTGGAGCCAAGGTCGCGATCAGCTATCGCTCCCGCGAAGCGGAAGCGCAGCAGGCGGCCGGCGAGCTGCGAGCAATTAGACCAGGGGTGATCCATGTCCGCTGCGACGTCTCGCAGCAGGACCAGGTTGACGATCTGGTGCGCCGGACGCGCGAGGAATTGGGACCGATCGACCTGCTGGCGCACTGCGGCGCGATCAGCAACCTCGCCACGCACGCGGAGCTGGATTTCGCGCGGTGGAGCGAAACGATCGACGCCAACCTGCATGGGGCCTTCCGCGTCGTCTGGGCCGTCAAGGACGAAATGCTCGCGCGCAAATCCGGGAGCATCGTCCTGTTGTCGTCGGTGGCCGCCCTGCGGCCGCGGGCCAATCAAGTCCATTATGCCGCGGCCAAAGCAGGCGTCATCGCGATGGCCCGCTGCTGTGCCGAGGCGTTCGCGCCTCATGTGCGGGTCAATTGTGTGGCGCCCGGCCTGGTGGACACCGAAATGGCGCGTGTCATTTCCGAAGAGCAGATCGCGCGCATCATTGCGGCCACGCCGCTGGGCAGGCTGGGCAAACCGGAGGAGGTCGCCGAACTGATCGGTTTCCTGCTCGGCCAGCGGTCGAGCTTCACGACTGGGCAGTGCTACGTTGCCTGCGGCGGACGAGTTACGCTGCCGTGAGCGGAGCGTCGGCTGCGGTCAGCCAACTGAGGCCGACAGCCACGACGGGAGCGGGACACGGAATACAGGGATAACACGGATGTTGGCTGGTCGATTTTGTGTCTATCTTGTCTTTCAATCATCCGTGTTCTCCGCGTTTTCCGTGTCCTAAAACAACGCTGCCACTGCTAGTAGAATGATCTCCATCATGCAACGACCTCAATTTTTCGCCGTCGTCGCCTTCTGCACCGCCCTCTTCTCGCCGCTGCTCTTCGGCGAGGAAAAACCGGCTGCTCGGCGAATGCCCTGGACCACGTCGCGCATCCAAGGTTCGCCCGTGCCTCCCGAGCCCTATCGCCTGGTGCGGGCCTTTCCACGGATGCGCTTCGAAAAGCCGACCAGCATCGAACCGGTGCCAGATAGCAAGCGGCTGCTGGTCACGGAGATGGGAGGCAAGCTATTTACATTTCCCGCCGAGAGTGACGCGAGCAAGGCAGATCTGGTCGTCGATTTGAAGCAGTTGCTTCCTCAGGAACTGGCGAAGGGGAGCGTGTCGCTGTTTGACGCGGAGTTTCATCCGCGCTATCGCGACAACCGCTACTTGTTCGTTTCCTACGTGCACCCGGGCGAAGGAGGACACACGCGGCTGTCGCGGTTTACCCTCGACGGCGAAGTGTTGCCGCGTGCCGTTGCTGACAGCGAGCGAGTCATCCTCACCTGGCCATCTGGCGGTCACAACGGCGGCTGTCTGGAATTCGGTTCGGACGGATACCTGTATATCTCCACCGGAGACGGGTCCGGTCCCAATCCGCCGGACGGTCTGACCACCGGGCAGACGATCACGGATCTGCTGGGTGCCATCCTGCGAATCGACGTCGATCGTCCTGCCGGCAATCGAGCCTACTCCATTCCGGCGGACAATCCGTTCGTGAGCGTAAAGGACGCTCGCGGCGAAATCTGGTCGTATGGACTGCGCAATCCCTGGAAGTTCGGAATTGACCCCGCCAGCGATGGCATCTTCGCGGCGGATAACGGCTGGGAATCGTGGGAGCTGATTCACCGCATTGTGCGCGGCGGAAACAGCGGCTGGCCCGTGATGGAAGGTCGCGCCAGCCTGCGCAGCGAAGTCCCGGTAGGACCGACGCCAATTCTGCCTCCGGTCAAAGACCATTCGCACACGGAAGCCAACTCGGTGATCGGCGGGCCGGTGTACCGCGGCGA
>Ga0075428_100004057_pt1 | contig 16096 bp, 15 predicted proteins | sample RhiMetdeltSRZDD2_FD_75291 | JGI IMG/M metagenome (GOLD analysis project Ga0075428, IMG submission 75291) | Populus rhizosphere microbial communities from Tennessee, USA - Rhizosphere MetaG P. deltoides SRZDD2 | ecosystem: Host-associated > Plants > Roots > Rhizosphere > Soil | place: USA... | reverse complement strand
GTGCTTATCCTGAAGCGCGATTCCCGAGCGGAGCAGATTCGTGCCCTTCGGTCCGCCGCGAAGGTCGGTCGCATGGCAGCTCGCGCAGTTGGCTTCATACAAGGACTTGCCGCGCACCAGCACATCCTGCGGAGCAAGCTCGCGCGTGAACTGCGTGAATCCCCCCCGTCGTCCTCCGCCGCCCTGGCGGCCGCCCTGTCCGGCGCCGCGCTGCCCCGCGTCGCCGCGCCCTGCCGCTGGTGGTGGAGCCTGCGTCGCGGGAGTCTGACCCTGCGGTGGCGGGGGCGTTCCCTGCCCAAGGATGAAGGAGCCGGTGCTGCCGATCGCCAGAACGATCGTCGCGATCAACCTGGTATGTCGAGTCATGGAGTTAGAGCCTCCGTTGGGCACACGAATGGCCAAGAGGTGCGTTCTCGGCGATTTCTGCTAATTACGACGGTGTGTCGCCTTGCGATTACCGTCCCTGCTCAAATCGACCGTACGAAGGATGCCGATCGCGTATTCCGGACGAGCGTCACTAACACAACCACGGCCAGCAGAGGAATAAGGCTCGCCCCAATCAGAATTGGTTCGAACGAATAGCGATCAGAGACGGCGCCAGTCAAATAGGTCGCCGCGATCGTGCCGATGCCCGCTGCGGCGCCGCTCATTCCACTGACGGTTGCAACCGAATCGTGTCGATAAATGTCCGCCGGCAGATTCAACACCATTGTCGACAACGCCGCATACGAGCATGTGGAGAGGGCAAAACAGACGGTCAACGCCGTGAGACTGGAAAAGAGGAGGCTTGCCATGAGCGTGCTCATGCCGAGACCGCTCACAATGATGACGATCTTGCGTGCCGTGCCGACGGAGAAACCACGAGCGATCAAGTAGCTCGACATCCCGCCGCCGAGAAAGTTCCCGGCATCCGCCGCGACGAACGGAACCCAGAAGGCGAGCAATCCGCGTTCGAGCGAGAATCCGCGCGAGACGAGATAAATCGCGAACCAGTCAGTGATGAAGAACCAGACCGGATCGGTCAGCATTTTCCCGAGAAGGATGCCCCAGGTCTGGGGCAGCTTCAGCAGTTCACGATAGCTCGCCGAACGAACATCTGTCGGCGCGGCCGGATCCTCACGATCCGAGAGGATGTACTCGCGCTCAGCAGCCGTGATCCGCGGATGCGTCTCTGGTGGGTGGTAGACCGATCGAAACAGGAGAAGCCAGAGGAAACCGAGCGAGCCTGTGATCAAGAAGGCCGGCCGCCAGGTTCCGAACGTGTGCAGCAGCGCGAGCACCAGCAGGGGCGCGATCGCGGCTCCGATCGACGAGCCGCTGTCGAAGAGCGCAACCGCCCATCCACTTTCACGTCGCGGAAACCACTCGGCGACCGCCTTGGTCGCTCCGGGCCAGTTACCTCCCTCACCGGCGCCGAGGAGGAATCGAAAGAAACAAAACGATCGGAGCCCGGTCGCGAGTGATGTCAGCATCGCGGCGACCGAGTAGAAGGCGACGCTCACGGTCAAGCCGGTGCGCGTGCCCACAGTATCGAGGAATCGCCCCGCGCCAGCCTGGCCGAGGGTGTAGGCCACGCGGAACGAAATTACGATGAGCGCGAAGTCAGCGTTCGTCCACTGATACTGATCCTTGAGCGTCGGTCCGAGCACGCTGAGCGTTTGACGGTCGATGTAGTTGATGACGGTCGAGAGAAAGAGGAGCGCACCGATCCGCCATCTGAGCTGGCCAGGGGAATTCACGCGAGCAGCTTAACCGATTCACCAATCGCTACGGGACTGTCACCAGCAGGTATGCCGCCACGAGGGTGCCAACGACTGCGCCCCCATAGCACACCATGTTGATCACCTCGTTCAGATGTTTGATCTGAAGCCCGTCGTAGAGCGTATAGCGGAACCGGTGAGCCCAGTGGAACAGCGACAACGAGCACAGCACGAACAGAATCACGCGCGTCAGCGGATTGCTGACGATGGCGAGCAGGCGATCGTACGTTGGGGGAGCTAGCCATCCGAATGGAAACGCGAGGCCGAAGAGAAACAGCGTCATCGGCATGACGAGCGCGGCCATGACGCCGCCAGCGCTGAAGAGAAGCCAGAGCAACGGTTCGATTGGCCGTTTGATGTACATGCGTCACCACTGAATGAACAGAATCGCAACAATCGCAATCGAAACCAGAACCCAACCGGCATAGTTCGAACCCGCGATCAGAAATCCTGGAACGCGTTTGCTGCCGACCTTCACCACCATCGCCTGCGGCGCGAGATTGAACCACGTCACCGCGTGCAGGACGACGAAGACGAAGCTGCCGATGTTCATGAAGAGCGCGAACGGCGTGCCAGACCAGTGCAGGAACTGCTGGTACGCGTCGTTGCCCGTCGAGACCGCCGAGATCAGCATGAGGAGGTAGACGACGAACCAGGCGACCGCCAGGCTGCTGAGTTCTCGCAGGATGAAGAGGAAATACGATCCGCGAGCCAGCCACCAGTAGGTAGAGACTCGTGTTCTGTGCCAGCGCGGATGATACGGCGTGTACGCGGTGTTTGGTGTCATTGCGCAGCCCTCGGCAGCACGAACGCTTTCACCCACTCCATCGCTGCCTGCAGCTTGTAGCGCTGGATGGCTCCCGCCGGATCGACGTGTTTCGGGCAAACCTTCGTACATTCACCGACGAACGTGCAGCCCCAGATGCCGTCGTGCTCTGACAGGATCTGCATGCGCTCGGCGGCTCCCTGATCGCGGCTGTCGAGGTTGTACCGCTGTGCGAGCGCGATCGCGGCGGGTCCGATGAAATGCGGATCCAGCCCATAGATTGGACAGGCGGAGTAACACAGCATGCAGTTGATGCACATGCTGAACTGCTTGTAGTTATCGAGTTCCTCCGGCGTCTGGCGATACTCTCCCTCGCTCAGGGGTTTTTCGGAGTCGCGAACAATCCAGGGCTTGACGCGCGCGAGCTTTCCCATGAAGTCGCCGATCTCGACGACGAGATCGCGGATCACCGGAAAGTTGCGCAGCGGCTCGACCCGAACCGGACCGGGCGCGTAGTCGGCAAGGAAGGTCGCGCACGTCAGCTTGGGTTCGCCGTTCACGAGCATGCCGCAACTGCCGCAGATGCCCATTCGACACGACCATCGGTACGACAGCGTCCCGTCGATGCGGTCCTTGATGTGGTTGAGGCCGTCGAGCACCACCCACTCTTTCGGGCAGGGCAGCTCGTAGCTCTCGAACTGGATCTCAGACTCCTTCTCTGGACGGTACCGCGCGACCTGCAGCGTAATGCGCTCGCTCATTGGCAGGGGCCTCGCCATAGACCCGCTCGGCCGGCGGCCAGCGGGTGATTGTCACCGGCAGATATCCCACGCGGCACGAGCCGTCTGGCTGTCGCTCCGCCAGCGAGTGCGCGAGGTATCGCTGATCGTCGCGCGCCGGAAAATCGACGCGCTGATGTGCGCCACGCGATTCCTCGCGGCGCAGCGCTGAGTTCACGATAGTTTCCGCCACGTCGAGCATGAACGTCAGCTCGAGTGCGGACACGCGCTCGGTGTTGAAGGTTCGGCTCTGATCCTCGATCAGAAGATGCCGCGCGCGCTCCTGCAGATCGCGCAGCGCGCCGGCCCCTCGCTTCAACTCGGCGCCCGATCGATAAATGCCGGCGCTCTCTTCCATCGTCCGCTGCATGCCCTGACGGATATCCGCAATTCGCTCGCGCCCGTTCGACTGCAGCAAATCGTGTTCGAGACGCCGCGCTTCGTCCTTGAACTGCGCCAGCACCGCGGCTCCAGGATCCTTGGCCGTGAGGGAGTACTCGGCGGCGGCGTGCCCCGCCCGGGCCCCGAAGACAAGGAGTTCGGGGAGTGAATTTGATCCGAGGCGGTTGGCGCCATTGATGCTGACGCAGGCGACTTCTCCTGCCGCGTAGAGCCCGGGCAACGGCGTCGCGCCGTTGATATCGGTGTGGACGCCGCCCATCATGTAGTGCACGACGGGGCGCACCGGAATCAACTCCTTCACCGGATCGACGTTCTGATACTTCGTGCACAATTCGCGCACGAACGGCAGCTTGGTGTTGATCAGTTTTTCACCGAGGTGCCGGAGATCGAGATGCACGACCTGGCCGTACGGCGTCGCAATCGTCCGCCCTTTCTCGACTTCCTTCATGAAAGCTTGCGACAACCGATCTCTCGGACCGAGCTCCATCGTTCGCAACACCGGTTTGGGTTGCGGCTTACCGAGCGCGTAGTCCTGCAGGTAGCGATATCCGTCTTTGTTCAGCAGGTGCCCTCCCTCGGCACGCGCGGCTTCGGTAATCAGAATGCCGGTGAACGGCAGGCCTGTCGGGTGATACTGCACGAACTCCATGTCTTTGAGCGGCGCGCCGGCGCGATAGGCAAGCGCCATCCCATCGCCCGTCTTGATCGCGGCGTTGGTCGTAAACGGAAAGACCTTGCCGCATCCACCGGTGCAGAGGATGACGGCTCGCGCCGTGATCGCTTCGATCTTTCCCGTCGCCAACTCGAGCGCGACAACTCCCTGGACGACGCCATCGTCGACGAGGAGTTTGGTGACGAACCATTCGTCGTATCGAACGACCGTCGAGTACTTGAGCGATGTCTGAAAGAGCGTGTGGAGCATGTGGAAGCCGGTTTTGTCGGCGGCAAACCACGTCCGCATTTTCTTCATGCCGCCGAAGGGCCGCACGGCGATCCGCCCGTCTGCCTCACGGCTCCACGGACAACCCCAGTGTTCGAGACGGAGGAGTTCCTGCGGCGCTTCCTTGACGAACGCCTCGATCGCGTCCTGATCGCCCAGCCAGTCGCTGCCGGAAATTGAGTCGTAGCAGTGCTCGTCGATACTGTCGTCGGATGCGATCACGCCGGCAGCTCCGCCCTCGGCGGAAACCGTGTGGCTGCGCATCGGATAGACCTTCGAGACGACGGCCACTCGCAGCCGCGGCGCCGCTTCAGCGATGGCGATGGCCGCACGCAGGCCGGCTCCACCACCGCCGACGAGGACGACATCGAACGACGGTGTCACTTCATGCGCTCCGTCGGGAGAACGGCCCGCTACTCCGCGCCGAGGAGTTCCTCTTTCAGAACGGTGCCGTTATGGTGGACGATTTTGCAGGCGACGCTGCCGTCGTGGTACTGATGCTGAATGCAGACGCATCCGCACTGGTAGTCGATTTCGCGTGTCAGCAGCGCTTCGTCGTCGCGATCTTCGTAGTCGTCGGCATCGACGACCTTGCCGCACGGCGCCTGCTGCATCGTGAAGTGGTGGCGAGTGACGGTCATCATGCACCCTCCCCGTACGACTTCTTCGAAGCAAAAACAGAAAAGTTCCGCCGAAACGCGCGACCAGAGGATTACAGAACTGGCGGAGTTTACGCCTGTTGAGACCGAACGCCAAGCGATTTCGAGGGTTGCCGCTCCGCGACCCCATCCACGAGCTTGACATCTACTGCTGCATCCCCTAGCGTCTGTTTGGCAACGGTTTCGAGGGGGTCCAATGACTTCTGCGGTGTCCTGCGCGCCGGCGAGACGGCTCGCGCTTCTCGTCGTTGTCGCACTCTGCGTTGCGGGCCCAGGCTGGGCGCAGGTCAAACTCTCACAGAGTCCGGAACAGATCGCGGTTGAAGTCAATGGCAAGCCCTTCACGGTGTTCTACATTGCTGGAAAGGATCTCAACCGGCCCTATCTGCATCCGTTACGTTCCGCCTCGGGCAAGGTCGTCAACCGGTCCTTTCCGGCCGGGCAGATTCCCGGAGAAACAACTGATCATCCGCACCATGCGGGCCTTTTCTACGGCCACGGCGATGTGAACGGCTACAACTATTGGGCGATCCAGAACGTCCCGACCCCAGCATCCAATGCGAACTCGACTATGGGTCGCATCGTCCTCAAGCAGGTGTTGTCAGTAACAAGCGGTAACGAATCCGGGTCTGTCGACGCTGTTTTCAACTGGCTGAAGCCCGACGGAAAGGTGCTGCTGACCGAGACGCGGAAAATGACCGTCTACGCGCATCCGATGCTCCGCATTATCGACTTCGATTTCGATTTTGCGGCAATCGAGAAGGTTGTCTTCCGCGACACGAAGGAAGGGACGTTCGCGATGCGGATGGCGACGCCGTTAGAGGAGCCGCCGCTCAAAGGGACGGCTGCGGGTCCTACACGCACCGGTAAGCTGACCAATGCTCAAGGTGGCGAGCGGGAAGCGAATGTCTGGGGCAAGCGGTCGGAGTGGGTCGATTACTCGGGCGAACTCGATGGCGAACGAGTTGGCGTGGTAATGATGGATCATCCCGATAATCCGCGACACCCGACGTATTGGCATTCGCGGGGGTACGGCCTGCACTCGATCAATCCGTTCGGCGTGAGCGATTTCCTCAACGACAAGACACAGAACGGCAGTCTGACGATCGAACCAGGACAACACGTCCGCTTCCGATACCGTGTCATCATTCATCCAGGCCGCGGGCCGGCGCGGCTTGCGGAGCTGTACCAGGATTACGCCAAGACCAAGAGTCCAACCGCGGCGTCAGCGAAGGAGAAACCATGAACAAGGTCAATCGCAGGCATTTCCTCATGTCGTCGATGGCGTTGCCGGTGGCGCTCAAGGCGAGTGCGCTGCCAAGTCCGGCCGACACCGTTAGGGTGGCTGTCATTGGATTCAACGGCCGTGGCAAAGCACACATCTCCGCGTACCTGAAGATGCCGAACGTCGAGATCGCCGGGCTCTGCGACGTCGACGATGCGGTCATCGAAAGCGGCTGCAAGATGGTTGAGGCAGCGGGCAAGAAGCGGCCGCAGACATTTAAGGATATCCGCCGGGTCCTCGACGATCGCAATATCGACGCGGTGTCGATCGCGACGCCCAACTTCCATCACACGCTCCAAACGATCTGGGCCGTCCAGGCCGGGAAGGATGTGCTCGTCGAGAAGCCCGTGTCGTACAACATGTTCGAGGCGCAGCAGATCACCCTTGCGGCGCGCAAGTACAACCGGATCGTGCAGAACGGCACCGGCGCCCAGCTCTGGCTGCATGAAGCGCAGAAGCGCCTGCAGGAAGGGATCATCGGCGAGGTTTACATGGCGCGCGGCCTCTGTTTCAAATGGCGGGATACGATCGGGCGCGCCAAGGAGGAACCAGCTCCGGCCGGCGTGTCGTACGACTTGTGGACCGGGCCGGCGCCCGCCAAGCCGTTCACGCGTAATCGCTTCCACTACAACTGGCACTGGCAGTGGGAATATGGCAACGGCGACCTCGGTAACCAGGGCGCCCATCAGATTCACTCCGCCCGTATCGGCCTGGGCGTGAAGTACCCAACGCAGATCAGCTCGATGGGCGGCCATTACGTGTTCGACGACGATCAGGAGACGCCAAACACGCAGGTTTCCACTTTCGAATTCCAGCAGGATGGCAAGAAGAAGCTCCTGGTATTTGAAGTGCGTCACTGGATGACCAATAACGAAGCGGGAATTGGCGAACGTCCAGCGGGGCAGGCCCAGGCTATCGGAAATATCTGGTACGGATCGAAGGGCTACCTGGCCAACACAGATGAGGGATGGCAGACCTTCATGGGGAAAGAGGGAGCGCCTGGTCCGAAGTCGGAAGCCGATCGCGGGTATCCGGGATTCACCAACTTCATCGATGTCGTGCGCAGCCGCAAACGGGAAGATCAACTGGCGGAGGTCGAGGAGGGGGCGATTTCAACGATGCTGATTCACCTCGCCAACATCTCGTATCGCACCGGCCGCACGCTGTATTTCGATCCAGTCACGTACACCTGCAAGGGCGATCCGGAAGCGACCGCGATGTTTACGAGAAGCCAGTATCGCGCTCCGTTCACTGTTCCGACGATTGGCGGCGTAAGAACGACCGAGGTCATCTAATCGCTCATCACTCATCACTACTCGTTGAATCCCTGAATCGCCGCTGTGATTCGGGGATTCGACGACTGTACAGCCGGTTGGCTCCCACGATCAGCCTCATCATCCTTGCCATCAGCACGACGACACCGATGCTGGCCGACAACTGGCCGCAGTGGCGCGGCCCGCAGTTGAACGGCACCACGTCCGAAACGAATCTGCCGATTCGCTGGTCGAAGTCCGATGGAGTAGCGTGGACGCTGCCGCTCCCCGCGTGGTCCGGATCGACGCCCATTGTCTGGCGTGATCGCATCTTCCTCAACGTGGCTGATGGACCGCAGGTATTTCTGTGGTGCGTGGATCGTGATGCGGGTCGAGTCATCTGGAAGCGGTCGATCGCTTCCGGCAACCGCCAGATACGCAAACAGAACATGTCGTCGCCGTCGCCAGTCACCGACGGAACGCATGTCTGGGTGATGACGGGCACCGGCGTGCTGAAGGCGTTCGACTTCGAGGGCAAGGAGCGGTGGACGCGCGATCTCCAACACGACTACGGCTTGTTCGGCCAGCTCTATGGTTACGGTTCGTCGCCGCTTCTGTTCGAGGATTCTCTCTACGTGCAGGTACTGCACGGATCGCAGACTGCCGAACCTTCCTACCTGCTGCGGATTGAAAAGACGACGGGCAAAACACTGTGGCGCGTGGAACGCGTCACCAACGCCCGTCAGGAATCGCCCGATGCCTATACGACACCGACGCTGGTGCGCTACGGCGATCGCAGCGAGGTCGTGGTCTCGGGGGCCGATGTCGTCACCGGCCACGATCCCGCGACCGGCGCGGAGGTCTGGCGCACGGAAGGCTTGAACCCGTCGGGCGACGGCATCTATCGCATCATCGCGTCCCCCTTCGTCCGCGACGGGATCATTTACGCGCCGAGCCGCGAGCGGCCCATGCTGGCGGTGAAAGCCGGCGGGCGCGGCAACGTGAGCCGCTCGCATGTACTGTGGCAGTTCATGAACGGACCCGACGTGCCGACGCCGGTGAGTGACGGTACCTACGTGTACGTCATCAACGATCGCGGCATCATGGCGTGCGTGGATGCAAAGAGCGGCGCGGTGGTCTACGAACGACAGCGGTTGCGCCCGTCAACGTATACGGGTTCGCCGATCCTCGCCGACGGCAAGATCTACATCACCAACGAAGACGGCTTGACGAGCGTCGTACAGGCCGGGCCACACTTCGCCGTGATCGCCGAGAACGATCTCGGCGAGTACACGCTAAGTTCTCCAGCGGTGTCGGACGGGCAGCTCTTCATTCGGACGGACAAGTTTCTGTATGCCATTGGCGCGCGACGACGTTAGAGAATCGCTAGAAAGTGGTTTCAGAACCGATTCGAGCCGAAGCGCTTCGCGCGAAGGCGGGCGCGAATGAGCCCACCGCACATCATCCACTGTCACGCTGCGATCATGTCTTCGAGACGGAAAAGGAGAAGGGAAGAAGGAGAAGGGAGAATTATTCGGTTCTCATCAGCAGGTCGGGCGCACGATTCGGTGAGTCCCTTGTTTGAGGAGCGGGACATTTTTGCGATCCAACTAAACAGAAAGCTGTTCCTCTCTTCTCCCTTCTCTTTTCTCCTTTCCTGTCTCGGAGTGATTAGCGATTCACCTCCTCTTGAACTTCAACGTCGTCACCACGCTCGGACACTCGCCCTTGCCACAGATTTCCGTGTCTCCAACGATCAGCGTCCCATCAGGGTCGAGCGACCAGCGCAAAATGTTCGACAGCCACCGCTGCCCGTTCTGAGGCGTGGTGTCGGTGCTGATCAGTAGCGTGTCGCGGCTCAGTGTCGCGCGCGATTCCCGTACCAGCTTCTGGCCGTTGACATCGTACTCGTTGCGGCTTTCGGCGCCGAAGGTGAATCGCGCCTCGCGCTGTGGTGGCGGGCTCACGCGCCTAATCACCAACGTCGTCTCGGTCTGCGTGACCAGAGCTTCCGTTCCGAACCAGAACTGGTCGTACGGCTGACGCTGCGGACTGATGGAGGTCAGCACCCAATGACCGGCGAAGGAGCGTGACGGTTGCACACCTGCAGTGATGCCGGCGGCGAGAATGACTGCGCCTGCGCCTGCGAGAAGCCACCGAGCTCGGGTCTTCAGCAATCAGCAATCAGCTGGCAGCGATTACTTCACCGGAATCATCAAATGCGCATACGGGGTATTCGCAAACATCACGTACGGCACTTTGGTGTTCGTCGCGGACGTCGGGTAGCCGTCGAAGTGATCGCCGATATTCAGCACCATCATGTGCGGCCCGGTATCGACCCACTTATCGCCTGACTTCGGTTCCGTGGCGAACGGATCGGTGTTGCTCGCGTCGGAACCACCCATCAGCATGTAGCCGATTGCCATCTTGTCCTTTGGCGGATCCTTGTGATGCATCCACGCATCCACCCACGCCATTCCGTTTTTGTCCAGGCACATCGGATCGACACCCGGTGACGGGCCATCGGGGATGCAAGTCCATCCATTTGTGCCCTTCTTCAGCACCTTCATCGACGGCATATCCATGACGGTCGCGTCCCTGGATATAGCCGCCGGCGCCGCAGCCAGCGCGCTCTTTATCTTCTCGGCGTCCGTTGTTGGCGGTGCGACCGGACCGACCTTCGGCGCGGGAGCCGCTTTTCCGGCCTGCTCGGTTGCCGCGGGCTGTGGCTTCGACTGAGCGGCCACGTGGAAATTCAAGCCAAGACCGAGGACCACTGCACTCGCCGCCGTCAATCGAGACCACATGCTTCACCTCCTGAAAGAGGACTGCGTGGACGATTACTTATCTTGATCGTCGGAGCGTCGCCAAGAATCTTTAATCACTCCGAGGGCTCTCCCGTGAAGACGAGCGCGGTAATCTAGCGTCGTAACGCGCAGTAAATGTCTTTGTCTCCGAAACTATCGCCACGGTCACCCATCCAGCAGATTTCCTTGCCTGCAGCCCGAATCGTCGGCAGCCCACCGAAACACGTCCGACAGTTCAGCGTGTCGAGGTAGATCCGCGGCCCCCACGGCTCGCCATCGTTCTTGCGTTCTGACACGTACAAATGGTTGATCGCGCCTGGTGCAAACGGGTTGTCGGTGCCGGACGAAAAGAACATCGTGTGGCCGTCAGGTGTCAACGCCGGACCGTAATCATGCCCTTCGGAATTGATCGGTGAGGGTAGCTTCATTCTAAGCCCGAATGGCTGATCGATCGAGTCCCGCGTCGACGTGTAGATATCGAACACGAAGGCAGGCGTGACGCCGGCGAAGAACGCCGTGCGCTGATCCGGACTGATGTCAATGGAGCCCTCGAAGAGGAACGTGTTGACACCGGGCCCGAGATTAACCGGCTCCTCCCACGGATCGTTCACCGATGCGCGATGCGACGCCCACAGGTCGGGCCACGGCGGGCTGAAGTCGCCAGGGCGGTTCGAGCCGAAGTACAGATCAAGACCATCAAGCGAGATGGTCGGCGTGATGTCGAAGAAGGGGCTCGAAATCGGCGGTGGCACTCGTTCAGGAACGCCCCACGCTTCCGTCACCGATGCGCGTCGGCTGACATAGATGTCCTGATCGCCCGGTCCCCCCAACGCGCCCGGACGATCCGACACGAAATACAGCTCGCGGCCGTCGGCAGAAAGTGCTGGTTTTCCCTCAAACCACACCGTATTAATCGGACTATCCAGATGCACCGGCATGTCATAACAGTAGGGCTTGCCCGCGGTGCAGTCCGCTTGTACGTTTCTGACGGCACGACCCGGCGCTACCGACATTGCCGACAGCGCGGCGATCAGCGTCCATCCGAACTTGCTTTTGGTCATGGTGGCCTCCTTCTTTGCCAAAGACTGGGGGGCGCCCGGACCTGATCGCAACGCGCAAACGCTGACATCACCTCGATGGCAGTTCTTGTCTGACAATGGCAGCCCCGGACACTGGCCGGAGGGGATCGATGACGGCCGACCGCTTGGATTCCTGGAAAGAGATCGCCGCGTATCTCAAGCGAAGTGTTCGTACAGTCACGCGCTGGGAACGCGAGGAGGGACTACCGGTCCACCGCCACCTGCACAGCAAGTCGGGGACCGTCTACGCGTTCAAACCCGAGCTCGACGCCTGGTGGACTAGTCGCGGCCAACAACTCGATCACCAGCCGGCCGTAAACGAGCCTGCTTTCAGGAGTCGAAGTCGAAGGTCTTGGCTCTTGGTACTGGCAGCGATCACCATTCTGGCGATTTCAGCTGTTGCGTGGTTTGCTGCAACACGGCGCGCGCTTCCCATCGCCCCGAAACTGGTTCCGTTAACAACCTATCCGGGCACTGAGGGCCCGCCGAGTCTGTCACCTGATGGCAACCAGGTGACGTTCGAGCGTGACGGCGACATCTTCGTCAAGCAGGTCGATGGCGAAGCGCTCGTCCAGCTCACGAAAACTGGAGCGCCTGAGTACTCGCCGGCGTGGTCGCCCGACGGGCGTCAAATTGCCTTCATCCGCGCCGGCGAGGCGTTGTTTGTCATCTCGCCGCTCGGTGGGGGCGAGCGAAAAATTGCCGACACGCGCACCCCGCTTCTCCTGCGATCGATTGCGTGGTCTCCGGATTCAACGAGGATTGTGATCAGCGAGATGACCTCGCCAATCGCCGCGAGTCTGGTGGCGATTTCAGTGGCCACGGCAGAGAAGACCCGATTGACGTCGCCGCCTGAGCCAAGCATCGGGGACGGCTGGCCGGCTGTGTCGCCTGACGGAACCACGGTTGCCTTCGCGCGCTACTCGCAGGATACGGCCGCGAACATCAACATCGTTCCTTTCAAGGGTGGCGACCCGCGTCAGCTAACGGCGGACAAAGCCTCAATCTTCGGAATCGCGTGGACAACAAATGGCGAAGTGCTCTTTTCCTCGGATCGAGATGGGACGTCGCGTTTGTGGCGCATCTCCACCGAGCAGTCGCAAGCCTCAACGCCGCTCGCCATCGCTGGTGACGACGCGAGATTCCCGTCGATAGCGCATCCAGCGGGGTCGACTCCGCGGCTCGCCTTTCAGCGGTTCTCGCAAAACTTCGACATCCGCCGCGCCGAGATTGTCGGAGACGGTGTCTCTCACCAGCAATTGAAGCCGTCGCAGTCTTTCATTGCGTCAACGACGTCGGACGATCATCCGCGTTACTCTCCCGACGGCTCGAGAATTGCGTTTGTGTCGCGCCGATCGGGCACGAACGAAATCTGGGTATGCCGCTCGGATGGCGCAAATTCCCTTCGCCTGACATCGATGGGCGGACCGCTCGTCATCGGACCTCAATGGTCGCCCGACGGCCGGAGCATTGCTTTCTTCGCAGCAACCGGGGTCGCCGGCAAGTACGTCGTCTACGTCATCGACGCGCAAGGCGGTCAGCCAACGCGGTTGACGCAGAACGAGAACGAGCTCGAGGCGTTGCCCGCCTGGAGCGGCGACGGCAAATCGGTGTATGTGGCCTCAGGCCGCTCGGGATCGTTGCAGATCTGGAAAGCCCCGATCGGTGCTGGCAGTTCGATGCAGCTGACCAGGCAGGGTGGGGCGGAAGCGGCGGAGGCGCCCGACGGTCGATCAATTTACTACACCAGAGTTCCGGAGACGGGCCCCGGTCTGTGGCGTGTGCCCGTCGACGGCGGAGAAGAGACTTCGGTTTTGCCGTCGGTGCGATTCGGTTATTGGGCGCTATCTCGCGCCGGTATCTACTTTGTGGACTTCGACGTGGCGCGCGATGCCGCGCGTCCCGTGAAGTTCTTCACCTTTCAATCGCAACAGACCGAGGACATTGGCGCGATTGAGAATTCGGTTTCATGGACGAACACCCCCGGATTCGCGATCAGCCCGGACAGACGATGGTTGCTCTATACCAGCCTGGAGAGCACCGATGCGGATCTGATGCTGATTGAGAATTTCCGGTAGAGTTAGCGGAGTCTCGAGAAACAGCGCAAATCGGTCAACTGAGCTTTTTCACCCACATGTTCCGCACCGACACCTTGGTCGTCGCCTCGATCTCGATGCCAAACTGCCCGGCCTGATTGTTCGACGACTCAGGATCGTCGTCGATCATCACGGCCATCAGTTGACCATTGAGGATGTGCAGGAAAGTTCCGCCCCGCGCAATCACCGTGTACTGGTTCCAATCGTTCTGGCGAACGACGTTGCCGAGGGCTTCGCGATCGGCGATATTGCCCATCAGTCGCTTGCTCTTCGCCCCGAACCCTTCGACGACTTGTCCGCGCCACGCGAGGATTCGCATCGGCGTGTTCTCCGAGTAGAACTGCCCAGTGTAGACACGGCTTGGCCAGAAGTCGGCCTGCGGCCCGGTCATCATCCAATTGAGGTTGACCGGTCCGACATTTGCCGTGACGTTCGCAGGTATATTCGCGAGCCAGGGTAGACCCGTCTTGCTGCGGTATTGAATACCGCTGCCGCCGGTGCCCTCGATTTTGATCTCGAACTTGAGGGTGAAATCCTTCGCCTCGAGATTTCTATACGCGATGTAGCTGTTGCCGCTTGGATTGGCGGGCGTCGATTCACCGACGATCGCGCCGTCCTCGACGCGCCAGAATTTCGGATTGCCGTCCCATCCCTTCAAGCTCACCCCATCGAACAGCGAGACGTAGCCCTCGTGATCGTGGAAATCCATCGGGCTCGGTTCGGTGAAAGCCATTCCACGTCCGCGTCCGGCTGGCGGCGACGTTTGTCCTTGTGTCGGCGCAGTCTGAGTGGTCGGCGTCGTCGCCGGCTGCTGTGCCGCGCCGCTGACAAATGGCGTCGCGACGCCGAGGCCGAACCCGAGACCGAGGCCGAGGATGCCAAATTTGAGTGCGCTCATCATGCGCGAAGCATAACGCCAATTGACGACTGGGCTGCAGGCTTTGGCCAGGCCCTGCGCCTTAACAGATAGACGGTACTCATTCCGAGTCAATGTCATGCTTCTGAGCGTAGACTGGTCGGCACGGCGGGCCCCGAAATGACACCGATACGCGGCGCGGGTGATCGCGGCGACGTCACCGAGTTGCTCAGCGCTTGGAGTGCTGGGGATTCAGAGGCGTTCGACCGCGTGATGCCTCTCGTCTTCGACGAGCTGCACCGGATGGCGGCGCGCTATCTGGCAGGGGAGCGATCGGACGTCAGCTTACAGGCAACCGGCCTGGTCAATGAAGTGTGCCTGCGGCTGCTGGGCTGGGATCGCATCCAGTGGCAGAATCGGAGCCATTTCTTTGGCGTGTCGGCGCAGATGATGCGCCGGGTGCTTGTCGATCTCGCGCGACGACGAAGCGCCGGACGCCGGGGTGGATCAATCGTCCAGCATCTGTCGTTCGAGGGACTCGACCTGCCAGCGAGTCAACCTGATGCGGACCTGGTCGCCGTCGATGAGGCGCTCGACGTGCTGGCCGCTGAAGATCCGCGCAAGGCGCGGGTCGTCGAGCTGCGGTTTTTCGGTGGCCTGACCGTCGAGGAGACCGCTGAAGCACTCGGCGTGTCGCCGCGGACCGTTCACACTGATTGGGCATTCGCTCGCGCCTGGCTCTATCGCGCGTTGACCAAAGCTCATGTCCACTGAACGCTTTCATCGCCTAGAAGGGTTGTTTGCCGATGCGCTGGCGCAACCATCCGACAAACGGGCGGGTTTCCTCGCCCGCACCTGCGGCGACGACGTCTCGCTGCAGGACGAGGTTCTGTCCCTGGTCACCGCGTCCGAGCACTCGGGTGAGTTTCTGCTGACGCCCGCGTTCAACGTCCTGGCAGGGCGGATCGCGAAGGACGGGTTGAGCCTTCGGCGAGGTGATCGTCTTGGCGCGTACGTCGTCGATCAGCTGCTGGGATCGGGAGGTATGGGCGAGGTGTGGCGCGCACGCGACGAACGGCTCGGCCGAGACGTCGCAATCAAGGTACTGCTTCCGTATTTCTCGAACGATGCCGAGCGCGTGAGGCGATTCCTGCAGGAAGCCCGGTCCGCGAGCGCGCTCAATCACAGCAACGTACTGACGGTTTACGACGTCGGCGAGCACGGTGGCGCGCCGTACCTGGTGACAGAGTGCCTCGAGGGTGAAGCGCTTCGCGCTCGGCTCGCGGTGCGACGGCTGACCGTGGACGAGGCGGTTGACGTCGGTCTTCAGCTGGCCCGAGGGCTCGCGGCCGCGCACGCACGCGGGATCGTGCACCGCGATTTGAAGCCAGAGAACGTATTTCTGGCGAGAGAC
>Ga0075428_100004056_pt1 | contig 16097 bp, 11 predicted proteins | sample RhiMetdeltSRZDD2_FD_75291 | JGI IMG/M metagenome (GOLD analysis project Ga0075428, IMG submission 75291) | Populus rhizosphere microbial communities from Tennessee, USA - Rhizosphere MetaG P. deltoides SRZDD2 | ecosystem: Host-associated > Plants > Roots > Rhizosphere > Soil | place: USA... | reverse complement strand
TGCACGGCGCGAAGCCGTTCGTGGTCGACGTGCGTGTAGACCTGCGTCGTCTGCAGCGAAGCGTGACCGAGCATCTCCTGCACCGAGCGCAGGTCGGCGCCACCCGACACGAGATGCGTCGCGAACGAATGCCGCAGCGCGTGCGGTGAACACGCGGCGATCACGCCACTGCGCGCACAGGCATCCTGCACGATCTGGTAGATGCGCACGCGATCGAGTGGGCGGCCAGTGCGCGACAGGAACAGCACGTCGCCGGGGTCCTTCTTGGCGCGCGCGCGCAACAATGGGCGCACCTCGGCCAAGTAGCGTGAGACCCATCGCAAGGCGATGTCGGCGATCGGCACGAGCCGTTCCTTGTTCCCCTTGCCGAAGGCGCGCAGCAGCCGATGGTCCGCGATGATGCTCGTCGTGCGCAGCGTGACAACTTCGGTCGCGCGGCAGCCCGTCGCGTAGAGCACGTGCAGGATCGCGAGGTCGCGCACGGCGTAGGGGTCCTCGGGAACCTGGTCGAGCAGCCGCGCCATGCTCTTCTTGCTCAGCGCCTTCGGCAGCCTGCGCTCGAGCTTGGGCCCGAGCAGTCCTGCGGTTACGTCGCCTTCCACGAGCCCTTCCACTTGCAGGAAGCTGTAGAAGCCGCGGATCGCGGCCGCAGCGCGCGCGACCGAGGCCGGCGCGTGCGTCGACACGAGCCTCTGCAGATGCTGATCGATCGCCGCTCGGTCCGGCAAGTCGGTTCGGCCGCGCAGCAGCTGCATGAGGTCGCTGCGATAGGCGGCGACCGTATGTGGCGATACCTGGAGCTCGACGCCGAGGCAGACCAGGAAGTCTGCCAATGCACGCTGGGCGGATGTGCGGTTCGGACTCGCCACGCTGCCGAACCGTAACCGCCGTCGTCGCCAGCCGCGAGCCTTGCTGCTGCAACCCGTCGTCTCCCTGGCGACCGACGTCAGGAGACCCGCTTGACGCGTCGATCCACCCTACGTATGGTCCCCGCCCCTCACGTGCATAGCGTCCCCGGTGCACGCGGGACAAGGCCGGGAAACCCGGCCGGCGGTGGAGGTTGGTCTCTCACCGTTCACCAGCAACCAGGTTCAACACCCAGGTTCACCACCCTTTGTCGCAGCCGATCATGTCGAAGCCGACCAAAGTCGAGACCGCAAAGTACAAGACGATTCTGGAGAAACAGCTGGCGTCCCTGCGAGGCGACGTCGGCTCGATGAAGGACGAGGCCTTGCGCGCTTCGGATCAGGATGCCTCGGTCGACCACCTCGCGGACCAGGGGACCGACAACTACGACCAGGGCTTCATGCTCGGTCTGATCGAGAACGAGGAAGAGACGATCAAGCTCATCGAGGAAGCGCTGGACCGCATCGCCGGCAACGGTGAGTGGGATTTCGGCGCCTGCCCGATCTGCGAGGAAGAGCTCGAGAACAGCAAGCCCAAGAAGGGCAAGGACGTCAAGAAGGCCAAGACCCAGAAGGCCGTGGACGTCTGGATTCCGAAGGCCCGCCTCGAGTATCTGCCCTGGGCGCGCTACTGCGTGCGGCACCAGGAAGCGGAAGAGCGCAACCGCGAGAGTGCCTGACCTGTGGTGAACCCCGCCGACCGCGCGGCGGATCGCGCCGCACAGCCACCCGCGCGCGCCGTTGCGCCGGCTGCGGCGGCCGGTGTCCGGGACCCGTGGTTTCTAGGCAAGTGGTGGTTCTGGCTGCCGTGGCCGCCGCTCGTCGCACTGGACCTGTGGAGCAAGGCCTGCGTGTTTGCGGCGCTCGCGCAGGCGCATCCGCTGCGGCCCAACAACCCCCTGCTGCCCGAGCACAATCGCACGGGCATCCAGGTCTTCGACGGGGTCGTGCGCTTCGAACTCGTCAGCTGGGGCAATACGGGCACGATCTGGGGCCTGTTCCAGGACGGCACGATCGTGCTCATGGTGTTGCGCTGCGTCGCCGTGGTCGGCCTGTTCTGGTTCCTGCGCCAGACGGCGCGGACGGCGCGGCTGCAGCAGTTCGTGCTGAGCCTGATCCTGGCTGGCGCGGTCGGCAACCTCTACGACAACTTCATGCGCGACGACCGGTCGGTGCGCGACTTCCTGCGCTTCTCGGGCACGTGGCCCGTGGCGTGGGAGTTCCCGGCCTTCAACGTCGCCGACTCGTGCATCACCGTCGGTGCGATCGGGCTGTTCGTGCTGCTCTGGCGGGAGGACCGCGTGAAGCTCTGGCGGGAGGATCGCACAGACCGGCAGAAACCGGTATCCTAGGCCGCCCCGCGAGCCGGACTCGCGGCGGTCACATCGTGCTGCAGACGAAACTCGGCAACATGCTTCTCCACAACCCGGTGCTCAGCGCGTCGGGTACGTTCGGCTCGGGCTGGGAGGGGCGCCAGTTCTCGGATCTCGGCCTGGTCGGTGGGCTCGTCAGCAAGACCGTCACCGTACTGCCGCGGCCCGGCAACCCGCCGCCGCGCATCTGGGAGACGCCGTCGGGCATGCTGAACTCGATCGGGCTCGAGAACAAAGGAGTCGACTACTTTCTCGCCCAGACCTTGCCGAAGATGAAACAGCTCGCGGCCGGTGGCAACGGTCCGCGGATCATCATCAACATCGGCGGGGAATCGATCGACGACTTCGTGAAACTCGCGGAGCGCTTCTCCGAGGCCGGAGTCGACGCGCTCGAAGTGAACCTCTCCTGCCCCAACGTGCAGGAGGGGCGGCTCTACTTCTCGACCGAACCGAGGCTCACGGAACAGGCCGTGCGCGCGGTGAAATCCGTCGCCACGGTGCCGGTGTTCGCGAAGCTGTCGCCGAACGTGACGGACATCACGGTCATCGCGAGGGCCGCGGAACAGGGCGGCGCCGACGGCATCACGGCGATCAACACGTTGATCGGCATGGCCGTCGACTGGAAGAAACGGCGCACCGTGCTCGCGCGCGGCATCGGCGGTCTGTCGGGACCCGCCATCAAGCCCGTGGCGTTGCGGCTCGTCTACGAGGTCGCGAAGGCCGTTCGCATCCCCGTGATGGGCGTCGGCGGCGCGCGTTCGGCCGACGACGTGCTCGAGTTCGTCTGCGCGGGGGCGTCGGCGGTGCAGGTCGGCACGGCGCTGTTCACGGATCCCGCGCTCATGGTGACCATCGTCGATGACCTGCGCGCCAAGCTGAACGCGGCGGGCACCACGATCGCCGCGCTGCGCGGCTGTCTGCACGGTGCCGAAGAGGTCCCTGCACTGGGTTGCCAGCGATGAGAATGCAGGCGCTCACTGCCGACATGGTGCAGCGCGCAATCGCGATCTACCAGGACCTCGCCTATGGCACCGGTTGCCGCCCGCGGCGCCCGATCGAGCTGCCGGCCGGCTGTGGCGTGGATTCTCTGCTCGCGATGTTCCAAGAGGAGAGGACCGAGACGATCCCGGGCCACGTGTGCCGCTGCTACAGCCTTCGTCTGGGCAACCGCAACTACCCCTTCATGAAGCTGCTGCTGCAGGAGCATCTGGTCGCCGGCGAGTTCTGCTTCGCCGTGGACACGCACGACCAGATGGAGATCAAGCCCTGCTACCCGGATCACGAGCAGTGGTGTGCGGTGCAGCGCTTCAATCGCGACCTCAAGCGGCAGATCGAACAGGGGTTTGCCCAAGCAGGGCTGCCGACGTCGGCGAGCTTGCGCGAACTGCTCGTGCAGTCGGCCGAGGAAGGGGCGTTGCCGTGCCGCGGGCTCGTGCTGATCGTCGACGACGAAGAAGACCTCGCGGCGGCCGTCGAGGCGCTGATCCAGCGTCGCGGCTTCCGCACCTACAAGGTCTTCGACGGCAAGAGCGCGGTCAGGGCTGCGCGCGAGATCCTTCCCGACCTCGTGCTGCTCGACTACGAACTGCCGGAGCTCGACGGCTTGCAGGTCGTCCAGCAGCTGCGCAGCGAGCCGGTGACCCAGGGGATTCCGGTGCTGCTCGCGAGCTCCGCGCGCGTCTCGGTGGCCGACATCAAGAAGGTCGAAGGCTTCCTGAGCAAGCCGTTCCCCGAGGCCCTGCTCTACGAGATGATCGATCGCGTGCTGCGCGTGCGTGGGGTGCGTCCATGAGCAGCACGGGTCGGGGAGCCGATCGCGCACCGCGTGCGGTCCGAACCGAGCGCTGTGTCTCCTGGTTCTCCGCCGTCGTGCTGTTCGTGCTGCTGTCAGCCACGAGCGACCCTGGCCCGCCGGTCACGAGCGTCGCGCAGAACCGCGTCGAGGTCCGCTCGGAGCGCCACTCGTACGAAGCGGCCGCCCTGCCGGGCCACCTGCCTGCGGGGCCGTGCTGCGAATCGGTGGCACGCCCGAGCCTGAGGCACCTGCCCTGGTCCCATTCGGTCACCGAGTACGGCCTGCCGCTGCCGCGCGCCCCGACCGCCTAGACGGCCAGCGATCGTGTTTGTCAGCCGCGCTGCGCGCGACCGGGTGTAGAACCTGCGTCGCCGGAGCGGAGGTTGCTCGGCCCCCTTCCCCCCATCCCATTCGTATTCGGCCCATTTCGTATTCCGGCTCGTCATGAAACTCGATATCGGTGCTCTTCCCGCCCGCATCGGCAAGGCCCTGCAGGGCTTGTTCGGTTCGGCCAACCAAAGATCCCTCACCCAGTACCAGCCCATCGTCACCGCCGTCAACGCGCTCGCCGATTGGGCCAAGGGCCTCTCTGCCGACGAGGTCAAGTCCACCGTGGCCCAGCTGCGCACGCAGGTGAAGGCCCAGGAAAAGGCGCTCGACGACGTGTTGCCGCAGATGTTCGCGCTCACGCGCGAGGCGGCGATGCGCACGATCGGCCTGCGCCACTTCGACGTGCAGCTGATCGGCGGCGCCGTGTTGCACGGCGGCAAGATCGCCGAGATGTCGACCGGTGAAGGCAAGACGCTCGTCGCGACGCTGCCGGCCGCGCTGAACGCGCTGCTCGGCAGGGGCGTCTACGTCGTCACGGTCAACGACTACCTCGCGAAGCGCGACCGCGACTGGATGGCGCCGGTCTACGAGTATCTCGGCCTCACGGTGGGGGCGATCCAGTCGCAGATGCCGCCGCAAGTGCGTCTCAAGGAGTACGCGTGCGACATCCTCTACGGCACGAACAACGAGTTCGGCTTCGACTACCTGCGCGACAACATGAAGTGGCGCGCCGAGGAGCAGGTGCAGGGCAATCTCTACTTCGCGATCGTCGACGAGGTCGACTCGATCCTGATCGACGAAGCGCGGACGCCGCTGATCATCTCGGGCGAGGGCGAGGGCACGACGGAGCGCTACGTCATGGCGGACCGCGTCGCGCGCCAGCTCAAGGTCGACGAGCACTTCGAGATCAAGCTCAAGGAGCACCAGTGCCTGCTCAACGAAGCCGGCATCGAGCGCGCCGAGAAGCTCGTCGGCGTCGAGAGCTTCTACAGCAACCCGGCCTACATGGAGTGGCCGCACCTGCTCGAGACCGCGCTGCGCGCGCACCACGTCTACGAGCGGGACAAGCACTACGTGGTGACCGCGAAGAAGGACCAGGATGGCCAGGCGAGCGAACCCGAGGTCGTGATCGTCGACGAGTTCACGGGCCGCCTCATGCCGGGGCGCCGCTGGAGCGATGGGCTGCACCAGGCCGTCGAGGCCAAGGAAGGCCTGCCGCCGCGCGAGGAGAACCGCACGCTCGCCACGATTACGCTGCAGAACTACTTCCGCATGTACGAGAAGCTCGCCGGCATGACGGGAACCGCGATGACCGAGGCGTCCGAGTTCTCGCGCATCTACAAGCTCGATGTCGTCTCGATCCCGACGAACCGGCCGATGCAGCGCACCGACCACAACGACCAGGTCTACCTCGACGGCAAGAGCAAGCTCGACTGCATCATCGAGGAGATCAAGGGCGAGTACGCGAAGGGCCGCCCGGTCCTGCTCGGCACGACGTCGATCGCCAAGTCCGAGGCGATCTCGGCGGGCCTCACGGCGGTCGGGATTCCGCACAACGTGCTCAACGCGAAGCAGCACGAGCGCGAAGCCGAGATCATCATGCAGGCGGGCCGCAAGGGCACCGTCACGGTCGCTACGAACATGGCCGGCCGCGGCACCGACATCGTGCTCGGCGGCAAGGCCGAGGCGCTGTGGCGCAACGAGATCGCGCAGAAGGGCCTCGCCGCGGACAGTCCCGAGGCCAAAAAGCTGCTCGAGGAGCTGAACACTCGCTGCCAGAAGGAACACGACGAGATCCTGGCACTCGGCGGTCTCTACGTGATCGGCACCGAGCGCCACGAAGCGCGCCGCATCGACAACCAGCTGCGCGGCCGCTGCGCGCGTCAGGGCGACCCGGGCCAGACCAAGTTCTTCCTCTCGTTCGACGACGACCTCATGCGCATCTTCGCGCGCGATTGGGTCAAGGTCATGATGGAGAAGATGGGGCTCAAGCCCGGCGAGGTCATCGACAGCCCGATGGTCACGCGCGGCCTCGCGAAGGCGCAGAAGAAGGTCGAAGCGCGCAACTTCGACATCCGCAAACACCTGCTCGAGTACGACGAGGTGATGGACAAGCAGCGCAAGTTCATCTACGGCCAGCGCCAGGAAGCACTCGAGTCCAAGGGCCTGCGCGAGAAGGCGCTCGGCATGTTCGAGGAGGTCCTCGATCCGATCGTCGAGCGCTATTCTGGCGACAAGGACAAGCCCGTCGACTACGCCGAGATCGAGAAGTGGCTCGTGCACCGCTGTGGCGATGCGCTCGACCTCTCGGGCTTCAAGTCGGTCTCGCGCGAGCAGCTGTTCGACTGGATCATGACCCGCGTCGAGAAGCTGCACGAGGAGCGGGCCAAACACTACGGCGAGCCGTGGGATGCGATGCAGCGCTTCCTCGTCATCGACACCATCGACCACAAGTGGAAGGACCACCTCTACGCGATGGAGGTGTTGAAGACCGGCATCGGACTGCGCGGCTACGCGCAGATCGATCCGAAGAACGAGTACAAGAAGGAGGGCTTCGAGAAGTTCCAGCTCCTCAAGGCCGAGGTCGCGGACCACGTGACGAGCTTCCTCTACAAGATGGAGGCGACGGACACGATCCGCGACATGGTGACCGGCAAGCTGCGTGCTCAGCCGCCGCCGCAGCAGATGCAGATGCCGAGTTCGCCGGAGGAACTGCAGGCGTTGTTCGAGTCGCTCGTGGCCGCCGGCAAGATCCCGCAGGAAGTGTTGGACCGCATGGCGAAGGGCGAGCGTTTCGTGCTGCGCGTGACGCAACAGGGTCTCGTGCTGCAACCGGCCCCGCCGGACGGAGCTTCGCCCGCGGCGGAGCCGGGTGCCGCAGCCTCCGCTGCCGGAGCCCCAGCCACCGGACTGTCGGGTGACGGTGCGCGTGCGGCCGAGGCGCCAGCATCGGCGCCACCGCAGCAGCGTCGCCTGGCTCCGGCGATGACGGCGCGGAATCCGTTCGCGCCGGCGCCGAAGAAGCCCCAAGCAGCCGGGCCCAAGCCGGGCCGCAACGATCCTTGCCCGTGCGGGTCGGGGATCAAATACAAGAAGTGCTGCGCGCCGGCGTTCGACTGAGAACCCGTGAGCGCGATGCCTTCGGAACCAGGAGCTGCGCCGGGGCGCGACACGACGCTGCCGCTGCCGCGCAGCGGCATACGCGGCTGGCTCACGATGGGCATCTACCAGCCCGTCTTCCTGATCGCCTTCCTGCTCTACAGCCCCGTGCTGCTGTGGCGCACGGTGTTCGATCGCCCGTATCGCAAGAGTCTGCGCGAACGCATGGGCTTCGTGCCGCGGCGCACCGATGAACGGCAGGCCGTCTGGATCCACGGCGTCTCGGTGGGGGAGGTCAAGGCCGCAAGCCAGTTCATCGCGCAACTGCGCGTGCAGCGGCCGGACCTGCAGCTCGTCGTGTCGACCACGACGCCGAACGGCCATCTCGTGGCCCGTCAGGAGTACAAGGACCTGCCGGTCGTGTTCTACCCGCTCGACTTCGGCAGCTTCCCGGCGCGCGCGATCGACCGCATCCGGCCGCGCTGCGTGCTGCTCATGGAGCTCGAGATCTGGCCGAACTTCCTGCAGGCGACACGCAAGCGGAACATCCCGGTCGCGGTCATCAACGGCCGCATCAGCGAGCGCACGTTTCGCGGCTACCGTCTCGCGCGCGGCCTGCTGCCGCAGCTCGATCTGATCAGCAAGTACTGCGTCCAGGACCGCGCCTACCAGAAGCGCCTGATCGAGCTCGGCGTCGATCCCGCGCGCGTCTTCGTGAGCGGCAACATGAAGTACGACAGCGTCGTCATGGAACGTCACGAGGCCCCCGCGGCGCGGTTGCGGCCATGGCTCGCGGGCAAGGGCGAACGTGTGCTCGTGGCGGGTTCGACGCACTTCGACGAGGAGGCCGTGGTGCTCGCCGCGGTGGCCGAGCTGCGCCCGGCTGCCGGTCCCGTGCGCGTGGTGCTCGTGCCGCGCCATCCCGAACGCGCGCCCTCGATCTGCGAACAAGTCGCGAAGACCGGCCAACGCGCCGTGCGCTGGAGCGAGGCAAAAACCGCGTTGCCGCCGCTGACACCGGACGCGGTCGTCGTCGTCGACACGATCGGACAGCTGCAGCAGTTCTACGCGGCCTGCGACGTCGCCTTCGTGGGCGGCAGCCTGGTCCCGCACGGTGGGCAGAACATGCTCGAGCCCGCGGCCCAGGGCCGGGCCGTGATCATCGGACCGCACACGATGAACTTCCGGCGCGACGTGGAGCTGTTGCTCAGCGCGGAGGCCGTGGTCCAGGTCCCCGACCGCGTCGGATTCGTCGAGCAGCTCGGCCGCCTGCTGGGCGATGCCGCGCTGCGCGCGCATCACGGTAGGAGGGCCGAGGCCGTGATCGCCGAGAACCAGGGGGCGACCGCGCGCACGCTCGAGCTGGTGGCCGACCTGCTCGGCCCGCCGGCAGTCGCGGTCCGAAGTTGACCATCGCTCGGCCGATCCGCTACGGTCGGCGCGATGAAGTGCCCGTGTACCAGCGGCCTGGACCACGCAGCCTGCTGCCAGCCGATCATCGAGCAGAAGCGCAAGGCCGCGACGGCCGAGCAGCTCATGCGGTCGCGCTACACCGCGTATGCGCTCGGCGCCACGGACTGGATCATCGAGAGCCAGTCGCCCGACGGGCGCCAGTTCGTCGACCGCAAGGCCACCGAGGAGTGGAGCCGGCGCGCCACGTGGCACCGCATGGAGGTGCTCGAGGTCAAGGACGGCGGCGCCGACGACACCGAGGGCATCGTCGACTTCAAGGCCTACTACACGATCGGCGGCGAGGACATCACGCACCACGAGATCGCGAGCTTCCGCAAGGAGGACGGTGTCTGGTACTTCGTCGACGGTGTCGAAGTGAAGCCGCGCCCCTACAAGCGTCTCGACCGCAAAGTCGGCGCCAACGAGCCGTGTCCGTGTGGCAGCGGCAAGAAGTGGAAGAAGTGCTGCGGCAAGCCCGGCGTCGCCGCCGACCGCGCCCAATGAAGCGGCCAGTGAACAGGCCAGCGTGCCTAGGCAAGATTGCCAAGATCGCCGGCCCCGTTTCCCAGCCGCGCCGGCGCCCGGTAACGTAGCGCGGCCCCCAACGACCCCAACCTAGCAACCTGCCATGAGTCGACTCTCCGTTGCCGTCTTTCTCTCCGCTGGGTCCTTGCTCGCTCAAGCCAACGCCGTGCCCGGCACCGACATCCTGATGTACGAGGTGACCGACATCGCGTACCAAGGGCGCCGCGGCGCCGCGTTCCCGAACGGTGAAGCCGGCTTCATGGTCGGCCACTCCTGGTGCAACAGCGGCATCGTGAACCTGCCCTGGGTTTCGCAGAGCGGCGGCCTGATGGTCGACAACTATCCGCGCATCGCCTTCCTGCTCGTACGCGAGAGCGGCGGCCGCATGGTGCAGGTCTCGGGCAGGAGCTTCTGCAAGCACTCGCCGACGCCATACAACTTCACGACCGGTCCCTGCCTGCCATGCACGGGTGGCGGTGGCCCGTTCTTCTACGTCGGCTGCTCCGACACCTACGGCAGCGGCACCAACGCCAGCCAGTACGCGCTGGGCCCGACCGAGGAGATCGATCCGTGGCTCGGCACGTGGAATCCGCAGGGCAGCTACTTCGACCGCGGGGATCCGGCAGTCGGCGGCGCGCAGGCGATCGACTCGATCCGCTCGCTGACGTTCCAGCAGGTCCAGGCGTTCGATGCCGTGAAGAACCGCATGATCGTGCGCGAGAGCGAACTGCTCGCGGGCGCCAACTACTACGCGCAGTGCTACGCGATGGTGAAGACCGAGCCCATGGTCGAGCGCGACAACAACGCGATGAACCGCCAGGTGTCGATCACGGCCTCCGGCAGCTCCTGGAGCGCGACAGCCATGGGCGGCTCGATGAACGGCTCGGTGCTCACGCGATGGCAGGGGGCGCACACGAACATCGGCGACAACTACCCTGACGACGGACGCTTCCTCGTCGCCGTGAAGGTCACGGGCCCGACCGCCGGGATGTATCACTACGAATACGCGATCCACAACCTCGACAACAACCGCGGTGGCGCGTCGTTCCGCGTGCCGATCGCGTCGGGGGCCCAGGTGCAGAACGCGGGCTTCCGCGACCTCGACACGGATCCGTTGAACGACTGGATCTTCTCGCAGACGGCGTCCGAGATCGCATTCACGGCAGGCGCCACGAACTCGCTCGATTGGAACACGATCTACAACTGCTGGTTCGACTGCTCGATTCCGCCGGGCGCCGGCAACATGTCGATCGACGAGGCGCGCGCCGGAGCCGGTGCGCTGACGGTGACGATCCCGAGCGAAGTGCCGAGCGGCATGCCGTTCGCGAACAAGTACCCGGTCGGCACCGCTTGCGGTGCGTGCCAGAGCGCGTTCTACGAGAGCTTCCCGACCCTCCAGATGTTCGACCTCGTCGGTCGTTCGATGACGATGACGCTGAACAACGGCGCCTACACGGTCCAGGAGACGCCGGTGTCCTTCGTGCCGGCCAGCGGCACCAACCTCGCGCTCGCCATGAGCACGCATGCGACCGTGACGCTGCCCTTCACGCTGCCCTACCCGGGCGGCACGACGACGCAGCTGCAAGTCGGCTCGAGCGGGTATGTCTCTCCGGGGACGAACATCATCCAACTCGTGGGGACGCCGGTGGCGTTGGTGCAAGGCAACGCGCGATGGGCGGCGGCGTGGAGTGCGTGGACGCCTCAGCTCGGCACCGCGAACGTCTTCTTCGACGCGAACCCGACGCGCGCGATCCTGACGTGGAATGCCGTGACTGGTCTCGCCGGTACGGGCACGAGCACGTTCCAGATCCAGTTCTTCCCCGACGGCACCGTGCAGACGCTCTGGCAGAGCATCGGCTCCTCACCGCTGCCGTTGCTCGTCGGGTGGGCGCCCGGCGGCGGTCAGACGACCCCGCCGCCTCGCGATCTCTCGGCGACGTTGCCGACACCGTTCTCGATGTGCGCGACCTCGTTCGACGGCCTCGCGCTCGGCGCGAGTGCGGCGCCGGTGCTCGGCACGACGCTGCAGTGGCAGCTCAGCGGTATCGCGGCCGGAACGGGTTGGGGTGTGCTGCTGCGTTCACTGACGCAGGCGACACCGCCGATCGACTTGAGCGCGATCGGCATGCCCGGGTGCTCGGCTCACGTGGTCGACCCGGTCGCGACGGTGTTCCTGGCGCCCGGTAGCAGCGTGCAGTTCCCCGAGACGATCCCGAACATACCGGCGTTGGTCGGGCTCGTGCTGATCGGCCAGGGGCTCACCTACAACCCGGGCCTGACGCCGCTCGGTCTCGTCGCGTCGAACGGCATGGTGCTGTCGCTCGGTTTGTAGTGAGCCAGCTCGCCTCTGCGAGGCGACCAGGCTTACGTGATGCTCGAACGCCGCTGCGCGGGGGCCTACTCCAGCGAAAACCCGCAGCCAGCCCCGCGGCGGCGTTCCTTGGGGCCTGCAAACCCGGGGCTGCGCCGGCCCGGCGTTACTCGTAGCCGATCGCGTCGAGGACATCGAGCCTCGACGCAGACCGCGCGGGTGCCCACGCGGCGGCGGCGCCGATCGCGAGCGACAGGCCGGCGGCAGCCGCGACGTAGCCCCATGGCACGACCATCGGCGTCCAGAACCCGGTCATCTGCAGCGTGAACAGGCGCAGCGGATACCAGCCGCCCAGAAGGCCGAGCGCGATGCCGACCCCGCCGCCGACGGTCGCCATGAGCAGCGCCTCGAGCACGACCGTGCGCGCGATCTGGGCGCGCGTCATGCCGATCGCGCGCAGCAGACCCACTTCGCGCGTGCGGTGCAGCACCGAGATCCACAGCGTGTTCACGATGCCGAGCAATCCGATCACGAGCGCGATCAGCACCTGCACGTTCGACAACGCCATCAACCGGTCGAGCGCGTCGCCGGCGATCTGCTGGATGTCGGACCGCGCGAACACGTAGACCGAGTAGGCGCCGCCGAGTGCCTGCGCGAGTTGGGCCCGCGCTTCGTCGCGCGCGACGCCGGGGCGCAGCACGACGTCGACGTAGCTGAGCGTCGTGTCGTCGAACAGCTTGCGGTAGGCGGCCAGGTCCACGACGACGCAGCCGCGCGGCCACGAGTAGTCCTCGACCGTCGCAAGCACGCGGAAGGACTTCGGCCCTGCCCGCGTCGCGATCGACACCGTGTCGCCGGGCCGACAGCCATACAGGTGCGCGAAGTTGTCCGAGATGCACAACCCGTCGCCCGCGAGCAGACCCGGCAGGATGCCCTTCTCCTCGAACCGGCGCCGCGAGGCATGTTCGGGCCGCAGCGCCTGGGCTCGCGCGAACCCCGCCATCTCGACCGCGACGACCATCACGTTGCGGCCGTCGACGTCGCAGAAACCGGCGCGCACGGCGTAGCAGTCGGCGACAGCTGGCTGGCGCGCGACTTCCGCGGCGATCGCGGCCGGAAACGGGTTGCCGCCGTAGATCGCGCGCGAGAGATCGGTCGACGAGACCGCGAGGTCGAACGGCAGCGTGTACTCGAGCCAGCGCATGCTAGCTGTGCGGAAGCTCTCGATGAACGTCGCGGACGCGACCATCATCGCCAGAGCACCCCCGAGCGCCGTGACGGTCAGCGCGGTGCGCTGTGGGAACTTGGCCGTGTTGTCGGCCGCGAGGAAGCCCTCGACGCGGCACAACCTCGCGAGCAGGGGCCGGCAGCGGCGCGCGATCCAGGTCGTGAGCTGCGGCAGCGCGAGCGCCAGGCCGAGGAAGAACAGTCCCGTCGAGACGAGACCCGCGGTCATCCAGTGCCGCAGCGCCCAGATCAGGCACGCGCCGGCGACGAGGCACAACACGCCGAGCACGAACACGCTGCGAAACGACTCGCGGCGACGGAAGTCGTGCGCGCGCAGGATCGCGACTGGTGGGTGCTGCAGCGCGCGACGCACCGGCAGCCAGGCCGCCGCGAGCGTCGCCGACAGGCCGAGCGCGAGGCCCACGAGGACCGTCGTCGGTTCGATCACGATGGCCCGCACGTGCACGACCTGCGCGAGCACGTTGAACGACTCCGCCGTGAAGTCGACGAGCAGCTTCGCCAACAGCCAGCCGCCCGCGACGCCGGCGACGGAACCGAACGCGCCGACGATCGCCCACTCGACGAGCAGCGTGCGCTGGATCTCGGCGCGCGTCGCCCCGATCGCGCGCAGCGTGCCGATCTCCTTGAAGCGTTCGACGACCGCGACCGCCACGGTGTTGTAGACGATGAAGATGCCGACGAGCACCGCGATCAGGCTGATCGCGACCAGCGAACGCAGTCGCGCGAGACTGTCTTCGACGAGTGGCTCGAAACGTCGCACCGGTTCGACGACGCAGCCCGGACAGGCGGCGAGAAGCGCTTCTCGGCTCGCGCCCGCGACGTCGATGCGATCCACGATGCCCTCGCTGCGGAACAGGCGCTGTGCCTGGCCGATGCCGATCACGCCGAGGTCGCCGCCGACCGCGCGCACGGGACCCTCGGGCTCGAGCAGGCCCGTGACGACGAGCTCCTGCCTGCCGGCCCGCGTGTCGAGCGTGACCGCGTCGCCGCGCCTGACGGCCAACCGTTCGGCGAGCGGCCGCGCCAACAGGATCGCATTCGGAGTCGTCAGCGTCGCGAACACCGTGGCCGCATCGATGGGCGCCGCCGCGGCCGCATCGGAGGGTCGCCACAGACGCAGCATGGCGTCGCTCGCGAAGTCGACACCGAGCAGCAGCAGCGACGCCTTCGCCGGTGCGACCATCGCGGCGCTGGTCTGGATCACGGGGGCGGCGACGGCGCCCTCGATTGCGCGCACCTTGGCCAACATCGCGGTCTCGATGCCGAGCGAGTGGCCGCGCATCACCTGCCATTCGGCGCGGCCCGACAACTCTCGGCCCGAGTCCTCGAGTGCCGCGATGACGCTCGTGTTCGCGACTTCGGCCGAGACGTAGAGCGCCACACCGAGTGCTATGGCGAAGAAGCCGAGCAGCGTTCGCAGCCGATGGCGCAGCAGGTGGCGGATGCTCAGGTAGCGCAGCAGATTGCCGAGATTGCCGGCCATCAGCCGAGCCGCCCGTCGCGCAATTCGATGCGCCGCTCGGCGATGCCCGCCGCCTTCGCGTCGTGCGTGACCATGACGACCGTGCGCTCCTTGCTCGTCGCGGCCAACAACGCGAGGATCTCGCCGCCGGTCGCGGAGTCGAGGTTGCCCGTCGGTTCGTCGGCGAGCAGCACCTGCGGATCGGTGACCAGAGCGCGCGCGATCGCGACGCGCTGGATCTCACCGCCCGAGAGCTCCTCGGGCAGGTGCTGCAGCCGGTCGCGCAGACCGACGCGCTCGAGCAGCGCCTCGGCGCGCGCGCGCACGGCCGCGAGCCGGTGCCCCGCGATCAGGAGCGGCAGCGCCGTGTTCTCGAGCACGGTCAGCGTCGGCACGAGATTGAAGAACTGGAACACGAGGCCCGTGCGGTTGCGCCGCAGGTGCGTCAGTTCGTCGTCGCTCATCGCGTGCGTTGCCGCGCCATCGACGAACAACTGGCCCGAGGTCGGCAGGTCGAGACCGGCCGCGAGGTGCAGGAACGTCGACTTGCCCGAGCCGCTCGGTCCCATGACCGCGACGAATTCGCCGCGCTCGATCGTGTGCGTGACGTGGGACAGCGCCTGTACTTGCCGGGCACCCTGCGTGTAGGTCTTCGAGACGTCTTGGAAGCGGATCATCCCGGTGCCGGGTTGACGCTACTCCACCTGCTGGTCGCAGCCAACGTTCGGCCAGCCGTCATCGGGCAGGTGCCCGAAGTGCGGTCGTTCGGGATTCTCGAAGAGAACTGCCCCCGCTGCCGATCGCGGTGCACACAGCGGCATGCACCACGGAACCCGGATCCGGACCAGGCGGCGCCCGCCGCCGAGTCCGCACGACGCGCTGTTCCGCGGCATCTTCGGGGCGCCAGCTCGCGCCGCGGAGTTGCTGCGGCATCTCATGCCCGCGCGTTGCGCGCTTCGGATCGACTGGTCCTCGTTGCGCGCGGTCGACCGCTCCTTCGTCGACGAGCGGCTGCGGACCCAGCAGGCGGACTTGATCTTCTCCGCTCGGCTGAAGGGCAGCGGGACGCTCATCTACCTGCTGCTCGAACACAAGTCAGGGCCCTATCGGCTCACCGTGTTCCAGGTGGCGGGCTACGTCATGCGCATCTGGGAACGGTGGCTCGCCGACCATCCGAAGTCCAGATTCCTGCCCGCGGTGATGCCGTTCGTGCTGTTCCACGGCCGGCACACGTGGTGCGGCCCACGCCAGCTTCACCGGTTGATCGACCTGCCGCGGTCGCTGCGCTTCTGCAGCGCGCTGCCGAGTTTCTCGTTCGAGCTCGAAGTGCTGAATGCGCGCAGGGTTCGTCGGCTGGTTCGCCGTCGCCTGCCGCTGCCATCGCTGCTGCCGTTGTTGCACCTGCAGGCCGTGCGCGGTTGCCGGGACATGGCGACGCTGCTGCGTAGCTGGACAGGCTACTATCGCAGACTGATGGCGATGCCAGGCGGTGAGTCGATCGTGCGCCGATTGGTATCCTACGTCTTTGCAGTGAGTCGCGATGATCCGCGACGACTGCAGGCTGCTTACACGAGCATCCACCCCACGACTGAGGCGT
>Ga0075428_100004055_pt1 | contig 16099 bp, 28 predicted proteins | sample RhiMetdeltSRZDD2_FD_75291 | JGI IMG/M metagenome (GOLD analysis project Ga0075428, IMG submission 75291) | Populus rhizosphere microbial communities from Tennessee, USA - Rhizosphere MetaG P. deltoides SRZDD2 | ecosystem: Host-associated > Plants > Roots > Rhizosphere > Soil | place: USA... | reverse complement strand
GGAAACTCGACTAAGTTGATGTGAGAAATGAAACTCATCCTCGTCAAGGAGAGAAACCGGCTGGCGACGCAGTATCGGATCGAGAACTCGTGCGGCTACACGCTGGACGCAGAGATCGAAGAAGTGCTAGGGATCGGCAAGCAGGACGTTGGGACGCGGCTGGAGGTTGAGGTGTCGAACGTGTACCGATTAGCGCTTAGCGACAAGGAGTGGATCGGCCCGTGGGACCCGCCACGGCCGTCTTACCTCGACGCGAAGTTACGGAGGGAGTTATGACAATATCTCTCGTGAGTATTCTCGTCACCCTGATCGTGGTCGGTTTGCTGTTATATATAATTCAATTATTGCCGCTCGACGCCATCATCAAGAAGGTCGCCTATGTGGTCGTACTGGTATTCGTGCTGCTCTGGCTTGTCTCCCTGCTCGGCGGCGGTCCGGTGATCCGTATTGGCTGAACCGAAGAAGAGGAAGCGGACGTGCAGCGAGTGCCTGCATTTCAGGGACCCGTACAGGAGGACCGTGGACGTCTGGCTCGGCGAGTGCCACTTCAACCCGCCAAAGGTGAGTGAGGGGCTGAAGCGCGCCCGGTTTCCCTTGGTCGCCCCCGATGACTGGTGCGGACAGTTCAGCAGAAGAATCGACTACCATGAGTAGGATCGTTGACCTCTACAGGCAGATGGCAGAGCTTACCAACGCCGTCTGCGCGAAGTGCCCGGTACCTTACAGGTGCTGCGAGGATGCCGGATGCGCACAGGCGATGGCGTGGACAGAGACAGTGGAGCAGGTCAATTTGACCGCCGACAAAACTCACATACCATTTCTCGAAGATGACGGGTGCATCTTACCTGCGCATTTTAGACCTCTTTGTTCGATCTGGCTCTGCAAGGACGCGGTCAAGCCGCCGGGGTACGCGGAGCTGCTGCGCGAGATCGCCGAAGCGGAGAAGGAGAGATTAAGGACTTGACCCGCTACGATGAAATTCTCTATTCGATGACCAGCGAGCTTGCGCTTCACCGAGTAGAAATCGAGCGCAATGAGACGGACCCGGATATAAATCTAAGCTGGCTAGAGCTGAGAATTTATCTCGATCACTCTAACCAGCGACCCGTTAAAGTTGCCTTCAAGGCCGAATCAATCCGCAACCTAACGAAACGGTAAAAGTTAAAAACCCATGCCATGTCACGTCCGGCTTAGTCGAGCCGAGTCATGCCGTGTTCCGCCGCGCTGTGTCAAGCCGAGATCGAGTTTCCATTGGTCTTCCTCACTATCTTGTCCTTGCTCTTTTCATCCACGTCGAGAAACTCGGGCACCTCCAGGGCGTCGATCTGCGCACAAGCCGGATATTTGGGCGGTGAAGAAGAAAGGCGCCAAGCGGGCTATACCCGGCGGGCTTTGTGATTCATCGTATAAGGCGCTTGACCTAGTAAGAAGTTTGCCAGGAAACTTTGAGATCGAGCACCGGCCCGGCGAGGATACCCGGTGCCTGCATTACTGCGCGGTTAAAAATTTCTGTTCACACGGAAGGAGTTTAACGGATAATGTGGCGAACGATGACACCTCGGGATTGCGCTAGTTTCTACGAACAACTAACGCAAATAGAAGTAAATTGGTATTTGGAACACGGCAAATTTCGCGACCGAATTGTGCGTGATAAAAGCGGCAATAAATATGTTATTGGCGACTGGTCTTGGAATGCCAAACACCCAGACCGTTACGAGTGCATTGAGCGTAGGATGAGCATGGAAAGGAACTTAGGGAAGTGACACCGAGGGAAAAGCAAATGTATGACGCATTAGCGCAGATTGCGCGCCGTGATTGCGCTAGTTTCTGCGGACTGGTTGCCAGAAAGATGATTGAGAAGATGAGAGATCACAAGATTGAGGAAGTAATCACCTCTGCCATGCCATGCCCGGCCTTGTAATGTCCTGCCAAGTTTCGTCCAGCCAAGTTCCGCCTGTTCCTGTCGCGCCACGCATTGCCTTAACTTGCCTCGACTAGCGTCTGCCCGGCTTGGCCCGGCATGGTGATCTCACAATCGATTATCTTTTGACCCATAAATTATTTCCTCCTTTTCGATTTGATGCGTTTTTGAACTTTCTTGTTGGGCGGATATTTACAGTTAGGGCACAGCTTTGGATTCTCGACGCGTGGGACCCATTCGTGATCGCAGTTCACACAATGGACGTTTGGTAGCGTGGTCATAAAGAAAAACCTCCTTCAGATGAAATCGTATATTATTATGATAATAAAGTAAATTGAAATCTTAATTGCTTGACATCATCGTTGCCTCGGGTGTAAGCAACAAAACAGTTCAGAAGCCACTGAAGTGTGTCAAAGGCGACCCCAGGAGAACATCCTGCCGGTCGCTTTTTTATTTTCAGGAGGTTCTAATGCCCCTCACCGAAGATCAGATAGCCGCCATCCCCGACGAGGCCACCAGAAACGCCGTTAGAGAACAACAGCAGAAGCTGTCACAAGTAGAAACCGGCACCGGTCCCTACGCCGCCGGTGAGCGACCGACCCCGACAGGAACCACAGCCGAGCCTGGCGAGAAGCCCTCTGAGTCGCAGATAGCACGACGGGGGACGACTTCACCCGGTGGCACGTTCCGTCTTCAGAACATCGAGATCCCTTTGGGTGCCCCGGCTGGCGTGGCTACTCCCGAGGAGGTCAAGCAGCGGATGCAGGACCAGGCAGACGACATCCGGGCCATGCTCGGAGACGCCGACGACGCTGAGGCCAAGGTGATCAAGGACAAATTAGACAGCGGGAACTACGACGAGAACGACCTTGCCTTGATCACTGCCCACCTGAACGAAGAGCACGTCAAGAAGTCCAGAGAGGAGTTGGCGGCGAAGTCCGAGGAGCGCAGGGCGGAGCGCGAGCAGAAGCAGGCGGAGCGCCAGGCGAGCATGGAGCAGAAGCAGCAGGAGAGGCAGGCGGCACGCGAGCAGCGCCAGGCAGCAAGACAAGCCCCGCCTGCGCCAGAGGGACAGGCACCGGCCGCAAGGGCAAGACGCGGAGCACAACCGACCCCTTAAATGCTATTCAGCCGCGAAGATATTTTGAAAGTGTTCTGCCCTACTGGGGAAGGTGGTGGCATTGATCCAACTTGTAATGAAGGCGGTGAAAGTTCTCGCGGGAAAGGAAACAAAACCTTTTTCAAAGCAGCCCCTGTTGATGTAGCCAATGCCATCAAGGCCAGAGGGCTGAAAGGCGGACGCTGGAAGATACAGGGCCCGGGTGGCGAGTGGCGACAACCTTCTGTTTATTTTGCGAAGAACATGGCCGGAGCTCATGAATATGCCCAGATATTGAGGGATCACTGGCCGCAGGGTGGGTTTCTAGCCAAACAATATATCACCGTCGAATTTACTATGCCCAAGGGTCGTCGAATGATTCGCGACGAAGACACCAAGGCACATACCGAATTTAAACGACTGAACCCTTATCGGGTAGAAGGCAACATCCCCGCCAGAAATATTAAATCTATCAAACTGTGGGAATACCGGGGCGAAGGTGGCAGTCGCGGTTATAAGCCGCCACGCTTAGTAGAAGTGCTAAAAGCGGATGATCAATTCGTTGATGCTGGCGTGGCCGTACTTCTGCCAGGCGATGAAGAGCTCGAAAATATCTTAGCTGAAGTAAAAAAAAATCCTTGGAGGCTAGCGGCGTAATGCCAGGACCCGGTCACCAGCATAGCGCCAAGATGGAAAGGTGCCTTGAGGACCTGAAGGCCAAGGGGCACGACGCCGGCAGCGCCCACGCGATCTGCTATACGTCTCTCGGCAGCGAAGCCAACAAGATCGAGAAGGGCGGCGGCACTGAGGAGTGCCCGATCTGCGCCGAGATAGCCAAGATGACGGCACCCATTCCCACAGAAGGCCCTCGCATCATCGCCAAAGACGAGAAGCGCCGCTACACCCTGGGGATCGTCTACGCGCCCGATGAGTTGGACACTGACGAGGAGTTCACCGACGCCGCCGAGCTTGAGAAGGCCGCATGGGACTTCATGCGCGAGCTTCAGGGGCGCGGCGAGATGGCTAAGCTGGCGATGGAGCTGGTCGACACCATGATGAAGTCTGTCCCGCCCGACGGCGAGGAATTGGACGTCGAGGTCGACGTGTCGGTTCTCTGCGAGGAGATCGCCAAGCGCGGCGTAAATGCCATGCATCTTGAGGACCTCGAGGATGCAGAGGTGGTCGAGTCCTACATCGCCCCGGTCGACATGGAGATCGACGGTCAGAGGATCGCCAAGGGGACTTGGCTCTGCGGGATCGTCTGGGGCGAGGAGCACTTCAAGAAGATCGAGGCCGGGGAGTGGACCGGCTACTCAATGGGCGGTTTCGCCCACCGGGAAAAACATGCCGACTAAGCTCGTCAATCTAAAGATCAAGCACGTCGCCGGTGTCGACCGCCCGGCCAACAAGAGACGCTTCCTGATCGTCAAGCAGGAGCAGATCGACAAGTCCGTCAAATACGAGGACGGCCAGTACTGTGCCTATGACGCCGACGGAAACAAGATCGGTGAATTCGACACTAAAGAAGCAGCCGAGCGCGCAGTCCAACGGGCAACCAAGAAAGGATCCACAATGCTCACCAAAGAACAGATCGCCAAGATCAAGGACAAGGACGCCCTGGAAGCCGTCATGGCCCAGCAAGAAGAGATGCTTGCACTGGAGAAGAAGGTGAAATCTCTGGAAGATCAGGTCGCCACCGGCAGCGTCACCAAGGACGACGAGGCGGAGATCTGGAAGGGGGTCCCGCCGGTGATCCGCAACCGCTTCGAGGCCATGAAGCAAGAGCGCGAGCAGATGGAGGCCAAGACGAAGCGGGAGAAAGACGAATGGGAGACGAGCGCCTGGGTGCAGAAGTCGGCCAAGTTCAAGTATTTGCAGATCACCCCGGAGCATTTCGGCAAGGTGATGAAGCGGGTGGCCGAGAGCGCCACCGCCGAGGCTGACGAGATCATGCGCATCCTATCCGCTGCCGATGGGCTGATCGAGAAAGGGACGGTGTTCATGGAGTACGGGCGCACGCGCAGCGACGCCAACGGGACGGGGGCCGACGCCACCAACATCGTGGCCCGGGTCCAGTCATTGGCCCAGGACTATCGCCACCTTGACAAGAACCTGACCGAACCGGCGGCCATAGAGAAGGTCTTCAAGGACCACCCCGAATGGTACCCGGTCTACAAGAAGCACAGCCAGATCGTGACCTCGGGCGACTAATACGTGTCAACTTAACTTGGAGGTAGAGCCATGCCAGGTGAACGCATAACGGAAGGTCTCGGCGACAGCTACGCGGCGGCAGCCGATCTGTCCACGCACCAGAACAAGTTCGTGAAGCTCGGCGCGTCGGGGATCGACGTGTGCGGCGCAGGCGAGGCCATGTTTGGCGTCTTAAACAACGACCCCAACACCGGGCAGGCCGGGGCGGTGACCCACTACGGGATCGTCAACCTGGTGGTGAACGCTGCTTCTCCTAACATCGCGCCCGGCGATCCGCTGGAGTCCGGAGCCAACGGTGTCGGGGTGAAGTCAACCGCCGACAAGAAAAACGTCGGGGCCATCGCCATCGACGCGGCCACCGCCGACGGGGTGATCATCACCGCGATCGCCGTATGCCGCATGCAGTCCGGCGTGTAAATAGTTTTATAAAAATCTGATCCACACGGAGGCCTAAGCTCATGCCCCTACCCACCAACGATCAAATTCGTCATGACATATTGCTGACGAACATCTCGGTAGCCTACAGCAACAACGCCTACGTGGCCGATCAGGTCTTCCCCCTGGTCCCGGTCCAGCAGCAGGCCGGAATCGTGCCCAAGTACAACCAGAGCTATTGGTTCAGGGACTCGGCGCAGCTGCGAGCGCCCGGCGAGGCGTCGAGGCGCGGCGGGTTCAAGATCGACAAGACCGATAAGTATTACTGCCCCCGCTACTCCTGGGGCTTCGAGCTCCCCGACGAGGTGAGGGACACGGCCTCGGTTGACGGGGCGTTCAACCTCGACTCAGACGCCACCCGATTCGTCACCGAGAAGGGTTACCTGAGAAGGGAAGTGGCCTTCGCCACCGACTTTTTTAAGGCTGGTGTGTGGAACGACAAGACCGGCGGGACCGACTTCGCCCAGTGGTCGGACTACGCCACCTCGAGTCCGCTGATCGACCTGGCCGGGATCTCCGACGACATGGAGGCGAGCATCGGCAGGGAGCCGAACACGATGGTGGTCGGCAAGCAGGTCTGGGTGCAGCTGAAGTGGCACCCCGACGCCATAGACTCTATCAAGTACACGCAGCGGGGCGTGATGACGACCGACATATTCGGGTCGATGATCGACATACCGCGCATCCTGATCGGGAGGGCCATCCGTGTATCCTCGGCAGAAGGAGTCGCTGAGGCATCGGCAACATACGTGCGGATATTCGGCAAGGGAGTGCTGGTCGCCTGGGTCCCTGCGGGGCCGTCCTTGCTCGCGCCGGCGGCGGGCTACACGTTTGTCTGGAACCGGGTCGCCAACGCTTTGCAGTACATCAAGCGGATGAGAAACGAGGAGAAGGAAGTGGACGTCATTGAGATGAACACGTATTTTGACCAGAAACAGACGGCACGCGGGGCAGGCACGTTCATCGCTACGGCCGTTGCCTGATTTTCGATCTCAGATGAGACGCTAAAAGAGGCAATGATGCCATCGAAGAAGAAAAGCACCGGCAGCCTGTCCAACGCCACCTACTACGTCCTGGGTGTTCAACTGGGTAAGGACGGAAACCTCTGGGGGATACCGGGCGACCAGGGACTGCTGGTCGACACCCTGAAGATGAGCAACATGTTAGACTCCCGGCGCGACCAGATGAAACGGATCTACAAGCTGGAGCCCTGGACAGGCACCACTTTCTTTGAGTGCGGGTGCGGGCTGAAGTTCGCCACCGAGCAGAGCAAGACCGCCCACGGACAGCGCCGACACCAGGCGAAGCGCTTCCTGGTCAAGGAGTTGTCGGACTGCACCGAGGAGGAGCGCGAGGCCATCCTGGCCGACATAGACCGCTATGAGACGGCCCCGAACCAGTTCAACGTACCGGACCCCGAAGATCGCGAAATGAGCCGGGAGGATCGCGAGCTGGCCGAGCAGATCGACTGGACGAAGACTGCGGCCAGTAACCACTGAAGGAGAGACTATGTACACCAAACTACCACGGGCGCAGATCTCTCCGCTGGGGTTCAACGCCCGATCATCGATCATCACCTCGACTCAGCTGCTCGCCATGTTCACGACCCCACAGGTGATCGTCCCCGCGCCGAAAGCAGGAAGCGCGAACATCTTTCTGGGCGCGTCGATTCGAAAACCAGCCGGGACGGCGTACAACCTGACAACCGCGACCGGACTGTCGGTCAAGTATACCGACGCATCGGGGCTTGAAGTCTCTCAGGCGGCCCTTACCGGCTTCCTCGATCAGACCACCCTACAAGCCCGATGGCTTAAGCCCCACACGGCGGCATCGGGAGCCAACACGACCCTGATGGTGGCCGCCTCTCCCCTGGTGCTCCACGTCCTGACGGCGAACATCACCACAGGGACCGGGGGCTTGAAGGTGACCGCATTCTACACCGTGGTGCCGGTGACATAGAGAGAGGAATTGATGTGCAACTCCTGTCTAGTGGAGCCCGGATCGCGAGCGGAGAGCAGGTGTCCCTTGGGGGATACTCCCAGATCACCTCGGCGGTCATTCAACTCACCGTGTCGGCAGCGGCCGCAGCGGCAGGCGACACCCTCGACGTCTACATCCAGCACTCGGTAGACGGCGGCACGACCTACGACGACTTCGTTCACTTCACAACGGTACTAGGGAACGGCGGGGCGAAGAAGTTCCTCGCCTTCTGGTCAGGGCTGGTCGCTCCTGAAACTGAATTAGGTGCGCCGACCGATGGCACGTTAGCTGTCGGTGTAAAGCAGGGGCAGACCGGGTCGAAGTGGAAGACGAAGTGGGTGATCGCCGGGGGGACTCCCAACTTCACCTTCAAGGTGGACGCTGACTTGAGGAGTAGTCAATGAGCGCCTCTTACTCGGACCCATCGTGCACCAACAAGGACGCCCTACGGTTTCTCATCGGGGACACCGGGCCGACCTTCAACTTTACAGACGCCGAGCTTCTCTACCTGCTCGACACCCACGCCAACGTCTACATGGCAGCCGCCACGGCCTGCGACATGATGACGACGAAGGTCACCAGCGGAGGATTGGCGTCGAAGTCGGTCGGCGGTCTGTCTGAGTCCTACTCGCAGGGGTCGGTCCAATTCTGGACGACCAAGTCGGCGATGTTTAGGAAAATGGGGTCAGGCAAGGCAGTCCCGATCTCTGCGGCATCGACGGGACGAGGACTCTGCGCCCCGCAAATTTTTGGGATGGGTCAGTTCGACAGGCGCGGGACCTCTCAGCCTGTGCCGCCTGGCGCTTGGGATGTGACCTGGAACGTCTACGACAGCGAGGAGAAGGCGTGAAATGGCCGACTACAAGAGAGGAAATGTTGAAGGCTTTCTGCCCAACGGGCGAGGGCGGCGGGATAGATAATTCATGTCCGCCAGGTGAGGGCAAAGAAGGCGTTAAGAGCGGCAAGGGTGATTCTCGCTCGATACCAAGGAACCCGGACGTGCCGCACGGGCATATAGTAGCGAGATCGAAGTATGGGACAATCCAGGCAGAGAGAAGGGACGAAAAACTACCCGCACGTTTCCAAGCTTATCGACGGAACGGCCAACTACAAGGGACGTACAACAATACATGGAGTGCAGCGGATGGTTTGCGTTCACCAAAAGATGAAGACAGACAACAATTTGTTAGCGGGTATCGTTCTCCCGATGTGACGTGGACGTGGAAAGTATGAGCGGCCCGTTCGTTCAAAATTTCAGTCCAGGCTGGATGACGAGCGTCATCACAGTTGAGCCTTGGGACGGTACCTTCGATGACTACGGCAACCCGCAATACGGAGCGCCGATCCAGATGAGCTGTTACATAGAGGACAAGGTTAAGATGGTTAGAAACTTTCAGGGCGACGAGAGGGCGAGCAACACGACACTCTATATCGAGGGGGGACCATTAACCGCGCACGACCGGATCATCCTGCCGCCATCGTTCAAGGGAGTGAACCTGACCCCGCCGGTCCTGTGGGTGAGCAACGTCAACGACCGCACCGGGTTCGACCACAGTGAAGTATTTTTATAAAGGAGCACAAGGATGGAAAAATCAGAAAAACCGACACCGGAACCGGACGAGCCGGAGCCTACACGGCCCGACGACTACCCCAAGCCGGGAAAGTAGATGGCTGAGAAGATCCTCAGCGTTGAAGTGAAGGGGCTCGACAAGGTGCTGAACAAGATGACCGCGCTCGGCCAGGACGTTTTCTTCGAACTGTCGCGGGCGCTTTACCGAGAGGCCGAAGGGACGATGACCGAAGCCAAGCAACTCGTTCCAGTCGACACAGGCGCGCTGCGAGCGTCGGGTTATGTCATGCTCCCGAGAGAGATCGGCGGGATGGCCACGGTGTCAGAAGGAACAGCCTTCGCGATCACCCCGTCGCACTCGGGCGTGGTGACAGTCGAGTGCGGGTTCGGCGGCGCGGCTGCCCCCTACGCGCTCGTCGTACACGAGGATCAGGAGGCGAGGCACGATCCGCCGACTCAGTACAAGTATTTAGAGCAACCGTTCAACCAACGCTCGCGGAATTTAGATGAACGGATCGGCGCGGCATTGAAGGCGAGGCTGGCCTGATGGCGATCCTGGAAGAGCTCAAGGGTTACCTGGTTGCGAACGGAGTCAGCCCCGTCTTCATGGTGAAGATGCCCGACACACCGGACGACGCGGTCTGCCTCTACGAGTACGGGGGAATCCCGCCGCAGTTCGCCCACGACGGCCAGCAGTGGGAGAACCCGCGAGTTCAGGTAGTGGCGAGAGACAACAACTACGCCAACGCCAGGGCGAAGGCGCAGAGCGTCTACGACGTGCTGAACGGGACGGTCAACACGACCATCGACACGCGGCGGTATTTGAAGATCTTGGCCTTGCAGAGCCCGTTCCCGATGGGGGCAGACGAGAACGACCGCCCCCGGATAGTCGTCAACTTCGAGATAGGACGCGTGTAAAAGGAGTTCGCTATGCCTGTTGTCAGCGTTACTGATGCACAGATTCGAAACGCGGTGAAGTACCCGACGCTGCCGGTGACGGCGCTTTCCCTGGACGGGACGGTCATCACCCCGACCGACACCGCCGGGATAGAGTTCACGGCGACAGGCCGCGAGGTCGTCGTCGTTCAGAACACGGCCGGCGCGCCTGGGACCTTCACCGTGGTCTCCACTGCGGACGCCCAGAACAGAACCGGCGACATGGGGCCGTACACCGTGGCCGCAGGAGGCTTCGCGTTCGTGTCGCCCCCGACGGTGGGTTTCATCGGGGCCACCGGCAAGATCACCATTACCGTCTCGGCGGCGACGATGAAGTTCATCATCTTCCGCACGCCGAACACCATCTTCTGATCTCAGGGAGGCAACGATGGCAGCAAAACAATGGGCGATGGGAACCAAGGTCCAGCGGCTTAACCCGTCGTCGTCTCTCTACGAAACGATCCCCGGCCTCCAAGATATTACCGGGCCGGACATCTCGGTGGACTGGCTGGACATGACCACACACGATTCGCCGAACTCCTATGAGGAAGGGGCACCGACGATTCATCGAAGCGGAGAATTGAGGGCGCCGATGATCTACGACCCAGCCAATACGGTGCATCAGTCATTGATGACGGACAAGGAAACCAAGCGACTCGGGACCTGGCGCGTCGTGCTGCCTGACCCGGCGTCGAACTACATGCAGTTCAGCGGCTACGTCACCAGCCTCGGCTTCAGTTTTCCAGTTGCCGGGCCTTTGCAGCAAAATTTTGTGGTCCGTCCGACGGGTGCGATCACTAGGGGAACGGGAGGTTGAGATGCCATTGCTTAACCGCGACACGGTCTTGGGAAAGAAGAAACTCCGCCAGGAGGTTGTCCAGATCCCCGAGTGGGACGGCGAGGTGATCGTGCGCGAGCTTAGGGGCGATGAACGGTCGCGCTATGAGGCTGGCTTTACCGACGCTGTGATGGGGGAAGAGACCACCGTCAAGGGAAAAACCAAGCGCTACGAGAGCATGAGGGCTAAGATCGTCGTGATGACCTGCATCAACGAGGATGGGACTCACCTGTTCGACGAGAACGATGTCGAAGAAGTGAACCAGCTTTCGGGAGCCGCCCTGGATCGGATCTTTTCGACCTGCATGAGGCTTTCCGGCTACACCAAAGAGGAGCAGGAGAAGCTCAAAAAAAACTCCGTGGACCCAGAGCCTTTGAATTTACACTAGCCCTGGCCCTGGGTCGAACCGTCGAGGAATTACTTGACTCTCTGTCGGCGTCTGAGTTCATGGAATGGAAGCTATACTTTAGCGAACACCCCTTCGGTCAGCTCCGTCAGGATTACCTGCTCGGGACTTTGATCCAGCTTGTCTACAACGCCTTGCGCGGTCCCGACTCCAACCCCTTAAAGCTCGAAGACATTCTTTATCCCAAGGTCGTCGACCAGGAGATGCAGGTCGAGAGCGACCTGGCTTACCTCGACGCGATGGTGACGTCCGGGAAGGTGATCGACATCAGAGAACGGAGGAAGAAATGAAGACAGCAATTTTTCTGATCGTCTTTCTGGTGCTGATCCCCCTGACCTGCCTGGCACAGACGACCAACACCTACACCTTCACCTTAACCTGGCAAGACAACGCCACCAACGAGACCGGCCAGGCGATCTACCGCGACGGCGTTCAGATAGCCAAGATCGGGCCGAACTTGACCTCGTACAAGGACCCGGTGACCCGAACGGTCGGGAGTCCGGTGTGCTACGAGGTGACCGCTTTCATTGCAGACGCGACGGGAAAGATCCTCTCAGAGTCGGTGAAGTCGAACCGGTCGTGCATGAACATGCCAGCCGGGCCGGCCCCTGCAGCCAATCCGCCGAGCGGCCTCAGCATCTCGGCGATTTCAAGCTCGGGGATGCGGATCACCTGGGAGGACCTGCCGAACGAGATCGGCTACGAGCTAGAAGGAAAACCGGCCAAAGGCAACCAAACCTTCGAGCAGATCGCCTCCCTCGCAGCCGACGTCGTGACCTACGACTGGACGGGAAGAAGGCGCTTCACGTCCTACTGCGTGCGGCTGCGCGGTCTGATGCCTTTACTCGCTCCCGTCTCGGCTACGGCCTACTCATCAACGGCCTGCTCGACGACGACCAAGTAAGGAGAAATATTTTGATCGCGGGGGAAGTCCTGACACGCTTCACAGCTGACACCGGTCCGTTGACCGCTGCCTTGAAGACGGCGAGTCAGCAGATCGACCAGGCCACCGACGAGATGAAGAAGTTGGGGTTCACGGCGGACCAGGTGGCTGTGGCGCAGAAGGCGATGTCCGCCGAGGTGATGAAGGGGGCCATGGCGTTTCGCCAGCAGAACGACGTGAGTGCGATGGCGGCCCGGTCGTTCGCCATCCTGCGCGGCGAGACCGAGCAAACCGAGAAATCGGCGACCCGGGCGCGTGCGGCGTTCCTGCCTTTGGCGGCGGCTGTTCAGCAGAGCATAAGCCTGTTCAAGGACATGAGCCCGGCGATGGCTGCTGTTACCGGTGCCGTCGACAACATGGTGTTCTCGATCCTAGGCGCGGCGGCGGCGACGGGAAGTTGGTCGGCTGCGCTACGGGTGTTGATGGGGATCCTCAGTCCCTGGACCATCGCTATCGTAGCGGCGGGGGCGGCCCTGGCCTACTTCGTCGGCAAGCAGAAAGAAGCACAGAAACAAACCGAGGATTTTCGCCGGGAATGGGACCGCTTGAACAACGCGACGATGCAGGCCGAGACGACCACCCGGCAGGGGGCGATCCAGTTGGACCACCTTCAGGAGATGGCGAAGATCTTCTCGATGAAGATCACCGAGGCGCAACGAAATGAACTGATCTTCAAGGAGCAGATGCGCTTCGGGGCCGAGATGACGAAGCTTCAGCGCGAGGAGCTGGAGAAGGCGGGAGAGGAAGCGAAAAAGTATGCCGAGACGGTGGCAGCTGCTCGCGACTCGCTCGTCGGTCAAATCGAGGCGGTGCGCATTCAGACTAAAGAATTGGAGGACGGCAAAGACGCCGCCATCGACTACGAGATGAGTATCCTTGCGGCGTCCGACAAGGTAGCGCTTCTCGGCAATGAAGGGAAGAAGTTAGTCGACATCCTGAAAGAAGAAAAAAAGGCGTTTGAAGCTCTGAAGGAAAGCCAGAAGCATCAGGAACTGGTGCTGGCGGAACTCGTGAAGCAAGGGGCTTTACAAGCCAAGGTCATGGAAGCACAGACAAAAGAGCAAGAGGAACTCGCCAAGGCAGGAGAGGCCTACCTGGCAGAACTCGAAAAAGAAGCAGCCTTCGCGGCTAAAATTAGTGGAGCTATTAGAAAGGATCTCCAGGATATAAGCAGAGCGTCGCAACAAGTATTTGAAGGCTTGTTCGACTCGATCACGCGGGGAATCGAGGCGACCCTTCAGGGAGTGATGGAAGGCTCCCAATCGCTCGGCGAGGGCATGAAGAACCTGGCGCGAAATATGATCATGTCGTTTAACCAGGAGTTGTTGAAGCTCGCCGTGTTCAACCCGATCAAAAACATGGTGATGGGATGGATGGAAGGGGCCAAATTTATTACTCCTGGCGCAACCACTCCAAGCGGAGGAACAACCGCGCCGACCCTGAACCTCGGCGGTATCGGTTCGAGTATCGGTGGGTTTTTTTCAAGCATCGCCGGCCTGCTGGGTTTTGCAAACGGGGGAATCGTTCCAGGGATGCGAGGTCAACCTGTTCCGATCCTGGCGCATGCTGGTGAGCGGGTCATCCCGCTGGGACAACGAGAAGGCGCGGGAAGTCAAGGAAACGTCCAGGTGAAGATCATGGGCGATGTCGTCCCGCGTGAGCCGACCATGCGCAAGGAGGACGTGATCCAGATCGGGCTCGCCCAATTCGAAGACCGCTCTATCTGGATGCAGTCCCTAGAGCAGAGGATGTCGCGGCGCAGCTGATATGGTGTTGGCGAACACGACGGATATTTGGAGCGCAGCCGGGACGGTCTTCATCGTGGTCGTGATGAGCGCCCTTACCGTGATGGGGATCTGGGAGCACGACAACCGCAAGGAAGAGCATCGAGTGCTCGAAGCGTTGGTTCGGGCAGAGAATAAATCGGTTAGGGAAAAAATGGATGCGGTGATCTGCACCACCAAGCTGAATCTTTTTTTCCAGACCTTGCCGAAGGGTCAAGTAATCAGGTGGCAGGATATTCCTAGTGAGTATTGGTCCTGCATGCCAAAGAATTTCATCGAGGAGCAAAAAAGTATTCGTTGATGGCCAATGGCAGAACAACCCGAAATAAAGATCAAGACCGCGTTCGGCGAGATCTCGGCAGGAGGGGGAATCGTGTTCATCGTGATCGCGCTCGCGGCCCTGACCGGCATGGTTGCCTATGAGGGTTTCAAACGCTTCCACGAGCACGTGCACATTCTTTGCGGCATACGGCTAAACGCCTACCTGTATACGATTCCGAAAGGGGAGGACATCACCTGGCAACAGATCCCGGCTGAGTACTGGGAATGCCTTCCGCCAAACGTGCTCAACCGAACCAAGCAACAGTGAGGAATTTTATGATGACCCTAGTCGCGTCACCTAGCAACATCATCCCCGTCCAGTCGCAGAACCCGACGCTGAAGGACTCGGTCGGCGGTGGCAGTTACCTTTACCGCCGCCAGTACACGCGGCCATTAAAGCGTTGGGAGATGACCTTCCCGGGCTTCGCCGAAGAGGTGGACCTGATCGCCGGGTTCTTTGACTATGCGCAGGGCGACAACCCGATCTGGTTTGACGGTGGCGGAACCCTGGAAGTCACCGAGCCGATCATCGTCGGCCTCGGCAACAACGCGAGGCAGGACTGGGACCTCCCGCACCGTTACGTGTTCGTCGCGTCGGCGGTCATCTACGTCAACGGGTCGGCGATAACTTCGTGGTCGCCGGTCGGCGGGGACGGGATCACGATGGACAAGATCCACCTGTCGGTGACCATCGGAAACTACGCGCAGATCAAGGCGAAGTATCGGCGAAAAGCCAAGGTGGTGCTCGACACGGAGGGCGATCGGAACCGAGGCCGGGTGTTCAGGGATCAGAACGATAACCGAAAGTCGATCTACCAAGAAAGAGTATTTTTAACCGAATGTCCGAATTGACACTAAGGGGGACAGACCACGTACGCGCCGATGATGCGCCGGTCTGCCCCCCTCTCCGGAGTGGGCACTAGCACCTGTGGATAAGTATAACCGTTACAGAGTGAAACACACAAGAGGTTTTCAGTGATCGACTACGATCTCGACTACGTGGATAGATTGAACCGCCAGTACCAGGGCGGCAAGTGGATCAAGGCGGCGATCCTGACTGAGACGCCGCTCATTAAGAAGTACTGGGCGGAGCACGAGGACCCCATCGTGTTTGCTGGCAACACATACCAGCCGCTCAGGATGTTCTGGGAAGGCCTGAAAACCAGCGTCGGGATGCCGACCGAAGGGTCGAACGTCGCCCTATCCAATCTCGGCAACGTGGTGGTGAAGTATCTCGGCAAGGACCTCGACCCGAGCGGGATGGAAGTGACCCTGCAACTGCTCCACCTCGATCTGCTCAATACCATTACCCGGCCCTACGAGAGGTATTTCAAGATCATCGCCGCGAGGGCGGACCTGACGATGGCCGTGTTCGTTTTGGGTAGGCAGTTCGGCAGAAACCGCCTCCCGCGAAGAATGATCTTCGCCGACGAGATGACTTGATGTTTAGGGACGACCCAAGAGACGTGATGACCAGACTACTCGCCATGATCGGCGAGCCCTACGAGCCGCCCGATGGGTGCGTGAAGCTGGTCATTCGGGGTCTCTGGGAGCTTGGGGTCAAGGTGGAAGGCGATGCGTTTCACGACCGGCGGCTGTTCAGGAAAGTGGATCGGGGAGAGCTGGGGACGGTCATCATCTGGCATGGGCTGATT
>Ga0075428_100004053_pt1 | contig 16101 bp, 9 predicted proteins | sample RhiMetdeltSRZDD2_FD_75291 | JGI IMG/M metagenome (GOLD analysis project Ga0075428, IMG submission 75291) | Populus rhizosphere microbial communities from Tennessee, USA - Rhizosphere MetaG P. deltoides SRZDD2 | ecosystem: Host-associated > Plants > Roots > Rhizosphere > Soil | place: USA... | reverse complement strand
CCCGTCGCGTAGCCGATCGCACACCAACGATCCGGCAACAGCAACGCCCGGGTTTCTTTTGCGCGAGCATCGATGACCTGAATGTTCGGAAACTCCGGCGCAACTCCTTCTTCACCGAGCCGATCGATATTGTCCGGAGTCAGCACTCGTATGACCCATTGCGTGCGGCTGCGGCCCTGGACAAGTGCCAGATCGCGGGCGATGCGCTCGCTCTCATCTTCCTTATTCTGGAATCGCGCCTGCCAGTACTCCCTTCCCGCTTGTTGCTCCTTCTCCGTGAGCCCTTCTGCGTGCCGCACCACGTGAAGCACGTCAGGATACACACGGATGCGCAACAGTTCTCTCTCCAGCAGGTAGCGCGTTTCGATCCTCACGGGGAAAAGCGCGATAGGAATCCCGGCGTTCATTGATTCGGCAAGCAGCGCCGGGTCTCGCTGTCGGACAAAGCCATCGGCAACCCGATCAACCGCCAGCACCAACTCCCGTTGACGCTCCGCCAACCCGCGGCGATCCGCCTCCAGCGAATTCAACATCCCGGCGACCTGTTCCAGCTCACGCTCGGATAAACCGCGCCGTCGCGCCGAACCCAGCAACGTCCGCTGTTCACCGATGCGCGTATCAAGCTCGGCTTTCAGCTTACTCAGCTCAGCCAGCTCGCGGCGCAAGCCATTGATTGATTCCAGATTGAGATCGAGAGGTGGCATGGTTAAACCATTCCTGGCGGCGGCACGAGCTTGATACCGGCATAGTAGCCTCGAAACGGCCGCTGCAGGAGCGCGTCAGCCACTCGTGCCGCATGAGGATTGATCCAAATCGGCAAGGGCTGATTTGTGTTTGTTTTGGCCGGCGGTGCCTTTCGCAGATTGGCGCTCCCAAAGTGTTCTCCGGGATTCACGGCAACTTCGCTCCAATCGACATCCAGCCAGGTGCTGCCTTCCTGTCCCTCGCCGTCCGGCTCATCGAACCCGAAGCGAGGTTCGGTCATTTGCTCCTCGAGGACAAAAAACCATTTTTGCATTTCCTGTTCGGTCGGCCGAATCTTTGGATCGAATCCTACATAGGCCACGTCTTTGCCGATATGTCCGCGCAGCACTGGCCGTTCGATCTTGTTTGGATCCATCTCTCCAACCGGTGGCGTCTTGGTGCCCCCGGGCCGCGTGTCGCCAGCCGCCTTCGGGTAGGCATAAATCGATAGGTTGGGGAAACGCTCGAGCAATTGGCCGCGAATCAGCAGTACGAGCATCTCGGCGCTGCCCGGCTGACTGCCCAGCAGTTTCGCTTGCCACTGGTGGATAGGTTCAATATCCGTCTTTCCATCCAGTCGTTGCCAGAAATGCTGAAAGGGTGTGCCGCGCTGGTCGGTAGGAAAGCCCTGCCATAATAGTTCCCTCCCCATTTCATGGTTGACCCCCAACATCACCGCTTCGACGAACCGCGGATTCGTCTTTACGGCCATGATGAAATCCTCGGGAAGGATTCCCACTCCTGGCAGGAAGACATCGGGAGCTAGTCTTTCCAGTTTTTTCGAGATCGGCAGCGCGAGCTTCGGATAAGCCATCACCCGATCAAACGTCAACGGGATGATGTAACGCAGACGTTCGACGAGGGCCGAAGATAGCCGCGTGCTGATGAATGCGTTGCTCATTCCCTTTGCCTGATCCCACACCACGGTTTCTCCACCAAGCGACAACATGCTGGCGAGTCTCGCGGGAACGGTCTGCTCGGGATTTATTCGATTCCGGATCTGGCTGACGGACCGGTCGAGCGAAAAATCAACGGGACGGATGGCTGCGTGGGCCGGAGGCTGGGCGTCAAGCCAGAGTTGCTGATTTGCGCGGAAGGCCTGAGTGTAGCGGCGAACAATCTCGGGATCCTTGATTGCCGGCGATAGGGTGACGGTGAGGGCCTTCGTCGCGGGGCCGGCGCCGACAGAGATAAACCGACCAGGTCGTTCCAGCGCGATCGACACCGGTCCTCTGCCGGCGTCCAGCGAACCCACTGGCAGCGAATTGAACAGTGCGCCGGCGCCGTACAACTCTAGCGCGCGGATCGGCACCGCGCCCACTGTGCTTGCTGCGACTTTGGGGGGCGGCCTTAGCGAGAACAAACATCCCGGTTTCTGTGCATCGACAAGGTCGAGCTTGCCGGTGTTACTATCTATCTTAAGCGCCTCGGCTTTGACGTGACCGTTTTCGAGCGCGCTAAGCAGTATTCCGTTGACGCCGGGCTGGCTGGCCGCCTTCACCTGTTGCTGCAACTCGATTCCGTCCAAGCGCTCGCTGCTGGCCCGTTGAAGTTCCAATAACCTTAGCTGGTGCGTTTCGGTGAGAATGCCGCTACGCTTGACGTTGGGCATTTGAAGCACGGTGCGCCGGGCGCGAGCGGCTTCTGCACGCGCGACACTCACGGTCTGTCGAATCTGCCGGATCTCCGCGGCGCTCTTTTTGACCGGCAAACCGAGATAGGGTTGGAGGTCAACCATTGTTGTAGGATCTTCGGGTAACGGGATCTCATCAAATGAACGGCTGCCCAAAATGCCATCGGGCACGAACCGATTTGGGTCTATTGCCTCGACATTTTTCGCGGCGTTAGCAAAAAGGCCGACCAGCCGCGTCATTTGTTTAGGAATACTGTCCAGCCCCAGATTGCGTTCGCGCCACAGTGCCATTCGCAACGCGGGGCGTCGAGCGCTGACCAGCCGCCGCATTGCTCCATCAAATAATTCGTCCGGAAGCGTAGCGTTCGCGATCCGGCCATACAGGCTCTCTCTTGTCGCCAGCTTCAACCGCGCCCGCATCGGCGCCAACACCGCCAGCAACCGGCTCTCAGGGAGAACAGCCAGGTGACGTTTCTCGAGGGCGTTCAGCACATCGCGCGAGAGTCGGCTGAGGGAGAATGCCCGTTCCGCCGCCAGCACGTCCCCCACTTGTTCCCAGGCGGCCTGCATGAACTCTTGCTGATGGGCACGCACGACTTCCGCGCCCCAACCCGCCGCAAGCCGATACCGTGGCTGCAGACTCAAGCCATCAAGCCAGTGGTTATCGAGCCGTTGCTTGTCTACGGTGTGACGCCTGGCCGGATGCTCTCCGTAAATCGGCGGTGATAATGTGGGCACCTTCGCCGCCTTCTTTTCGCCCTTCAATGCCTGCTGCTGCCCGCTGTTGAGCATCGCTTCCAGCTTTGTCGCAAACATCTGCTTCGTCGCGTTGAACAACTGGTCCTGCGGATTGGGGTTGAACCGAAGTGATACCAGCGCTCCTTCGAACAATGTCCGGCTGGGATTAAGACCTTCAAACAGCAGACGGTCCGCGTCGACTGCGACCGGGAGTTCGCCGATGTGGTTGAGTTGGGCGAGAAGCTGTGTGTCGTTCTTGTACTTGTCCGGTGTCTTAAGCCGCCGGGCCAGAGTTTCGATGTCACCCACCGGGCCCGTTGAAAACTCCCAGTGGTAATAAACCGGAATCTCGATATCGGCCGGTTGATGGACATTCCAGGCCGGAGTAAGGGTCGCATCAGGGTCGACCGGCAGTCCTAAACCACGTCGGCATCCCACGTCAAAAGCCGGAACCACACAGGCGAGATAATCCGTTCGCGGTTCGAGACGGCGCGGGCACATCAGTCGTGAAATGTTCCGCTCGGGAAGACTTTGGAGTTCCTCGGCTAACAGGTTGGGATCGTTCTGCGAAGAGACGGCCTGCGAGTGAGCCCATAGCCATGACTCTGCGAGATCGGGCAACTGACCGGACTCACGGAGATTAGGTACTTTAGCGGCGACCTGTTTGGCTTTCAGCGAGACTGATGGCAGCGGTCTCCCCGGGCTGAGCGAAGGCCGACCCACCATTCTGCGCTCGAGTACAATCAGCACGAGCCAAGGGCGCACGTTGTTGTTCTGGTTCGCCTTGGCCGGCGTCAACATCCATGGAAAATCGGGCGGATCGAAGTCTACGACGGCCAAATAGTTTGGCTCGAAATTGGTGATGTCAGGTTTGGGATCGGTGCGAACCACCAAACGAGGGTCGATTCCGATCACATCGCCCGGCCCGTATAAGCGCAAATCAATGTTTCCGGATACTGCCGTTTTGTCGGTTCCGTTTTCTTTGGCTTGCAGGGTAAGCCCCACCGTCACCCTGGGCCGGGCCAGGAGGTTGGCGTTGACGTCGTCCGGACGTTGGTGTGCACGCGCCAGTCCGCGACGAGTCCAGGGTATGAAACGATAAGGGACTCCTGCCATCGATGATCCTCAACCGAGTTCCGCCAACTCGGCGACTTGATTCTGCCGCGGACTCGCATTCACTCCGAAGGCCAACGCCTGACTGGCCTGCCAGAAGCTCGTATGCAATTCCACACCGGCGAGCGGATCAAGGGTGCCTTTGTCGACTATGGTCATCGGCGCCGGGTCAACCTTGATCGGGACGCTTTGAGCGGGTTTGATCAGTTCCTTGTCGCGAAGCTCAGAACGTCCCGCGGCACCGAACAGCATGAAGCTTCCCTGCACCGAGTCCAAGTAAGGAGTGAGCGCGACCAGCCGCGATTTTCGAGGAACCGGATCAGCTCCCAAATCCGCCTCTTCGTAATTCAGAGTTTCAGGAACGACTTCACCTAATCTGTAATCATCGTCGCGGAGGGAATAACCCGCAGTGAAGGATTCGAACGACGGCTTGGACATCTTGTCGTCCTGAGACATGTCGAGGAACTGCGCGGCCGCAAAAAAGTCTTTCAACGCCTGAGCCGGCGCTTGAAGCTGCGGTGCCTGGTCTTGCTGGCTGAGTTTGAGTGCCGGCTTGAAGTACTCATTGGCGCCCGAGATCTTGCTGCCGCCGACCCTATTCAAGCGCAGCTCAAGCGGAATTAGCTTTTGCTGGAAGCCGAGAGTCCCCAGAGGATGGGCCAGCAGATCGGTCACGCCGGGAATGTCCGCAAGCGTAATGTAGCTCTCTCCGCCGGCCGGCAACTGAGCGCTCCAATTGGTGACCTCCCGGATTTCCTCCTTTACCTTGTCAGCCAATACGATGGTCACCACCGGCGTCTCCCTGTCGGTGCCCCAGGACTCATCGATATTGATATGGACGTCCGGTACCAGTGGTAGCTCCACCGTGCCCCGCCCGGCGATGTGCCAGCGTCCGGGTCCGGACAGCACGCCCTCGATCCGAATGCCGGCAAAGTCCTCGCCGAAAACGTGCACAGCCACATACGCGCGCAGGTCAACTTCAAAATAAAACTTGGGTTCCAAATAGCAGATCGCGTCGAAGCCCCACCCGCCCTCAATATCGGCAACGCCAATATCGGCCCACAATCGAAGATCCGAACCTGCCTGGACAGTCGCGGAAGTGATGGCGAAATAGCCTTTGAAGGAAACACCGACGATGCCTATGTCGAAACTCGTGCCGACACGCTCGAACGGGGCGGGAATGTCCGACGGCACTTCTTTGAAGCGAGGATGAAACCCGCCGGCGCTGATGATAAAGGTCGGGCGATCGCCGAACTCCGCTCTAAACGCAAACTGTCCCGTTATGGTAAGGAAGGCAACACGGGAATTGCGCAGCTTGGCATCGAATGCGATGCGCAGCGGGTCGAATACCACTGAGCCCAGAAAATCGACTTGCAAGCGGAGCAGCGCCAGGTTGGCATCGACGAGGGGAGGCAGTTGCACAACAGCCTGACCTAGCAGCACGAACTGTCCCGCTTCTATTAACAGCCCCAGCCGCACAAACACCAGGCTGGGCGTTCCCCACCCGAGCTCCAGCATCGGACCGATCACAAAACCACCGGCCTTGACGGGGAACACAGTACGCAGCGTGTTTATTATTTGCGGCGCATCGGCCACCGGATTTGGAGGAAACAAGATGGCGTCAAGCGCGCCGTTCCCCAATCCCTCTGAAAGAGCCGTAACGCTTGCGGTGTGCTGCACTCCTATGAGGCCGCCGATTGCGTTTAGCGTAAAACCCCAAGACAACTGAATCGGCGGGAACTCACCGAAGATCAGGAGGAGGATCGAAAAGCCCGCTTCGCCCCCGGTATGGATTATCGCGATGGCCTTGATGCCGATCGCGCCGAGCTTGAGTTCCAGTACGCCTGCGTACTCGCCGGGCGCCGCGAAGAGGTACCCGCCTCCCTTGACGATTCCAGCGTCGAGAACCAGACCAACACCGTTGGGCGGTTTGAATTTGAAATCGAGGGCGTTGGGCCCGTTTATATCCAGATCCACCAGCAGACCGAGACGATCGACAGAACCTTTGAAGGGCCCGAGATCTACGCCAAAGGAGGCGGACAATTCCACCTGCAGGTGAAGGAAGCTGTCGTTAAGCGGCTCCAGACCGAAATTGATCAGTTGCAACTTGAACGGTCCAGTGGGCAGTGTGGGGACCGGAAGGCTGACCCTGAGACCGGTGCCGTTCTTGAGCCGAAGATGGCCGGACTGATCAGCTTCTGCCTCGATGGAGAAATCTACCGAGATCCCCGCACCCAGGATCAACTTCAGAAAATCGTCTGTAGGCGTAAGCGTCGCCGTGCCTTTGCGCACGAAGAAAACCAGGCTCGGCTCGCCGTTCTTAAGCTTCAAGCCGATTCCAAGTTCTCCGATTCTTATGCTGGCGCCCTGGAAGGGCCCGATGACCAATGTACCGGCTTGATTGGTTCGCGACAGATTGATACCCAGATCAAACCCGCCGGTGGCCTTGACCGGACCGGGAGGCTGCACCGGCAGAAACGCGCGGCCGCCGGCACTTGCTTGCAATCCGATCTGGAAACCGCTTCCATCAAGAGCCACGCTCTTAGTGAGGTTCAGATTAAAACTTGCTTCTACGCCAACCGGCGGATCAGTTTTGAAACTTAAACTACCGCCAAGGCCAGCAGGGCCAGGCAGATTCAACTGAGGAGGGGTAACCAGCGTAGGCAACGGTGGCGGCAGCCAACCCGCGTTGGGACCGCCGGTGGGCGCGGAGAATGACCGGTCGATCATGCAACCGATGGTAAGGGTGAGCAACCCAAGAGCAGTCTGAGCATCTCGAATCTCGGAGGCGGAAGCTGCTCCAAGGAGTTGTGCGAGCTTTTTGGCCTTCTCGCCTGCCGCGGGGTTCGGGATCTGACCGTCGCCGCTCAAGGTGAGCAGCATCTTTCCGAGGCTGAAGGCACTGGGGTAGCGGCTACCCGGGCTAGCCTGACTGAGCCTGTTCACCTGCTCGATCACCGGGCGAATCACCCCAAGCGCCGCAGCGAGATTGCCGCCTTGCAGACCATCCACTCCGCGCTTGACGTACTCCAACGCGACGAGTGCTTCCGCCACAACTTGAGCTGCGACGGCGAGGGACTCCGCGGAAGCTCCGGTATCTTTGAAATCGCTGAGGTCAGGGTTTGCAGGTATTGGAAACGGCAGCACACCAAGCATCTGCCAAACAAGTTGTTCCACTTGCGGCCGCTGCGCTGCAGGCAAACCAGTTAGAGCCTGGTTAACCGATTCACTGAACCAGTCGTAAGTCTGCTTAAGAACTTTGTCCGGAGCGGCCACGTTCCCTCCGATCTCCAGAAAAGCGTTATGCCGTTCTCGCTCTCTAACAGCGGTAATCGCGAAAGAAACTATTACTCCTTACGCCGGGGTGTCAAGTCTAGCGATGTGGCTCGTCGCGATAGCGGTCGACTCAGCGGAAATCCGTAGTAACAAGCTACTGGTTCAACGGATGCCCAAGTAACAGTGGGATCAAGCGTAAATGTTGATCTGTTCAGGCCTATGGCCGGCCAAATTACGGTCGCGATGTCTTTATGGGCGCGGTGGTGCTTGAAGAACCTTACGGGAATACGTATTCGGCGGACATGACACCATCTGAATTGCGAACTATTAGCTTGTCGCCGGACTTGACCTTTTTGCCGGCTTTCTTGGCGATGAGTCTGTTCGTCGGCTGCTCGCTATCGTTTGCGGTCTTTTGCTTGTCGCCGTTAAGGAATATGTCCGCTCCGTCATCGAAGTTTTGTCCGTCGACGAACAACTTCTTACCACTTATCAAAGCGTTGCTGATTTGCGGAAAGCGAAGATTGTTCTGGTAGCGGACTAGAGTAAAATCAACGCTCGTTTGGAAGCTTGCTGATCCGCCAGCTAAGACCAGTCTTCCACCTGAGTCGATTGCGATGGCGTACGCTTCGTCGCTTAACTCGCCGAAGTCTTGAACGGTCCTGCCATTTGATCCAAATAACTGGTCGAGCGTTCCGTCCTGGTTGAATCGTGCCGCGGCAAAAGCATCATCCGCGTACGCGTCATTGCGACGCCTGAATTCGGCCGCGCCAGCAACAACAATCTTGCTATCCGGCTGCACGATCACGCAGCTTGCTGCGGCCGACAGTGCATTGAAGTCATCGGTTACTCTACCCGCGGTGCCAAATTCGGCATCAAGGTCTCCATTCAAGTTAAGACGAGCAATGCCGAATTCAGACTTCGCCTTACTCGGATTGAAGACCAGACCAACGACAACGATTTTCCCGTCGGGCTGAATCGCTATACCGCGACCGCCGTCAGTACTACCAAAGAAGTCAATCGTGCGTTTTCCCTGAGAGCCAAAAGTTCTATCCAATGTACCGTTCGGCTGGTAACGGACTGCTGCAAATTCACCAAAGCCGTTAGGTGGAAGTGTTGATCCTAAAGCAACGATAGCGCCATCTTCCTGGATCGCAATGGCGGATAGCTGATCGCTGGGCTCGAAGTTATCGTTCTCAGCATAGAAGTTGGTTGTCACCCATCCGTTCGTTCCGAACGTCGTATCGAGAGTGCCATCTTGAAAATATCTCGTGAGAGCAAATGTATAAGACGCGCCCGGGCCTCGATTCAGAATGCCTCCAACAACGATTTTTCCGTCCGATTGCAATGCAATGTCTCGCGCTTGAGTATTTGCACCCGTAAAGCTAGTTGTTACCTTGCCATCGATGCCGAAGCTACCATCCAGGCTGCCATCACTGTTATGACGCGCCAGGGCAAAGTCAGTGAAGGTACTTGTCCGTGCAAATCCTGTCACTAGGATTTTCCCATCAGCCTGAACGACCAACGCATTGGCTTGATCAGATCCGCTAAAGAAATCGCTCACAACCTTCCCACCTATACCAAATGTTTGATCCAAGGCCCCGGCTGCGGTAAATCGGGCGACCGCAAAATCATCGTTATTGTTGAGGGTCTGCGTAAAGCCCGCGGTTACTATCCTGCCATCCGTTTGTATCGCCACATCCCGTGCCTGATCCCAGAAACCAAGAAAATCCGCGATCGCCTTTCCAGCATTGCCAAATGATTGGTCAAGATCACCAGCGTGTGCCTGCACTCGGCTCGGTAAGGACCAGACAATTAACAGAATGGGAATGAGCAATAAGGCCAATCTTCGGAACAGGCAAGCCCCGGTCGCAGGTGGATTCTCTCTCATCAAGACATTACTCCAAACTTCAAAGTGATTGACTGACTTAACCTACTACACTGTTGGTTGCTTACGTAGGATGGCCACGGGCATTAACTCTACCACGTGCAGCTTAATGTTCAAAAATACGATAAGAGCTACCAATCGCTCCCCGATCTTCCATGGGACCAAGATCCCTGGGATTCCACCCAGGGGTTTGCAATCGGGCTTCACTAGGGCTCCGAGGCGGAACTCCGGCGGATGCAAGATTAGCGGTCTTATCGTGCATTCGATTCATCGTTCTGCCTTCTAGTCAAAGTAAAAACGACGCAACGCGAGTACTCGAACACGTATTTAGAGCGTCCGTCGCACATCGAAGGGAATGCACGCCGGATATTTACAATTCTCCGGCAATAGACGCCCGAGCCTACCTTAGCAACTTATTCCGCTTGCGAGCGGAACGCCCCGAGATATGGAGCGGTCGGTTCATTCTGCGTCTGGCGTAAGATCATTTAATAGTCTGTCAAACGCTGCCTCGAAGCAGTCATGGTCCTTCCACTGGCTGAAATCCGGTATGAAATACTCTCGAACTTCAACAGCCAGGTCCTTACCAGTGTCTGCATCGAAGCATTCCCAATCTCTGATCTGCTCGAAGTTCACAAGCCGTATTGGGAACAGCTTTCGCCTATTCTCTTTCAACTCAATTCTCCTAGCCTTCCTAATTTCAGTCGTGACCCATTCACTGCGCAAGCTGTGTTCAGACAGAACCAACAGAAGGCGGTCGTGCATTTGAATTGCGCGGTCTATCTGTTCGTGAAGTTTCCGTCCTCCTTTTACATCTTCAGGTGCAAACCAGACCCTGAGGTTTTGGTCGCGCATCTTCGAGTAGAGTCGGCGAGCGAACGCCTCATCGTGGTGACTGTAGCTTATGAAGCATGAAAACAACTCGATCGCGTGACCAACCAATGACCGGATATAAGAAATGAAATCGTCGGGAACCCCGGCGCCGATTAAGAATCGCTGAGGGATATTGGCATTGGATTCATATATGGTGTCAATTCCTATGGTGGATGGTCCGCGATGAAGAACCGTTTCAAGCCCTTTCACAAGGCTAAAGTTAATGTTGCCCAATCGTGTGCCTCCCAGCTCAGCACCACTTAAATCAGCATTTGTGAGGTTAGAATAGGACAGGTCGGCCGCAACGAGGATTGCAGAGGTGAGATCTGCATAAGTGAGGTTCGCCCAGTGTAGATTTGCGCCTTCTAGATCGGCACCTGCGAGATTCGCATTAGCTTAGATCTGCGCCGGCGAGATTCTTATAGTTGAGACTTGCGCCGCTTAAATCTGGCGTTATTGCGGGATTGTCTGTTCTCCAGATGTACCAGGCATCGATGCCTCTATCTAGTACTCTCAAATGTGCATCTTTTGCCATAGATATCGTCTGCGTTTATTAGAAGTTTCCCCTTAGATGATCTAACGCTGCCCCCTATTAAGGCCATTCTGGTTTCAGGCCGAAATGCAGACAATATACGCCCGACTCAAGGGCCAAGCCGAATTATACTGCGCCCGAGATGGATTGTAATGTCCAGATGAGGAGTCCCAGTCGAATGCAAGATAAGAAGCATAATCTTGCATCTAAAGAAACCCGCGGATCTTTCGTCCTGGCCCAAAAAATCTCGTGACTTGGAAGATAGGACCTACGATTATGAGTTACCTGGTCGAGACTTCTATTCAACCGTTAATTTCGGAAGCGGAGGCTGTCTCGGGAACGGGTTTACCCGCGGCCTTCCTCGCCCAGTAGTCCTGCCCAGGCCGCGGAATGTTGAGCTTCTTACATACCTTAGCTAGTCCGACGTCGGAGAGATTGTACCTTCTCGCGCCGTACTGGATCGGCTCTAACCATATCTCTTCCTCGAGAGCACTTGAACAGCGAAAGGCGTTGGTTCGTGCGGTGCTATAGGTCAGTCGACAGCACCTATCGCCTTCTGAGAATCGTAAGCAGCGATCCGCAGGGCTGGTCTATCTAGTCATCCCCACGAGCAGACCCTTAGCGTATCCAACCGTCTCCGCTAACCCAGGAAGCGGATCGTCAGCATCCTTTTCATACTCGAAGCTGACCAGATGCTGATACCGAATCTTGATCGCTGCGCGTAAGATTGCCTGCAAGTCAAGGACGCCACGCCCGGCTTCGACCGTTTCAGCCTTCGGGTCCAGGCTGGCTATATCCTTGAAGTGCATATCGTACAGACGCGCGCGGCACTTGACTATCGCTTCTGCTGGATCGACTTTTGCGCGAGCCGTGTGGCCAACATCAATGCACAGTCCGATACGCGCGTCGTAAGGCTGCACTGCTTTCCAGACATCGTAAGGCGAGGGGAAGCGGTTGTCTTCGGGTCCGTGGTTGTGGATCGCTAGCCTGATGTCGAACTCTTTTACCATTCGGTCCAGGATCTGCATCGAGTCAGGATGAGGGCTGCAAACAATGGTAGGCAATCCGATGTCCCTCGCGTATTCAAAAGCCTGGCGAATGTTTCCTTGGTTGTTCTCCATAGAAACATTGCCGCAACTCAGAGGAGTGATTCCTGCATCTTTAAACTTTTGCGCAACGGCTCGACGCTGTTCCAACGTGCTCTTCAGCGGCAAGTGAAAATCTTTGATCGAGACGTATTTCAAACCCACGCGCTGAATCGCTTTGATTGCTGCTTCGACCGGCATCTTCCTTAAGGTGTAAGAGGCGACTCCGACTTTGAGGCCGCGCCACGGATCATCGCCCTCTCTGTAGCTCATCGGTGAAGCGCTGCGCGTGATTGACGAAAGCGCTCCGGCCGCAAGCACGCTGCTCTTAATCATCTCACGTCGCGAAAACAGACCTGCTTTGTTCATATCGATCTCCTATCTCAAATGGAGTCACCTGCGAACAATGGCAAGGTAAAAGTACTCGCAATAAACAATGATCGTAATGTTAAAGGGTGCCCAGAAACTAGGTCAATGCAAGATAAGAACACTAATCTCGCATTGGAGTAGTTGCTCGAGGCTTAAGCTTTCCGAGGGCGTCAGTGTTGCCTCTCGTTTCAAGTCCGTGCTACTCACTTGACAAGCCGCTCCTCTTGACCTTCTTTCTGTTCCCGCGTAATCAAGGGCGGTTTTTTTGTGCGATCCAATTCATCCAGAATCAGCTTCCTCCCGTGCTGGTCGCGATGGCAGACGCGGTAGGCCTCGATAGTTTCGGGAGAATGCCTCGAGCGTACAGCACGCATACGAACGAGCGCTGCAGTATCTGCGAATTCTAGAAGAGGTGTGCCTGCAGGCGACTGGTTAACCAGCGGTGATGGCGGAGATCACCACTGGTTCCGGTCCTCCGGTCGGTAATCCCGGAAACAGTCTCCAAATGGGAGACCCCCGCTATGAAAAAAGAAAATTAATACGCTCGCGTATTGCGTCTATATAAGTGGCACAAAGAACCTTCTATATGGTGGCAAATCTCTATGTCGCGGACGCTGCAATTATTCCCACACCTCTCGGTGTTAACCCGTCGCGCACGATCGGAGCTGTTGCAGAAAGAATCGCCAAGATAATAGGAGAAGATGGAAGATAGAGCGCTCATATCAGTATTGTTACTAGTTAATTCGTATTTCCCAGAGGAAGCCATATGCCAAGAAAAGCAAAAGGCGCAAAGCCGATGGCCGACCACGGTCCGCACGAACAGCCTGCCGCCGCCCCGGCCGCGATCATCATCAATCCGGCGACCAACGATCTGACGCTTAACCCATCGGACATTCTGGACGAGTCGATCAACGTAACGATACCGAAGGGCGTCAAATGCCGGAACATCAACCTGGTCCCCTCGGCATCGATCGCGCCGTTCATCGATTCCATCAATCCCCCTGGCGGCTTCGGCCCAATCACCGGCGAGCAAGAGCAGACGCTCACGTTCCGGGTCCGATTCCACGGGATCCCCTGCAAGTCGGAGCCTCAGGTGTTCACCGGAACAATCGACGTCGTCTGCGATGGGCGAGCGATCGCGAAGAAAAAGGTAAAGATCACGGTACCGGCCTGTCCGGCGACGGAATTCGTCTATGCGGCGAAGTTCATCTGCGGTGAGCAGCCGGCCTGCGGGTGCGAGTGCGCTTCCGTGCTTCCGGGACGGTATGCAACCGAGATCAACATCCACAACTATGGGATCAAGGAAGTCGCGATTCAGAAGCGTTTCATCCCGGTTGTGCTAGCCGGAGCGCCGGTCGGACGAGAACCCAATGTGGTCGCCCCAAGGGTGGAAGACAAGATCATCCTCCCGCCGCAGACGGCCACCATGGACGACTGCTGCCGGATCGCCGAGCTTCTCTTCGGCGGCGAGCCCGCGTCGCCCATGCCGATCACGATCGGCTTCCTGGAGGTCACCGCCAGCGGGCCCATCGCCGTAACTGCCGTGTACACCAGCGCCGGGCTGAATTCGGCAGGCGTGTCCATCGAAGTCGAGCAGATCGCGCCGAGACGCGCGGCGTAGGGAGGACAACGATGTCGCACATCACCGGCACGCTTCAGGTGCTGAGTCCGGCCATGACGATCGGACCCGGTGTCACCAACTTCAACCCACCTGCGGCGCCAGGTGGCACCAAGCTGCTGATGCTCCACTTCACCAATCTGAACTTCAAGGCCGGCGACAAGCTTCAGGTCGACCTCGGCTACGGGACGGATACGTTCACGTCAGCGGATGGGCCGGCGTTTTGGACCCGGCCGATCAACATCTATCCGACCGGCGGAAGCGTTACGATCACCTATATCAAGGGCGGCGCCGCCAATGGCAGCGTTCAGCTCGACAAGTTTGGCCGCGGCGAACGACACGATGCGTTACCCGCGTCATTCCACAGCGGAAAATCGAACTGTGATCCGTTCTACCAGGAGGCTGCGTATCTCGAACCGGACTACGACCCGTTCTGGTTCTGCGCGCAGCCGCCGCACTGGGACAACGCGGCCAAAATCACGAATCCGGCCGATGTCCGCAACAAGGTCATGCGCAGTGTTGGAATGATCATGACGCAGGACCGGCAGGGTACGTTCGACGGGGTCTCTACCTGCTCCGTCACGCTCATCGATTCGGACAAGATCATCACCGCCGGACACTGCCATACGCCGGAAGAGACTGCCTCCAGCTCGATCATCTTCGACTACGCAACGGATGAAAACGGGAATCGGCCGTCTGGGTATGCTCCGAAGATCTACAAGGTCAAGGAAGTCCTCCACCACCACCACGACGACGATGGCGACTTCAGCATCCTGCGCCTGGCCGAGCCGGTGGTGGGCATCCCGATCGTGCAGATGCGGCACGACCTTCCGGCCATTGGCGAGCAGGTGTTCTGCGTTCATCAACCCAATGGCGCGGTTAAGAAGCTATCCCCGCCCATCGCCGAAGGATTCGCAAAGGTCAAAGCGAGCGGCGATGCGGGCATCACAGTGCCGAAGGGGTTGCACGTCTCCGGCGGGAGCTCAGGATCCGGACTCTTCGACATGGCCGGCCGAATCTGCGGCGTGCTCTCGAACGGCGACCCATGTTGCAACTTCTCCTGCTCGGACCTGCTCTGGTTCCCGACGAAGTCGATCATCGTCGCCACCGTCCCCGCGCCGCCACCGCCCGTCACACGCGACGTCATGGTCGTGTTCGACCGATCGGGCAGCATGTCGGAAGACGACGGGACCGGCCGGCCCAAGATCGAGGCGGCACGCGACGCGACGGCGCTGTTCTACCAGCTCATCAAGACAGGCAGCGGCAACCGGGCCGGGCTCGTCTCGTTCGACACGAATCCCCATGTCGAACAGGCCCGGGCGAACGTCACCGCGGCCCTGAAAACGACTCTGATCGGCCCGCCACCTTTCATCACGGGCAAGGTGGGCCTCTTGACGCCGGGCAGCCGCACGTCCATCGGCGCCGGTCTGAATTCGGCAAAGAGCCAGCTGAATCCGGCGGGCGCGAATCCTCGCGCGATCCTGCTGATGACCGACGGCCTGCAGAATGAGGGTCTCGCGCCGGCGGACGTCGATCTCTCCGGCCTGACGATCCACGCCGTCGGCTTTGGCACGGAATCCAACCTCGATGGCAACATGCTCAGCGCGCTGGCCAACGACCACGGTGGCAGGTACCTGCGCGCGGGCGGCGGGCTCACGCTGGAAAAGTTCTTCTCGGACGCCTTCGGCAACATCTTCGAGAACGGGATCATTCACGATCCCGAAGTCGATCTCCCGGCGAACCAGCCCGGCGCAAAAACACCGTTCAGGGTCTGCGGAGAGGATGCCGTCACCATTGTTGCCGGCTGGAATCGCACCGATGCTTCACTGTTGCTCGAAGTGACGAGTCCCGGCGGCGCGGTGGTCACGAGCGCCACTCCGGCCGTTCAGTCGTCGGACGGACGGACATGGACCTTCCTTCGATTCAACTTGCCGATCGGCGGCGAGCGGGACGGACTGTGGCACGTCCGTGTCGTGAGGCCGGGAGGCGGTGGAGAGTTCCCGCCGCCGACGCCGGCACTGCGCTATTTCATCAACGTGATCGCTACCGGCGGTCCGGTGATGTCTCGCATGCCGGACTCAAAGCGGTATTACACTGGCGATACGATCAATCCGCTCGTCCTCGTACGCTACAGCAACGGCGGCTGGCCGGAGGACATGAGCGTACTGCTGACCGTCACGCGGCCGAATACCAGCGTGGGCAACGCCATCAGCGCCGCCGGGCTACAGCCGCCGGGGG
>Ga0075428_100004052_pt1 | contig 16102 bp, 15 predicted proteins | sample RhiMetdeltSRZDD2_FD_75291 | JGI IMG/M metagenome (GOLD analysis project Ga0075428, IMG submission 75291) | Populus rhizosphere microbial communities from Tennessee, USA - Rhizosphere MetaG P. deltoides SRZDD2 | ecosystem: Host-associated > Plants > Roots > Rhizosphere > Soil | place: USA... | reverse complement strand
GCACACGCCGTGGTGGAACCAGCCCTTCATGGCGCCGCGGCAGCTCGATCCTTCGTAGTCCTCGCCCGGCCATTCGTCGTAGCGCCGCGCCAGCGTATAGAGCATCCAAGGACTGACGCGCGTGATCGCACCCGCTGCATGGCCGGCCGCCGCGCGCAGCATGGCCTGGTAGAAGAACAGATAGTTGATCACGGCGCCAAGACCGGACCCGGTGCAGGCGCCCTCCTGCCCTTGATCCAAAATCAGACCGTGCTCGTCGGTGTAGGCGGACAGATACTTCTTGATGCGATCGGGATCGGGAAAGATCGACGGCGGCGTGAGCAGACGGGGCTGATAAATGCGGTCTCTGAGATCTGGCCGATCAGGCCGCGCGTCGAGAAGCTTGCCCTCACTGTTACGAACGGATGGCATGGTCGAATATCCCTCCTCAGGCGAAGCATGCATGCAATCGGTACGGATGAATGGGCTTGGCCCCCTGCTCGCAATATCAGGTAATGCGCCGGCCTGCCGGCATGGTAGGCGCAAGCGCGCGCCGGTCGCAAGCTCGGCCATGCTGCGCATGGCGGCAGCGTGCGCGCAGCACAAAAAAAAACCGCGCTGCGAGTCAGGCGATGTCTAACGCGCCGGAGTGTTGCGCTGGCGACCGGCCAGGCGCGCGTGTCGGCTCCTCCAGCACGGCTTGTCCTCCGACCGCGCACCTCGAAGATCAGATCAACGTTGGCGCTCGCACCTCGGTTAACGGGGTGTTTATCCCCGTGTGGCAGCATGGCGGCAGGGAGGCGCCTTACAGGCGTCGCTGCCACCGGTACTGTGTATGCGTACATCGGATAAGATTCTGCGGCAGGTGCGCTCAGCGCTCGCTGCCGTGTTGGCGCTGTCGGGCCTCGCCAGCCTGCTCATCGTGCTGCTGGCCCTGCACGCGGTTCCGCTGCTGGCCAACGATTTCGCGGTGGCGCGGTCCGGGCAGCTGTGGCTGCTGATGACCTCGGCTGCCGCGGCGACGCTCGGTTTGCTATGCATCGATGCGGCCCGCGAGCGCATCCTGCAGCGCGCCGGTCTGTGGCTCGATCACACCCTTGCCCACCAGACGCTGCTCGACGGCACGCGCCAGTCCGCCGCCCCGAGTGCGCTCAGGGCCGATGCGGCCGCCATCGGGCGCCTGCGCGAGGCGCTGCTCGCGCGCGCTGCCCTGCCCGCGCTCGAGGCGCCCTGGGCCTTTGTGTTCGTCGCCGCGCTCTTCTTTCTGCATCCGGCGCTGGCTGCGCTGGCCGCGCTGGCCCTTGCCGTGCTGCTGACCGCAGCCTGGGTCGAGGCCGCTCCGGTCACGCGCCTCGACCAGCAGCGCCTGCGGGCGGCGGGGCGGGTCGCCATGTGGTGGCAGGGTCTGCCGGCGGCAGCGCTGTCGGCCGACGCGGCCCGGCGCTGGGAACGTCTCAATGCGCCGCACGTGGCGGCCGCCTATCGGCTCGACTGCCGGCTACTGGTGCTGCGCGACCTGGCCCGCGTCGTGCGTGTCGTGACGCTGCTGGCCGGGATCGGGCTCGGCGTGTGGCTGATCGCGCGCGGCGATCTCAGTGCCGGCGCCCTGGTCGCTGCCATGCTGCTGCTCGCCGGGCTGCTGCTGCCGCTGGAGCGGCTGCTCGCCAATCTGCGCGCCGTGCGCCGCGCCATGCTGGACTACCGGCGGCTCGCCGCGCGCCCCGAGCATCGTACCTATCCGGCCTATGCCGCAGATGACGCGCAGGCTGTGCCGCTGCCGGCGTTCACCGCGCCGGTGCCGCGTCTGCATCTGGGCGGGCCGCTGGCGCTGGGCTTCGGTGCCGCGCTGTTGCTGTGGCTCGCCGGGTCGGGCGTGGCGGCGGTGCTGCCGCAGCAGGTGGCGAGCCTGACGGGCAGTGGGCCGTCGGCCTCCCAGCCGGTGGTCGTACGGCACGCCAAGGGTGGGGTAGCCGCCCGGCTGCATGTTGCTGCCGGTGCGGAGGTCAAGGCCGGCGACGTGCTGGTCAGCCTCGACACCACCGCGCTGGACCGGCAGATCGCCGCGCTCAGAAGTGACGCCGACGCCGCCCGCAAGGAGCTCGATGGCGTAGCCCGCGAGGCCGCCGCGGTCGCCGCCCTGTCGCCCGCCACCATCGCCGACAAGGCCAAACTTGCCTCACTCGAGGAGCGCATCGCCGAATTGCATCAGCGTGCCGACGCGCTGGTGACGCGCACCAACGAGGCGGAGCTCGATCTCGCCCGCAGCGTCATTCGCGCCCCCGTGGCGGGCCACGTCGTATCGCTTGGCGTGCGCGCGCCCAACGACACCATCGAGCCTGGCGCCGCCGTCGCCGCCATCGCCGCCCGCGAGCCGCCAGGTGAGCGCGCCGGACTGGCCGAGCCGATCCTGCGCGCCGTCAATCGCATGCTGCGCAGCCTGTCCTGGGAGAGCGCGGCATGAAGCTGCCGGGCGCCAGGGTAATCCTGTTCAACGTCGCTGCCGGCCTGGTGACGGTGGCCGCCGTGGTGGCGGTGGTGCGCTCGCTCGTCTCCACGCCGGAGCTTGCCCCCTGTGCCGAGCGCTATGCGGCGCGGACCCAGTTCGCCCTGGAGCAGGGCGGCGTGCTGCTCACCGCCGCCGATCTGCAGGCCCGTCTCAGCGGCAAGGACATCGGCCTGGGCGACAACGTCCAGATCGCCCGCATGAAAGACGCTCCCGCGCCGGTGGCGATCGGCGTGACACTGGCCAAGGGCTCGATTGCCCCGCACGTGCACCACGACGCCAAAGGCGGCGTAAGCTTCGCCTGGGAGCCGCGCTCGGTGCGCGGCAAAACGGCCGCCTGCCTGTCCTACAACGTCCTGCTGCCGGCCGGCTTCCAGTTCCACCAGGGCGGGTTGCTGCCGGGCATCCGCGGCTCGGAGGACGCCGACCAGCTCAAGGAAGGCTTCCTGGCGCTCATTGCCTGGCGCCGCACCGGCCGGCTCGGCGCCACCACCTTCGTCGACCAGCACTCGCGCCCCGTCGAGGTCGATCCTGTCACGTTCCCCGAGGGCCGCTGGGTGAAGCTCGAGGAGGAGGTGATCCTCAACCACCCGCAGAAGGCCGACGGCATCCTGCGCGTCTGGTTCGACGGCAAGCTCGCCATCGACCGCGGCGACCTCGCCTACCGCGACCGGCCCGGGGTGACCGTCACCGGCGTCAGCGCCACGGTCCACTATGGCCGCGAGGACCCGGCGCACGGCGCGCCCAAGGATGCCGCCATCTGGCTCACCCCCTTCGAGCTGCGCTGGAAGTAGGCGGCCTGCTCGCACCGCCCTAAAACCTGACGCGGCGCCTCAAGAATTCCCCTGACAAGCGCCGCCCGCCGCCGTATGAAACGGCAGGCGCAAAGCCGGGAAGGTCGATGCAGATCGGAGGCGGGTTACCCCCAACTCTGTCCCAGAGCAGGGTAGTGCTGGCGCGTAAGCTCGCGCTTGGGCTCGGGCAGTTGCGCACCTGGCGGGCGCGACAGCACATCTCGCCAGCCTGGACCGCTGTGGTTGCTGGACTGACCGCGGTCGTGGCGCTGCCGATCGCCACCATCGTCGTCCTGTCATTCACGGCGCCCGACAATGCCTGGCCGCACCTGATGCGCACGGTGCTGCCGGCTGCCTTGCGCGATACGGCACTGCTGATGTTCGGGGTGGGCGGGCTGTGCTTGGGGTTCGGCACCGGCACCGCCTGGCTGATCACCATGTACCGCTTTCCGGGCCGCGCCGTGCTCGATCGCCTGCTCGTGCTGCCGCTGGCGATGCCGACCTACATCATTGCCTACTGCTACGTGGAGCTGCTCGACTTCTCCGGCCCCGTGCAGCGCCTGCTGCGGGCGCTGTTCGGCTGGCACACGGTGCGCGACTACTGGTTTCCCGAGGTGCGCACGCTGCCCGGCGCCACCCTCGTGCTGTCGGCCGTTCTCTACCCCTACGTCTACCTGTCGGCGCGGGCCAGTTTCGTGCAGCAGTCGATTTGCGTGCTGGAGGTGGCGCGCACGCTCGGCCGCACCTCCGCGCAGACCTTCTGGGCGGTGGCCCTGCCGCTGGCGCGCCCGGCGCTGGCGGCAGGTGCAGCGCTCGCCCTGATGGAGTGTTTGAACGATCTGGGCGCGGTGCAGTACCTTGGCGTGCAGACGCTGACGGTGAGCGTCTACACCACCTGGCTGCAGCGCGGGAGCCTTGGCGGCGCCGCCCAGATTGCGCTGGTCGCGCTGCTGCTGGTACTGGGGCTGATCCTGGCCGAGCGCGCCGCGCGCGGCGGCAGCCGCTTCCATCACACCACCGGCCGCTATCGTTCGATCCCGTTTTCGGACCTGGAAGGCTGGCACCGCTACGCCGCCACGGCCTTCTGCTGCCTGCCGGTGCTGGCCGGCTTCGTGGCCCCCTTCGCCGTGCTGTTGGTGCAGGCGATGGCGCACGCGTCCGATGCCCTGGCGGTCGGCTTCTGGCGCGCCGTGCGCAACAGCGTCAGCATCTCGGTGGTGGCGGCAGCGGTGACCGTGCTGATCGGTCTGGTGCTGGCCTACGCCCGCCGCCTGGTGCCCGGCCCCTTTGTGCGCACGGCGGTGCGGGCGGCGAGCCTCGGCTACGCGCTGCCCGGCACGGTGCTGGCGATCGGCCTGCTGATCCCGCTGGCGGCACTCGACAACCGCGCCGATGCGTTGGCCCGCGACCTGTTTGGGGTTTCCACCGGCCTGCTGCTGTCGGGCAGCCTGTTCGTCATCGTGCTGGCCTACGCCATCCGCTTTCTCGCCGTGTCGATCGGCGCGCTCGATGCGGGTTTCGAAAGGCTGTCACCCAATCTCGACGCCGCCGCCCGCACCCTGGGCGAGACCACGCTGTCGGCGCTGTGGCGGGTGCACACGCCGCTGCTGCTGCCGGCGCTCGGCGCTGCCGGCCTGCTGGTGTTCGTCGACGCCATGAAGGAGCTGCCGGCGACGCTGCTGCTGCGCCCCTTCAACTTCGAGACGCTGGCCACCCACGTCTACAGCTACGCCGCCCTCGAGATGTTCGAGCAGACGGCACTCGGCGCGCTGACCATCGTCGTCATCGGCCTGATCCCCGTTCTGCTCCTGCACGAGGCCGTGGCCGGCGGACGTGCCGGGTCCGCCAGCCCGCGCCGCCGTTCAAGCTTCACGGCGACGGCTCGAGCACGGCGTTGACGGTGGCAAGCATGACGCCCATGGCCAGCGCCTGGCCGGGGCAGGCATGCTGCGGATGCACGGGCTTGCTGCGGTCGCCTCCGAAGATGGGAAAGACGTCGGTGTTGCCGGCCTTCTGGTCGGCCTGCGTCGCCTGCATGATATTGATGTGGATCATGTCGCCCGCATTGACCTCGACGGTCCCGAGCGTGTGCTTCTTGACGGCGGTGCGCCACACCGCATCCGGCATCGGCCGTCGCTGCATTGCCTGCATCAAGGGCAGCTCGAGCACCTTTACGGCCCGACCGAAGGCTGGCTCGCTATTACCCTTGAGCTGGTCCTGCAGCCGCTTGAACTCCCCGCTCTGCCACCACTCGTTGACCGCAAACAACAGGTTGAAATAGGTGGTGGGAAGGAAGCCCATCATCACGCCGATGATGGTTCGCCCGATTAGCTCGTCGTCGTCCGGAAAGGCCTTGAAGATGGCGTTGGCCAGCGCGGCCTGCGGGATGGTGTTGGCGGCGCGGTGCCTGGCTATGAATTGCGTGACGGCCTCCTTGAGCAGCCGGCCAAGCGCCTGGCCAGCCATCGTCACCATGCAATCGGGCTTGGGCTTGAACACGGATGCGGACGTGTAGGAGAAATCCCCCGGGCAGCGCGCCGGAGCCACGATATCCTTCTCGCGCATGCGCCCGGTCACCATGATGATGTCGTCGGGCAGGCCGAACCAATAGGTGCACAGGTCCGCCAGGGTCTTGTTCAAGATGACCATCAGGTCGGCGATGTCGAAGGCGTGCGGGTGCGGGGAGGTGGCAACCGCGCGACGGGCGATGCCGAGCGTCAGCGCAAATGCCTCCGGCGTGGTGATGCGGCGGATTGCTTTGTTGGGTTCGGTTGCCTGCGCGTCGTAGTCAGCCCCCTTGTCGAGGCCGAGATAGATCTTGCCGAACGAGTGCTCCAGGCGGGCGTTGTAACCCTTGACCGAGTAGTTGCCGGCCGCATCCAGGTAGACCTGGTTGATCACGTCCTTGCGGGTCAGCACGATCTCGCTCGACGCGCGCACAACGCCGTCGCGGTGGTCGCCTTGCGGCGACGCTTGGGTATTTGCCGGACCGGCCAGCTGCGGGCGCACCGCGGCCAGTACCGCCTTCAAGGCGTCGGCAAAGTCCTGCACGCCCTGCTTTTTCAGGGTGCTCAAGGCCTGCAGCATCTGCGCATAATTGACAGGGTCTGATGACATCGGTGTTCCCCATGAATGACTTTCCGTGAGCAATGGTGAGTGTGCGAGGCAATAGGCACAGCTAGCCCGCCGCTCGGCGGTCGGGAAAAATTTCCAACCATCGCGAGCGCCGGCTGACCAAGCGTCAGCAAGCATAGGTGTAGAGTGGGTGCCGGAGTGTGACAACAGGTGCGAGGCGGACGCCACGTTCAGGCAGCGTTAGGGCGCTTCACCCACCTCTTCCACCACCTCTTCCACTCCTGGCGCGGCTATGTGATCATTGTCGACGGCCACACAAGAACCCAGTGAGCTTCCGTGTCAAAGTCCGAGCGCCTGAAGCGTGTGCCAGTTCTGGCCGACCTTCCTGAACCGGTGATTGAACGAATCAGCCAGGCCTGCTCTTGGCGCGAGGCCGCGCCCGGCTCGCAAATACTTGGCTACCTCGAACCGTCCTCCGACGTTTGCTTCCTGGTGGCTGGCAAGGCGCGCGTCATCGTCTACTCCTTCGAGGGCAAGGCCGTCCTGTTCACCGATCTGGCGGCCGGCGCCATGTTCGGCGAGATTGCCGCCATCGATCGCAAGCCGAGGTCGGCCAGCGTCGAGGCGCTGGAAGCTTGCACGGTCGCCAGGCTGTCCGGCGACCAGCTGGAAGCCCTGCTGAGGGAGGAGCCGCGCCTGGCGCTTGTCATGCTGCGCCATCTGGCGGGCGACGTGCGCCGACTGTCGGATCGCGTGTTGGAATTCAGCACCTTGGCGGTGCAAAACCGCATCCATGCCGAGCTGCTGCGCCTGGCGCGAGCCGCTGCTGGTGCGGACGCACGCCAAGCGCTGCTATCGCCCTCGCCCTCCCTGTCCGACATCGCCGGGCGCATCAGTACGCACCGCGAGGCCGTGTCGCGAGAACTCAGTCGGCTTGGCGGCATGGGTCTGCTGCGCCGCGAGGGGCGCGATCTGCGCGTTGCCGATGTGCCCCGACTGGCGGCGCTGGTCGCCGAGGCCAAGGGCGACTAGCAGCGTCGCTTGGCAGTGACGCACGATGCACTGAGGCACGCGGCATTGGCGCACGATGCGCGCACGTGGCGCGCAGCCGTCGAAAAACCAATCCTGCTCTGTTTCTTGGCGTGGCGAGCGATCCGCCAGCCCGAGCGTAAGCCGCGCTTGACTTTTGCCAACGCCAGCGGCGGTCGAGGCCTGATTGAATGAGGCCGGGGAGTGGCACGGTGCGGGCATTGCCGTCCAAAGTCCGGTTTTCGGGGTCCGCTGCCCCTCCTCAGACGTAGCCAGCAGCGCCCATCGCGCCGTCGCCCGCGCGCTTGCTGCCTCCACAGCCTTGCAACAGCGCCTTACAAATTTCTTGCCGCTGCCTTTCCACGCCACAAGTCGGCGCGTAAGGTGCTCCATTGGGGGGCGGCCGACTGGGGTGGCCGCACGAGAGTTGACGCGACCTGTAGGGAGTACGCTGATGCTGTCGGAGGCTGGGCTCGGGCTGGCGCGCTGCGATCGCACGATTGAAGAGACCGAGCGCAACGTCAGGGCGCTCGAGGCAATGATTCCGCAAATGGCGGCAAAGGGTTACCCGACAGACAAGGTCGAGCAGCAGCTACAAATGCTCACCCAGATGCTTAGCCATCTCAAGACCCAGCGCTGGGAGATCGAGGGCATGCTGGGCGAGCCCTAGTCCCCAACTAGGCCCCAGCCGAGGCGTCACCCCCTCTAGCAGGTCAAGCAAGGTTGCTTCGGGTCCAATCGGGTCCGACCTGCGCAAGTTCGCCACAGTTGCGTGATGCGCACGGATGCGGAAACTGCCGCCCGTGGCCAACGCAAAATCAAGACTGTCGCCGCCTCGCCTGATCGAGGCGGACAGCGACCTGCACGAGGGCTTGCGGGCGTTGCGGCGCAAGTGCGCCGTGCTGCGGCGCGTGCACGATGCGGCCGGTCATCCGCCGCTGCGCCGCCGGCCGGGCGGGTTCGAAGGGCTGGCGCGCATCGTCGTCGGACAGCAGGTGTCGGTGGCGAGCGCCGAGGCGATCTGGGCGCGCACCGTGCTGGCCGTGCAGCCGTTCGAACCGCACGTGCTATTGGCGCTCGATGACCGGCAACTTGCCGCGCCCGGTCTGTCCCGCCCCAAGATCCGCACCTTGCAGGCGATCGCCGCGGCGGCGGTGGCGCCCGACGGCCTCGATCTCGCCGGCCTCGACCGCCTGCCCGATGCGGACGTGCATGCCGCCTTGACGGCCGTCAGCGGCATCGGCCCGTGGACCGCCGACGTCTATTTGCTGTTCTGTCTGGGCCGGGCGGATGCCTGGGCTGCCGGTGACCTTGCCCTGCAGCTTGCCGCACAGCAGGCATTCGGGCTCGCCGAACGGCCCGATCGGCACGCCATGACGGAATTGGCCGAGCGCTGGCGGCCGTGGCGTGGCGTGGCCGCACGCCTGCTGTGGTCCTACTACGCGCTGATGAAAGCCCGCACCAAGGCGGAGCCTGTATAAGGCGTCACCATCGCCTCCGCCCCGGCCATTGCCGCGTTGGCAACGCCCAACGGGCGATGTTGCCCGCCTGGTTGCCCGCCTGGTTGCCTGACTGGCTGCCTGCCTAATTGCCGGACTGGCCTGCCATTCGATTGCCAGGCACGCTCACGCAACAATTGGCTACGCTGACGCTGCCGGCAAAAGTCCCGACGGCATTTCCGGGCCGGCCGCAGTTCTGCGGCACAGGTCAATCCCCGCACCGGGCGAATTGCCACGCCGCGCAGGCTCAGCCTCATTTTCAGCGGAATTACCCATCCCCTTCACGCGCCTAGACAAAAGCAGTGCAGGGAACGTGCGTACATGAGCATGAAAGTGAAGCTGTTCGGCGTCGTGGGGGCGCTCGTAGTGTTTGGCGCGACCACCTCCGCGGAGGCACGTCGCCACGCGTGGTCCGATCCAAGTGAATGGCAGGACTCCGACTCGCGCCAGGTGCGCCATCGATATCGATCCCGCGACGCATCGGCGCGCGGGTACATGTGGTCGGATGGCGACGACGAAGCGCGTCCGCGGCGCGTGCATCGCCGGCACCGCAGCGCGCGCAAGCCCGCTGCAAAGGGCGCCACCAAACAAGCCGATCTCGGCAGCCACCGCGGGCTTGGACCGCGCCCGGGCGCGTGGTGCGGCTGGTGGATGCGCTCGCAAAAGGGCGGCGGGCCGGAATACAACCTGGCCTGGAACTGGAGTAGGCGGGGTCAGCCCACAGAGGCCAAGGTCGGCGCCATAGTGGTCTGGCGACACCATGTCGGGGAGATCACCGGCCGCGCCAAGAACGGTCAGTGGATCGTGCGCTCCGGCAATGACGGCGGACGCGTGCGCGAGCGGCCTCGCTCGGTCGCCGGCGCCGTTTTCCGCATGCTCTAACGTGTTGAGGTGCCGTCGCCGGCACCCGCCTATTCGACGGCCGTGACGGTGTAGCCGGCCTCGCGCAGCAATGCGACGAGGCCGTGCCGTCCCGGCAGGTGCAGGGCGCCGACAGCGATGAAGGCGCCACCCTCTTCGAGATGGCGGGCGGCGCTGTCGCGCATGCCGAGGTTGCGCGTCGTCAGCAGGCTCTGCTCCAGCGAGGCGAACGCGTCCGGGGCTATGCCGACCTGTTCGGCCAGCACCAGCTGCAACGGCCAGATCGCGCCGGTCTGCCGGCCAAGGTAGAGCTGTACGGTGGTCTCGATGATGTCATCGATGCGATCGTAGGTGCGCAGGGCGCTTTTCAGGATGGCGATCTGATCGCCTTCGGGCACGCTGGCCAGGGCACGCAGTTGCAGCTCGACGGTTTCCAGCCCAGCAACGCTGATGCCGTGCGACTGGGCGTGCCGCGCCAGTTTGGCATCAAGGGACAAGCGCCCGGTGCGCAGGCGCGCCTGCTCGCAATCGGACACCGCCATCAGCAGGGTCGCCACCCACGGCCGCACCGCGCCCGTGACCTCCGCGGGAAAGCCGGAGCGCCGCAGGATGCCGGACACCTTGCTGTACTCCGCCTCGGTGAGCAGTTGGTCGAGGCGCCGGCGGTCCGTAAACATGATCAGATCGCGCGCCCGCGCGAATGCCTTGAGGAAGCTGTCGGGCGAGTAATCGTCGATCTCCAGCACCAGCCGCCGCGCGGCGCCGAGTGCTGCCAGCAGGGCTGGCGAGTGCTGGCCGACGCGCTCATCGGTCAGGTGAACGGTGCCGAACAAATAGGACGGCTGCCGCTCGCCGTGCTCGACCTTCCAGAGCAGCGCCTCGGTATTCTCGGTTGCCGAGGCCACAGCCAGAATGCGCTCGTGCGCATCGGTGCCTTGCAGCTCTTCGAGAATGTTGAGGCCGCGGCACGATGGCGCCGGCACGTCGCTGGCAAGGGCCGGATGCCCGAACAGCAGCGCCAGTCCTAGCGCGAGCAGACGGATCACACGCACGCGGTGCCCTCCAGCGACCTTAAAAATGCGCACCGAATTAGACCCCGCTTGAGCCTATTGATGATGCGGCATGATGTCAGCACCGTGGCCTTGCGCACATTTTAGGCACGCGGATGCGATTGCTCGTAAACCTTGAGCAGGCGCTCGCGATCGACCTCGGTGTAGGCCTGCGTGGTTGCCAGGCTGGCGTGGCCCAGCAACTCCTGGATCTGGCGCAGGTCGGCGCCGGCCGATAGCAGGTGCGTGGCAAACGAATGGCGCAGGGCGTGCGGCGTCGCCGTGTCCGGCAGGCCGAGGGTCGCGCGCAAGCTCTGCATCAGCTTCTGCACGATGCGTGGGCTGAGCCGCGCGCCCTTGGCGCCGACAAACAGGGGGCCTTCGCGATCCAGGGAATAGAGGCACAGCCGCATGTAGCGTTCGATCGCCGCCTGCGTGATCGGCAGGACCGGGACGAGCCGCTCCCTGCCGCCCTTGCCGCGGATGTGCAGCACGTCGCGACCGGCGCTCGGCGCATCCTTGGGCGTCAGCGCCAGGGCCTCGCAGATGCGCAGGCCCGAGCCGTACAGCAGCAGCAGCACGGCGGTATCGCGGGCGGCGATCCAGTCCGCCTCGCCACTGTCCTGAGCGTCGATCACCGCGGCCGCCTTGGCGATGGTGAGCGGCTTGGGAATGCCGTGCGGCACCTTCGGCAGGGCGACCTGCATCACACCGCGGTTGTGCGTGATGTCCTCGGCCTCCAACCAGCGAAAGAAGGTGCGCAGCGCCGACATGCTGCGCGCCAGCGAGCGTCCGGTCAGGCCATCGTGGCGGCGCGCGGCCATGAAGCGGCGGAACATCTTGGCATCGAGGCGGGCGAGGTCGGCCAGGCACGGCGCGTGGCCGAGACAACCTTTCAGCCAGGCCAGGAACTGGCGCAGGTCGCGCGCATAGGCTTCCAGCGTCTTGTCGGCGGCGCCGCGCTCGTGCGCCAGATGCGCCAGCCAGTCGCCGGCCGCGCGCCGCAAATCCTCGCCCAGCGGCAGGCCACCGTCGGCCAAGATCTCATCGAGTTGCGCGGTGCGCATGGCGGTCCCGTGATTCCCTGGACGCCCACACTCGACAGCGTGCGGTTAACAGGATGTTAAGGTGGCGCTAACGCCCTGCCGTTACCATATGACGGCTCGGTCTTGGCAGACGTTGGAGGCGCATTATGGGCACCGGTGGCTGGATCGTACTCGGCCTGATCGTTGTCGTCGGGTTGTGGCTGGTCATGACCTACAACGGTCTGGTGTCGCTGCGACAGCGATGCCGTCAAGCGTTCTCCGATATCGACGTGCAACTCAAGCAGCGCCACGATCTGATCCCCAATCTGGTTGAGACCGTGAAGGGCTACGCTGCGCACGAGAAGGGCACGCTGGAGGCGGTCGTGCAGGCGCGCAACGCCGCGGTCACCGCGCAAGGTCCTGCCGCGCAGGCGCAGGCCGAAGGCTTGCTGCAGGGAGCCCTGCGGCAGATCTTTGCACTGGCCGAGGCCTATCCCGACCTCAAGGCCAACCAGAACTTCCAGCAGCTGCAGGCCGAACTGTCCGATCTCGAAAACAAGATCGCCGCCGCGCGCCGCTTCTTCAACAATGCGGCCGCCGAATACAACGCCACGCGCGAATCGTTCCCAGCCGTGCTGTTTGCGGCCTCCATGGGCTTTGCGCCGCAGGAGTTCTTCAACCTGGACGAAGCCGAGCGCAAGGTCGTGCAGACCGCCCCGCAGGTGAAGTTCTGATATCAGTTCCTCTCCCCAGTCCGCGTGGAGGAGCTTCGGTGTTGTCATGGCGGCCGCAGCGCCGCGGGCGCAGAGCCGGGACTCCAAGAGGTTCCGCCGGCAACAGTGCCGGCGCCGGCGTTGGTTGCGGATCGTCGCTGACGCCAAGTCCGGGATGACAAGGGAGCGCAGGGCTCGACATCCATGTTCCAGGCCTACGGACTCTACGGCCACATCCGGGCCAACCGCATCCGCTCGCTCCTGCTGCTGCTGGGCTTCGTGGCGCTGCTGCAGGCCCTGCTGTTTTCGCTGCTGCTGCTGTTCAGCGCCTTCATGGGCGGCACGTTCGACGAGATCGTCGCCTGGGCCGCGCACAGGTTCGCCAGCGCCTGGCCGGTCGCCATGTTCGCCGCCCTGTTCTGGTTCGTGATCGCCTGGTTCGCGCACCAGACCCTGATCGACATGGCGACCGGCGCCAGAGGCGTATCGCGCAACGAAGCGCCCAAGCTCTACAACACGCTCGAGAACCTGTGCGTCTCGCGCGGCCTGCCAATGCCGGCGCTGCAGATCATCGATAGCCCCGCCCTCAATGCCTATGCGTCGGGGCTACGCGAAGGCAACTACAAGATCGCCGTGACGCGCGGCCTGCTGGACACGCTCAGCGACGATGAACTGGAAGCGGTGCTGGCACACGAGCTGACCCACATCCGCAACCGCGATACGCAGCTCATGGTGATCGCGGTAATCTTCGCTGGCATCTTCGCCTTCTTCGGCGATCTGCTGATCCGCGGCTGGGACTTTCCCTACGGCTGGGCGCCGCGCTCCAAGGAGCCCGGGCCGTGGGGCTCGCGGGGCAGCGCATCTGGCCGCGATTCCGATAGCGGCGGCGGACGCAGCCGCGACGGTGGCGGCGGCGCCTTGCTCGCCATTGCCGTGGCGGTGGCCATCATCCTGATCACCTGGGGCGTGTCGACGCTGATCCGGCTGGCGCTGTCGCGCTCGCGCGAGTTCCTGGCCGACGCCGGCTCCGCCGAGCTGACCAAGAACCCCGATGCCCTGGTGCGCGCGCTGCGCAAGATCGAGGCCAACGCCGCCATGGACGTGCCCTCGCGAATGGAGGCGTTCTTCATCCAGAACCCGGTCGCCGCGCGGGTCAGCGGCCTGTTCTCGACGCATCCCACCGTCGGCGACCGCGTCGAGGCGCTGCAGCGCTACGCCGGCGCCTCCCAGGCCTAGCCGCCGCACGCTCCACAAGCTCCTCGCTGCCCATGGCACGGCGCGCGACGCCGCGCGCATATATGGAATTTTTATAAAACAGTTCGGCAGGCGCACTCGAATTCCTATGCGGCGCCAAACAATTATCGCCCTGCATCGAGCCGGCGCCGGCTGCGCCGACCGGATCGTGCGTATCCGCAGGAGCAAACCCATGCTGGACCTGATCTTGCTGGCCGTCGGCCTCGGCTTCTTCGTCCTGTCGGTCGCTTACGCATACGCCTGTGAGCGCCTCTGAGCCTCCGAGGAGAAACCCCCATGTTGCTCGAATACATCCTAGGCGGCGTCGTGGCGGCGGCGCTGCTCGTCTACCTGACCTACGCGCTGCTGCGGCCAGAAAAGTTCTGACCAGAAAAGTTCTGACCAGAAAAGTTCCGACAAGAGATCTGGTCGAAGTATCGCGCGAACATCCAAGAGGCGTGCCATGACCCTGATTGGCTGGGTGCAAATTTTGCTGCTTGGCGCCGTCGTCGTCGCGCTCGTGCAACCGCTTGGCGGCTACATGACGCGTGTGTTTGCCGGCGAGCGCACCTTCCTGTCGCCGGTTCTGCAGCCCGTGGAAGTCCTGCTCTACAAGGTCGCCGGCGTCGATGAGCGCCGCGAGCAACACTGGCTCACCTATACGGTTGCCATGCTGGCGTTCAACCTCGCGGGTTTCCTGCTGCTGTATGCGCTGATGCGCCTGCAGGGCTTGCTGCCGCTCAACCCCGCCGCGCAAGCGGCGGTGGCGCCGGACCTCGCCTTCAATACCGCCGTCAGCTTCGCCACCAACACCAACTGGCAGAACTACGGCGGCGAAACGACCATGTCGTATCTCACGCAGATGCTGGGCCTGACCGTGCAGAACTTCGTGTCGGCCGCCACCGGCATCGTGCTCGCCCTGGCGCTGATCCGCGGCTTTGCCCGCGCGGGCGCCAACTCGATCGGCAATTTCTGGGTCGATGTCACGCGCGCGACGCTCTACGTGCTGCTGCCGATCTGCGTGATCTTCGCCCTGTTCCTGGTCTGGCAGGGCATCCCGCAGACGCTCGGCGCCTACGTGGAGGCGACCGCGCTCGAAGGCGGCACGCAGACCATTGCCATCGGTCCGGTCGCCTCGCAGATCGCCATCAAGATGCTGGGCACCAACGGCGGCGGCTTTTTCAATGCCAACGCCGCCCACCCCTTCGAGAACCCCACCGCACTGTCGAACTTCGTGCAGATGGTGGCGATCCTCGCCATCGGCGCGGCCCTGACCAACGTGTTCGGCCGCATGGTCGGCAACCAGCGCCAGGGCTGGGCCATCCTGGCCGCCATGGGCGTGCTGTTCATCGCCGGCGCCGGCGCGACCTATTGGGCCGAAGCGCACGGCAACGACGCCTTCACCGCCATGGGCCTGACCGGCGGCAACATGGAGGGCAAGGAGGTCCGCTTCGGCATCGTAGCTTCCGCCCTGTTCGCGGTCGTCACGACCGCTGCCTCGTGCGGCGCCGTCAACGCCATGCATGACAGCTTTACGGCGCTCGGCGGCATGATCCCGCTCATCAACATGCAGCTTGGCGAGATCATCGTCGGCGGCGTCGGCGCCGGCCTGTACGGCATGCTGATCTTCATCATCATCGCCATGTTCGTGGCCGGCCTGATGGTCGGACGCACGCCGGAGTACGTCGGCAAGAAGATCGAGGCGCGCGAGGTGAAGATGGCCATGCTCGCTATCCTGATCCTGCCGCTGATGTATCTCGGCTGGACGGCCGCAGCGGTGGTCATCCCGTCGGCCGTCGCGTCGATGGCCAACGCCGGCCCGCACGGCTTCACCGAGGTGCTCTATGCCTACACCTCGCAGACTGCCAACAACGGCTCCGCGTTCGCTGGGCTTACCGGCAACACGCCCTGGTACAACATCACCGGTGCCATCGCCATGCTGGTCGGCCGCTTCTGGATGATCATCCCGGCCATGGCCATCGCCGGATCGCTGGCCGCCAAGAAGACGGTCCCGGCCTCGGCCGGCACCTTCCCGACCACGGGCGGGCTGTTCGTTGGCCTGGTGGTCGGCGTCATCCTGATCGTCGGCGGTCTCACCTTCTTCCCTGCCTTGGCACTTGGGCCGATCGTCGAGCATCTGGCCATGCGCGCCGGCACGCTGTTCTAGGCACGCGCTTCATCGGAGCACTCCCATGCACACCTCTAGCCTTCGCAAACGCATGCCGGTGACGGCGCTGCTCGATACCGGCATCATCCTGCCGGCGATCGGCTCGGCCGTGCGCAAGCTCGATCCGCGCAGCCTCATCAAGAACCCGGTGATGTTCGTGCTCGAGGTCGTCACC
>Ga0075428_100004051_pt1 | contig 16104 bp, 12 predicted proteins | sample RhiMetdeltSRZDD2_FD_75291 | JGI IMG/M metagenome (GOLD analysis project Ga0075428, IMG submission 75291) | Populus rhizosphere microbial communities from Tennessee, USA - Rhizosphere MetaG P. deltoides SRZDD2 | ecosystem: Host-associated > Plants > Roots > Rhizosphere > Soil | place: USA... | reverse complement strand
GTCATTGAACCCCTCGCCGGCTCCGTCCTGGTTGACGATCGTGATCGTGGCCGCGTGGCTCCCGCCCGCGAGCGTCAGGGACAGGGCGAGTGCGGCGATCGTGTGGCGCCACGCGCCACGAAGGTTCGTGCGCATGGCTACCGGTCCTCCGTGCTCGGGGTGGCGGGCGCCGGCTGGCGCAGCGCGTGCTCCACGCCGGGCCGGCCGTGCACGCACATGAATACCGGCTTGCCGTCCGCGCCCAGGCGGATGACGTTGAAGTCGGCGAAGCGCCCCTCGTGATTCAGGGTCTCCGAGCCGTCGGCGTTGCGAATCGTGACCAACCCCTCGGCCTCCTGGCGCGCGATGTCCTGCATCTCCTCGATCGTGAGTGGGAGGCCGGTGTGCTCGGGAGCGACGATCTGGCCGGTGACCGGATCCAAGGCGACCCTCATGGCCATCGCTGAGGCGTTCGCCCTGGTCGGCGCCGCGTGCTCCGGCTCGGCGTCGCGTGGGACCGGATGCGGGCGAGATCCGGCCGTTGCGGTCGCGACCCGGGCCGAGGCCTTCGCATTCGGCGCCGGCACGGTGTGACCCGCTGCCACCGGCCCGCGAGCGATCTCAGTGGCTTCGATGACCGCGGTCGACTCCTGGGGGGTCGCGCGTCGCGAGCCGTCGCGCGTCACCGCCTGGATCGTGACGCCGGCGACCGATGCCACCGCGATCGCCGCGAGTACCGTTAGCGAACGTGTCATGTGGGCCTCCCTTTCGGTGGAATGGGCGTCGGGAATCGACCGGATCCGGAATCGGCGGCGGCCCGGACGTCCAATGCCGTCGCGGAGAATGCTCGCCCCTGGCTATTGAGCACCGCTTGACTCGGCGGCCGCTGGCCGCGGCCGAATATCCGATCGATGGTGGGCGTTGGGCGGCTAAGGCGCTGACCCGAAGCGGCTTGGGCGGTCATTCTCACATGCCCGCCGAACCTCCAATGCGGTGCCTCGAACGATTGCCGGGCACTAGCGACTGTGCTAGAAGTCCGGGCGTTCGACTCACGATCGAGGAGGCGCCGCATGCGACGCACTGCCGCGCGGAGGTGCGGAGCCGTTCCGCGAAGACCGCAGCGATGAAGCTGCCCGCCTGGCTGGCCCGATACCCCCTCACCCCGGTGGCGATCGTCGCGTCCTTGCTGGGCGCATGCATCACGCCCCGGCTCGGCATCGATCGCTTCACCGCCGACAGCCCCGCGTTCGAAGCGCTGGCTCGATCGCTCCTGGCCGGACGGGGCTTCACCTACCACGAACCGATGTTCGGGAGCTTCGTCGTCCACGCCTTGAGGGCGCCCGGCTACCCGGTGTTCCTGGCGCTCGGGAACCTTCTCGGCGGTACCGGCACGGTCCTCGCGCTGCAGGGCGCCGTCAACGGACTCTCCGCAGCGTTGCTGGGCGCCCTCGCCGTGCGTCTGTGGGGTCCGGGGGCGGGGTGGATCGCCTTCCTGGTGCGCTTCGTCTGGCCGGACGGCTGGTACCACTCGGGGCAGATCATGAGCGAGCTGCTGTACGAGTGCCTGGCGGTGCTCGCCACCCTGGTGACCGTCGCGGCGGTGGGACGGGACAGTCTGCGCGGGCTGGCGTGCGCGGGGCTGCTCAGCGTCGTCGCGCTGTTCGTGCGGCCGGCCGGGATCACGATCATCGGTCCCATCGGTCTGTGGCTGCTGTGGAAGCACTGGCGCTACGCGCTGGTCTACGGAACCGTGGTGTTGCTGGCATGGGCCCCATGGCCGATCCGGAATGCCCTGCGCATGCACGCGTTCGTGCCGCTCACCACCATGGGCGGGCAGGTCGCGTGGGTCGGGAGCACCGGCCTCGACCCGCCGATCGCATGGAATTACATGGCGACCCATCTCTCGTTGGGGGAGCCGGGCCTCGACCGCTACTTCTGGAGGGAGGCCGTCCGGTACGCGCGGGCGCACCCCGGCGAGGTGGGGGAGCGCGTGGCGAGGAAGGCACTGCTCAACGTGGTTCCGATCGGCCGCCGGCCGTCGCTGTGGCTGCACCGCTTCGCCTTCCTCGCCGCGCTGGCGGCGCTGGCACTGCGGGAATGCCGCAGCCGCCTGGTACTGCCGGGTGGGATCTGGCTCGCCCAGGGAGCGTTCGGGATCATCACCAACGTGATGGATCGCTACCGCTTCACCGCCGAGTGGGTCGTGGTGCTCGCCGCCGCGCTGGGCGTGGCCGCCGGTGCCCACCGGTTCGGCGCACGTCGCACCGCCTGGGCCACCGCCACGCTGATGCTGCTCTGCGTTGCCGTCAGCCTCGTGTACCGATGAGGGGGGAGCCCACCCACGGGGTCCCGGACATGCCGCCGCTGCGCGGGCGGACCGACCCCCGCCGCGCTCCGTCCGGGGGGTCGCTCGGAGCCATGCGCTGGATCGACCATTGGGTCGGCCTGCCGCTGTGCCTCCTGCTCGGTATGCTGGTCACGATGCGCCGGCGGCTGCTCCCGAGGCGTGAGCTGCCGATCCGCGAGGGTGGCACGATCGTCGTTTTCAAATTCTTCGGGCTCGGGAGCATCATCGAGGCGACACCGCTGCTGCGCGCCATTCGCCAGCGGTATCCCAACACCCGGCTCGCCTTTCTCAGCTTCTCGCCGAACCGGGCCCTGCTCGAGCGCTTGAACCTCTGCGACGAAGTGCGGGTGATCCGCACCCGGCCGCCGCTCGGGTTCGTGACCGACACGCTGCGCGAGCTGTGGTGGCTTCGCGGCCGCGACGTGGACGCCATCGTCGACCTCGAGTTCTTCAGCAAGTTCTCGACCCTGATGGCGGTGTTGGGGGGCGGGCGAAGGCGGGTGGGCTATCACCTCAACGACTTCTGGCGTTTCAGCCTGCTGACCCATCCGGTGTACTTCAACTACTACCGCCACATCACCGATCTCTACGCCCACGCTGGACGACAGCTCGACGTCACGGTCGAGAGCCAGAAGTTGAGCGCCGTGCCGGTGGACGACGGTGCACGATCTCGTGTCGCGCGCAGCCTCCAGGAACAAGGATGGACGCCCAGCGAGCGGGTGATCGGCATCAACGTCAACGCGGGGGACCTCTCGCTCGAGCGCCGCTGGCCACCGGAGCACTTTGCCCGGCTCATCGAGGAGCTGCTCCGGCGTCACCAGGACCTGTGCGTCGTGCTGACGGGATCCCCGGACGAAAGCGAGTACGTCCAGGGCATCTGGAATCGGCTCGGCGCGACCGCCCGCCCGAGGGCCCTGGTGACCGCGGGCCGTTGGACGCTCGACGATTTCCTCGCCTCGTTCGAGCGCATGACGTGTTTCGTGACCAACGACTCGGGGCCCATGCACCTGGCCGCTGCACAGGGCACTCCGTTGGTCTCGTTATGGGGCCCCGGCCGGCCGGAGTTCTACGCTCCACTCGTGCCGAACCACGAGGTGATCTACCAGCGCTTTCCTTGCAGCCCCTGCCTCTACATGTTCACCACGTTTGAAGGGATGTGGTGCAACCACGAAGCCCCGTGCATGCAGGTGATCGCCCCCGCACAGGTGCTCGCGGCGGTCGAGCGCCGGCTGGGGGGACCCGCGTGAGCGCCGCCATGGCCGCTCTCGTGCGGGCCGGCTCGGACCGGGATCAATGGTCCGCGGCCCGTGCCGGCGGCTCGACGTGGAAGACCCGGCAGTCGCCTCGATCGTAGACGAGGCGGAATCGGTCGCCACGGGATTCGATCTGCCGGCGGAGAGAATCGGACTCCAGCGTTCCGGGTGCGTAGAGGATGTAGACCGGGCGGCCGGCTGCCGCCAGAACGCGGGCGTCCGAATCGGGCTGCGCGGCGGATCCGTAGAGATCGGCAAGCGCGGCGCGGCGTCCGGGTGCCCGCACGGGCGGGTATCCGACCTGTTCGGGTCCCTCGATGTCGCCGAAGAACAGGCGCCGGCGCCCCTCGACCATGATGACGTCCCGGCCACCGGAGTCCACGAAGACCGCGCCGACGTCGGTCGAATCCCGAATCCACGCGTAGAGCGCGGGCTCCCACGCGTGCCGCTCGAACCTGGACACCGGCTCGACGCGCCCGAACATCGTGAAACCGAACCACAGGAGCGGGACATGGACGAACAGCAGTGCCACGAGCCCCACCGCCCGCCAACGAGGCCAGCGCGCGAGCCACGCGCGCAGCTCTGGAATGAATGCCGCCCCGCCGAAGGTCGCAAGCGGAACGAACACCTGGAACGCAAGCTTGCTCTCGTTGTCGCTGCGCAGATGGATGATCACCGACATCAGAGCCATCCCCGCCGTGTAGAGCCCCAACAGCGCGACCTCGACCGCGAGCCCCGAGGGCCGCACCCGCCACGCCCGCCAGGCGAACCACAGACCCACGACGCACGAGGTGGCCAGGGTCCAGGCCATCACGGTGCCCACGTGGAAGAGGGGGATATGCACCCCCTGGGGACTCGAGTGCCATCCGCGGGTAATGGATTGGAGATAGGGCACGGTGGCGACGGCGCCGAACAGCGTGGCCGCGCCAAAGGCAAGAAGTCGCCCGATCGGGGGCCTTGTGGGCCCGCGGCGTGACCAGAGTGCGGTGAGCGCGAGCGCCGCGATCGAAATCGGGACGACCGAGAAACCGACCACGGTGTGGAACAGCAGCATGCCGGCGGCGGCGCACGCACCCCATACCAGCCGGCTCGGTCCCGCGCCGCCGACCCACTCGAGCATCGCGGCCAGATAGAGCATCATCATCACCCAGCCCATGTTGAGCGGTGTGCCGAGCAGGAACTTGTCCAGGAAGCTCACGGGGTGCGCGTACGGAGCGCTCAGCGTGTAGAACACACGGTTATCCAGGAACCGGGCACTCTGGAGGAGCCGATGCACCTCGTCCCAGCCGCGCACCGATCCGAACTGTGTCCGAATGAGACCGAACGGTCCCAGCACCCACGCCAAGGCGTTGAATGCGAGCGTGGTGAGCAGCGCTGCGCCTGCCGCGGCCTCGGGGCGCTTCCACAGCGCGAGTCCGAGGCGATAGGCCAGTCGTACGAACAGGGCACCATTCACGACGTTCAGGATGGCCATGAACAGGAACGGGTCATCGCCGCGCAGCGAGGTGAGCAGCGCGATGTAGAGCTGATAGAACCACATGTAGCCGAACGCCAACCCGGCGAAGCGCGGATCCTGGAGCGGGAAGCCGCGCAGCAGGATCTCCCACACCAGCGCCGCGTGGAGCCAGCCGTCCGAGTGCATACGGACCACGGGGTTGGTGAACAGGGGGATCGCCAGGGCGGCGGCGAGCCCCAGCGCCAACCCGCGGATCAGAGGCGGCACCCCCGATCCGGCCGTGGCGGGCCCGCCCGGGCGGCGGAGCAGCTCGAGCGCGACCCAGATCACGCCGCCGGCGATTCCGATGGCCCGGGCCGCCACGGGAATGGGCACGTCCAGTCTCACGAGCAGTGCCCCGGCCGTTGCGCTCACCAGCGGCGACAGGGTGATCCCGATCGTCCAGCGCGCGGCCGGCGATTCGTCCCTGGCCACCAGCAGTGCCAGGGCCATGCCCGGCAGCACACCCAGCGTGACGTAGATGCCGAGCTGGCCGAGCAGCCCCGGCAGTCCGAATCCGACCAGCCCGGCCCCGCACAACAGGAGCGCCAGGGTGAGGGATCGCCCCGCGCCGGCCGGCCTATCCACCATTCGCGCCGCGCCTCTGCGGGCGAGCGGGTCGCCGCGGCGTCCACGGGACCGCACATCGGGGTCCCACGTACGGCCCCGCGAACGGCGTGGTCCTTCGCAGGAGGTGGCTTGCCATCACGCCCGGGGGTCGCTTTCGACGCGCTCCATGGGGTCGTGGATAGGATGCGCGCGGCGGTCGCATGCCCGGAGGTACAGGTCGTGGGCGAACACGACCATGCCGGCGAGGCCACGTTCCTTCGTGAGACGGCCGACGTCCTGGAGCACGACGCCTCCGGGGGGTGGGTCGCGAGTGGTGACCGGGGTCCGCCGCTCGCGGCAGTCGCCATGATGCTAGACCATGGAGAGGGCCCGCGGAAAGCCAGCGCGGGGATCGAGAGACCGGCGGATCTCGGCCGACCCCTGGGCTGATATGATGCCGCGATGGGAAACCGTTGGGCCGCGGCGGCCGCCGTGATCGGGATCCTCGCGGTCAGCGTTCTCGAGTCGCGGGCGGTATGGCTGATCCACTCCCCGCACCTCGACCTGGTCGCCGAGCAGTCTCGCAAGGTGGCGACCGGCTACGCCGGCTGGGGCGTGTATCAGAACCGCATCCTCGGCCCCTTCGCGGTGGAGGGGCTCTCGCGCCTGCCGCACATGAACCTCACGCGCGCCTTCGCGCTGTTTGGCGACGCACTCCTGCTGGCCGCCAACGCACTGGCGTTCTTCGTGGGCCGGCGCGTGGTGGGCTCGCCCCTGGGTGGCTGGGCTTTTCTGATCCTGGGTGCCGCCGGGTTCGTCGCCCTCCAGGACCCCTACAGCCTCTATCCGTGGGACTTCGTGGACGCCGTGACGATGCTGCTGTTCGCGTGGCTGATCTGGGCCGACGCCGGGCTCGGGCCCTTCGTCATCCTGTTCGCTGCCGAGCTGCTGAACCGCGAAGCCGCCAGCTTCATCGCGCTATGGCTGGTCCTGGACGGGGCGCTTCGCCGGCCGCTCGGCGTGCCGCGTATTGCGACGGGCGCGACCCTGCTGGTCGTCGGTGCGGTGTGGACCTCGATGCTCCGGCGCTTCCTGCTGCGCTACGAGCCCGAAGACGCACACCTGCGTCAGATCTTCCTCGGCCAGCACGTGCACCTGGAGGAGAATCTGCGGGCGCTGGCCCATCCCATGCACCCCAATCCGTCCGCGGCGTGGATCGTGATGATCGCCCTCGGCGTGATCGCCGGCCGCGCCCTGCTCCACAGGACCCAGCGACCCGCGGCGCTGGTCATGGGCGCGATGATCGTCTCCGTGGTGGTGTTCGGCGTGGTGTGCGAGCTGCGCGTCTGGATCTCGATCGCCCCGCTCGCGATCCCTCTGCTGTTCCGGAAGGGTTCGGCCCCAGGACTTCCGGCATGACGCCGCTGACCGCGGGCGGCCTGCCCCGCCGATGACCGGGATCGCGATCTTCGAGGTCGTGCCGACGCAATGAGCCCTTCGCGCACGCGTCCGCCATGGTACATCGACACGCTCGTCGTCACGGTGACGGTGTGCGTCGCCGCCCTCCTCCGGTGGTGGATCGCGGCCCGCAACGCGGGGCTGACGATGGACTCGCCACTCTACGTGAGAATGGCCGAGGCGCTGCGCGGCGGCGAGAAGGCGATCGGCCCCGCCCACCACGGCTACTCGATTCTGATGGTGGCCCTCGGCTGGCTGGTCCCCGGTCGAGAGCTGCCCGGACGCTCGCTGTCGTTCATCGCCGGGCTGACGCTCATCCCGATCGTCTATCTCCTCGCGCGCCGCGCGGTGTCGCGACCGTGGGCGGCGGCGGCCGGAGCACTCGTGGCGCTCCACCCGCTCCTCGCCGCGTACGCCGGGGCGATCATGACCGAATCCACGTTTCTGGCGATCGCAACCACGGCCCTGCTGCTGCTCGAGCGGGGCCAGCGAATGGCCGGTGGCGCGACGCTGGGGCTGGCGTACACGGTGCGCCCCGAGGCGCTGGTCATCGCGCCTGCGGCCGCGCTGTTCGCGCGCGGTGGGATACGCGGCTCGGTCCGGGTGCTCGCGGGCTTCGCCCTGATCGCGGCCCCCTATGTGGGCTACCTGAGCTGGGAGCATCGTGAGCCGACGCTCTCCCCCAAGACCGTGCTGGTCCGGCCGCCGTTCGAGCACCGCCACGAGGCCGAGTGGCGCGTGGGCGATCGGGTCGAGCCGAAGCGATCCCTGATCGAGCGCGTGCGCTGGGCGGGGCCCGTGATCGCGCGTCGCTATCTCCCGACGCTCGCGGACCATGCCGGACGCGTGCTCGAGGTCTGGCCGCTGCCGCTCATGGCGCTGAGCGCGGTGGGGCTCGCGACGCGGCTGGGCCCGCTGGCGGGCGCGCTCGCCCCCCTTCTCGTGCTGCCACTGCTGGCGGTGGCCGCCGAAGTGCGTTTCTCGCAGCTGTTCGTGCCGGCCCTCGCGACCTATGCCGCCATCGGCGCCGCCTGGCTCGCAACGCGCTGGCCCGCGCGCACGCGGGCGGTGGCCGTGGGGGCCGCCGTGCTGATGGCCGCCGGACTGACGCTCGCATGGCGCGGCCGACCTGGACGCATCGCGGACATCTTCGACGACGGCCCCATGGCGGAAATGCGCGCGGCGGGCGAGTGGCTGCGCGCGAACGGCCGCCCCGGCGCGACCGTGATGGACCGCAAGGCCTACGTACCGTTCTTCGCCGGTATGCATCACGTCCAGCTGCCTGACGACGACTACGACACGGTGGTCGCATTCGCCCAACGCACCGGCGTCGACTACCTCGTGCTCGAGGAGTTCGTGGTCGAGCGGATGCGCCCGCAGTTCCTGCCGCTGACCAGCGATTCGGTGTTCAGGGCGAACGAGCGGCGGCTGCGCTTCATCTGGGGCATCAGCGGTGGCCCGCTCAGCGGCGTCGCCGTGCTCGAGGTCGCGCGCGACACGTCGTCGACGGGAGGCGGTGGCGATCGCTAGGCGCTCATCGTTCGCGCCCGCTCCGCGCCGACGCGGCCCGCGCGGCACGCGGGTGAGGCGAGGAAGTCCGCGGCATGGCGGGCCTGCACCAGGAGCGCTTCGGCCGCGCTCGCGCGGCAGGAATCCTCGATGCACCGGATGAATGCGCGCCGCACCTCCGCCTCGCCCGCACTTCCCGGCTCCGGCACGCCCGCGAGGTCCGCCGTGACGCCCTCCAGCCGCCCGGGCTCGACCACGCGTCGCCTCACCGCCCGCTCGCCGGCGATGGCCAGCGTCCACGCCGCACGGAGCGCCTCCTCCATCGGCCCCGCGTGATCCGCGAGCCAGCCCACCGCCTCGCGCGCACGCACGGTCTCGCCGGTGAGCAGCATGCGCAGCAGCCGCGACCACGCCTCGCGGGGCGCGCGCCGGAACGGCCAGTGACAGCCCTCCATTCCCGGCACCACCGGCAGCGACACCTCGGGCCAGCCGAGGCGCGCGTCCTCCACCGCCACCAGATGGTGGCAGTGCATCAGCAGCTCGAGCATGCCGCCCAGCAGTCGCTTGCCCGCGACGAATCCGACCGAGACCGCGAACTCGTCGTGAAGGCGCCGCGCGGTCGTGGGCCATCCGCTCGTGATCGCGAGCCCGGCCTGCACGTCGTCCAGCGCCGCGAAGAAATCAGCGGTGTCGGCGCCCACCATCTGGGTCGAGAGATGGAAGTCGCCGGTCACGATGACCCGGCGGATGCCTTCGCCCTTGAGCCAGTCGAGCGCGCGGTTCAGCTCGCGATCCACGTCCCACGAGTAGCTCTCGCGGCTCAGGGTGACCACGCCAACCGTGCCGTCGTGCTCGGCGTTGACGTAGAGCTGCTCCCAGTCGGGGCCATCCATGCGCTCGAACGTCGCCGGGTGCCACGCACCCGCCGCGGCCTGCGGATGCGCGCGGTGGTAGGCCTCGACCGTGGATCGCACCGCATCGGGACCGAGCGAGCGCATCTGCGCCAGGACGCCGGTGCGAAACTGGGCGCACAGCTCGCCGATCGCGTTGATCAGCGCGGCGTGCGCGCGGCGCTCGTGCAGCAGCAGGCTCGTCATCTGGAACAGCGGACCCAGGATCGCCACACGGAACGCCTCGTGCTCGGCCCCGGAGAGCGTCCAATCGACGACCGGCCGGAAGTGATCGGGCGGGTACCACGGCTGGCCCGTGTCCTTGCGCTCGGTCAGCTCGGGGGTGGGGCGGAACAGCTCTCCGTAGACCTCTGACAGATGGCTCAGGCAGGACCAGGTGAGGAAATCGGCCCCCTTCGATCCGATGACGTCATGCGCGCGGAAGGGATTGGCGCCCAGCAGGCGTCGGGTGAGCTTGTCGATCTTCCAGAACGGCATGTTGGTGCGGCGGTGGTGGCGGAGGCCCGCCAGCGTCACGCCACAGAACAGCACGTCGAGCACGAATGACCAGTGATCGCTCACCGGCATCGGGATCAGCCCCAGGGACCACAGGAGCTGGGTGACCGCCGACGGAGCGGGCTCGACAGTCTCGTAGACCTTGTTGATCTCGTGCGGGAATGCGGGGTGCGCGACGGCCACGCCCAGCTCCGAGGCGGGGAAGCCCGAGGTGACCGAGCGGATCTCGATCCCGGGGTAGGCGTCGCGGAACAGCCGGTAGTGCGCCTTCTTCGCCTCCAGGATCTCGGGAATGGCCTCGAGCAGGACGCGCGGCCTGAGGGCCGCCAGCTCGGTGGGCAGGGTGCGGCCGTCGTAGGTGAGCCGGACGATGCCGCTCATGATGCGGTCGGCGGCTTCGCGGCCGAACGCCTGGACCAGCCCCGGGTACTGCCGGCCGATCCCGTCCGGCGCGCCGGGGAAGTCGAGCGTGGCGATGCGGATGCCGTACGGTGCCAGCCGCGAGCCGAGCTGCATGGCCTTTCCGGCGCCGACGATCCCGTTGGCGCCCGAAATGACCAGGGCGCCGCGGTCGTCCGGCGGGCCGAAGACGCGCTCGACCAGCTCCTCCGTGCGCACCGGCAGTGCTCCGCGCCGGAAGATCTCGAGCACCCCGCCGAGCCCCAGCGTTTCGAGCGTCGGCTGACGGAGGGCCCGCACGGTGCCGGTGCCGCGGCCGCTGACGCGTTCTCCTTCGAGAGGGCCGACGGCGGGCACGGTTCCGCTCATCGACCGCCTCGCTCCGACACGTCGAACAACGCGGCGATCCCGACGTCGCCGGCGGCGCAGCCGAACACCAGCACGTAGCCGCCCCCGAGGGAGACCGCCTCTTCGAGGCCTTCGATCAGCGATCGGGTGAGGGTCGGTCCCTGCGGATGACCCCAAACGAGGGAACATCCGGTTCGGTTCATCTTTCTCCAGTCGTAGCCGGTCACACGGGTGAACACCACGTCGTTCACCGCAAACGGATTGTGATTCTTGACCACCGCCATGTCGTCCATCGTGAGACCGGTGCGCTCCAGAAGTCGCCGCACCGCGAACGCGGGGGCTTCCGGCATCAGGCTGGGCTCGGTCCTCGCCTCGCACTTGGCGACGAAGCGGATGACGATCTCGGGGCGCGGGCTCAGCTCGCGCGCCTTCTCCTGGGTCGCCACCAGCAAGGTGGCCATCCCGTCCGAGGCATGGGTCTGGGTGCCGCCGGTGACGCAGGTGTCCAGCTCGCGCTGCGCGCGGAGCGAGGTGAGCGAGACCTGCCGTACGCCGAGGTCGTCCGACACGCGCCCCGCCGGACGGCCCGCCACGTTGAGCACGTCGAGCGGCACCAGCACGCGGTCGAGGAAGCCCGATGTCTTCGCCTCGAAGTACTGCTGGTGTCGCACGAACGCGACCTCGTCCACCTCGTCACGGTCGAGCCGGTACTTGCGCGCGGTGATTCCGGCCGCCGCGATCATCGCCCTGCCGGTCGCCGGGTCGAAGCCGAAGTTGTCCCACACATCGGCGATGGCCTGGGTGCGCTGGTGGACGCGGCGCTCGGGGAACACACCCACGGGTGAGTCGCTGGTGCGATCGAAGGTGAGCACGCCGACCACGTCGTGGGCGCGCGATTCGACCTCGGCCCCGGCGAGCAGCACCGCCTGCAACCCGGTCGCGCACGCCTGCTCGACGTGGTAGCCGGGCAGCCGCTCGCCCATGCAGCTCGCGACCAGGGGGGCGGTCCAGAACTTCCAGTGCCAGGGGATGGTCGAGCCGAGGACCAGGTACTCGAGCGCGCTCTTTGGTACGCCACGCAGGCCCAGCACGCGCGCCATCGCCTCGCCGGCGAACTGTCCGATGTTGACCTCCGCGAGCGGACTCGTCTGCCAGGCGGGGAAATAGCTGCTGCCCCAGGTGCCGTACGGGATGCAGGCGCGGGGGACCATGCGGTCGATGTCGCTCACGAAAGCGTTCCTCGATGGCGGGTCGTGATCCGGCGAGCGGGAGGGTGCGAGTCGGCGGTCACACTACCTCGGAACGCCGGCCCGCGCGAACCCGGCGGAGTGGGAGAGGCCTGGGGTCGGGACTCGATCACACTCGTGGCGGGCCGGGGCCACCGCCCGGTTCGGGGCTCAGGGCCGCGAGCCCGGGGGGGTGGCGGGACGCGGCTGCGGTCTTCGTTCCGTCAGGTCCAGGATCGGGTCGGGAGGAATCGTGTCGGCGCGGGCGGCCTCGTAGAAGAGCAGGCTGACGGCGGTCCAGTTACCCGATTCCGGGAACCACAACGTTCGCGGATCCCAGGCCTGCAGGCTGTTGGCGAATCGCCCCACCTCGGTATCGGTGGCGCAGCGCCGATCATACGGGGCGCCGTAGTTCCGCTTCGACGCCTGGTTCCAGTGCAGCTTCGCGGCGGCGAGATAGGGATGTTCGCCCGTGAGACGGTAGCCGATCGCCAGGGCGTTGATGAAGCTCTGGGATGACGTGGCCGACGAATAAGGCGCGTTCGGCGGCACATTGCGAAACTGGCTCTCAGTCAGGTGCAGCACGTCCCCCGGCCGTGGCGAATCGACGACGATCTCCTCGCCTCCATATCGCGTGCCGCGATCGAGGCCGTGTTCCAACGCGAAACCGGCAATCTCGAGCAACTGCGTCCGGACCGCCGGGTCGAGGGTCACGAGGTAGTACCGGTAAAGGGCTTCGACCACCGTCGTCATCATGAACGGCGTGACCAGCTTGGCCTCGGACGAGAATCGTCTCGCAACGTGCTGCCCGAGCTCGCGGACCGGCGCGTAGTAGAACCCACGCGGGTCGTACCTCGGAGATCGCAGGAACAGGTCGATGGCGTGATCGGCGGCAGCCTTCCACCGCGGCTGGTTCGTGGCCTCCCAGGTCCGCAGGAGGACGAGCAGGCAGCGAGCCTGGAAGCGGGAGTTGCCCCCCACCGCCCCGGTCTCCAGCGTCCTCCAGCCCAGGAAGCGCTCGCACTGCTCCGCCACGTCGATCGCCGCCTCGAGCGCGTCGCGGTCACCGGTGAAGTAGTAGGCGTCCAGGATGCCGCCATTCCACAGGTGGCTGCTGCGCGGCTTACCGGGTTTGATGTTGTGCCGGAGGAAGGCTTGATCGATGGTGGTCAACGCCGGCGCCAGGACCGGCTCGCGGCTGACGGTTCCCGGTCCATCCCCGAACTGTCCCCAGGCGCCGGCGTAGTCGAATCGGTCGGTCCGGAAGGCCCACTCCCAGCGCGCGTAGCGTGACCACCCGCGCAGGCGATCGAGGTAGAACGGGATCTGGACGCGCGCGAACATGACGATGTTCTGCCAGAGATCGTCGGACTCGGGGTCGAGACTCCCGTCGAGGAGCGACCAGCTCGGGTAGAACTCCAGCACCCGTGGCCGGTTGTGCTCCTGACTCCACGGGTTGCCCGGGGTCGGCCACGTCCACCCCCACTGGCGATAGGCGTTCTTTTCGTCGTCGTACGTGCTGAAGTGATCGAGGCCGAAGGCGCCGAGCTCGGAGTACCGGCCCTGATCGGCGAGCACCACCAGTGGATCGGCGGCCACCGCGGCGCGCCGGATGCGCTCGGATGAACTCACCACCGCGAAATCGAGCTGCCATGTCGCACCGTGGTACGACAGGTCTCCGATCAACATGCCGCCATTGGCGTCCACGCTGACCGTGGTGTTGGTCCGCCAGACCGGAGGGACGGCATCGGGCTCGTACGCGGTGGAGACGGCGAGGGTGGCCGGGATCAGCTCGAGGGCGGCGCCGGAAGGAGCCGCCGCGGCCCAGACCGCGGAGCCCGAGCGCTGGACGCGACTCGTTGCCGTCGGTGAGCCGATCCTGAGCCGGGCCGACGACAGCTTGACGTAGCGTTCCCGGGCCGGGAGCGAGTTCCGGAGGACGTGCTCGATCCGGACGTAGCTCTGTCCCGCGCACCACGTCAGTCGGGTCGTCCAGCCCAGCAGGGTGTCCAGCCCGCTCGTGTAGGCACCGTCGACGCGGAGCGTGGCGCGCAGCGGGCCGCGGTACTCCCACTCCACCCTGGAGGGGGGACCGCGCCCCGCGAAATCCCGGTTGGAGCCCGCGTCGTGAGCGATCAGGTTGCTGGAGGATCGGAGCGCGATGATCTGCTCGCTGGAGCCGAACGAGCCGTTGCCATCTTGGTCGAGCCAGACCCTGTCCAGCAGGTTGAAGGCGGTCCGGCTGATCTCGGTGCGGAGCGGGCCGGTCGTCACCGTGATCCGATCCGCCGTCTCGCTGACCACGACCGGCCGGGACGGCGATGCCGTGGGAGCCTGCTCCAGGAGCGTGAATGATCGTCGCTCGTTCGCGCTCAGGGAGGTCTGGAAATCGAGCAGCAGCCACGGGGTCACGCGATGAGGCAGGACCGTGGTCTGGAGCGGAATCTCGCGCGACCCGTCGAACAGGGCCCAGCTCGCGCCCACCTGGGACGGTGAGATCGGGATCCCGGTCGTCACGGGCTCGTTCACCCGCGCGACCCCGTTGTATTCGCAGACCGTCAGCGGGATGGGCTCGGCTGCGACGGCCGAGCCCCGACCGGTCCCGAACGAGCCGGGAGCCAGCGTCGATGTCAGAACACCGAGAACGATGAGGTAACGATGGCCGACTCGCAAGGGTGCACCGTCCATGATGTGAACCGAGCCGGGAGTCCAGGATGTGATTGTGGTGGAGCGGCGACGCAAGCCTGCCCCCTCCCTGGCCTGCCGTCAAGGGCGTCGGCGCCATGGGCTCCGGCCGACGCTGCGCTTCGGTTAGTCTGGGCCCTCCGCGTGAGGGACGGCAGCGGGGGGCCGTCACCTGAGGTACGTTCGAACCGGGAGGGACCATGAACAAGATCGCGGTGCTGGGCTCCGGGATGGTCGGCATGGCGCTATCCGACGGGTTCCTCGCGCTCGGCCTCGAGGTGATGCGCGGCACGCGGGAGCCGGCGAAGCTCGTCGGGTGGAAGGACCAAGCGGGAGGGAAGGCGTCGGTGGGTACGTTCGCGGAGGCCGCGCGCCACGGCGAGCTGATCGTGCTGGCGGTCAAGGGAGATGCGGCCGAGGCGGTGCTCGACCAATGTGGCGCCGAGTCGCTGGCCGGCAAGACGGTTATCGACACCACCAACCCGATCGCCACACGTCCGCCGGTCAACGGCGTGCTCTCATTCTTCACCACGCTCGACGAGTCGCTCATGGAACGGTTGCAACAGCGCGTCCCGGCGGCGAACTTCGTCAAGGCGTTCTCCTGCGTCGGGAACGCCCTGATGGTGAATCCGCGCCTTCCCGGTGGCCCACCCACGATGTTCATCTGCGGCAACCGCGAGGCGGCGAAGGCGGAGGTGAGGGGGATCCTCGACCGGTTCGGCTGGGAGACCGAGGACCTGGGCGCCGCGGAGGCGGCGCGGGCGATCGAGCCCTTGTGCATCCTGTGGTGCATCCCGGGCTTCAACCACAACCGCTGGACCCACGCGCTCAAGATGCTCCGGGCCTGAGGGTCAGGGCCCCCAGGTCATGTTCGACGCCAGGCAACCGCGATGATCAGCAGGCCGACCGCCGCGAGGCCGAAGCCCCGGGTGAGGTGCGTATCCACTCGCCGGACGTTGCGCCTCAGCTCGATGGTCGCCCGGCGGTCGTCCATGCTGCCTGCTCGGGCGCGAGGGCGCGGGGAAGAACCTCTTCACCGACTCGAGCGCTGCTGCATCCTAGCGGGCGCGGTTCACGAGGCCGCTCTCGCCAAGCCCCACATCAGCGAGAGCTGGCCCGCTCGATGAACGTTCCCGCCTGGAGCTCGGCATAGGCCCGGCGCAGCTCTTCCTTCGTGTTCATCACGATCGGTCCGGCCCAGGCGACCGGTTCTTCGAGCGGCTTGCCCGAGACGAGCAGGAATCGGATCCCCGCCTCGCCGGCCTGGACCGTGATCTCATCGCCCGAGCCGAACATCACGAGCGAGCGATCACCCACCGGCTCGCGCGCCACGATCTCGATCGGTCCGGGCTGCTCGACCAGCACACCGATGGGTTCCGCGGCGTCGCGAAACGTTCCGCCCCCCTCGAACACGTAGGCGAACGCATTGCGTCGCGTGTCCATCGGCAGC
>Ga0075428_100004050_pt1 | contig 16107 bp, 11 predicted proteins | sample RhiMetdeltSRZDD2_FD_75291 | JGI IMG/M metagenome (GOLD analysis project Ga0075428, IMG submission 75291) | Populus rhizosphere microbial communities from Tennessee, USA - Rhizosphere MetaG P. deltoides SRZDD2 | ecosystem: Host-associated > Plants > Roots > Rhizosphere > Soil | place: USA... | reverse complement strand
GCCAGCGGCGCGCCCGCGCCCTTGAAGGACCTCGCCTCGCTCCGCGCCGAGCTGCTGCTCACGGATCTCGTGATCACCGACCGGCGGCTGGAAAAGCTGGCCGAGAAAAGCCGTAAGCCTTCTTTCACGGACGACGATCGGCGCGAGCAAGCGCTCCTCGAGCGCGTCAAGGTGCGTCTCGAGGAGGAGAAACCCTTGACCGATCTCGGGCTCTCGGCGGAAGACGCGCGGAGACTCGCCGGCTTCTGCTTCCTGAGTGGAAAGCCTTTCGTGACGGTCCTCAGCACCGAGGGCGTGGTGGCGCCCGGCCAGGACCTGGCCACCATCCAGTCCACCGCGGGCGGCGAGGTCATTTCCGTGCCGGCCAGAAACGAGCTCGAGATTCTGTCGCTGAGGGAGGAGGAGCGCGCTCCTTTCCTCGAGGAGTACGGCATCCGGGAGTTCCAGCGAGAACGGATTATCTCGGCCGCGTACCGGGCCGCGGGCCTCATCAGCTTCTTCACTGCCGGCGACAAGGAAGTCCGCGCCTGGACGATCCACGTCGGGGACACGGCGCCAAAGGCTGCGGGGGCGATTCACAGCGACTTCGAGCGCGGCTTCATCCGTGCGGAGGTCGTGTCCTTCGACGACTACGTGAAGTTCGGCGGAGTCAAAGGCGCGAAGGAAAAGGGTCGGTACCGGCTCGAAGGGCGCGAATACGTCGTCCAGGAAGCGGATATCGTGGAGTTCCGCTTCTCCGTCTAGCTTTTTCAACGGGCTCCCCGGGTTCCCGAAATGCGTCGTGTCCACGGACTGGACGCCGCGCGTTCGCTCGCTCAAGCACCGGGATGCTATTCTTTGCCGGGGAGGCTGCGGGGAGTGGGCCTCGCGGGCCGAAAAGACCCGTAGAGGATTGGCCAGCACCCCGCTCGGCCTCTATCCCGCGAAGCAGGAGCTCACGTCATGACTTCAAACCGCCGGAACGCTTTCTTCTCCGTGGTCGGTGCGACCGCTTTCAGCCTCGCCTTTGCCGGCACGGCCTTCGCCGACACCGTTTACCTGAAGAACGGAAACTGGATCGACGGCACCGTCCGCTCCCGATCGCAGAAGACCGTGGAGGTCGAGATCGGGACGATCGGCAAGGTCGAGATCCCGGCCGACGACGTCCACCTCATCGAGAAAAACGGCCGGACGGGCACGGAGTACGTCGCGGGCGCTGACGGACGCAAGATCGAGCTGGAAGAGCTGGCTGCGGCGAAGAAAGACGCGAAAGCTGAAGAAAAGGACGAGAAGGAAGAGAAGTCCGATCCGTCCGACGACTCGGAGAGCGTGAGCAAGAAGGACGAGGGCTCGGACTCCGGGAAAGAGAGCAGCGAGAGCGACAGCGACGAAGGGAAGTCCAAAGCGGACGAGAAGAAAATCGCGCCCGAGCTCAAGGCGCGCATCGAGAACCTCGTCGCCGAGCTGCAGCGCCAGAAGCCCCAGAGCCGCGTTCGCGCCGAGCGCCACTTAAAGGCGATCGGGCAGCCGAGCGTTCCTTACCTCCTGCCGCTCACGAAGAACGAATCCGACCTCGTGCGCACGGCGGTGTTCCGGCTGTTCAACGATTTCGGGGACGACAGCGTCATCGAGGCCTGCATCTCCGGCCTGCTGGACCCGAATGAGTACGTGCGCGATTTCGCGAACAGGACGCTCCAGCGGATCACCCGCGAGGACTTCGGCTTCCAAGCCAACGCAAGCCCGAGGCGCCGCGAGGCTGCTTACGACAAGTGGAGGAAGTGGTGGGACAAGGAAAAGGCCGAGCTTGAGAAGGTCGAGAAGCTCAAGTCCTCCCACTAGCGCCTCGCTCGTGGCTTGACCCTTCATTTCCTGCGCGCGGCACGCGATACGCACGCTCTGCTCGTCGCTCCCGCGTTCGGTGCATAAAAATTTCTCATGCGTGCGCCTCCGCTCCGTGAGGCCGCGCATCCCGCGCGCTCGCCGTGCAAATCCTCGCATCGCACGCGCACATCGCGCGACGTTGTCGAGCATCCTGAGCGATGGTCTTTGGCCATTGACACCTCGCCGCGAGCTTTGTACTATCCGCCACGTTCAGCACCGAAAAACTTTTCTTGGCGATCTCCAGCGAAGGTTGCTTCGTCTCTGGAGTTTCCGCGGATTGGTTGGTTTCACCGGCGTACCGTGAAGTTTTTCGGCGATAGTCTTGGGATGATTGATGCTCGGCTCGCTGCGCCGGGTGTCCGCGGAATCTGTGACTTGAAGGAGAGGGAATCGAGTTAACGCCGCGAGATCAGGAGCTCGCGAGCGTTGTGGTCGAGCTGGAGACGGAGCCACTCTCAGCGAGGTCTCGGGTCGAGGCATCGCGGGCGAGACATCACTCTCGCCGTCGTGGCTCAGCGGTGGTTCAGCTCACAGCGCGGAGTGCGGCGACGTGGTTCTCGGTGGAGACGGGTGGAGTCCCGGTTGGAGACTGGCCCGCAGGCGGAGTCTGCCGATCCCTGGAGTCAGCCGCCCGCGAGGCGCGAAGTTCTCTGAAGGAGACTGCGGTGGAGGTTGTATCAGAGCCCATGAGCACGCAGGCGCACGCAGCGCTGTGGGAAGCGCTCCAGGAGGATTTCCGCCTGAAGCTGGGTGGGGACCTTTACGATCGCTGGATTGCGCCCTTGAAGCTCGTCTCGTCGGACGGGGCGAGGATCCAGTTGGGCACGTCCAATCTTTTCGTCCTGGATTGGATCCGTAAGCGCTACCTGCCGGACCTGGAGCGGGTGCTGCGCCAACGACACGGCGATGAGGTCGCCCTCGAGCTCGTCATCGATCCCGAACTCTTCCGCGAGCACCGGCTCGGCAGCGAGAAAGTGCTCGGTCCCGAAGCCCGCGGCTCGAGCGGCGCGCTAACTGCGGAGCTCTCGAGCACGCCGACGGCGAGCCCTGACGCCCCGTCGTTGAGCGCAAGCGACGTCTCGAGCTCCTCGCTGGCGTCGCTCGGGCAGGATCCGGCGGCCTCGTTCGCGCCCGGCTACGCGCCGCAGCGTATCGAAAACTTCATCGTCGGCGAAACGAATCGTTACGCCTACAACGCGGCGCTCGAGGCGCTGGAACGACCCGGCGGGCTGTACAACCCGCTCTTCATCCACGGGCCATCGGGAGTCGGCAAAACTCACCTTTTGAAAGGTTTGTACCAGGCGTATCGATCGCGGCGAAAAGGCCAGCGGTTCCTGCGGGTGGCCTACTTGACGGGGGAGCAGTACTTCCAGCAGTACGTCGCGAGCATCCAGGACCGCGCGCTGCGCAGGTTCCAGGAGCGCTCGCGGGCGCTCGACGTACTGATCCTCGATGACGTCCACCTGCTCGTGAGCAAGAAGAAGACCCAGCTTGAGTTCTTGCACACGTTCAGCACGCTGGCCGATTCGGGCGCGCAGATCATTCTGGCGAGCGACGTCCCGCCGAAGTGCCTGAAAGACCTGGAGGCGGGCCTCGTGGGCCGCTTCCTGAGTGGGCTTCAGGTCGGGATCCGAAGGCCGGATTACGCGACGCGGCTCGGGATCGCGCGGGCGCAGGCGAGGGGGCTCTCGTGCACGATCGACGAGGACACGTTGCGGTACCTCGCGGAGAACGTGAAAGGGAACGCTCGGGAGGTGCTCGGCGCGGTGAAGCTCCTGCACCATCATTTCCAGGTGCAGGGTGGGCCCTTGAGCCCCAAGGCAGCGCAGAAAATTCTCGCGGAGCTCTCGGTGGAGTTCTCGCGCCGCGTCGACCTGCGGAAAATCCACGAAGTGGTGGCGAGGCATTTCGGGCTCGCCGCCGAGAAGCTCGTCTCGGCGAGCCGCGAGCGGCACGTGGCGTTCGCGCGTCAGGTGGCGATGTACCTTGCCCGGCGATGCACGGGCAAGTCGCTCGCCGAGGTGGGCAAATACCTGGGCAACCGAAACTATGCCACGGTAAGATGCGCCGAAAAGAAGATCACGAAGCTCCTCGAGCGCGGCGAAGGCCGCCTTTCTGTTGAGCTGGGAGCCATCCTGGAGGCGCTGGAGGATTAGACATGAAGGGGGACTGCGAGGCTCGAGACGCTTCGGCGCCGCGAGCCGCGCCGCCCGCAGCCCCTGACCCCTTCCGCGGCGGCTCACGCAGCGCCCCCGAGCTCGTCCGACAGAAGGGCGCCTTGCTCGACACGCTCCTCCGCGTCCTGCCCGGGGTGGGCGATCGGCGCGCGCAGTTCCTCGAAAAGCTGTCTCTGCGCACGGTCCGGGATCTGATTCGCCATCTCCCGCGACGCTACGAGGACCGGAGGCACTTAACGCCGATCGCAAGCGCCGCGCCGGGCGGGCCGCAGGTGCTCTACGGCGAAGTGGCGCGCGTTCGAGAGCGTTCGAGCCGGGGCGGGAAGCACCTCCTCGAAGTGAGGCTCGTCGACGCTTCCTCGCCGCGGGCGTCCACGGGGGGGATCGATCTTGTCTGGTTCAACCAGCCCTACTTGCTCGAATGGCTGCGCCCCGGGATGCGGATGTACGTCTACGGGCCCGTGAAAGCCCATTCGGGCAAGCTGCAGGTCGTGGCTCCCGAGTTCGAAATCGATTCCGGGTCCGAGCCGGAGGAGGAGACCTCTGCCACAGCGGGCGCCTCGGCTTCGCCTCCGGCCTCAGGCTCTGCGGCCGCGACGCAGAATTCTCCGCACATCCAACGGATCGTCCCGATCTATCCCTTGACGAAAGGGGTGAGCCAGCGCTTCCTCCGAGCGCTCGTTTTCCGAACGCTTGAGAACCTCGAAGACGAGGACGGGCCGTTCGATCATTTCCATCCCGGAAAAGTCGGCTGGGCCGACGCCTGCCGCAGCCTGCACTTCCCGCGGGACCGGCGGAGCCTGGACCTCGCCCGCTCCCGCTTCGTGTTCGAGGAGGAGTTTGCGTTCGCGTCGCACCTCTTTTTCCGGCGGCAGGCTTGCCGCCAGGGAGGCGCTCCGCGCTTCAACGTCACGGACGAGCTGGACCGCAAAATCCGCTCGGTTTTCCCGTTCCAGCTCACTTTCGAGCAGAACCGCGCGGTCGAGGAGATCACGAGGGACCTGCGAGGCCCCACGGCCATGTACCGCCTGCTCCAGGGCGACGTCGGGACCGGCAAGACGGCCGTGGCGCTTTACGCCCTTCTCGTCGCCGTGCGCCACGGGCACCAGGCCGCGCTCATGGCCCCGACCGAAGTCCTCGCCGAGCAGCACCATCGCACGATCTCGGCTGCGCTCGCGGGGCACCCCGTAGGCGTCGTCCTCTTGACGGGGAGCCTGCGAGGCGACCGGCGGCGCCGTGCGCTCGAGGCCATGGCCTCCGGCAAAGCCCACATCATCGTCGGGACCCACGCCCTGATCCAGGACGCCGTGGCCTACCGCCGGCTCGGGCTCACGGTCATCGACGAGCAGCACCGCTTCGGGGTCCTCGAGCGGATGAAAATCCGGAAGAAGGGGGAGAGCCCGCACGTGCTGGTGATGACCGCGACTCCCATCCCTCGCTCGCTCTGCCTCACCTGCTACGGCGATCTCGACCTGTCGATCATCCGCCGCCGACCGCTGGGCCGTCCGACCGTCAAGACCGTCATCGTGGGGCCGCGCCGCCGCCCGAGCGCCCTCGAGTTCGTCAGGAATGAGCTCCGGGCGGGGCGGCAGGCCTACTTCGTGTATCCCCTGATCGAGGAGTCGGAAGCGCTGGCGCTTCCCGCGGCGGTCAAGGCTCGCGAGACTTTGGCACGCGACGTTTTCCCTGAGTTCCGGGTCGGCCTGGTGCACGGCAGCCTCGCCCCCGCGGAGAAAGATGCGGAGCTCGAGAAGTTCCGCCGCCGGGAAACGCACGTCCTCGTCGCGACCGTGGTCGTGGAAGTCGGGATTGACGTGCCGAACGCGAGCGTGCTCTGCATTGAGGACGCTTCCCGCTTCGGGTTGGCCCAGCTCCACCAGCTCCGCGGGAGGGTCGGCCGGGGGACGCATCCGGGCTACTGCTTGGTCGCGCTCGGCAGCTCCTCGAAGGAAGCTCTGGCTCGATTGAAAGTCTTCGCGTCGACCGAGGACGGCTTCCGGATCGCGGAGGAGGACCTGAAACTGCGAGGTCCAGGGGACTACGTGGGCTTGCGCCAGTCGGGCCGACCGCATTTCCTAATCGGCAATCCCCTGGAGAATCTAGCCCAGTTCCTCGAAGTGAAGGAGATTGCGGAGCGATTCTGGAAGGACCCCGCACATAAGTCCTACCTGAAGAAGTGGGCCGAAGCCTTAGACTTGGGGGAGAGTCGGGATCCGTTCGTCGGGTTTGACTGATGGGACCCACCGCCGCGCTGCGGCTGGCCTCGGGGAGCAGCCTGCGCGCTGGGATTGCAGATTGAAAGGCGCTTCGAGCTTGTGCTATCCTTCAGCTTGCTCCGGTGCCGACTAGCGTTCCCCCGCCAGCCTCTGGCGAAGCATGCCGGAAGGGTGCCTGCCGGGACCTCCGGGATCCTGCAGTATCTTCCGGGATGCTTCCGGGATGCTTCCGGGATGCTTCCGGGATGACAGACGGGTGCGCTCGATGGGCCGCCGGACGCCCGTAGAATGAACAAGCCTCGGGAGCCTCGTGGCAGCGAAGCCACAGCGAAGGCTCCATCGCCGAAGCCGGACGGACTTTTCGTTAGCGCCTCTTCTTCGCACAAGGAGATGGGTAAGCCATGCGTCAGAATCTGATCGTCGCGCTGCTTTCGATCTGCTGCACTCTCCTGGGAGTGCAACTGGTCCTCCACTTGCAGTCCTCGAGCTTGCCCGTGGCTTTGGGGCAGGCCGTGGGCACGCCGAGCGGGACGGTCGTCCTGGCGACCGGCATGACGCAATCGGGCAACGAGGCGGTCCTCTATCTGTACGACGTCACGAGCCAGCGGCTCTGCGCATACACCACGAAGGGGCAGGGCATCGAGCTGAAAGGCGTCCGTCAGGTGACGCACGACTTGAAGCCCGTCGAGTTCACGCCGCGTGGAAAGAGCCCGTCGCCGAGCGAGATGGACAAGGCCGTCAAGAAAGGCGGCCCGGGCGGGAGCGAGGAAGAAAAGGGCAAGTAGTCGCAGCGAAGCAGTAGCAGCAAGCCACAAGAGAGTCAGCAACCATGAGCGCGGACCGAATGAATTTTGACGAAGCGGCGCGAGAGCTCGGCATTTCCGAAGCGGAGCTCGAGCAGCTCGTCGCGGCAGGGGAAATCGCAAGTCTCAAAGAAGGCGATACCCTGTACTTCAAGAAAGACGTCGTACGGAAATTCAAAGAGCAGCGAGAGTCCGAGCCCACGATCCTCTTGTCGGACGATGAGATCAGCCTGCTCGACGACGACAACCTCGAGGAGATCGACCTCCTGGCGGACGACAGCGACGAGGGGACCACGCCCATAAAGCCCGTAGAGAAGGCCGCTCCCGCCGCGACTCCTGTGCCCGCCGCTGCTGCCGCTTCCGACGTGGAAGAAATCTCGCTCGATGATGATCTCCCGAACCTCGACCTGGACACGGACGATGACTTGTTGAGCATCGAGACCACCGAAGCGGTGCAGAAGGTCCAACTCAGGGGCAAGGGGGGCGCCGCGGCCAAGGCGGTGGACGCAGACATCGACGAGACGCTTGTCAACATGGACGGCCTCCTCGAGGAGGACACGGAGGCAACCACTCCGGTCTCCGTGGACGCCGACGACGCGACGCTCCTCGACACTGACCTGCTCGACCTGTCGAGCGACGCCGACCCGTTCAGCGCGGACACCGCCGAGGAGACGAGCGCCACCGACATGACCGAGGCGGGCACGCTGCTCCGCGGGGGCGGAGCGCGCGTCATGCAGATGAAGCGCAAGGAGAGCCACGCCGGCTTGACGATCGTGCTCGCTGTCACGGCGCTCTTCCTCGTGGCGCCTCTCGGCGTACTCACGAACCTCGTGTTCGGAAGCTCCGAGGACTCGAAGAAGGGCACGCCAGCTAAGGACTCCTACGCCTGGATCACGGATTACAACTTCCTCCAGGGACCCGTCGAGGGCGTGGCGGACTTCGTGAAGCCAGCGAAGTAGCGCCCGCGGTCGGTCTACCTCCTCTGGCCTTGCGTGCGTCGCGGGAGCCTGCCGCCTGCAGGATAGGCTCTTTACAGGGCTTATCTCCTTCGATATAGTCCCCGGCGCTAGTATTCTCGGAGGTTGGATCGGCGGAATAGCGTTAGCTGTCGTCCTCCGAGGAACCGGTGGTTGCTCCAGGGAGAGTCCTGGACAGCTTTTCGTGGTAGCCGGTGGTCGCTCGTGGACTGCTTCGTTTGTGAGAGAAGGAAGGAAGGAAGAGAATGCACGTCCGTTACTCTGCCTATCGCGGTCTGTGTGTACTGGGGGCCGGTCTGGGTCTGATGCTGACCGGGTGCGTGCCGTACGCCACCCACCAGCAGACGAGGCAGGAGCTTGAGAAGGCGAAAGACGCCAACTCCGACCTCATCAAGAGGTACAACGCGGCCGTTCAGCAGCTCATGGCCAAGGACAAGGACGGCGGCGCGAGCGTGGTGCCCGCGAATGCGCGCCTGAGCGAGCTCGAGTCGGAGAACGCTCGCCTCAAGAAGGAGCTCGCCACCAAACCCGAGTTCACCCCCGATGAAATCAAGCGAGTCGGTGGCGACGACGAGGCGGGCGGAATTGCGCTGGGCTCTGCCCTGCTTTTCAGCGAAGGCAGCGCCGACATCCGAAAGGAAGCTTTCCGCAATCTCGACGAGCTTTGCCAGATCCTGCGGAAAGAGTATCCCCATGACATCGTGGAGATTGAAGGCCACACGGACAATCAGCCCATCGAGAAAGTCCGCCAGCGGTACCCGGACAACTTGACCCTGAGCTACCAGCGTGCGTACGCCGTCAGCAAGTACCTCCGGGACAAAGGCATCCCGGAAAGCCGCATGATCATTCACTCGTACTCGTACAATAAGCCGCTGGACAAGGATAAGGTGGACACCAAGGAAGGCCGGCGGGAGAACCGTCGCGTCGTCGTACGGCGCGCTGGCACCCAGATCTGACGATCGATTCGCCGCGCTCCACCGGCGTCCCTGACCGAGAAAATCACGGAGAGCGCGTTGGCTTCCTTTCCCACCATCCCCGAGCCGCCATCGTTGTGCGCGGCGGACCGGAAATGGTTGGGAGCCATCGCGCTCGACGCGCTCGAGTCCTCGCTGCGCACAGCTCCCAGCCCGCAGCGCACGACTCTCGAGCCGTCGATCCAGGCAGCGGAGCTGGTGGTTGGCCTGTTCGTGACAATTTACCGGGGAGCGGAGCTGCGGGGCTGTTTGGGACTCGCGGTCCCGAAAGATCCGCTTCCCGTGGCGTTGCCGCGGCTGGTAGCTGCATCCGCGTCCCGGGACACTCGATTTTCGCCCGTCGAGGCGGCTGAGCTGCCTGAGCTGCGGCTCGAGATCACTCTCCTCGGTCCGCTGATCCCGCTGCTGCTCGATCCGATAGCGATTCTTCAGGGGCTTTCTCCCCTCCGGCACGGAGCTCAGGTGAAGCTCGGTGAATCGAACGGGATCCTCCTCCCGCAGGTGGCGCGGCGTTACGGGTGGGACGCCGCCGAGCTGCTTCGACAGGTTTCGCGCAAGGCGGGCCTGCCGCCGGCTGCCTGGCGAGAGCCGGGGGCGCAGGTCTCGGCGTTTCAGGCGAGATCCTACGCAGTCCGCAGGGACGGAACGGCGGAGGCCGATCTCTTCCAGGGCGGATTGTGAAGCGGCCGCTGCCGGCCGAGGACGCCCAGGGTGAAGGGCTACTCTCCCGCCTCCGCCGGAGCGGGTTCCTCACACGGAAGGCTCTCGGGCAGCATTTCCTGACCGACCCGACGCTCCTCTGCGCCATGGCGGGAGACGCCGAAATTCTGCCCTCGGAATCGGTCTTCGAGGTGGGGACGGGGCCGGGGACTCTCACGGCGGAGCTCGCCCGCCGCGCGGCGCGCGTCCTCACGGTGGAGGTGGATGCCTCCCTCCAAGCTTTCGCGCGGGAGGGGCTTCGCGAGTTTGGCAACGTCGAGTACGTTTGCCGTGACGTGCTCGGGAAGCGGGGGCAGCTCGACGAGGATGTCTCGGCCCGCCTGCGCTCGATCGAGCCCTTCGTCTGGGTCTCGAACCTGCCGTACGGAATCGCCTCCCCCCTGATCGTGACGCTGCTCGAATCGGGGTTGCACTGGAGCCGCGCCAGCGTGCTCGTCCAGGCCGAGGTGGGGGAGCGGCTCGTGGCGGAGCCCGGCACCAAGGAGTTCGGGCCGTTGACCCTCCTGGTTGCGTTCTGGGCTTCTGGGGAGCTGGGGCGGCGCATCGCGCCGGGCGCCTTCAGCCCCCCGCCGCGGGTGGAGTCTCGCGTCATCCGCCTCACACCGCACGTCCCCCTAGGCGCGCCGGAGGTCTACCTCCAGTACCGGGGATGGGTACGGCGGCTCTTCTCGAGCCGGAGGAAGCAGCTCGGCGGCCTGCTGCGCAGGGCGCTCGGGGAGCGACAGGCCCGTTCAGCGCTCGAGGAGGGTGGCTGGGACCCCCTCCGGAGACCCGAATCCCTCGCCGCGGCGGACTTTCTTACCCTGGCCAGGGCCTTCCCCATATTTTGAGCAGCTTTTGAATTTGACTTGACCGAAAAACGACCCTTAAAATTTGCATTTACGTGTCTTTATACTTTTGGCGGTGCCGCCTGCCCGATGGGGGAAACTACGCTGCTGCCCGGAGGACTTCCTTGAAGCTCCGGCGGCACAGGTAAGCGGCCCGGGAGAGTTCTGTCAAAGAGAGAAGGATTCTGAAAGGCGGCCCCGCTGGCGCCTGGGAGGAGCCGTCCAGCTGGACCCGTCCTCTTTCGTGTTTGTTGAGCGACAGGGACCATGCCAAGGTGTTCCCTGTCCCGGTAGCCGGAAGTACGCCCGCAGCGTGCCATCCGGCGAAAACTCGGGGGGCCAGGGCGAGTATCCTGACCTCGGGACTGCCGCTGTGATCGTGCGTCGCCCGCTGGCGGACAGGCAATAGTCGGAGCATGGGAATCGTTTCAGAGGCCTGCAAAGAGCGCATCCGAGAGCGCGTTCCGCTCGAGGACGTCGTGAGGGAGCACAACGTGCACCTCGTGGCGAGCGGTCGCAGGCTGAAGGGGCTCTGTCCGTTCCACACGGAGAAGACGCCGTCCTTCACGGTGGACGTCGAGCGGCAGTACTACTACTGCTTCGGCTGCCAGGCGGGCGGGGACGTCTTCAGCTTCGTGCGGAACGCTCAGCACCTCGAGTTCTCCGAAGCTCTCGAGATCCTCGCGCGCCGGGCGGGTGTGTCCCTCGAGTTCGAGGGGGGGTATCGGCCCTCCACGGATCGCTCGAGCACGCTACCCATCTACGAGGCCTTGGTTCTCGCCGAGGAGTTTTACCATCAGTGCCTCCTGGATGGCGTGGCCGGGCGCGCCGCGCGGCAGTACCTCGAGGGCCGGCAGATACAACCCGAGATCTGGGAGAAATTCCGTCTCGGCTACTCGCCACCGGAATGGGACGCGTTCAGCCGCTTCGCGACCAAGAAAGGCGTCTCGTTCGAGGTGCTCGAGAGAGCCGGCCTCGTCCGGCAGCGCCCCGGGAACGAGCGCGCCGGGAACGAGCGGGCCGGGAACGAGCGGGCTTCAGGATACGACGCTTTCCGCGGGCGCGTCATGTTCCCCATCCGCGATGCGCAGGGCCGCGTCACGGGTTTCGGCGCACGGACCCTCGGCGACGATGTGCCCAAGTACTTGAACACGCCGAGGACTCCCGTCTTCGATAAGTCGCAGGTCCTCTACGGCATCGACCTGGCGCGCGGGGGGATCCAGCGCGAGTCGCGGATCGGGATTGTCGAGGGCTACACTGACGCGATCGTCGCGCACCAGATGGGGCTCGACTTCGTCGTCGCGTCGCTCGGGACCGCGTTCACCACGGAGAATGCCCGCCGGCTCGGGCGCCTGGCGCCGCGAGCTCTCCTCATCTTCGACGGCGACGACGCCGGGCAGAAAGCGGCGGAAAGATCGCTCGACTTGCTCGTCGCGGAGAGCATCGACGTGCGGATCTATACCGTCACGGACGGAAAAGATCCTTGCGACGCGATCCTCCGCCTCGGCGGCGCGGAGTTTCGACGCAAGCTGGAATCTGATTCCGTGGGGCTGTTTGAATTCAAGTGGCGCAGGACCCTGGAGAGCGATCGAGCTGCAAGCTCGGGAGTGGCTCTCCGGGCAAAGGCCCTGGACGAGTTCCTCTCGCTGCTCGCACGCGTGCCCAACGTGGTCGCGCGCCGGCTCTACATCCGGGAGTTCGCCGAGCGAATCGGGATTCCCGAGTCGGAGATCGCGCAGCGCATGGAGCAAGTCGCGGGTCGATCGAGAAACGGCGCAGCGTCCTCGCGCGCGCCGGCGCGTCACGACGCCAGGAGACCTGCTCCGGGCACTTCTCGATTCGACGAACCCATTTTCTCGCCGGAGTCTGGCCCTTTAGGGATGCAGCCAGTAGATGCTTCCGCCGAAACGAACAAGAACGCGGAGCTTGCCGAGCTGGTGCTCGGTTGTATGCTGGCCTTGCCGGGCAAGGCGCGCGAGATCTGGTCCGAAGTCCCCGAAGGACTCCTTGATGCCTCCCCCTATAAGGTGCTGGCCCAGTCCATCGACGGGCAGCTCGTGGGGGACGCATTGTCCATCCCCCGATTGACTCGGGAAATCAACGATCCCGAGGCGCTCAGGATCCTCACGCGGATTCTGAACCACCTCGAGGACGACGAAGGCCGACCGACCCAGGATTTCGAGGAGACCTGGCTGCACGTTCGGCGGGACCTTTTGCGCCACGTTCGGCGCGAAAAGCTCGAAGAGCTCAAGCGGCACCTGGCCGTCGCGGAGGCGGGAGGCGGCTCCCGGCCCACGGGCGAGCTTCGCCGCGAGTACTTCGAGATGCTGAGAGAGATCAAGAGATAATCCCCAAGATAGAGAAAGGTGCCTCATCCATGAAGCTCGAGGACAAGCTCAAGCAACTCATCGAGGAAGGGAAGCGGCAAGGGTTCGTCACCTACGACCGCTTCAACGAGATATTCCCCGAGGAGTGCAATTCTCCCGACAAGATCGATGAGATCTTCGCGACCCTCGATGCGCACAGCATCGAGCTTCGGGACGAGCCTCTCGGCGAAAAAGAGGAGGGCGACACCTCCGCGCAGGATGGAGTGCCGGAGAAGATCGATGACCCCGTCCGCATGTACCTCACGCAGATGGGCGAGATCCCGCTCCTCACGCGGGCTGAGGAGCTCCTGCTCGCAAAGAAGATCGAGATTTCCCGGCAACGCTACCAGAAGCAGCTCTTCGGCAGCGGCCTCGCCCAGGCGACCGTCATCAAGGTGCTCGAGGACGTCTTGAAAGGCGAAATCGCCCTCGACAAGACCGTGAAAGTCACGCCTTCGGGAAACGAGGACTTCGGCAAAGACGACGTCTTCAAGCTCATCAAGAGCAACCTCGAGACGCTTTCGAAGCTGCACAAGGAAAGCAGCAAGAACTTCGCTAAGGCGCTCGAGACAGGGTACACGGCCCCGGAGGAGGACGCCGAGGAAGAGGCTCCGCGGGAGCGCGGTGTCGACCGGCTCATCCTGAACGTACGGACGCGCAACAACAAAGGCTCCGTCCTCATCGCCGAGCTGAATCTGAAAAAGCCGATTGTGAATCAGCTCCGCCAGGAGCTTTCGAATCTCTACCGTCGAATGGAGAGCATCCAGCAGGAGGTGGAGAAAATCGACCTGGCGCGGAAGCGCGGCAAGCGGCGCCTCCGCCGGAGCGAGAAGAACCGCATCTCCGAGCTGCAGTCGCGGCTACAGGAGTACGAGCTGCAATCGCTCGAGCCCATGGATGACCTGCGGCGGCGCATCGAGACGATCCAGAAGTGGTACAGCGAGTACGAAAGCGCGAAGCGCAAGCTGTCGGGCGGCAACCTGCGCCTCGTGGTCAGCATCGCGAAGCGCTATCGAAACCGCGGCCTCACGTTCCTCGACTTGATCCAGGAAGGGAACACGGGCCTCATGAAGGCCGTGGAGAAGTACGAGTATCGGCGAGGATACAAATTCTCGACGTACGCCACTTGGTGGATCCGCCAGGCCATCACCCGGTCCATCGCCGATCAGGCCAGGACGATCCGCATCCCGGTCCACATGATCGAGACGATGAGCAAAGTGCGGAACGCCACGAAGAAGCTCATCCAGAAAAATGGACGGGAGCCGACGATCAAGGAGATCTCTTCCGAGCTGGGGATCTCGGAGGAAGAGACCCGGAAGGTGATCAAGATCTCGAAGCATCCGATCTCGCTCGATCGACCGATCGGAGATTCGGATGACGGGTTCTTCGGCGACTTCATTGAAGACCGCAGCACGCAGTCGCCGATCAACGCCGCAACCCACGAGATGCTGAAAGAAAAGCTCGACCAGGTGCTGAACACCCTCACGTACCGCGAGCGGGAGATCATCAAGCTGCGCTACGGCCTGGGAGACGGCTACACGTACACGCTCGAGGAGGTCGGGAAGATCTTCCGCGTGACGCGGGAGCGCGTCCGTCAGATCGAGGCGAAAGCCGTCCGGAAGCTGCAGCACCCCATCCGCAGCCGGATGCTAGAGGGATTCCTGGAGACGATCAGTGGCGGGTGAAGGAACCGCAACCCAGCCGCGGGGCCGGGAATGCGCCAGCCAAGCGCAGCCGGGCCCCCCACGGCTCCAGGTCCTGTCGAATCACGACGGGCCGGTCGCGAGAGCGACCGGCCCTTTTTTTTTGATGCACCTACTTTTTTGACGCAAGCAAAGCAGTAAGAAAGCCATTCATGAACCCTTCGATCGAGCAGCTCTTGAAAGTCCAGGAAGTCGACTCCCAGATGATTTTCCTCAAAGAGACTTTGCGCCTCCGCCCCAAGGAGCTCGACGACGACAGAAAGAAAACAGCGGACACCAAAGTGCTCGTGGAGGCGATTGCAGTGCAGATCAAGAAGCTCAAACTCGAAAGCGCCCAGCGCGAGCTCGACGTCAAGAGAGGCGACGCGGAGATCGAAAAGCTCACGGTTGCCCTGAACCAGGCAAAGTCGAACCAGGAGTACACCATCTTCAGCGAGCAGATCAAAAAGCAGAAAGAAGCGCGCGGAAAGCTCGAAGACGAGGTCCTGGGCATGTTCGGCGAAATCGACACGCTCGAAGCGCGGCGAAAAGGGGCGCAAGCCGCGCTAGAAACCGCCACGAACGTGCTGCGGCGGAAAGAAACCGAGATGAATGAGCTGCTGGCGGCGCTCCGCGGGCAGATTCAGGGCTTCGAGGCGCAGCGGGCTGGTCTCGTGACCGGGATCGATCCCGAGGCTCTGAAGCTCTACGAGCGCGTACTGGCGCGCCACAACAACTTCGCGATTGCGCGCGTCTCGAACCAGATCTGCCAGGGGTGCTACATGAGCGTGACGACCCAGGAGATTGCCCTGCTCCGCATGGGGCAGTTCCTACAGTGCAAGAGCTGCTCCCGTCTCCTCTACCCCGAGTGATCCCGCACGCAATCGCGGGCGGGAAGTCAAACGACCCCAGCAGATCGTAAGCCGGATCTTGTTAGCCGCCGGCCCCCCTGCGGTTTCCCGCCGGTTGTACCGTCGACTCGCGGTCCTTCATCTGGGCGACCTACCCGAAAGTGTGGGGCACCTTGCGGCACCCCGCGAGGCGGGCAACCTCTCCTTTCCTATTTGGTCTTGCTCCACGTGGGGTTTGCCATGCCGAGGATGTCGCCACCCTCGCGGTGAGCTCTTACCTCGCCATTTCACCCTTACCCGCGCCTCGAGCCGCTTGCACCGAGCCCTCGGAGAGGCGAACCTCTTGAGGTCCCGGGGGCCGACAACACGGGCGGTATCTTTTCTGTGGCACTTTCCCTGGGATCGCTCCCGGTGGCTCTTGGCCACCACGTCGCCCTACGGAGTCCGGACTTTCCTCGGCCCTCTCCCCGCCCTGGAGTCCCCCAGCGCATGGGCTCTCGAAAGAGCTTGGCGCTTGGAGACGAGAACAAGGGGGTCACGGGTCACGACCGCGTCCTCTGCTGGGGTCGAGACGAGATTGTAACGCCCATCGCGCCCGCGGGAAAGGCGAGGCCCCCCGCACCGACCCGGCGCAAAACAGTGCCGCCGCCCCGT
>Ga0075428_100004049_pt1 | contig 16108 bp, 13 predicted proteins | sample RhiMetdeltSRZDD2_FD_75291 | JGI IMG/M metagenome (GOLD analysis project Ga0075428, IMG submission 75291) | Populus rhizosphere microbial communities from Tennessee, USA - Rhizosphere MetaG P. deltoides SRZDD2 | ecosystem: Host-associated > Plants > Roots > Rhizosphere > Soil | place: USA... | reverse complement strand
AGTCGTCGCCGCGGCTCGAAGCGAACAAAACGGCGCGCGAGTCGGGTGTCCATCCGAGAACGGTATCGTCCGAGGAATGAAATGTAAGCTGCTTGGGGTTGCCTCCCTGGCTCGGGACGATAAAGACGTCAAAGTTGCCGTTGCGATCCGACGAGAAGGCGATCGATTTCCCGTCGGGAGAGAAGCGTGGATAGACATCGCGAGCTTTGTTTGCGGTTATGCGCGTGATGTTCTTGCCGTCCTCGTCAGCTGTCCATATGTCGGCCAGGTATGTGAACGCTATGCGTCCATTGTTAAAGTGCGGGTAGCGAACGAGCTTGGCTTCGCGGCCGGCCGCGGTTAGCGGCGCGCACAGCGCTGCCAGAAAAGCCAGAGCATAAAATCGTTTCATGGGGTCTCCTTTTGAGCAGAGCGGCACGATTTAGTTGTTCGGTGTTCAAAACCAGGTTGCGCGACAACGCGCAAGCCGAGGCTTGAACCCTGAACGACGGTCTGATCGACGCGAACTGCTAGCATAGTCCAGAATTTATAGGTTGGCGAATGACAAGGACGGTTTCGCGCCGGCCCGGGTTACACGAAATTGTCAATAGCCCAGTGCCCGCGGGGAGCATGAAATAACATGAAATTACTTGCTCAAGTGCAAGTGATATGTCACAATGTGATCACGAAATTCCTGGGTCGCTCGCAAGACGAGCGTAAGACTTTCTCAGGAGAGTGAAACATGAGCAGCGACGATCCTACGCACGATTTGAACGACAGCGAAAATGAGATAAACACCACCCAGCCGACGATTACCCCGGTGTTCAGACTGCTTCGAGAGGTAAGAGACGGGCAAGAGAGCTTAAGAGAAGGACAAGAGAGCTTAAAAACAAGACTTGATGCATTCGAAGCGAGCGTTAACTCTCGATTTGTAGAGATGTCGGATGAGTTTAAGGCGGCTCTCCTGGAGCTGTCGGATAAGCTATGCGACAGAATCGATCGCATCAGGCTGCACGCCGACTCGGAATATGAGGTTCTCCTCCGACGCATTCGGAAATTGGAGTCCAAAGCTTCTTGAGAGCGGCGTGAGGTATACCCTCCAAACCTCTCAGAAGATTTGATCGCGGACAGCGGTATTGTACTCGCGCGTTCGTCCGCAACCTGAATCAAAGGTTCAGCCCCAAAGTCTCGGGTCCGCCACCCTCCAGATCAAAGTTGTACTGACACAAAACACGAGCTATCATACCGCGGGTTTCAATCGCGTCAGACTCTGAAGCGTTTTTAATCAATCGACAATTCACTCGCAGGAGGCAATGTCATGAAGCCTGTATGCCGCGCGTTCGTCATCGGCCTGTTCGCATTCATGCTCGCTTATCCGCTGGCAATCTCTGCGCAGTGGGACAAAAAACCGTACACCGAGTGGTCCGAGAAAGAGTCGACAAAGCTGTTAAATGACTCGCCCTGGGGTCAGACTCAGACTTTGACCGATACGTCACAGATGACCGGACAGGCAAGACTGGACTCCGGCCAGAGCCGGGTACAGGATGTATTTAAGATCCACATTCGAATCCGGTTTTTGTCGGCCAAGCCAGTACGGCAGGCGATCAGTCACCTGATGGAGCTCACAAACCGAGAGAGAATAGACGCGCAACTCGCAGAGCGTCTCAAGGCATTTGCCGCTGCCGATTTTCCGGATTACGTCGTGGTTACGGTTGTCAGCGAATCCGACAAGGCCAGCAGACTGCTGCAAGAAACACAGGCCGCGTTTTATAAGCTCACAAGCAGCGAGCTGAAGAACAATACGTATCTGCTCGCCAACGGGCAAAGGGTCTTTATCAAGGAGTACCAGCCTCCGGGCAAAGACGGTCTCGGCGCGCGCTATATCTTTCCTCGTCTGGTAGATGGAAAGGCCTTTATCACACCCGAAACCTCAGACGTGCTGTTCCACTCGGAGCCTCGTGGCGCGGTTGTGCTGAATATGCGCTACAAAGTGAAGGATATGATGTACGCCGGAAAGCTTGAGTATTAGGACAATAGAGGGTGCCCGCTTGCCGTTAATTCAAACAGATCGATTGAAGATGTACTACGAGGCCCGCGGCCAAGGCGAGCCGCTGTTGTTGATCCGCGGCCTGGGGAGTACATGCGATGGATTCAAGGCTCAGGTTGAAGGATTGTCGCCGTATTTCCGGGTGATCTCGTTCGATAATCGATGCGTCGGCCGCTCCGATCAACCTCAGCATCCTTTCACGATTTCGGATATGGCTGACGACACCGCGGCATTGTTGGATTCGCTGAGTATTGCAAGCGCTCACGTCTTTGGCGTTTCGCTTGGAGGGATGGTCGCGCAAGAATTGGCGCTTCGGCATCCATCGAGGGTGCGCAGGCTTGCTCTCGGTTGCACACACGCGGGCCCGCGAACGGCCGCTCGTTCTCCTGAATGGGCGGTTCGCATTTTCAGCGAGTCGCGAGATATGCCCCGAGCGGATGCGTTGAGACATTCAGTGAGGTTACTTTTCTCGAATAAGACCATCGAAGAGCGGCCCGAACTGATCGAAGAAACGCTTGCGGTAATGGCTACAAACAACCAGCCGAAATCGTCTTACTTGCTTCAACTCGGCGCGGTGATGCTGCACGACACGTTTGATCGGCTCGCACAAATAACTCACGAGACTCTGGTTCTTACCGGAACCGAAGACACGCTTGTTGATCCGGATAATTCCCGTTTGATCGCAAAAAACATACCGGGGGCGCGTTTGATTGAGTTCGAAGAAACCGGTCATGTTTTCTTCACCGAGAAGGCGGACGAGGTGAACCAGACACTGATAGCGTTTTACGGAAAAGATCGATCCTGAACTGAGAATGGCAACGATCTGCAGTGATGTTGAGTTCGAGCGTTAAGCGAACGCCGACACAACGCGCTCATTTTGGTGGGATTGTGCTACGATTCTGACGCTCGCGCTCAAATAATCGGATAGAGTCGAAAATACTAAGGAATTTTGCGCCGGTTCAGACATAACTTGCGACCGGCACCATAAGCTAAGGAGGATTCGCCATGAAGTTCTCGAGACACGTTTTGATATTAAGCATACCGAGCCTGGTCTTGCTTTTTTCACTGACCACTCCCGCGCAATGGGACAAGAAACCGCCGGCCGAGTGGACTGAGAAGGACGCCATCAAATTGCTCAACGATTCGCCGTGGGGCCGGACTCTGACATTCACTTCTCCGATGGAGCAATTCAGGAGACCGGTAACCGGCGCGCAGGGGCAGAATGCGGGCACCAGTTTGCCGCCAAACGCGCTTCAGCTCAATTTCAGAATACGATTTCTCTCCGCGAAGCCGATACGACAGGCTCTGGCCCGAGTTATCGAGTTGAAGGCAAAGGGTGCCGTGAAAGATGAGGTAGCTGAGCAGCTCAAACAGTTTGCGACCGGCGACGTTGCGGAGATAATCGTCGTCGCGGTAAGCGTTGACTCACAGGACACAGGGTCTAATGTTAACCAGGCGATGGGGCTTTTGATGCAGGGAAGCACTGCCAAGTTCAAGAACAACACGTTTCTGGAGGTCAAAGGCGGCAAACGAATTTTTATTCAGGAGTATCAACCGCCCCGGCCGGATGGTTTCGGTGCTCGATTCATCTTTCAGCGTTTTGTAGACGACAAGCCGTTCGTCGTTCCTGAGAGCGAAGAGATTCATTTTGTCGCGCCTCTGTCGGATAACTACAGGCTCGATCGGCGTTATAAGACCAAAGACATGATGTACGATGGGAAGCTAGAGTACTGAGGCGCCCTTTTTGTGTGAGACTAGAGGCACACATCCTGCTAGCTTGCGGTAGTTATCCGCTGTACGCAGCCTCTGCGTTTCTTATCGCTCAATCCAGCAACGGTGGGTGAGAGCAAAACTGCTCTCACCCCACTTGAAAGCCAACGACGTCGCCTCCGGCACTATACCCGTTAAAGTCAGATTCCCTGACCAGCTCGCCCTGAAATTCCGCTTCCAATCGAGCGAGGTAGCTAGTGAGGCCGCCAAGCTTGCGGAGCACTCCGGAGAAAGCTTTCGAATTGTTGTCTCAGGAGGTGCTATTCTTGTTGCGAATGAATGGTCAGCACCGCAAGAACGTGCATCCCGGAGTCGAGGCGAATATCCTGTTGAAGAAAGACCAGGGCTCGAACAGACTAACGCGAGGCATAGTTAAGGAGATCCTTACGAAGTCTTCTTTTCATCCGCACGGGATAAAAGTGCGGCTCGTGAGCGGAGACGTTGGGCGGGTACAGGAAGTCTTTGACACTACAGATCAGAAGCCCGAGAAAAACGTCGCCTCCAAGGACCAACTGCTGGACTAGAGCTGAGCGCCGTCGAGGACTTTCGGCGTGACTTGGATTAGGAGGTTTGTAGTTTGCCGTTCAGGCAGAAGTTTTGTGGTTATCACTGAGAAAGTTACGAACTTCCCCCAAAGGCGAACTATGAACTTACAATGACCATCATCTCACTAGACGATGTCGGAATCAGCTATGGGCCAAGGCGTTTATTTGAGGGCGTGACGCTTGGCATCGACGATGGCGAAAAAGTTGGCCTCATAGGATTGAATGGCTCCGGCAAGACGACCCTCCTTCGCATAGCGGCGGGATTCGAAAGCCCACAGAAAGGCCGTGTCACCATTGCGAACGACCGCGTCGTTGCTTACCTTCCGCAAAACCCTCTCTTCGACCCGGAACAGACAGTGCTTGATGCGGTCTTTACCGCCAGCGACGATGCAATGCGTTTGCTGAGAGACTACGAGATGGCTTGCCACGACCTGGCATCGCATCCCGGCGATGCGCGAATACTCGATCGTGTTGCGACTCTGGCTCACCAACTCGAAGCGACTGGAGCCTGGGACCTCGAAACAAACGCACGGACAGTTCTAAGTCAACTCGGAATCAGCGATACCGGCGCGCGAATGGGGGCGCTATCTGGCGGCGAACGCAAGCGGGTCGCGCTCGCTCACGCGCTGGTCTCGCATCCTCACCTGCTGATGCTGGATGAACCTACGAATCATCTTGACGCCGATACGATTGCCTGGTTCGAGACCTATCTTGCTCGCAATGTGGCGTCGATTCTTCTGGTAACTCACGACCGCTATTTCCTGGATCGTGTCACCAACCGAATACTCGAAATAGACCTCGGTCGCGTGCTGGGCTATGCCGGCAACTACGCCTACTATCTGGAAAAGAAAGAAGAGCAAGAAACGCAAGACGCAGCCGCCGGAGAGAAGCGCGAGGCGTTGTTAAGGCGAGAACTTGCGTGGCTAAGACGCGGCGCAAAGGCCCGCTCTACAAAGCAAAAGGCTCGCGTCCAACGCGCCGAAGAACTGCAGCAGCAACCGGCTAGAACGGCCAAACCCGAGCTGGACATCTCAATAGGGTTTAGTCGGATGGGCAAAAAGATCCTTGAGCTAGACGGCATATCAAAATCCTACGACGACAAAAAGCTGATTGATGGATTCAGCTATACGTTAAAACGCAGCGACCGCATCGGCGTCATCGGGCCCAGCGGTTCAGGGAAGACAACCCTTCTTGATATCGTGGTTGGCCGAATACAACCGGATGCGGGCCGCGTCGAGAGAGGACAGACAATCGTCATCGGCTACTATGACCAGGACAACCGTGAGCTGAACGGGTACCAGCGAGTCATCGACTATGTCCGGGAGGTGGCCGAGAGAATTGAAACCGCCGATGGACAGGTGATCACTGCCAGTCAATTGCTGGAGAGGTTTCTCTTTCCGCCGGCGATGCAATTCGGTCTGATCTCCCGTTTGTCGGGAGGTGAGCAGCGCCGTCTGTATCTGCTCCGAGTATTGATGGGAGCTCCGAATCTCTTGATTCTGGACGAGCCCACTAATGATCTCGACATCCAGACCCTTGTGCGTCTGGAAGAATACCTCGACTCGTTTGCCGGATGTTTGGTTGTAGTCAGCCACGACCGTTATTTCCTGGATCGAACCGTTGAGAATGTTTTTCGCTTTGAAGGGGATGGACAAATCAAGCAGTACCCAGGCAATTACAGCGCCTTTCTCGACGCTCGAGAAGATCAGCCGACTGAGGCTATCGCAACAAGGGGAAAGGCGCCGAGTCACGCTCCCTCCGCCAGAACGTCCGACACCCCGCGCAAGCTTTCGTACAAGGAACGGCGGGAGCTCGAAGAATTGGAAAGGCGAATAGAGATCTCGGAGAAACGAAAAGCTGAACTCGAGCGGGTGCTGGTGACGTCGTCGAGCGATTTCGTGGTGGTCGAATCGGCTTACGCCGAGCTTCAATCAACCAATCGAGAGTTGGAGAATGACGTTAATCGCTGGTCCGAACTTGCGGAGCTTGAGTGACCTCGAATCGGGAAGCCTGATAACGCAGCACCTAGGCTAAAGCTAAAAATCCCCCAACTGAAGTTGGGGGTATTGCTTGAGTTTTCACACAGTCTCTGAAGTTGGTGGTATTGCCCTTTGACACAATCTCTGGTGTAGAATGACGGTTCATTTATGCCGGTCGTGGTCAAGCCCTTCAAAATCGGAAGCGTCGAGGTTGGCGGCGGGGAGTTGTTCCTGATCGCCGGCCCGTGCGTCGTAGAAAGCGAAGCGCACGCGCTCAAGATGGCTCACGCCATACGCGCGATCTGCGGGCGTGTCGGCGTTCCATATATCTTCAAGGCGTCTTACGATAAGGCGAACCGCACCTCGATCAATGCTCATCGCGGGCCGGGAGTCGACGACGCTCTTCGCATACTTGGCCGCGTTCGGGATGACGCCGCGGTGCCGGTGCTAACCGACGTCCACGACGTCTCGCATGTAAGAGCGGCGGCCGAGATCGCCGACGTCCTCCAGATCCCGGCTTTTCTCTCGAGACAGACTGACCTTATTGTCGAAGCCGCAAAGTCGGGGCGGGTGGTCAACATAAAAAAGGGACAGTTCCTCGCTCCAAACGACATGAAAAACGCGGTCGAAAAGGCAACCTCACAGGGCAACGATCGAGTGCTGATCACCGAGCGCGGCACGTCCTTTGGCTACAATAATCTGGTGGTCGATTTCCGCGGATTACCGATAATGCGCGAGTTTGGTTATCCAGTGGTATACGATGTAACTCACAGTTTGCAGCGGCCAGGAGGATTGGGAACCAGTACCGGAGGCGATTCGCAATTCATTGAATACATGGCGCGCGCCGGCGTTGCTTGCGGCGTGGATGGCGTATTCATGGAAGTGCATGACAATCCTGCGGCTGCTCTCTCGGACGGACCAAACAGTCTGCCGCTCGAGAGACTTGAGGCCCTGCTTATCAAGCTTAAGGCGATTCACGAACTCGTCCGTGCCGATCTGTGATATTCAACGCCGAAGCCGGAGTTTACTGCGGAGTGTTTTGATGCTCAAACGAATCTTAACCGTTCTCTTGTTTGTCGCAGTCTTTGCAATCACTGTCGCTGCCCAGGAAGTAGAAGTCGATCGCTACAACATCAACGCGAAAATAGACACCGCTGCCAGCGCAGTCGATGTGCGCGCGACCCTCTCGATTTCAAACCTCGCTCAGTTACCAAAGCCAAAGCTCTACCTTGTCCTGACAAAACTGGCTAAGGTCAGCGCCGTCACGGTCAACGGCTCGACCGCCCGCGTCGACACCGCTGAAGATCGCCGTGCGACGACCCTCAACCAGGTCGTCATCACGCCGCCGGCACCGTTAGAGGCTGGAGCAAAGGCGACCGTGGAGGTGACATACCGTATTGAAGCGCCAGAGTCGACGTCGATGATTCATATCTATTCCGGCGAGGTGATGTTGACGCCTGGTGGGATGTGGGTACCGATGCCTTCGTCGATGTTCGCGCTTACCGGCCCGACTACGGCACCCTTCACGTTGACAGTGAGTGGTACATCTCCAGCTGCCGGATTTCGAGCGCTGTCATCGGGCTCGATGAAGAATGACGGTCAAAGCACATCGTTTGAGCAGCCGCTCAACTCACTTCCACTGGTTGTTGCCGGGATCTTTGATCAACCGTCCGTGGAGGAGCGCGGGGGAGTCAAGGTTGAGATATTTGTTCAACCCGGCATCGTTGCTGTGCCGAGCGATGGAAAGGCCGCTGACGCGAAAGCGGTTGTTGCGCGTTTGGGAGAAGAAGCGGGTCGGGCAATAGATTTCTTTACACGGACGCTCGGCGCGCCTCCCCCTGGAACGACGTTCCGAATAATCTCTTCGGTTCGGTCGGGCAATCTCGCACAGCCAGGTGTGCTTGTGCTAAACGAGCAAGTGTTTCGTCGCGAAACGCTGAGCTCGGGGGTCATCGAAGTCTTAGCCGACGCGATCGCGCGCATATGGACTGACGGGAGAGTCAAGATTCGCGGCCAGCTGGCGCGATCCGGTCAAGACAATCGCGCGCCGGCAAAAGCCAGGAGCGCGGCATTTCTCAGCGATTCGCTGCCCCGCTATCTGGCGGCTCTTTACTTTGAGGACCGTTTTGGGAAGGACGCCGCGCGCGATCTGTTCACCAGTATGCGATGGAGCTACACCCCTGTGGCGCAGTCCGGCCGAGATGCCGAGCTGGGGCTTCAGACATTGTTGCTGCCCAATTACTCGCCGGCGGTGTTCAGCAAGGGACCCCTTGTGTACAGATTGCTCGCAGAAACCGCGGGCCGCGAGAAGCTAATAGCTGTGATCCGGACGCTGATGTCCAGCGGTCAAACAAAGATCATCACCACCGAAGACCTGAGATCAAGTCTGACAAAAGGATCATCACCTGAAGTCGAAAAGGTGTTTCAGCAGTGGGTCGATTCGATAATCGAACCGGACATAATCATCGGTTCGCCGCTGCCTGCGAGCAAACCCGGCGTGCAGGGCATCAACCTTCGCAATCTTGGCACAGGTGACGTAACAGTAAGCGTGCTTGCGGTGACGTCTTCCGGTAAGAATGTCTCGACCTCGGTGACGATTCCGTCCGAGGGCCTTACGACAGCCGAGATACAAACCGCTGAGAAGATAGTCTCGGTTGAAGTAGATCCGGAAAAATTCGTCATCCAATCCAACTACGACAACGACGCTAGAGATGCCGACTCTAAGACCACTAAAACCTCGGCGCAGTCCCAGTTGAATTCCAGCATCACCGCGTTTAACAAAACTCAATATGCGGAAGCTGAGACGATGCTGAAACAGGCGGTGCGCTCCGAGCCTCGAAATGCGGTGCTCCGCGCCTGGCTTGCACGAGCGCTGGCGGCTCAAAAGAAGATGGACGAGGCGGCGAGCGAGGCGAACGCCGCTATAAAAATTGATCCGCCGAACGGAGCGGCCCTCGCGTGGGCCCGCGTAACGCTTGGGCAGGTCGCGATGGCTCGAAACCAGGCCGCCGACGCCGTGCGTCATTTTCGCGCAGCGGTTGTCGAGGCCGATGACACGGTGACCCAGCTTGCGGCTCACGATGGGCTGATACAAGCGGAGCGGGCCGCCGGCGGCGCTCCACAAGGCGACGAATCAGTTAAAGCTTTCATTACCCAGCTGGACGGGGCAATCAAACAGCCGGAATCAGACAAGCTCTTTGCACTTGTGGTTAGGGCCAATCTGAAGCGTTTCGTTCAGGGGCTGACTGTATCGAGACCCGCATCCTGGGCGACAGAGATCCTGCGCGTCGATCGAATCGATGCCAACCGTGTGTCGCTTGATGTGGGATTAAAGGTCAAGACCGAGGGTAGAGACCAGGCCGGTACGGCGGTGTTCGTTTTGACGCGCGCAGGAAACACCTGGGTGCTGGAAGATGTCCCTCATCAACTTTTCAATGTGAAATAATCGGTTTCTGGTTTCTAGTTTCTGATTTATGGTTCGGTCAACCAATCCTGGCAACCAGAAACTATAAACCAAGAACCAGAAACCAAACATGCGACGAAACGCAAAAGCCATCCTCCTGGTTGCTGCTTTGTTCTTCGTCCTGGTTGCGCTCAATTTTCTGTTCTTCGTTGACACGCGCGCGACGGAAGAAGACGAACTCACGGGAGATCGATCGAGCTATCGTTCAACTCCCTACGGTACGCTCGGGTTCTACACCTTACTCCAAGAAAGCAGCTACAACGTTACCCGTTTCGAAAAACCGTTTACCGAACTGAGAAATCACGATCCGGGAACGCTGTTCGTTATTGCGCCTCCCATAACTAATCAACCGGATGAAGAAGAATTCAGCGCCCTGAACAAATGGGTTGAGGAGGGAGGCCTGCTCATCATCATTGATCGGGAGATTCGACAACTGCCTGTCGGCGATGGCACAGCGGATACCGAAGGCGCGGAGTCGACAACCTCCGTCCGTCCGCTACAGCCGACCCCACTGACGCGCGGCGTGCAGCGCATCGGGCTTTCGGACTATGCAACGAGAGTCCGAATGGACACCCGTTCGGCCACCTATCACATCGGAGACAGTCAAGCCGCGGTTCTCGCGGACGCGCAGGTTGGAAAAGGCAGAGTGGTGCTGCTTACCGACCAATTCGTGGTTGCCAACAACGGGATCTCGCAAGCCGACAACGTGATTCTCGCTCTCAATCTGGTTGCGGCTCGACCCGCGGGTCCGATTGCCTTCGACGAATACCATCATGGATACGGCGCGTCGTCTGCCAGTGGCGGTCTGATGTCATACTTTCGGGGAACACCTGTTCCGTGGATGATGGCTCAGGCTGGGCTGATCGCTGCACTGGTGGTTTACAGCTACGGTCGACGGTTCGGCCGCCCGATTCCTCTGAGGCAGGAACGCCGTACTACGAACCTCGAGTTTGTTTCCTCGATGGCCAACATCACCCGGCTCGCGAAAGCCAGCGATCTGGCGATGGAGAACATTTATTCTGAGTTTCGCAAACGTCTATGCCGGTTCAGCGGCGTACCGTCGAAGATCGAAAACTCGAGACTGGCTGCGGTGGCCGCGCGGCGTCTCAGGTTAGATGAGCGCGAACTTACAGGATTGCTTTCGCGATGCGACGAGATCGCCCGCGGCGAGCCGGTGAACGAACCCGATCTGCTAAGGCTGGTAAAGCGGATCCGTGAGATTGAAGCAGAGCTCGGCTCCTAAATGATCACCTGCCCCTCTTGCTCCCATTCCGTGTCTGATCAGGCGGCGAGCTGCCCCTCGTGTGGCTTCGCAATAGTTGATGAATTCACGCCGACCAGACACCAGGCACCCGTCGGAAAACCGGTAGATCGTAAGCCAGCAATCCGCCGTCCTTTCAGAACAACTAACTCCGCGGAATCAGGGGCTTCCATTAATGAAGGGAATTTTGTAACGGGCGCGGTGCTCGCCGGCCGGTATCGCATTGTCTCTCTGGTAGGCAAAGGCGGTATGGGCCAGGTCTACAAGGCCCAGGATCTCAAGCTCAATCAGGTGGTCGCGCTCAAGTTCCTGCCCGACGCGATTGCGTTTGACGGAGCGATGCTTGCGAGGTTCCACAGCGAAGTGCGCATCGCCCGACAGGTTTCTCATTCCGCCGTTTGCCGCGTCTATGACATAGGTGAAGTCGAAGACCGGCACTTCATCTCGATGGAATTCATCGACGGCGAAGACCTGGCGACGCTGTTGCGGCGAATCGGACGGTTGCCCGGCGACAAAGCAGTTGAGATCGCAAGACAGATCTGCGCGGGGTTGGCTGCCGCTCACGAGAGCGGCGTGCTGCATCGCGATCTTAAGCCGGCCAACATCATGATCGACGGACGCGGTAACGCCCGCATCACTGATTTTGGTCTTGCCGTAGTTTCAGAAGAACTGCGGGGCGACGAAGTGTTGGCAGGCACGCCGGCTTACATGTCCCCTGAGCAGTTGAGCGGTAAGCAAGTCACGCAACGAAGCGACATTTATGCGTTGGGACTGGTGCTCTATGAGCTGTTCACCGGAAAACGGGTCTACGAGGTAAACGATGTTCATGAGTTGATTCGGCTTCACGAGCAATCCGCGCCGCGTACTCCGACGAGCTATGTAAAAGAGATTGATCCGCTGGTCGAACGGGTCATCATGCGGTGTCTTGAAAAGGATCCACGTGTGCGCCCGTCTTCTGCCATTCAGGTGGCGGCGGCGTTACCCGGAGGTGATCCGCTGGCGGCTGCGCTTGCGGCTGGTGAAACGCCTTCGCCGGAAATGGTAGCGGCCACCACCAAGGAGGGAGCTCTTCGGCCGGCGGTAGCCGTCGCTTGTTTCGTCGCTTTTTTCCTTCTCGCCGGCTTAATCCTTCTCACTTCTCGCAGGGTTCATGTCCACCGTTGGGTGCCGCTTGATAAGCCCCCGGAGGTGCTCGCTGAACGAGCGCGCAATCTCGTCACGAAGCTGGGCTACAGCGCCGCTCCGGGTGATACGGCTTTTGGGTTTGAGGTGGACAATACATTCATCAACTACATGGACAAGAATCCGGCGTCATACCCGTTAAGAATAATCGACACTGGCCAGCCGCTGATTTACTATTTCTGGTACCGGCAAAGCCCGCGAGTTCTCGAACCGGTGAAATCAACGCATGTCACGCCAGAGGACCCGCCGAGCGAATTCTCCGGGATGACAAGGGTGATATTGGATCCTCGCGGACTGCTGGTGGAATTCAGCGGCGTGCCGCCGCAGTTTGACCGCGACAAAGACACGGCGCCGGAATTTGACTGGACGCCGTTATTCGTCGAATCAGGACTCGACCCGACGAAGTTTACTTCCACCGAGGCAGAATGGTCTCCCCCGACTTTTGCGGACGCCCGCGCGGCGTGGGCCGGCGCGTATGCGGATCATCCGGATATTCCGATTCGTATCGAAGCCGCGTCTTACCGTAGCCAGCCGGTTTATTTTCGTATTGTTGCTCCGTGGGATACACCGGTGCGTCAGGAGCAGTCACAGAGCAGCGGGCGCGAGATCGCCGGCGTCAGTATTCTGACAGCGGTTCTGTTGACGGTGATAGTTGCAGGAGTTGTGTTCGCGCGTCGCAATTTGCGATTGGGACGAGGCGACCGTCAAGGAGCTTTCAAACTTGCACTCTTCCTGTTCACGGTGATCGCGCTGGGCATGCTGATCGGCGCCGATCACGTACCGGCCATCTTTGGTGAGCTTTCGATTCTCTACCAGATCATCAGCTACGCGCTTTTCGTGGTGGTGATGCTTTGGCTGCTTTATATCGCGCTTGAGCCGTACGTCCGTCGTCACTGGCCGCAACTGCTGATCTCATGGACCCGTCTGCTGGCTGGCGAGTATCGCGATCCGATGGTTGGGCGCGATGTGCTTGTTGGCGTGCTGATCGGACTTGGCCATACTACGACGATCCACGGCAGCATTCTGACTATGCAACTTGTGGATCACGCAAGCGTCGCAGGGCAGGCAGGAGATGTCATGTCGCTCACCGGCTTTAGTTATCTGATCGAGGGCTTATTGACGAGTTTTGGGGAAAGTGTTTTCGCCGGACTGGCGCCGCTGTTCTTCCTGTTGCTGGTCTACCTTTTTGTGCGGAAGCGATGGATGGCGGCATCAATAATGTGGGCAATAATCTCGACCGTTCAGATTCTCTTTTTTGCCCGCTCGTGGGTTGTAGCTCCGTTTAACTTGATCATTGCGACCATTCTGGTTTTTGGCGTTTCTCGTTTTGGATTACTCACTGCAGTCGTTACTCAATTGGTGTTTCTCGTGAGCTTCGTTTGTCCACTGACTACTGATCTTTCGATCTGGTATGCCAACAGATCGATCTTCGCGCTGGTGGTGTTGTTAGCATTAGCGAGTTACGGTGCTTATGTTTCGCTTGGCGACCAAAAGGTGTTTCAGAGTAAGCTGCTGGAGGAATGAGCTCATAGTGGAGTTCAGATCTTGACTCCACGTAGTAACGGCAAGGAAACGAATAGATTCGTTACTACGTGGAACTACGAATACAGTGTTTGTGAAGGAGCAAACTAGAATGAGAATCCGTCTCGTATGTCTGGTGCTCGCGCTTGCAGCTTGGCTGTCCGTAGCATCGCCCGCTCAGACAAGAAAACTGAAGATCTACATTTCGGCCGACATGGAAGGCGTTGTAGGCGCGGTCACTGGCGATCAGCTTGGCCCTCAAGGTTTCGAGTACGGTCGTTTCCGCGAGTTCATGACCGAAGAGGTGAAAGCGGCTGTGGAAGCTGCTTTTGAGGCCGGCGCGACCGAAATCGTCATAAGCGATTCACACGGAAACGGCGAGAACCTGCTAATAGAGAGACTGCCTAAGAACGTGACAATTGTCCGGTCGTGGCCGCGGCCGCTGATGATGATGGAAGGAATCGACGCAACTTTCGACGGTGTCATGTTTCTCGGATACCACACCAGCACAACCAACATGTCGGGAGTGCGGGCACATACGATTTCGAGCGCCAGGCTGGCTGACGTTCGACTTAACGGAACCTCAATGCCGGAAGCGGGAATCAACGCGGCGATCGCCGGTCACTTCAATGTCCCGGTAATCATGATTTCGGGAGACGATGCGATCGTAAAAGAAGCAACGGACCTCCTGGGCAACGTCGAAGGCGCGGTGGTGAAATGGGCGATCAGCTTTCATTCCGCGAAGACTTTGACTCCGGAGGCTGCTTACGCGCTTATTCGCGAGAAGACGAAGAAGGCGATAGCCAGGATAAAAGACTTCAAGCCGTACAAGATGAAAGAGCCGGTGCAGCTCGATGTGCGCTTCAAGGCCTACCGGCCGTCCGAGATGCTAAGCTATCTGTCGATCGTTCAACGGACCGACGCGCACAGCATAAGGTTCATGGGTAAGGATATTATTGAGGTGTCGAAGTTTTTGGAGTTCATTACCACTTACGAACCTTCGCTTGAACCGTAATGGGTCAGAAGTCATATGACCGTTGTGGAGAGAATTACCCTGATGGTGAGGCTGGCGATTCGGGCTCGCCGGGCTAAAAGGCTCGCGGGCAATTCGAGAATAGTCGGGCTCACTGGAAGGGCGACGACCGAGATCGCTCCCGAGGGCACGATATTCTTGCGAAACGAACTCTGGCGAGCGCATTCGAGTGTAAAGATTGTCCCAGGGGAAACGGTGCGCGTCACAGGATTTGCCGGGCTCGCGCTCGAAGTTGATCCAGAAGCGCGGATATGAGGTAATTCGGAAGGTGAACCAACCTTCCGGCAGCTCCCGGCTTTCACTCGCGGGCGCAAGCCACTAGAATGGTTGTCCGCGATGCCCGGCCTGTTTACGCCCCCCCCAAACAGGCATAACGCAGGAATCGCAATTATGAAAAGACAAGACAGGATTCAGGAATGAGCAACAAACAGGTCATAGCTATCTTCATCATCGGCGTTGGATTGTTGCTGGGGGCTTTTTGGGCGGGCCTCTACGTTGTGAAACAAAACGCTGATGCCAACAGCAATCAGGCTCCGGCACCGGCTCGAGGCGCTCAACCGGCAGCCGCGGCTAAACAGACCTCAGCCAATGCCAATGCACCCGGCGCGGCTGCCGATGGCAGCACCCAATATGTAGTTTACATTGCCTCCTTTGGGACTCTGGAAAAGGCGAAACAACTTGAAGCAGACCTACTGAAACTCAATTATCGGTCGGCTTTTGTGCAGATGCCGACCAGTCAAGAAACTCTCTATCGCGTCAACATTGGCCCGTACGACAAAAACGATGCCGAGAAAGTGGTCACGATGCTTTCGAACGAACGCAAGGGTCTGATGATTCTGCCTTGGAAACCAAACCCGTAACCTTGCGGGTGAGAAGTCCGAAGAGCAGTCGCCAAAAACCAACCAAATGCTTATTCAAGTCGAAGGACTCAGGAGAAATACAGCGCCGCGTCTGCCCGAGTGGCTGCGTAAGCCGATACGCAACGTTGAGGCCGATCACGAGCTAAAAAAAATGTTGCGCACTCGCGGGCTGCACACGGTCTGCGAAGAAGCGCGCTGCCCGAATCGCAACGACTGCTTCGCGCGAGGCGCCGCTACCTTCATGATCCTCGGCGATGTCTGTTCGCGGAGTTGCGGGTTCTGCTCTGTCAAAACCGGCCGCGGGTTGCCGTTGGAGTCATTGAGCGGCGAGCCCGAACAAGTCGCGGAAGCGGCTGCGCAGCTCGAGCTCAGTTACGTCGTGATCACTTCTGTGAACCGTGACGAGTTGCCGGACGGCGGCGCGGCGCATTTCGCGAAAACCATTCACGCCGTGCGCCGTCGATTGCC